>Ga0315281_10001822_pt1 | contig 31633 bp, 32 predicted proteins | sample YL17G07_0_MG_FD_204540 | JGI IMG/M metagenome (GOLD analysis project Ga0315281, IMG submission 204540) | Sediment microbial communities from Yellowstone Lake, YNP, Wyoming, USA - YL17G07_0 | ecosystem: Environmental > Aquatic > Freshwater > Lake > Sediment | place: USA: Wyoming | collected...
AGACCAACCCAGCTACCTTCAGCCATGACCGGCGCCTCCCGTAATTGCGGCTCTACCGCCGCGCCAATCGCGACGGCAACCCGCGCCAACTTACGAGCGAGGCGCCGGGCAGTCCATACGGTCTAGAACAGCGGGGACGAAACGAGGAGGTTGCCGATGCATCTGAGCTACCGCGAATGGTGGACGCTGGTCCACGGAATGATCCTCGGCACCACCTTCCTACTCGCCTTCAGCGGCGGGCTTGCCGGCCTCTACAGCCTCCGCACCGAGCTTGTCACGGCCGAGGGGCTGCAGGAGCGCGTTCGCCGGATCAAAGTCGGAACCACCGTGATGGCAATCACCGCCTGGCTGACGGTGATCACAGGTTCGTGGATCGTCTATCCGTGGTACCGCGCGAAGTCGCCGGACAGCGCGAAGTCGATCCTGCTCGCGAGCCCGAACACGGCCGACTGGCACAACTTTGGCATGGAGTGGAAGGAGCATGTCGCTTGGATCGCGCCGATCCTCGCCACCACCGCCGCCGCTCTCACCGTCTACTACGGCGCTGCGTTGGCGCGGAACCGTTACCTCCGCAATCTCGTGATCTGGTTCTTCATCGGCGCGTTCGTTACGGCGGGCGCGGCCGGACTGCTCGGCGCGCTGATCACCAAGTCCGCCCCTGTCCACTGAGGAGGAACGATGACGGAGCTGACAGCCGAGCGGCCCATAGACCCAGCGCGCGTCGATGAGCCTCCTGCAGGTCCTGCTGCAGCGGTGATCCTCGCGGCCGGGATCGGGGTGTTCGCGCTCGGGATCGTCACCACGCTTTCCGAGGCGAGCACCGGGTTCGCCGATGCACTGAACTGGAAGGACAGCGTCGGCCCGTTGTCGGGCAAGACGATCGTTTCGTCGCTCGTGTTCGTCGCCGCCTGGGGCGCTCTGACCGCGTACTGGCGACGAGCGAACCCCGCGCTGCGTCCGATCGTGCTTACCGCGGTCGTGCTGATCGCGCTCGGGTTGGTCGGAACCTTCCCGACCTTCTTCCAGATCTTCGAGTAGAGGTGGACCGCTCCCCGGTCCCGTGTTGACGGTTAGCTGACTTGGGCCGGACAGGCTCGGAGGGGGCGTAGCCCCCGGAGAGGCTGTCCGGTGTCGGGCTCAGCAGGGGTCGCGCAACCACCGGCCGGGACGGCGGACAGGACACTCATGGTGCTTGTCGCAAGGCTCCTATTAGGTCACGTCCGCCCGACCGGCTGGTGCGCTCGCAACGCCCCGAGACGCGACCGACAGGTCAACGCCAAGGCACAAGAAACGGCCAATCGAATGCACGAGTCAGGCCGCGAAACGGGACGCCACAGGCGCCATCATCAACTGAGTGTCGTAGCAGTCGCCGACGGATCCCATCGAGGGAACAAGCCCCGACTGTCGGGCCCGGTCGGTGAACGCCCAGGAGGTGAACCTGCCCTGGGTGCCGTGATCCGAATGGATCACCGTCTCGCCGCGGGCCGCCTCGCGCTGCAAACCCGGGATGGCTCACCGTCCAACATCAGTCGGTTGAGGAGTTGTCCGCCTGACGACCGGTTGCGGTGGGCCTGACCATGCCGTCCTTGTCGGGCAGAGCCGTGGCGTCGAGGCGGCGGATCATGTCCAGGGCCACCGCGGGACTACCCGCGAGCGGAGTCTGCGGTCGCTGGTCGACCCCGAAGGAGAACACGTCGGGGCGCGCGTAGTGACCCGCGGAGTCGGCGAAGTACTTGCCGTAGCGGATCATCCCCAGGTCCAGGTCGGCGTACAGGATCGTCTCGTCGTCTCGGTGCGGCCCGACTATCCAGTTCGCGTCGGGGCCGACGACACCGCTCAGCCCGCCGCCCACGCGCATCGAGTCGGGTCGATCAGTGAGCCCGAGCCGGTCGATGATGGTCTGGTCGATGCGACCCTGCACGCAGATCACGAACGCCTGCGCGGCCAACGCGTGGTATTTGACGGCCGCCTCGGTGATGTTGTCGAAGTTCGAGGAGTTCGGATCGGCCGTGCACGCCGAGATGGCTGGCCAGGCGGCGATATGGATCTGCTCACCGAGCGTGATTAGTGCATAGCGGTTGAGATCCATGCTGTGCTCGAAGCAGATCAACCCGCCGATGCGCCCATGTGGCGAGTCGACGACAAAGACATCACGACCGTCGCCGCGCCCCCAGATTATTCGCTCGGCGTTGGTGGGCTGCAGCTTACGGTGACGCCCGACCAGGCGGCCCTGGTCATCAAAGTAGGCCTGCGTGTTGTAGAGCGTGCCGCCCTCACGTTCGTTGATGCCGAGGACCACCCAGGTCCGAGCTCGACGAGCCGCCTCTCCGATCCGGTCGCACGCCTGGCTGGGCAACTCGACGGCATTGGCGTACAGCTCGGCGAACAGTGGCGCGCCCTGCGCCGGTGTGTGTGACCAGATCCAGTAGGGGTAGCCGGGAATGAAGGACTCGGGGAAGGCGACGAGCTGTGCATCGTTGCGGCCGGCCTCGGCGATGATCGCGCAGGCCCTGTCGATGCTCGCCTCGCGGTCGAGGAACTCTGCCGCCGCATGCACCGCGGCGACCCTCACGGTGGGATACGTGTCCGCCATAAGCGTAAACTTAACACCGTACTCGCGGCGATTCTTGGATCTGCGTGCACGGCAGGAACAACGGAGAGCGCGAGAAGCGTCACGAGAGGCAGGCGTCTGGCGGAGACCTCGTAGCTGCGCGAACTAAGCCGATTGAGCTCACCTCCGGCCCGAGTCCGCCCTCGTGCGCGGCGCGAGCCTTGACCGGGCTCGCGTAGCCGGCTGTACTCACCAATCCACTCACCAATCCCTGCGCAGCAGGCGCCCGAACCCCCCGAGGTTCGCCTAGAATGGCGGCTCTGCCCTCTTAGCTCAGTTGGTAGAGCACCTCCATGGTAAGGAGGGGGTCAACGGTTCGAGTCCGTTAGAGGGCTCTGCAAAATCCCCGCTCATGTGGATTTTTCGCGCCCGCGGTACATCGTTGGGAGGATTTGCGGCCTTTTACGCTCGCTCTCGGTGGCGAGTCGACCTATGACGTGAGCAGAAAGCGATCGCGGAGGAGGGGGTTCGCTCGTGGTTCGCCCGAAGCCGGAGTGCTCACGTCACCCGCGTTCACGGGTCTGGTTCGACGGCAGGTACGGGCATCCTGGCCGCCGCCGCCAGCGCTTCAAGTGCGTGCCGAAGAACGGTGACCCGATTCACGTCTTCACCGAGCTGCTGCCGCGAACGATCTCGACCCACGGCGAATGTTTGGAGTGCGAGCGGCTGCTCGCGCCGCACGAGGGGCCTCCGGCGCCGCGCTTCTTCGAGTTCACGACCCGCGAGATCGCGCAGGCGCTGATCGACGTCGGCGCCGGTGTCACCTACCGTCGCGCCGGTCGCAACGTGCGCGAGCTCGCCGAGCGGACGAACGGCCGCTACAGCCGCTTCGACGGCTCGAACATCGCCGACTGGGTCGAGTTGTTTGCCCCGGCGATCTTCCATGTCCACCGGCCGTTGGAGTGGCCGCGCCTCGTCATCCTTGACGCGCTTCCGTTCCACGTTTCCGGGCGCCGCCTGAACGCGCTCGGCCACCCGCAGCAGGGCGGTAGCCCCGCCTTCCACGTCTTCGGCGCGATGGGCTACTTCCGCTTCCGCGAGACGAAGCTCGTCGGCCTGCAAGCGTTCCCCGGCTTCGGGATGCGCGGGGGTCGCCCCTACTGGGTCGAGTTCCTCCGCTCGCTCAACGAGCAGCTCGACGGCACTCCAGCGCAGATCGTCTGCGACGGGGACTACGAACTGCGCGCCGCGATCAACGACGTCTGGCTGCCCGGCGAGCCCGGTTCACCGGAGGTGTTCATCTGCCATCACCACCTGCGCGACTCGCTCACCGAGAAGCTCCGCGGTGCGCCCGTCGCTGCCGACGACCCGCTCTACGTGGCCGCAAGCGAAGCGTTCAAGACGAGCGACAACTGGCGCGCGTTCGAGGAGCTCGCCGCGACCCGCCGTCCCCGGATCAGGACGCTCACGAACTGGCTGCGACGCAACGGCGACCAGGTCACCTACCAGTTCGCCCACAGCTACGGCCGCGTCACGAACACCGGACCGCTGGAGAGCTACTTCAGCGAGCTACGACACAAGCTCGACGACCGCCGCGGGGGTCTCAGCAACCGCGAGCGGCTGAACCGGATGTTGATGCTGATGATGCTGCACCAGCGTGGCGTCCACAGCGCCGCCGACTACGCGAAGATCATCCGCGAGTACCTGACCGACAACAACGGCCGCGCCGGACGGCGCCGTCAGATCGACGACCCGCACGGGATGCCGTCGCTGTAGAAGCTCCTGGCCGCGATCAGGCGCTGGGCGCTTGCCAGACCGTGAGCCATGTCCCGAGCGTGCCGTGCGTCCCGAAAGTGACATGGATCGTGCCGCTGCGGGCGGCGAACTCCCCGACGCACCGTCCGTTCTTGCAGGCGAACGGACGCAATAGCTTGAACGTGTCGGCGTACCGGCTGCGGACGGCCGACTGGAGGGCTGCCGAGCTACGGCCGAGCAGATCGCCGAGCCTCACGTCCCGTACCGGGCCGCGCTCGAACGCGATCGACCAGGCCCGCTCCACACCGCCGCTCGGCCGAAAGATGACCTCAACCGCGAAGTCGGGCCGTGCGCCCCACCCGATCCGATATGACGAGCGAGGGCCGGAGCGGAAGTCAGGACGGCCAAGCACGGCCGTCACTTCGGCAACCGTGCGGCCGAGGATCAGATGTCCATCCATGCGGCCCGTCGTGAGATCGACGACACGGGTGGGCGCGGCGGAAGCGCTCGCAGAAAGAGCGAGCATCACCAGAACCGAGAGCAGAAGCAGACGCTTCATCGTGGCTCCTTTCCGGACTCTGATCCGACTGTACGACGCGGATATGTGCGCGCTGTTAGTTCTCAGGAGCCAGTGATCTCGGACTGAGGCTCAGTTCGCTGAGTCGTCGCGCCGTCCCGATCAGGGCGTCGAGGTCGTCGCGGTTGTAGTCGCAGAGTGCGGTGCGAAGCGTGGCGCGCTTCTGCTCATCGCGGCTGCGCAGATAGCGGTCGTAGAGCAGCTCGGCTTCCATCCCGTCCCCGATCGAGCTCAGGCGGGGAACGCCGAAGTAGGACGCGACCTGCTTCAGGTCGAGCCGTGCGCGCGGCAAGCGCACCGAGCGGCGGACCCACTCGAACAGGTCGACATGCCGCTCCCGTAGCGCCGCCTGAAGGTGCGGCAGGTCGAGTCCGGCGCATGACCCGCCGAGTCGCGGCAGGTCGGCGCCGGTACCTGCCCAGGTGACGATCGACAGCTCCGGGTTGGCGGCGATGGCGCGGTCGAGCTCCTGAAGCGCGCGCTGCTCCTCCTCTCGGCTGTCTGCCCACTCCTGGAGGTATTCGCTCTCGTCGCCGTCGGCGAGGCAGGCGCCGACCAGCCAGATCGGTCCGCCGCCGACGCTTGCGTACTCCAGATCGAGCGCGATGAACGGCTCCTCAACGCAGGGCTCGCTGCCGAAGAAGACGGGGCTGCGGGTCCGCCAGCTCTCGGCATGATGCTTCCAGCTCTCCACCTGCCAGACGGACACGAACATCTTGCGGCGCCGCAGGATCTCGACGACCTCGATCGAGTCGCGGTCGAGGAGCGCCTCCCAGCTCCTGATCCCGGCCCGCTCCAGGATCGGCGCGTACGTGTGGCCGATCCCGAACAGGAGCGTCAAGTCCTTGTTGCGCTCGGTGACGCGTGCAACCTCGTCGCCGCGAACGCTCACGCAAACCCGGCAGCCGCAGACGCGCGGACGCACGCCCTTCGCGCGCGCCCGGCGCACGTCGACGATCAGCTTCCGTACCTGCTTGATCCGCTCGGGCGTGATCGGCACTTCGACTCTCTCCTCGTCGCCGTCGCGGCGCAAGAACAGGAAACCGCGCGGCTTGCGCACCCTGCGTGTGCGGTACGGCTCCAGCAGCAACCAGTAGAAGGCGAGCTCAAGCTCGTCGGTGCGCTGCACGTCCTTGTGCGACTTCACCTCGATCGGCAGCAGCGCCCCGTGCGACGTTTCGATCCCGTCCGGGCGGCCGCGGATGAAGAGCTCCCGGTTCTCGAAGTCCGGCGTGCCAAGCAGCGTCAGCTCCTCATCGAGCAACCCCGGCAGCCCCTCAGGCGGCAACTCGATCGGTGCCGCCTGCGCTTCGACCTCCTCGTGGAAATCGGAGCCCGCGCGCACGAGTTGCATCTGGAACTCACTCACCGTGTCCTCGAAGCTGATCTCGCCGCGATCCCGGAGCCACCACGCGTACGGGCAGCGGATGAAGCTCGTGACGTCGCTCTTCGTCACCCAGGTCAGAGGCAGAGCCGCAGCCTCCGCCGCGGCGCGGGCCAGCGCGAACGGGCCTTCGCCGCGCTCGTACCGGAACGACTCGAAGCCCTCACATGACCCGCAGGGCATCCCGCCCTGCTCCGGCGCCCTGGCGACACCTCGGACACCGCAGCGGCTCGCGCCCGAGCCGACTGCCTTGCCGAACCGTCCCGCTCGAACCGCGAGATGGACGCTGCGGCCGCGACCGACCGAGATCAGCGCTCCAGCCGGATAGCGGGCCTGCGCCTGCTCGGTGTCGGATGCGGCCATAGACGCATCATGCCCCGCCGACCGGCCGCTTCCAGCGCCCTAACGGGGAGTCCACCTCACCGATGCCGCACCGCACGTACCGGCAATCCTCCCAACGATGTACCGCGGGCGATTTTTCGTTTCGAACAACTTACTCCTGCTCGAACTTGCGGTGGGTATGGAGCCGTGGATGGAGCTTTGAAGCACGCAACTCGTCCTCGTCTGCGCCGGAGAGGGGGGTCGTTCTCAGTCGAGGCACGCCGAGTTGCGGCGCAGCTACACCGCCTCGCGGCAAAGGACGATCAAGTCGCAGCGCCCGCAGCCCTTCTCCTCGGCGGACTCGCCGCGCGGATCCTTCGGCAGGTCGTTGAGGCGGAGAAGATCGGCGACGCGCTGCACCGCCGCACGCGCCTCCTCGAGCGATTCTTCGGTCACGGCGAGCTGCCGATCTTCACTAAGGTCGTCTAAGTTCGTGACGGCGACGGCGCTCGCGCCCCGCCCCGCGCCCTGCTTGTAGCCAAGCGCGTAGACGTGCAGCTGTAGGTCGGTCACCTCCTCGGCCTGGGTGCGATCGTTTGACTTGAAGTCGATGACGACGACTTCGTCCGTGTCCCTGTGGCGGATCAGGTCGATGCGACCGGAGACACGGACGCCGTTGCCAGCGTCAATCTCCAAGGGCCGCTCTGCATGCTCGATCTCCGAGAAGCTCGCGCCGCGGCGGCCGCTTCGATCGCCGCGCGGGCGTCGTCTGCGCCGCCCGCGGGGACGAGCGCGACCGTCTCGCCCGTGTAGGGGTCGGTGTCCTCGAACGTGCTGCCGTCGGCCGCATCCGACCAGGCGCCCGCGACGAACTGCTTCACCTCGCGAACCGCTTCGACCGTAGCCATCTCGTCTCCTTTCGTCTGCGGTGGTTGACCCGAGCCTACGTTGAGCTGTATCCTCAGTGATAACGTGTATTGTCCTCCGTACGACGCAGCGCCACATTACGGCGGCGACGCCGGTGCTCCCTCTACGACAAAGGAGTCTCTCATGCCTTGGTCGCGTCGGATTCTCGCCCTGTTCGGGGCGTCCCTCCTGGCGCTGGCGGCCGCCGGTTCGGCCGCCGCCCACGTCCAGATCACTGCAGCGACGATGACGGCGGCGAAGACGAAGCCGCTCGTCATCGCAATCAACCAGATCGGGGAGGTCTACGACCCGACCTCCGTTCTGCCGAGCACGATCTCGGTTCCGGCGGCCAACGTCTTCGACTGGCTCTGGTGGCGCACGCCGAAGGGGCTGCTCGTCCCGAACCTCGTCACCCACTGGGACTTCTCGTCGGACGGCAAGCAGCTGATCCTCGCCCTCCGCAAGAACGTCAAGTTCTCGAGCGGCGACCCGTTGACCGCCGACGACGTCGTCTTCAGCTGGAACCGGCTGAAGACCAACGGGTTCAGCGACCGGATCGCACGGACGCTCACCTCCTGGGACGTCACCGATCCGTACCACCTCGTGGCGCACTTCGCCGCGCCCGAGATCGGCATGATCCCGTCACTCGGCTTCCCGATCGTCTCGAAGACCTACCACGACCGCGTGGGCGAGGCGACCTTCAAGGCGAAGCCCGTCGGCACAGGCCCGTACATGTTCCAGACGATCGTCCCTGACCAGTCTGTGACGCTCGTCGCGAATCCGCGCTACTGGGGCCAGAAGCCGACGATCAAGCAGGTGACGTTCCAAACCGTCACCGACGACACGGCTCGTGTCGCGAAGCTGACCACCGGAGCGGCGGACATGGTGATGCAGATCCCATTCCAGAACGTCGCAAGCGTCAAGAAGAGTTTCAAGACGGTGACGCTTGCGCCGTCCGGCTCGTCGGTCTACATCGCGTTCAAGTATCAGCGCGGCAAGGACCAGACGCCGTGGGCCGATCCCCAGGTGCGGCAGGCCGTCGCGCTCGCGATCGACCGGAACGCGATCGTGGAGAAGCTCCTCAAGGGGATTCCGAAGTCGTATCCCTTCCTCGCTCCCGGCGACCTCGGCTACGACAGGTCGCTCCAGCCGTACCCGTACAACCCGACCCAGGCAAAGGCACTGCTCGCGGCGGCCGGCTACCCGAACGGCTTCTCGGCGGAACTGCCGTACCTGAACGCGCAAGCCGGCATGTCGGAGACCGCCAGCGCGGTCGCGCTCTACCTCCAGCAGGTGGGGATCAAGGTCACGCCGAAGGCCCTCAACGGCCAAGACTTCGTCCAGTGGGTCTTCGCTGCCGCGAGGAACCCGTCGATGGACTACATGGCGATGTTCCTCGGCGCGATCGCAGGGAAGGCCGAGCCGGCGACGGCGCTGCTCAACTCGTTCAGCGCGGTGACACCCTTCGCCTGGTACAAGAACCCGCAGGCGAACGGCCTGATCCTCCAGGCGAACGCGACGCCGAACGACGCCGCACGCGCCGCGCTCATCCAGCAGATCCAGCAGATCATCTACAAGGACTACGGATTCGTGAAGATGTGGGACTCCGCGACCGTCTACGGGATGAAGCGGTGCATCTCGTTCACGCCACAACTCGGCGACTTCGACATGCTCCTACTCCGTCACGTCACGAGCACGTGCACGAAGTGAGGTTCCGGCTCTCGAATTGACCCTCCGAGCCGAGTGTCACGGGGCCGCCGCGAGGCGGCCCCGTTTCGTTCCGGCCTCCACGAGGTGGCAGGCCGAGACGTGGCCAGGCCCGGCCGGATAGAGCGGCGGATCGTCGACCGGGCAGCGCTCGTACGCATGCGGGCAACGCGGATGGAAGCGGCAGCCGGACGGCAGCGCGAGCGCCGAAGCAGGGCCGACCTCGCCCGCAACAACCGAACGCTCCACCCCGCTCCCCGGCACAGCGGCGAGGAGCGCCTCCGTGTACGGATGCTGCGGCGACGCGAAGACGTCGTCGGTTCCACCGTCCTCGACGACGCGGCCGAGGTACATGACGGCGATCCGGTCGGTGACGTGGCGTAGCAGCGCAAGGTCGTGAGCGACGAGCAGATACGTGAGGCCGTGCCGTTCCTTCAGCTCGAGCAGGAGGTTCAGCACCTGGCTCCGGATCGACATGTCGAGCGCCGACACCGGCTCGTCGAGGATGACGAGCGAGGGCTCGATCGCGAGCGCCCTCGCGATCGCGACGCGCTGCCGCTGGCCGCCGCTCAACTGGTGCGGAAACGAGCGGAGCGCGCGCTCGGGGAGACCGACCTCGACCACGCCGTCGCGGACACGCCGGTCGATCTCGCGGCGCGTCCCGAGCCGCTGCGCCTCCAGCGGCTCGGCGACGAGGTCTCTGACCCGTTGCCGCGGGTTGAGCGACGCGGTCGCGTCCTGGAACACTGCCTGCACGCTGCGGCGGAACTCCGCGCGCCCCGCACGGTCGAGTGTTGCGAGGTCGCGTCCCCGGAAGTACACGGCGCCGCTCGTCGGCCGGTCGAGCAGGAGCGCCAGCCGCACGAGCGTCGACTTGCCGCTCCCCGATTCGCCCGCTATGCCGTACGCGTCGCCGGGCTCGACGGAGAGCGACACGCCGTCGAGCGCGCGCAGCGGCTTGCCTCGTACCGGGAAGAGGCGCGTGACGCCGCGAAGCTCGAGCAGCGCGTCGCTCATCCGCGGTCGCCCTGCAGCCAGCATGCCGCCTCGCCGCCGCCTGGGACTGCGAACGACGGCGGGTAGCTCGCCCGGCCGCGCTCGTCGGCAAAAGGGCAACGAGGCGCGAATCGACAGCCGACAGGCAGTTCATGCATGTCCGGCGGCTCGCCGGCGATCTGGGTGAGTCGCGCGCGACGCGCGCCCGTGAGCGACGGGATCGACTCGAGCAGTGCGCGCGTGTAGGGATGCGAGGGAGCGTCGAAGACGCGGCCGACCGGGCCGTGCTCGACGATCCGTCCCGCGTACATGATCGCGACGCGATCGCATGTCTCCCGGACGAGCGCCAGATCGTGCGTCACGAGCAGCAGCGCCATCTCATCCTCGCGGCGCAGCTCTGTCAAGAGATCGAGGAACTGCCGTTGTGTGGTGACGTCGAGCGCCGTCGTCGGCTCGTCCGCGATCAACAGCTTCGGCCCGCGCGCGATCGAAATCGCCGCGGCCACGCGCTGGCGCATACCACCGCTGAACTGGAACGGGTAGCTGCCGAGCCGCTGCTCGGGCGACGGGATGTGAACGCGTGCGAGCTCGGCGATCGTGCGGGCACGGACCTCGTCCCGCCTCGGGCGGGGCCGCTCGAGCCGCACCGCCTCGGCGACCTGCGACCCGATCGTGAAGACCGGGTTCAACGAGAGCAGTGGATCCTGGAGGATCATTGCGATCTCGCTGCCGCGGAGCCGCCGCAGCGAACGTTCCGGCAGCGCGGTCAAGTCCTGGCCGTCGAGCCGCACGCTGCCGTCCACGATCTGCGCCGCCCGCTTCGGGAGGAGCCGCACGAGCGAGAGGCACGTCATGCTCTTGCCGCTCCCCGACTCGCCGACGAGGCCGAGTGCCTCGCCTCGGTCGAGCGCGAAGCTGACGCCGTCGACGGCGTTGAACGCGCCGCCGCGAGTCGCGATGCGCGTCGTCAGGTTTTCCACCTCGAGCAGCGTCATCGGTCGCGCGTCGTCGGGTCGAGCTCGTCGCGGAGCCAGTCGCCGAGCAGGTTGGCGCCGAGCACCGTCATGGCGATGGCGACACCGGGGAAGGTTGCGACCCACCAGGCCGTGTCGAGGTAGCCCTTGCCGTCGGAGATCATCAGACCCCACGAGGTGTTCGGCGCCTGCACCCCGAGCCCGAGGAACGAGAGAGCCGACTCGACCCCAACGGCCGCACCGAGCTGGAGCGTGCCGACGACCACGATCGAGCTGAGGAGGTTCGGTAGCAGGTGCTTCCGCGCGATGCGCACTTGTCCCGAGCCCGCGACGACCGCAAGCTGCACGAAGTCGCGCTGTTTCAGAGCGAGCGTCTCGCCGCGCACGATGCGCGCGTACGTCGGCCAGAAGGCAACCGCGATCGTCGCGATCACCGTTCTCAACCCGCCGCCGAGCGCACCCGCGAGCAGAACCGCGAGGAGGATCGGCGGGACCGCGAGCTGCATGTCGACGATGCGCATCAACGCCTCGTCGAGCGCACCCCGGCGTGAGCCCGCGGCGACACCGACGAGCACGCCGACCGCGCCCGCGAGCGCCACGCCGACCACCGAGATGATCAGGGACGTGCGGGCGCCCACGATGAGCAGGCTGAAGGTGTCGCGCCCGAGCGGGTCCGAGCCGAGCAGGTGCGTCCACGCACCGCCGTGCATGAACACCGGCGGCTGCAGCGTTGCGTCGAGGTTGAACGCGGTCACGGCGTGGGGCGCGACGTGCTTGCCTCCGATCCCGAAGACGACGAGCGGCGCGAGCAGCACAAGCGGCAGCCAGGGCACCCGGCCGAATCGTCGGCGCGGCTCGAGCACGCCGACGGCGACGGACTCCATCGGCGCCGTCGTCACCTGTACGCCCCGTGCCGAATGCGGGGATCGAGCACGCCGTACAGCAGGTCGACCACGAGACTGCACACGACGAACGCGACGGACGTGAGGACGACACCCGCCTGGATCACCGGATAATCGTGCGTATACAGCGCCGAGGTGAGCATGAATCCGATGCCGGGCCACGCGAAGATGGTCTCGACGATCACAGCGCCTCCGAGCAGCGTGGCGATCGTCAGGCCTGCGTACGTCGTCACCGTCACCAGAGTGTTTCGCAGGGCGTGCTTGCAGACGACGAGCCACTCCGGAACGCCTTTCAGGCGCGCGAGCTTGACGTAATCGCTCTCGAGCACGTCGAGCATCGCACTGCGGGTCAGCCGCAGGAACGCTGCGGTCGAGAACCAGCTCAGCGTGACCGCGGGCAGCACCAGATGCGAGATCCCTCCACGGCCGGCGACCGGCGCCCAGCGCAGCTTCACCGCGAAGATGAGGATCAGCATGATCCCCACCCAGAAGCCCGGCATCGCCTGCCCGACGAGGCCGACGATCGACGCGGTCCGGTCGACGATCGTGCCGCGGAAGGTCGCGGCGACGACGCCGAGCGAGACGCCGACGAGGAGCGAGAGCAGGAACGCGGCGCCGGCGAGCTCGACCGTCGCGCCGACGCGTTCCCGCACGAGCTGGGTGGCCGGGACTCCGACCTTGAGCGACGTGCCGAAGTCGCCCTGCGCCGCGTTCCTCAGGAAGATGCCGTACTGGACGACGAGCGGGCGGTCGAGGCCGAGCTTGTGCCGCATGGTCTCGATGTCGGCCTGCGTCGAGGTCGGCGCGACCATCAGGTAGACGGGCGAGCCCGCGGTGCGCTCGCCCACGAACGTGATCATCGTCACGCCGAGCACGGCGACGAGCCCGAGGGCGACTCGAATCGACAGATACCGGAGCACGCCCGGCTCGTCAGACCGGGAGGGCGCCGGTGCGTTCCGCCGCGGCCCTCCCCAGGTAGAACTCCGAGTCCGGCTGCTGTGGTTCGATGCCGATCGCGCGGAGGGCGTTCTTCCGCATCTCCATCGCGGGCGGTGCCAGCCGCATCGCCGGATCGCGCGTCAGCCCCCCGTTGCCGCCGACGCTCCAGCTGACGTACTTGCCCATCGGCCAGTGATACATGCCGATGTCACCGCCGCGCCCGAGTCCGCTCTGCATCGCCATTCCCGTCGCGGGCGCGAGCCGGAAGTAGAGCTGCATCGCCTCCTGGTAGCGGCCGGACGTGACCAGGTCGTAGTACTCGACCACGTAGGGCTTCTCCGGCGACTGCCAGAACTCCCACGCGCCGCCGCCGAACCATTGGACGCCCCACTCGCGGTGGAGGAGGGGGAACAGCCCCATCAGCCAGGGCGTCCCGACGTTGACGAGCACGCGATCGTTGAATCGGCGCAACGCCTCGAACGTCATCGCGGGATCCATGAACCCGACCTTCATCGCGACGACATTCGGGATGTCCGCAATGCGGTCGTACGCCTCGAACGGCACCTGGCTCGGATGGAACCGGGCGAAGTCGAACTTGTCCGTCGCGTACATGGTGAGGCCGAGGTTCGACACCTCCGCGAGGCGAGCGGTCGCTTCGTAGATGTCGTCCGGCGTCTGCGGCCGGAAGCTCTGCGGGTATCCGAGCAGCGCGTGGTCGGCGCCGACGCGCTCCGCATGCTCGAGCAGCGCCACCGACTCCTCGAAGGAATTGTTGAGCAGCGTGAAGGACACGAGGAGCTCGTCGCCGGCCTCGTCGGCCACGATCTCGAGGAAGCGCTTGTTCTCGTCGAGCGTCAGCCCGGTCTCGCACGCACACATCGTGGAAAAGAACCCGTTCTGCTTCGCGAAGCGGACGTCCCAGCGAATCCCCGCTTCGTCGAGGTCGCGGAAGTCGGTCGTGAACGAGGGCATCGTCACGTTCTCGACCCCGCGAAGCGCGTCCCGCGCCCAGCTCTTGCGTTCGTTGCGCGTGATCATTCTCGGCCTCCTAGACGCTCGCTGTGACGGGTTCGGCGGCGAATGTCCGGCCGAGGAAGAACGAGTCGTCGGGGTCTTCGGTGAGCTGCAGGCCTGCCGCGCGCATGCCTCCCTTGATCATCTCGAGGTTGCGCTGGAAGAGCCGCATCACAGGCTGCCGCGTCATGCCGCCGTTGCCGCCGCCGAGCCACTGGTAGTACTTGAGCTGCGGCCAGTGGTAGGCGCCCGTCGGTACGAGGGGAGCCATCAGCGCGCCCATCGCGCCGAGCGCCGGCGCAAGCCGCCAGTAGATCTCCATCGCCGCGTTCTCCTCGCCTTCCCTCAGATGCTCGAAGAACTGCACTGCGAGGGGCTGCTGCGGCGTCTGCAGCGCCTCCACCGTCCACGCACCGCTCCATTGCTGGCCGAAGTGGCGGACGGTTAGCGGGAAGAGGCCGATGTTGAGCGTGCAGACGAGCAGCTTCGACCCCCAGCGCTCGAAGGCCTCGACCATCAGGCCGGAGTCCATGCCGCCGAGCTTGAGGGCGATCACGTTCGGCTCGTCGGCAAGCCTGTCGAAGACGCCGAACGGGACGCCGGTCGGATGGATCCGGTGGAAGCCGAACTTGTCCGACGCGAAGAGATAGACGCCGAGGTTGGTCGACTGCACGAGCTCGGCGGCATATGCGTAGATCTCCTCCTCCGACTGGGGGCGAAAGGCGTGCGGATAGCTGAGCAGTGCGTGGCTCAGCCCCGCACGCTCGGCGTGCTCGAGCAACTGCAGGTTCTCCTCGAGCGTGTCTCCGGCGAGCGAGAACGCAACCGAGATGCGATCGCCGGCCTCGTCTGCCGCGATCTCCATGAACCGCTTCTTCTCGTCGAGTGTCAGCCCGGTCTCGATCGAGCACAGCGTCGAGAAGAATCCGTGCTCGATCGTGAGCCGGACGTCGCGGCGGATGCCCTCCTCGTCGAGGCTTGCCAGGTCGGGCGTGAACGACGGCATGAGCACGTTCTCGAAGCCGCGGAAGTGCTCGCGGGCCCACTCCTTCCGCTGCTGCTTGTCGATCGACACGGGTCTCCTCTCGGGTCAGGAAGGACTGAGGGCTGACGACGCGGCGGTCGGCGCGCCGAGGGCGGACGAGATCGCGCGGGCGACGGCCGCCGTCTCGTGGGCGATGCCCTCGAGGCGGTCGAGCGTCAGCGATGCGGACAGCCCCGACACGAGAACGAGCGCCGAGACGGCGGCCGTCGCGTCGAAGACCGGCGCCGAGACACCGCGGATGCCTTCGAGGTACTCCTCGTCGTCGAGGGCGTAGCCCGCGTTTCGGATCTCGGCGAGCTCGCCGGCGGACAGCTCCTCGTCGTCATCCTGCGCGACCTCGGGCGCGAACGCCCGAACGACCTTGCCGCAGGCGCCGGCGAGCAGCGGAATCGACGCGCCCGGGGTCGCGTGCACGGCCATCGGCAGCGCCCGCTTCGACGGCTCGGCGGTCTCGACGACGACGAGCCGCCCGTCTCGCATCGCGAGCAGCACCGCGACCTCCATGGTCGCCTCGGCCAGCGCGGCGAGATACGGCCGCGCTGCGTCGGCGACGCCGAGCCGGGCGCGGGCCCGGGCGCCGAGGGCGATCAGCCGCCCTCCGAGCTCGTAGAGCTTCGAGTCCTCGTCGCGATCGACGAGCCCGTGATGGCGAAGGGTCTCGAGGATGTCGCGGACCGTCCCCTTGCTCGCGTCGAGCCGGCGTGCGATCTCCGACAGGCTGAGGGGAGCGCGCTCACCCTCGAGGATCGCGAGCATGCGAGCGGCGCGGTCGACCGCGGGGACGACACGCGAGGGCGGCGTAATATACGGGTCGGTCGTCACAGGTCGTTCGGCTCACCGTAAGGCGTACTCCCCAGCGTACAGAATCGTCGCCACCACCGCAACCGCGCCGCATTCCTCCCGGTGATAGCCCGCGCCGTAAACCGACATTGACAGTCAACCCGCGCCTTGCCGATGATGGCCGCGTCCCCGCGTCCTGGAAGGAGCCCTCGTGCCGGCGAAGCCCTACTGCGTCAACGTGCTCGACCTCCCACGTCAGTCGCGCTTCGGCGGGCTGATGGAAGAGACCGCCGTCGTCATGGACGGCGCCATCCTCAAGTTCTCCTGGGCAAAGCCGCTGAGCGGGGAGATGACCGGGCGTGCGGCCGCCGCCGGCGCGCCGGACGTCCATCCGTTCGACCAGGCGATCTTCCTCGTGTCGGGCCACGTCGAGGTGACGCTCTACGAGGACGAGACGTACGAGCTCGGGCCGGGAAGCATCATCTACATCCCGGCCGACGTCCCCCACATCGGCCGCGTGATCGGGGACGAGCCCTGCTTCGGCGTCGACATCTTCGCGCCGGTCCGCGACGATTACCTCGACCTGGCGGAGCACCAGCTGGCGCACGAACACGCGTGAGCCCGAGGGCTAACCGTTCGAAGCCGCCGGGAATCAGCCGGCAGGCGTTCTTCGAGATCATGGCGTCGTTCCCGTCGGGCGTCGCGATCGTGACGACCCTCGACGGCGACGCCGTCCCGCGCGGGCTGACGACGACCGCGGTGTCGAGCGTCTCCGCCGACCCGCCGATCCTCCTCGTCTGCGTCGACCTCGGCTCGCGCACGCTCGCGGCGCTGCGCGCGAGCCGCCGGTTCGTCGTCAACTTCATGGGCGAAGGCCGCAGCCACCTGTGCCTGCTGTTCGCGTCGAAGACGGAGGACAAGTTCGCGGGGGTGGAGTGGCGGCCGACGGCGGGCGGGTTGCCGCTCCTCCACCACGACGTGCTCGCGTGGGCGGAGTGTGCGACGATCCACGACGTCGAGATCGGCGACCACGCGCTGCTCGTCGCCCGCGTCGAGGACGGAGGCGTGCAGCCCGAGCTCGAGCCGCCGCTCATGTACTACCGGCGGTCGTGGGGCGTCTGGACGCCGACGCACGATCCGAGCGAGCCGAAACCCGAGAAGCTCGAGCACGCGATCGAGGTGAGCGCGCGCGACCTGCTGTGGCAGGGAGCGGAGATGTAGCCGGCTCAGGCCGGCGCGTTCGCCAGGCCGAGCAGCAGCAGGTCGCGCGTGAAGTCGCAGCTCCATCCGACCCAGGCGTCGTTCAGGTACCGGGACGCCTTGTACTCGGTCGAGACCCCGTAGGCCCCGAGGACCTCGACACATCGCTGGGCGTTCCGGATCGCGGCGTCGACGGCGAACACCTTGGCGGCGGGGCCTTTGCTCGTCGCGGCGACGAACGGGCTCGTGTCCGCCGCATGGGCCGCATCCCAGACGAGCAACCGCGCGGCGCGCACGTCGAGGTCGGCCTCGGCCAGCCGGAGGGCGACGGTCGTGTGGCGGGCGATCGGAACGCCCCAGCTGACCCGTTCCTCTGCGTACCGCACCGCGTATTCGTGCGCTGTCCGAGCGAGGCCGACGTAGCACGCCGCCAGCGTGATCGCGATCTCCGGCGAACCCGCGAACACGAGGCCTGCCTCGCCGATGCCCCCGACGACGTCGTCCTCGGGCACGTACACGCCGTCGAGGAGGACCTCCGCGTGGGACGCCGTCCGCCAGCCGGCGAGCCTCGTGCGGGCGCCGGTCGACAGACCCGCCGCACCGGCCGGCACGTAGAACATCGTCAGCGACTGCGCCGGCGGGACGTCGAGCGCCGTCCGCGCCATCACGAAATAGGCGTCTGCGACGCCGGCGTTCGTGACGAACGCCGATTTCGCCCCGTCGATCCGCCACCCGCCCTCGACGCGCGTGGCCGACGTCTGCACACCGACCTTCGGGTCGGCATGCGGATAGAACAGGTCGGACCCGGCACGGTCCGGTTCGCTCAACGCGCCGCTCAGGAGCATCGGCTCGTCGCGCAGCCACCGTTGCTGCTGCTCCTCGGTGCCGGCGCGGGCGACGAGCTGGAGCATTGCCGCGGTGAGCGCGAAGTAGCTTGCCGCAGCGCCGACGTCGACGGCGCCGAGCTCCTCGAACGCGATGACCGCGTCGACGCAGGTGCCGTCGAGGAGCAGACGCTGAAAGCCGAGATCGCACCAGCGTGCGTATGCGTCTTGCAGCTTCGGCCACGCCTCCTCCGTCGCGTCGTCCGAATACACGCGCTCGACCGCCGGGCCGAGGTCGTTCGACGCGAACGCACGGGCAGTGTCGCGCAGCGCCGTTTGCTCGGCCGTGAGCGTGAAGTCGATGCTCACAGCGCCCGGCCTGCGAGCTCGCCCTCGTAGATCGCGATGGCGACGTGCCGCGGCGCGACACAGTCGCCGACGGCATGCAGCTCGACGTCCCCGACGTCGAACGCCGGCGTCGCGCGCTTGTTGCCGACGACGACGACGGCCGACGCGTCCTCGAGGAGCCGCGTCGTGTGGTCGAAGACGTTGGCCAATGCCACGCCGGCCTGCGTCGCCGCGACGATGGTCGACTCCGGGATGCGCTCGACGCCGAGACGCGCGAGCCGCGGCAGCACGACCGCGAGTGTGGCAGGGTCGAGCTGGAAGGCGACCGTCGGCGACGGAGAGACCCACCGGACGCGCGCGCCACTCAGCGCGAGCGATTCGACCACGGTCGCTCCTTCGCCCCGGACGCCCAGGTCGAAGACGACGACGTCACGCTCACCGACCTCGCCGGCGATCGCGCGCCACTCGTCGTACACCGGGAGGCCGTCGACGGCGAACGGCGGCTCGCCGGGCCCCGCGCCCGTCGCCAGCACGACGGCGTCCGGCCGCTCGGCCGAGACGGCGTCCGCCGACGCCTCGACGCCGAGTCGCACGTCGACGCCGAGCGCGCCGACGCGCCGCGCGAGCGCGAGGGCGATCTCACCCCACTCGTCGTGGTGAGGGACGGATGCGGCGACGGCGACCTGCCCGCCGAGCTCCGGCTGGCGCTCGAACAGGACGACGTCATGGCCCCGCTCGGCGGCGATCTCCGCCGCCTTGAGACCCGACGGGCCGCCGCCGACCACGACGACCCGACGCGACACGGCCGCCCGCCGCAGCGTCAGCCCGCCGAGCGACTCCTCTCGTCCGGCGGCCGGGTTGTGCACGCAGGAGATCGGCAGATCTCGCACGAGGCGCCCGACGCACTCCTGGTTGCAATGGACGCAGGGCCGGATCTCGTCCGCCCGGCCCTCGGCGACCTTGCGCGGCCAGTCCGGGTCGGCGAGCAACTGGCGGCACATCCCGATCAGGTCGGCCGCGCCGCGCTCGAGCAGGCTCGAGGCGTGGCCCGGGCTTACGATTCGACCGAACGCGACCGCGGGCAGTCCCGTCGCGCGCCGGACCGCGGCGACCGCGTCGTCCGCGTAGCCCTCGGGGACGCCAGCAGGCGGCACTTGCAGATCGACTCGCGTCCACGTCCCCATGTCCGCCGAGATGTAGTCGACGACGCCCTCCTCGGCGATCGCGGCGGCGAGTGCGACGCCTTCGTCGAGCCCGTAGCCGCCCGGCATCCCTTCGTCGAGGCAGAAGCGAATGCCGAGCGGGACGTCTCCGATCTCGGCCCGCACCGCCGCTAGCGTCTCGTTCACGAAGCGAAGCCTGTCCTCGACCGATCCGTGACCGTACTCGTCGGCACGGTGGTTGTAGAAGGGCGAGAGAAACATCCGAAGCAGACCGTCGTGCCCGACCTTCAGCTCGACGCCGTCGAATCCCGCCTCGACCGCGTAGCCTGACGCGCGCCGGTAGGACGCTTGCGCCTCGCGGATGTCGGCCGAGCTCATCTCCTTCGGGGTCTCGCCGACCGCCGGGTCGGCGACGGCGGACGGCCCCCACTGCGGAAGCATCGTGTGGATCGAGAAAGCTTCGGCGCCGTGGTGCGTGAGCTGCGCGAAGAATCGGGTCCCATGCGACTGCACCGCCGCCAGGATGTCCTTCCACGCCAGCATCCCAGCGCGGTCCGCGAGGACGCACTTGCCGTGTCCGCCGGTCGGATGAACGACCTGGCTCTCGGTCACGATGAGGCCGACACCGCCGCGCGCCCGCTCCTCGTAGTAGTGGCGATGTTGCGCAGACGGCCGTTGGTCGACGGCGAACATCGTCACGTGCGGCAGGAAGACCAGCCGGTTCGGCAGCTCGACCTCGCGCAGCCGGTATGGCTCGAAGAGGCGCGGGAAGGCGCGCACCGTGCCCGCGCCCTCCCGTGCCGTCACGACGGACATCAGCCTCCGGCGACCGTGCCGGCGGGCTGGAGCCCGCGGGCCGCGTTCGCGCGACCAACGAAGAACTCGGCGTCGTTCTCGCTCGGCTGGATGCCCACGGCGCGCATCGCGCCGCGCATCTCGTCCATCTCGTACTGCATCATCTTCATCACCGGCTGGCGCGTGAAGCCGCCGTTGCCGCCGACGAGCCACTGGTAGTACTTCTGCTGCGGCCAGTGGTAGGTGCCGATCATCTGCGTCGGCATGAACTGCTTCTCGAAGACGTTTCTGACCGGCGTGAGCTTCCAGTAGATCTGCATGGCCTCGTCGATCCGATCCTCGAGGAGCAGCTGGAAGTAGTCGGTGCACATCGGGTTCTCCGTCGACTGGAACGCCTCGTACGCACCGGCTCCGGCGAACTGGAACTTCGCGCCGTAGTTCGCGCGCAGCAGCGGCCACCAGCGCTCCCACGGGAACTGGATGACGACCGTGTCCGCAAGGCGGTGCATCGCCTCGTAGATGAACCCCGGCTCGAGTATGCCGAGCTTGCACGCGACGATGTTCGGAACATCGGCCCCCAACCGCTCGAGGACGTCGAGCGGCCAGCCGGCCGGGTGGAAGCGGCCCAGGTTGAACTTGAATGTCGCGTAGAGGACGTAGTTCAGGTCGGCGGCCTCGCAGATGGCTTTCGTCTGCTCGAAGACCTCCGACTCGTCCTGGGGGTACCAGTTGAACGGATAGCCGATCAGCGCGCCGTGGCCGCCGATCTGCTCCAGGTGCTTGGCGAGCTCCACGTTCTCCTCGAACGAGTCGCGGATCAGCGTCGTCGAGACGCCGAGGTCCGTTCCCGCCTCGTCGACGGCGACCGACAGGAACCGCTTCGCCTCGTCGAGCGTGAGGCCGGCCTCGCACGTGCAGAGGGTGCTGACGAAGCCGTGCGCGATCGCCTGGCGGATGTCGAGCCGGATCCCCTCTTCGTCGAGATCGGAGAGGATCGGGTCGAACGACGGGAAGGTGCAGTTCTCGATTCCGCGGAGATGCTCGCGGGCCCACTTCTTGCGGTCGCTCATGCTGCCTCCACTTTCTTCTTGATGCGCTCGATGGCGTCGAGCTCCCATTGCCGCGGCTCGCTCCGCGGCTCCCATTCGGTCCGGTGCTCGGGCACCTTGATCAGCGCGTCGATCAACACCTGCTGGCCGTAGGCGCGCCAGCCGAGCGGCCCGGGGATGCCCGATGGGTCGCCCCATGCGCACAGCCCGTCGTTGATGACGATCGAATCCCTCACCGGCTGCGCGCGCGTGCCGAGCGCCCAGATGACGTCGCGCAGGTTGTACGGGTCGATGTCCGGCCCGACGGCGATGTAGTACTTGCTGCCGTTGCCGAGATACCCGTGCGGACAGGCGTACACCGCGGTCAGGAGCTGCTTGCCATAGTGCGGCGGCTTCTGCAGCCCGTCCACCTCGGTCTGCACGACGATGGTCTCGAGGTCGTACGAGACGATGTCCTTGACCTTGTAGTCGTTCGCGCGGAGGTAGCTCAACGCCTCGCATTCGAAGAAGAGGTCCGCGAACGCGGTGTGCGGCCCCTCGTGGTTCATCCCGCTCGCCGACCACGTGGTCATCCACATCGGGTTGCGGCGGTGCGTGATGCAGTTGATCTTGAAGACGGGCATCAGGTGGTTCCCGAGCAGATGGCCTTGGTAGACGCCCTCCGCGTACTTCGGCACGAGGTAGTCCTCCGGCAGGAACTCGCCTTCGATCACGAACTCGGCATTCGCGGGGACCATGAGGCCGGGGATCGTCTCCGATTCCACCACCTCGACCGGCTCGCCGTCGAAGCCACCGACGACCGCATACTCGTCGACGCCGTCCTTGGGCCAGACGAGCCCGCTGCGAACGGCGGCCACAGCCGAGATCGACGGCGAAGGGCACATCGCGTACGCCGCCGGCATCGGCTTGTCGAAGCGGCGAAAGTTGTCGCGGTAATACGTCCCGCCGTCGGAGGCGATAGGACCGTCGTAGATCAACGCGACGCACATATGGCTCTTCCGGCGTTCCTCGGGCAGGGGCTTGTCCGGGTCGCCGTCGTCCCACTCGAAGAAGCCGCCACGCCAGATTCCGAGGTCGTGCGTGTTCGTCTCGGGATCGTGGACGATGAAGGTGCCGCCGCCGCACGGGCTCCATGGCACGGTCTCGAACTCGACCCAGTTCCGCGGCAGGTCGCGGTAGACGTCGGGGTCGTGGATCACGACCTCTTTGACCGGCGCTGCGTCGCGCGAGACGACTGTCGGCTCGATCAGGTTGTGCTTCAGGTTCGCGAGCTTGTCGGTCAGCTCGTCCTTCGTCGCGACCCCTGCCAGGCGGAGCATCCGCTCCCGGGTTGCCCACGGGTTGATGACGACCGGGATGTCCGGCCGGTTGTTCACCGGCTGCTCGACGATGCCGATCGGCAGGTTCGGCTTCGAGTGGAGGTACCGCAGCGCTGCGCGAAGCTCGGTCTCCATCTGCTTGCCGTTCGCACCGGCACAGTTGATGACGCGCAGGTGCTCCTCGCGGAGGTCGGCCGGTACCGCGTCGACGATCGACTCGGGGTCGCCCGCCTTGATCGGCGTCGTGAAGCGGAAGAGGTTGTCTAGCTGCTCCTCGTCCGCCAGCCAGTCACGAAAGGACTTCCACGGGAAGGGCATCCGTCGCCTCCGTGTAGTCGTAGATCAGCTTCGTCCCTTCGATGCGGAAGCCGACGGGGATGATGTACGCGCCGAGGATCTCGTGCGGGCCGATCAGCGGGTGCTCCTCGAAGAGTGACTCGTGGTACTCGAGCGCACCCTTGCCCGACCAGATCTCACCGAACTTCAGGTTGCTGCTCACCGTCTGGATGAGCCGGTGCGCGACGGGCTTTCCCTTGCCGTCGACGTCGGCTCCGGGGAAGTGGATCGTGTGGAAGAGATCGGTGCCGAACGGCTTCGGCAGCTGGTCGGGGGTGATCTGCTCCTCGACCTCGATCGTCGCGGTGACGAGCCGCTCGGCATGCGCGCCGCAGACCGCCGCGTACTTCGATCTCGGCCCGCACGGCTGCATCGCCGGGTTGAGCGCGTGCAGGTGCCGGTTCGTCGTGCCCATGTGGACCTCGCCGAGCTTCTTCGGGAAGCCCATGAACCAGCCGCGCGACAGGCTGAAGTCCTTGTCGACCCAGATGTAGACGACCCGATGGCCCTCGACGCCGTTGTACGAGCAGCGGACGCCGATCAGGCACTCGGTGTAGAGGCACTGCGCCGGGTTGACGCCGAGCATGTCGGCCTGCCCCTGCCAGAGACCCTGCCAGTCGCCGAACCAGACGTAGGCGACGTCGGGCTCGTCCCGGGAGGGCTCGAGCGGCTCGGGCAGGAGCTTCGCGATCTCGTCCGGGTCGGTGCGGTACTGGATCGCGAAGACGTCCACCCCGAAGTTCCAGGGCGGAGCACCGGCGATCTGCGCCTTCCCGTTCGGCGAGAACGGAACCGCGTATCCCTTCATGTCTGCAAGGCCCATGTGCGCTCTTCCTCTTCGGTGGGATGGGACGACGGGCCGATGATCCTGCGCCCGCCCATAGCCGTCAATTGACGATCGCTCCCATCGCCATAACTCCAGCTCATGCAAGATCCATCGTCGCGAGGCCGAGCTGGCGGAGCTGGGTGGCAAGATCGAAATAGACGGTCTCGTTCGTCAGGCGGTCGCCGTCGAACCGGTAGACGACGCACGCACGGACGTCCATCCGGCGCCCCGTCGGCGGGATGCCGAGGAACGCTCCCCGGTGCGTGCCGACCGACCGGCCCTCGACGATCACGGCGTCGTCGGTGTGGTGCACGCGCTCCGGCACGAGCTCGAGATCGGGGAACGCCGTGGTCAGCTCGGTCAGGTGCTCGAGCACGTCGGAGGCCGTCGGGTGGGTGAGCTCCTGCCCGGCAGGGGTGAGAAACGCGAGCGGCACGACGTCGTAGGTCGCCGCCCCACCGTCGAAGGCCGCGAGCGCGGCCGCGAGATCGGACCCGTGCGTCTCGCCGCGGATGTGGTCGAGGACCGTCTGCCACCGTCGGTCCCGCACGCTCGTCACCGGGCGCGGAACCTGAGTCGGTCGACGAGCAGCGCGAAGATCAGGACGGCGCCCGTTACGAAGCCGTTCCAGTACGCGCTTATGTCGAGGCGCGTGAGCCCGTTCGAGAGGACGCCGAGGAACAAGACGCCGAGGAACGTCCCGAGCATCGTCCCGCTGCCGCCCATGAAGCTCGTGCCGCCGATCAGCACGGCGGCTGCGGCGTCGAGCACGATCGTCTGCCCTGACTGTGGGTTCGCGGATGCGAGATGCGCCGCTTCGAGCACGCCAGCCGTCGCGGCCAGCGCCGACGAGAGCCCGTAGACGACGAGTCGCACGAGGACGACGTCGATGCCTGCGAGCCGCGCTGCCTCCTGGTTCCCGCCGGTCGCGTAGACCATCCGCCCGAAGCCGGTGTAGCGGAGCACGAGCGCGCTCAGGGCGAGCAGCCCGACCGAGACGACGACGATCCACGGAAGCGCGCCGAGCCCGCCCGAGCCGATCGTCTGGAGCCCGCGCGACGAGAGCAGCGACTGCGTCTGGCCCTGCGTGATGATCAGTGCGAGCGCCGCAAAGGCGCCGCCGGTGCCGAGCGTGACGACGAGGAACGAGAGGTTGAGCTTCGCGATCAGGAACCCGTTCGTCGCGGCGCCGACCACGAAGCCGCCGACGACGACGAGCACGATCGTCCCCCACACCGGGACGCCGCGCTTCGTCAGCTCCCAGGTGATGACGCCGGCCAGGCCGAGCATGCCGCCCATCGACAGGTCGAGCCCGCCGACGATGAGCACGAACGTCAGTCCGACCGCGACGATCATCAGGACGGCCTGCTGCGACAGGATGATGCGGGCGTTGTCCCACGTCGCGAAGTTGGTCTGCGTCGCGGAGAGGTACGCCGTGATGGCAATGAGGACGATCCCGACGCCGACGTACTGCAAGGCGACCCGCTTGGCCGCCGCGGCGGCGCGCCCGGCGTGGCGCTCGGCGAGCTTGCCCACCGCCCCGTCGCTCATGCCGCCGCCCCGACCCGGCCGCCGCCGGCGAGCAGCACGATCCGCTCCTCGGACGCCTCCGCGGCCGTCAGCTCGCCCGCCTGCTCTCCTTCGCAGAGCACGAGGATCCGGTCTGCGAGCCCCAGCAGCTCGGGCAGGTCGGAGGACGCGAGCAGCACGCCGGTGCCAGCCGCAACGAGATCTGCGATCAGACGGTAGATCTCCTCGCGCGCGCCGACGTCGACGCCCCGCGTCGGCTCGTCGAGCAGCAGCACCCGCGGCCGGCGCGAGGCGCAGCGGGCGAACACGACCTTCTGCTGGTTGCCGCCGGAGAGGGTCGCGACGTCGGCATCGACGCTCGAGCAGCGAATCCGGAACTGCTCGACCGATTGCGCGGCGCGGCGCCGCTCGCGTTCGGCGTGACGGAGCGCGAAGGGCCGCCACCCGGTCATCGCGATGTTCTCGTACACACTCGCGCCCGCGACGAGGCCCTGCAGCCGGCGGTCCTCGGGGACGAGCGCCGCACCGGCTGCGAGCGCAGCGGCAACCGACCCCGAGCGGACGCTCCGGCCGGCGATGCGCACCTCGCCGCCGTGACGTCGGCGCACGCCGGCGACGGTTTCGAGCAGCTCGCTGCGGCCGGATCCGACGAGCCCCGCGACGCCGACAATCTCACCGGCATGGACGCGCAGCGAGACCGGCGCCGGCGCGCGGTCGGTGACGATCCCGTCGATCTCGAGCACCGGCGCGCCGCGCTCGCGGCGGACCTTGTGGAAGAAGCCGCCGAGGTCACGGCCGACCATCAGCCTCGTCAACCGGTCGTCGTCCAGCTCGCCGCGCGCGAGCTCCCCTGCGACACGGCCGTCACGCAGCACGACGGCGCGATGCGCGAGCCGCCTGATCTCTCTCAGCCTCTGCGTGATCACGATCGCCGCCGTGCCGTGCGCGCAGAGCTCCTCGACGAGGACGAAGAGCTGCTCCGGGTCGGGGAGCCTCGTCGTCGCCTCGTCGAGGATGAGCACGCGCGGCTTCGTCGCGAGCGCCTTCGCGATCTCGACGAGCTCGCGGCGCCCCGGCGCCAGCAGGTGGAACGGCGCAAGCGGCTGGGCGTCGAGCCCGACCTGCTCGAGGTACGGCCAGGCCGTGCGCGCGAAGCGGGTCTGCGTCACGAAGGTCGTCGGCCGGCGCAGCGCCGGCAGGACGACGTTCTCGGCGATCGAGAGCTGGGGGACCGCCGTCAGCTCCTGGGTGACGATCGCAACGCCGTTGTCGAGTGCATGCCGCGGCGTCGAGAAGCGCGTGGCGGAGCCGTCGAGCTCGATGACGCCGCCGTCGGGAGAGATGACGCCGGCGAGGATTCGCGCAAGCGTCGACTTGCCGGAGCCGTTCTCCCCGGCGAGCGCGACGATCTCGCCCTCGCGGACGTCGAGGTCGACGTCCGCGAGGGCCTGCACCGATCCGAAGCGCTTCGCGATCCCCCGCGCGCGGAGGACGGCGTCGGCGACCATCGCGTTACGGGTTCTTCCCGACCGCGACGAACGTCTTGCCCGACTTCTTGTGCAGCGTCACCGTGAACGGGAGCGCCGGCAGCTTCTCCCAGGCGACCCACTCGGCCGCGTTCGAGCTGTCGACCTTCGTCACGGGGACGTAGATCGTCTTCGGCATCGCCTTGCCGCAGACGGCGCGCTCCGCCGCCCACGCGAGCGTGTGCGCGATCGCCTCCGGATGCAGGTTCCACGTCGCAGCGGCCTTCCCGCCCTGGATCATCTGGATGAAGGGCGGAATGCCGTTCACGCCGACGATCGCCGGATTGAACGTGCTGTCGGTGATGCCCGGCGCGCCCAGCGCGAGCGTGTCGTTGAAGATCCACACGCCCTTCAGCGTCGAGCCGTATTTCACCTTGTAGCTGCCGAGGATCTTCGCGCCCTCGTCCGGCGTGAACGCGTTGGCGGTCTGCTGCTCGACGAGGTTCAGCCCGAACTTCTTCGCGCCGGCGACAAAGCCGGTGTTGCGCGCGGCGATGACGGGGCCGGCGAAGGCCGGTGCGAGGATCGCCGCGACGGCGCCGCTGCCGACGGTCTGCTTGAGGTACTGCGCGGCGTCGTAGCCGGCGTCGTACGGGCTCGTCGCGACGTTCGTCGCGTACGGCCCGCCGATGAAGACGTCCGTGGCAACGAGCTTGACGCCCTTCTTGCGGGCTGCGTTCAGCGCCGGCTGAATCGCCTGCGGATTGACCGGGGCGACGATGAGGACGTTCACGCCGGCCGACACCATCGACTGCACGTCGGCGATCTGCTTGTTGGGATCGAGGTTTGCCTGCGTCTTCTGGCTCGTGCCGTGCGCGCCCTTGATGTCCTTCGCCACCATCCCGTAGATGACGTCGTAGTTCGGATCGGGAAGCGGGATCGTGAAGCCGAGCTTGAGCTTGGACTTGCAGGCGGCCTTCGCCGGATTGTCGCCGAACGGTGCGGCCGCGGCGACCGTGGCGGCAGCGAGCGCCGTCGCACCGACCGCGAGCAGGGTGAGTCTGCTAGTCATGATCCTCCTCTGGCGTCCCGGCGTCGTGCCGGATCACATGATCCGCGCGATGATCCGTCCGCCTCGCATAGCTGTCAATTGCCGATGCGAGCCGTTCCCATAACCGCCGCTCAACCGGTCAGCGGCGCTTCGTCCTCGATGCGCGCGCACGCGGCGCGGACGGCTTCGATCACGGCGCTGACGGTGGCGCTCGGCGCGCGTCGTGCGGGGACGGTCACGCTGATGTCGATCTGCACGTCGGCGTCCTCGGCCTCGACGTGCACGATCTCCCCCGAAGCGAGGGCCCGTCGCACGAGCATCGTCGGCAGGTAGCTCACCGCATCGGTGCGGAGGATCATGCCGACGATGAAGGCCGCGGAGTTGCTGATCACCGCGGGCGCCGGCGGTGGGAGACCGCGCGAGACGAACGTCCGGTCGAGGTGGTCCAGCCAGAACTCCGTGTGCGGCGGCAGCACCCAGGTGAGCCGGCTGAGCGTCGCGAGGTCTGCCGGCCCGTCGGCGACCGGATGACCGCGATGGGCGACGATACGCACGACGTCCTCGCGCAGGACCTCGCTCACGAGGTCGGCGCCCATCCCGCGCGTCCACCCACCGACCACGAGGTCCAGGTCGCCGCGCCGCAGTGCCGGCGCGTGCGCCTGGGCAAGCCCTTCGTAGACGGCGAGCTCGATCCCAGGCCGCTCTCGCCGCAGCTCGCGCACGGCGATCGGGAGCACGGTCCCCGCGAGGCTCGGCGTCGTCCCGATCCGGACGAGACCCTTCGCCGCGCCCGAGAGGAGCGCGATCTCGCGCGCGGCGTGGCGCAGCTCGGAGTCGACGGCGCGTGCGTGGAGCGAGAGCGTGTCGCCGTAGACGGTCGGGACGAGCCCCTTCGGCGTCCGGTCGAAGAGCTTCACGTTCAGCTCGCGCTCGAGCTGGTGAATCGTCTTGGACAGGGCGGGCTGCGTCAGGTCGAGCGCCGCGGCCGCCCGACCGAGACTGCCGTGGTCGTAGACGGCGAGGAAGTACTGAAGCCTCCGCGAGTCGATAACACTTGACGATAGCCATTCCGCGGAGTTATTCCAACACGACGATGGCATTCGGAAAGTTTGGGAAGTATCACCCCGACGGCTCAAACGTCCATCTTTCGAATGTCGACGTTGTGGCACTCGTGCGGCGGGAGGCGGCGCACGCACGCATTCGCCTTGCAGTTGACATGGAACGGCGATGGATCCAGACCGACCCGCTGCACGTCCAGTACATCGTGGTGAACCTCCTCCACAACGCACTGAAGTACTCCGACGGTCCCGTCGACGTACGTCTCGCGGCCGAGGGTGAGGGAGCGAGGCTCGAGGTCGCGGACACCGGCATCGGCATTCCGCGCGCGGAGCTCGACGTCCTCTTCTCACCGTTCTTTCGCGCGTCGAACGTCGCCGGCCGCCCCGGAACCGGGATGGGGCTCCCCATCGTCAAGAAGTCCGCCAACCTCGTCGGCGCGCGCGTCGCCGTCGAGTCGACCGTCGGCGCGGGCACGACGTTCACGGTTGTCTTCCCTGCGGCGGTCAGCGCGACGCGCTCATAACCGGCGTCTATGGGGGGAGGGCCTAGGGGAAATTGACAGCTATCGACGTCGGCGAGATCATCCCAGCGCCAACCGTTCGACGACAGGGACGAGGTCGACGCCATATGAGGTACGCCATATGAGGTTCAGCCTGTACTCCGAGCTCCAGCTCCATCCCGGCAAGACGGCCGGGCAGCTCTACGGCGAGGTGCTCGAGCAGATGGTCAACGCCGATCGGCTCGGCTACGACGTGTACGCCGCGATCGAGCACTTCTTTTTCCCGAAGTTCTCCGTCTCGACAAATCCCACCGCGCTCTTCGCTGCAGCCGCAATGAAGACCAAGCAGATCCGGTTCCGGACGATGCTGCACGCCTTGCCGTACCACAACCCGCTCGTCCTCGCGAGCGCGATCAACGCCACGTATATCCTGACCGGTGGCCGCTACGAATGGGGCGTCGGCCGGGGACACGGCTGGATCCCACTTCCGGCTGGAGAGCCGCTCGACGAGCACGCCCGGCCGAAGTACGAGGAGGCCGTCGACCTGCTCCTGAAGGCGCTGCACGAGGAGCGCTTCGGGTTCGACGGCAAGTACTACAAGATCGAGGACACGCACGTCGTCCCGTTCGTCGAGACGAAGCACCGCGTCTATCTCGGTGGAACGTCCGACCGGACGTACACGCTCGCCGCCGAGCACGGATGGGGCGTCGCGGTGCCGCCGCTGCTCCCGTATGCCGCGCTCGAGAAGCAGATGGACCTGTACCGCGAGTCGTGCGCACAGCACGGGACCGTGCCCGACATCGTCTGGATCCACGCATGTCATCTCGACGAGGACAGGGAGACCGCCGTGCGCGAGGCGCGCGACTGGGTGACGAAGTTCATCGCCGGCAATGCGTCGCCGCTCACGGAGTGGCCGAAGCCGCCGGCGGACGATCTCAACAAGGCGGGCTACGGCTTCTACGCCGCCGGGATCATGGAGGGTCTCGCCGCGACGCCCTACGAGAAGCTGATCGAGGACGACTACGTCTGGGTCGGCACGCCGCAGGACATCATCGAGCGGATCGAGTCGACGCTGAAGATCTGTGAGGGCATTCAGGAGATCGGCATCACCGTCAACGCCGGCGGCGCGCCGCACTGGATGGCCGTCAAGAACCAGGAGCTGTTCGCAAGCGCGGTCATGCCGCACTTCGCGCGCAGCGCCGAGCTCGCCGGCGCCGCCGGATAGCCGGTGGTCGCACAGCCGCCGCCTCGGCTCGTCGTCGGGATCACCGGAGCGTCGGGCGCCGTCTACGGCGTCCGACTGCTCCAGCGGCTGCAAGAGCTGCCGGTCGAGACGCATCTGATCGTCTCGCGCTGGGCGCGCGTGACGATCGAGCACGAAACGGATTGCTCCTTCGCCGACGTCAAAGCACTTGCCGACGTCGTGCACTCCGAGGGCGACCAGGCCGCTTCGATCTCGAGCGGTTCGTTCCTCACGCGCGGGATGATCGTCGTTCCCTGCAGCACGAAGACGCTCGCGGGGATCGCGACGGGATTCGCATACAACCTCATCTGCCGCGCCGCCGACGTCATTTTGAAGGAGCGCCGTCCGCTCGTCCTCGCCGTCCGGGAGACACCGCTCAACGCGGTGCACATCCGCAACATGCTGACGCTCGCGGAGATGGGCGCCACAATCTTCCCGCCGTCCCCTGCCTTCTACCACCGGCCACGCGATCTCGACGACGTCGTCGACTACAGCGTGCTCAGGATGCTCGACCAGTTCGACCTCGGCCCGGAATCACCATGGCGTTGGCGAGGCCTCGCGACCTCCGAGGTCGAGCCGTGAGCGATCCGTCCGGTCCCAGGCACGTGCTCGCCGTACTCGATGCGGACGCCGGAATCGTCGAGGAGGCCGCTGGAGTCGCGAGTTGTAGCAGCGCGCGGCTGACGATCGTCCAGACCTGGCGCGTGCCGACGCTCTTCTGGGGCTTAGCGACCTTTGCCGCCGCGCCCGTGTCGGTCGAGACGATCTTGCGCGAAGCGGAGGACGCGGCATCCACCCGCGTGAGACGGCTCGTCGCCGCGCTCTCGGAGTGACCGGTTACCTTCCGATGTCGTCGCGGGCGCCCCTGGGCCGTCGCGGCAGGAGGGGGTCGACGGTTCGAGTCCGTCAGAGGGCTTTCACGCCCGGTGCAGGGAAAACGTCAAACTCGAGGCGGCCTCCGCGGACCGTCTCTAGTGCACCGTCTCGTTTTCAGTTGGTGATTGCGTCGAGGGTGACGCGGCCGCGGCGGACCTTGGCGAGGATCTGCTCGGCGGTCGCGGTCCATTTGAACGG
>Ga0315281_10001823_pt1 | contig 31632 bp, 28 predicted proteins | sample YL17G07_0_MG_FD_204540 | JGI IMG/M metagenome (GOLD analysis project Ga0315281, IMG submission 204540) | Sediment microbial communities from Yellowstone Lake, YNP, Wyoming, USA - YL17G07_0 | ecosystem: Environmental > Aquatic > Freshwater > Lake > Sediment | place: USA: Wyoming | collected...
CCGTCCGGCATCGGCACGGTGCTGCTCACGCACTTGCACGGCGACCACTTCGGCGGCATCCCGTTCCTCGTGCTCGACGGCCAGTTCAGCCGGCGCGAACGGCCGCTTGTGATCGCAGGCCCGGCCGGTGTCCGCGCCCGCGTCGAAGCGGCGATGGAGGTGATGTTCCCGGGATCGTCGACCGTCACACGCCGCTTCAGCATCGATTACATCGAGATGGCGGAGCGCACGCCGATCGCCGTCGGTCCTGCGACCGTCACGGCGTTCGCGGTCGAGCACGCGAACGGCGCCACGCCGAACGCGCTGCGCGTCGAGTACACCGGCAAGACCGTCGCCTGCTCCGGCGACACCGAATGGACGCCCGCGCTGCTCGATGCCGCCCGCGACGCCGACCTGTTCGTCTGCGAAGCCTACTCGTTCGAGAAGAAGATCAAGTTCCACCTCGACTTCGCCAGCTTGCGCGAGCACCAGCGCGAACTCCAGTGCAAGCGCATCGTCCTCACGCACATGGGTCCGGACATGCTCGCCCACATCGAGGGCATCGAGTGGGAATGCGCCGAGGACGGGAAGACGATCGCGCTTTGACCGCGGCACCAGCGGCGGTCCAGGTGTAGTTCCCACAGACGTTATTGACAGATCGGCGTGAGTGGCGGGAGCCCGCCGAACGCATCCCGTCCCTTCGGCTCTGGCTGTCGCCCCGCCCCTCGCGTAAGGTGACCGCGCGGCCAGCGTTGGTGCCGGGGAGCGCATGACCATCCAGATCACACCCATAGAACGCGAAGCCGCCGTGCATGCGGCGCACGAGGCGCCGTACCGCACGTTCATCGCTGCCAGCCTGGCGCTTGGCATCGGCGGCGGCTTCCTGCTGGCGCTGCTCCTGCCGCTCGCGGCGGCGTTCGAGTGGGACTGGGGGACGCGCTGGCAGGCGCTGGCCCAGGTCCACGGCCAGCTCCAGCTGCTCGGCTTCGCGGGCCTCTTCGTCATGGGCATGTCGCTGCGGCTGATGCCGCGCTTCTCCGGCCGGATGTTTCCGCTGCCGCGCCTGGTCCCCGCGCTGGTGCCGCTGATCGCCGGCAGCCTCATCCTGCGCGCCCTCGCGCAGCCCGCGGCCGGCAGCCTCGTGCGCGATGCTGCGCTGCTCGCGTCGGCGCTGCTGCTCGTTGCCGGCGGTGTCGCGTACGCCGCGGTCGTCTGCGGCACGCTGGTGCATCGCGACAGCAAGGCCGAGGCCACCGGCTACTTCTTCGTGCTCGGCGCGCTGGCGTACGTCGCCGGCGCCGCGATCAATCTCCTGCAGGTGTTCGACATGACGCGCGACGGCCTCGCCTTTGCGCCGCTCGGCCGCCAGCCGGCGGTGATCTTCATGCAGCAGTTCGGCTTCATCATGCTGATCAGCGGCGGCGTCGTGACGCGCGCCGTGCCCACGCTGACCGGCCGCCCGCGCCCCGACCTCGGCGGCCGGATCACGGCGTCAGTGCTCGCCGCCGGCGTGTCGATTCTCGTCGCCGCCCGCCTGTACGGCTCCGAGAAGGGCTTCACGCCGGCGAGCGCGCGGTTCGAGGATGCCGGGTTCATCCTCATGGCATGCGGCTGGCTGTCGGTCGTCTGGCTGAGCGGCGCCCTGCGCCCCAGCGCGAACCGCGTCGCGGCTGCATCGCAGGTGCAGTTCCAGCTGGTGCGCTCCGCGCTCGGCTGGCTCGCGTTCTCGGGCCTGCTGGCGATCTGGTACGCGTCGCGCGCGTTCCTCGACGCCTCGGCACTCGACGTCTACCAGCTCGACGCCATCCGCCACGCCCTCACCGTCGGCGTGCTGACGATGCTGATCATCGGCATGGCGATGCTGATCGTGCCGGAGTTCGCCGGCCGCCGCCTGCAGCATCCGAGTGAAGGCTGGATCGTCGTCGCCATCCTCGTCGCGCTGAACGCGTCGGCCATGCTGCGCGTCTGGCCCGCCCTCGAGGGCATCGGCTGGATCGTCTCGACGCGGTGGTGGCCCATGGCCGCCGCCGGCGCGCTCGCGGAAGGCGCGGTCATCGTGTTCGCGCTGATGTTCACGCAAAGCTACATCGAGCAGCGCCAGCCCCGCTGGGCCTCGCCCGAGATGCTGAAGCGCCGAGGCTCGCGTAACTGAGCCGCCCGCTATGCGCTCTCGCCACTTGACGTAACTGTGGCTGGGCACGGACTGTCACCGGCAACCGGCCGCTTGTACCCTGACGCTATGGCAGTCGATACCGTCCAGCAGCTGCGCACCGAGGTGATGCAGGCGCTTGCCGCCGCTGCGGATCCGCGCGCGCTCGAGGCGTGCCGCGTCGAGTACCTCGGGCGAAAGGGACGGCTGACGGGCGTGCTCCGCGGCCTCGCCGAGCTGTCGATCGACGAGCGCAAGGCCGTCGGCGCCGCCGCGAACGCGCTCAAGGTCGAGCTCGAAGTGGCGTTCGACGATCGCGCCGAAGCGCTGCGCCGCCACGCGCTCGCCGCCTCGATCGAGACCGGCAAGATCGATGTGACGCTGCCCGCACGTCCGCGCCCGGATGGCGGGCTCCACCCCGTGACGCAGACGCTGCGGCGCATCCTCGACGCGTTCCGCTCGATGGGCTTCTCGGTCGTCGAGGGGCCGGAGGTCGAGCTGGACTACTACAACTTCGAGGCGCTGCGCATCCCGGCCGACCACCCCGCGCGCGACATGTGGGACACGATGTGGATCGACCACGACGCCGACGGCCGCCGTCCGATGCTGCTGCGCACGCACACGTCGCCCGGCCAGATCCGCATCATGGAGCAGCACGCGCCGCCGATCCGCGTCGCCGTGCCCGGCCGCGCCTATCGCTTCGAGGCGACCGACACCACGCACGAGTGGATGATGACGCAGGTCGAGGTGCTGGCGATCGATGAGGGGCTCTCGCTCGCCCACATGAAGGGCACGCTGCTGAACCTGATGCGCCGCATCCTGGGGCCGGAGCGCCGGATCCGCCTCAACTGCTCGTATTTCCCCTTCGTCGAGCCGGGCGCGGAGGTGGCGGTCGACTGCTTCGTCTGCAACGGCGCCGGCTGCGCCACGTGCCACCACAGCGGCTGGATCGAGATGATGGGCGCCGGCATGGTCCATCCGGAGATCCTCGAGAACATGGGCATCGACTCCAACCGCTACACCGGGTTTGCCGCCGGCATGGGCGTGGAGCGCCTGGCGATGCAGATCTACGGCGTCGACGACATCCGCGAGTTCTACCAGAACGACCTCCGCATGTTGCGGCAGTTCTAGCAGGGGCACATGCGCGTCTCACTGAAGTGGCTCCGCGAATACGTTGACCTGCGCCTGCCGCCGGAAGAGCTGGCGCATCGCCTCACCATGGCCGGTCTCGCCGTCGATGCGATCGTCCGCACGGGCGACTGGGGCGCTGACATCCGCGTCGGGCTCGTTGCCGCGGTTGAGCCGCACCCGAACGCCGACCGACTGCGCCTGGCCACCGTCGACGTAGGCGGCGAAGAGCGCCATCGCGTCGTCTGCGGCGCGCCGAACCTCGGGGTGGGGCAGAAGATCGCCTTCGCCACAGTGGGCGCGCGCGTCCGCGACGGGCACACCGGCAAGGAGTCCGTGCTGAAGCCCGCCGTCATCCGCGGCGTCGAGTCGGCTGGCATGGTGCTCAGCGAGCGCGAGCTGGGATTGTCGGAAGCGCACGAGGGCATCCTCGTGCTCCCCGACGACGCGCCGCTCGGCCAGCCGCTCGCGGACGTCATCGGCGACGTGATTTTCGAGCTGTCGGTGACGCCGAACCGCGCCGACTGGCTCTCCGTGCTCGGCATCGCGCGCGAGGTCGCCGCGCTGACGGGCGAGACCGTGCGCGAGCCGTCGCTGGCGTTCGAGGCCGTGGGCGACGCGATCAAGGGCCGCGCGGCGGTCGATATCTACGCGCGCGACCTCTGCCGCCGCTACGTGGCCACCGTCGTCAGCGGCATCAAGCTCGGCCCGTCGCCCGCGTGGATGCAGGAGCGGCTGGTCGCGTTGGGGCAGCGGCCGATCAACAACATAGTAGACATAACCAATTACGTGATGCTCGAGCTGGGGCAGCCGCTCCACGCCTTCGACTACGACCGCGTCGCCGGCCACCACATCGTGGTGCGGCGCGGCGAAGACGGCGAGGAGTTCACGACGCTCGACGGCGAGGCGCGCACACTCACGAGCGAGATGCTCGTCATCGCCGACGACCGCGGCCCGGTCGCGCTGGCGGGCGTGATCGGCGGCCTCGAGAGTGAAGTGACGGACAAGACCACCACCGTCCTGCTCGAATCGGCGACCTTCCTCGGCTCGAACGTCCGCCGCACGAGCACGGCGCTCAGGGCGCGGAGCGAGGCGTCGGCGCGCTTCGAGAAGGGGCTGCCTGCCGAGCTGGCGATGATCGCCTCGCAGCGGGCGACGAAGCTGCTTGTCGAGATCTGCGGCGGCAAGGCCGCCGACGGCTGCGTCGATGTCTTCCCGGGCAAGGTGAAAGAGCAGCGCGTCGAGGTGACGCGCGAACGCATGGCGCGCGTGATCGGCATCGACCCGGCGACCTCGCGCGTGCGCGGCGTGCTCACCGGCCTGGGCTTCTCGGCGCGCTGGGTGCCGCCGGACCGCTACGTCGTCCGCGTGCCGTACTGGCGCCCCGACGTGCGCATCGCCGACGACGTGATCGAGGAAGTCGCGCGCATCATCGGTTACGACGAGATACCCACGCAGGCGCTCGCCGGCTCCATCCCGGAGCCGATCGTGCAGCCGCTGCGCGAGCTGCGCGAGCGTGCGCGCGACCTGCTCGCAGACGCCGGCATGCGGGAGATCATCACGTATTCGATGACGACGATGGAGGCGCTCTCCCGCGTCCTGCCGAAGGAGGACCTGGCGATCTACCCGCCGTTCCGCGTCCTCAATCCGATCAGCGCCGACCACGAGTACCTGCGCCCGACGCTCCGCGCCAGCGCGCTGCAGACGCTCGCGTCGAACCTCCGCTACCAGAAGGGCGAGGTGGCGCTGTTCGAGGTCGCGCGCGTGTACCAGCGCCCCGACGAGCGCCCCGCGCAGGAAGGCCGTCCGCATGGCGAGGAGGCGCAGCCGGTCGAGTTGGAGCACGCGGTCGGCGTGATCAGCGGCTGGCGCGCCGACCGGTGGGGGAGGCCATCAGCCGAGCCGCTCGACTTCTTCGACGCGAAAGCCTACGTCGAAGACGTGCTGCGCGGCCTCAACGTCCGCGCCGAGTACGTGGCCGCGGCCGAGCACGGCATGGTGCCCGGCCGCGTCGCGGAGATCCGTATCGATGACACGCGCGTCGGCGTGATCGGCCAGGTGCACCCCGATGTGGCGGCCGCGTTCGAGGTGGAGCAGGACGCGTACATCTTCGAACTGACGCTCGATGCGCTGCTGCCCTTCGCCGGCGCCGTGCGCCAGATGGCCGCCGTGTCGCGATTCCCCGTCGTCGAACAAGACATCGCCCTGGTGGTCGATCGCGACACGCCCGCTGCCGCTGTCCAGCGGCTGATCGAGGCAGCGCCGCTCGTCCGCGAGGCGCGCGTGTTCGATGTGTACACCGGCGACCAGGTGCCCGCCGGGAAGAAGTCGCTCGCGTTCGCGGTGCTGTACCAGGCCGCGGACCACACGCTCACCGACGACGAGGTCGCGAAGGCGCAGCGCAAGCTGCTCGAACGCCTCCGGCGCGAGTTCAGCGCGGAGCTGCGCGGCGGCTAGTGCCGTTCCAACTTGATCTCGCGAGAAACGACCCGCCTGTCATCCTGAGCGAAGCGAAGGATCTGCTCCCAGCCGGAGTGTGAGATGCTTCGCTACGCTCAGCATGACAACGTGCCAGCCTGTGCCCATCGACCTGTTCCATTACCTGCTCATCCGGTTGGAACGGCACTAGTCCGAGGTCAGCCCCTCGTGCATGCCGGCGCCGTACTCTTCGTGGGCGTTGTACGGCGTGAAGCCCAGCAGCTCGTCGATCGCCTCATCGTCGAAGCCGATCAGCACTTCGCCGTCGATGACGAGCATGGGCGTACCCTGCGCGCCGAGGTCCATCATCTCCTTGCGCGCGGCAGGGTCGGCGTCGACGTCGCGCTCCGTGTACTTCTGGCCGCGCGACTCCAGGTGCAGGCGCACCATCTCGGAGAACTCGCAGAACCCCGTCGCGTACAGGACGACCGTGTGCTCGATAGCGTCGGACATAGCGTGCATCACCCTCTGGAGATCGTTGAGCATCAGCCTAGTGTAGTGCTTCCGACGCTTATGCAGCCGCGGAGAGCGGTTTGGTGGGTGGGAGTGCAGAGAGCGCAGCGCTCTCTGCCGGGGGTCCGGGGGTGTCCCCCGGAAATCTCTTTCTTCTTCTCTCTTGCAGGGTACGCGCCAGCGGACACTGCCTTATGAACATGAACTGTCGCGGCGGATCGAGCACCTCACCCCGGCCTTCGGCCACCCCTCTCCACGCAGTGGAGAGGGGCTCAGCCCGGCTGTCCGGGCTCTATTTACAAGGCGGGGTACGCGCTAGCGGACACTGCCGCATGAGCGCTCAACCTTCGTTCGCGCGGACGGACGCGGTCGCTCCGCTCAGGGTTGCGGTCACGTTGCGCGCGGCAGCACTTCCGTCGCGAAGAGTTCCAGCGACCGCATGATCTTGTCGTGCGGGGTGAGGCCGTTGTACGTCCAGGCGAACAGCCAGCGCACCGGCGTCTCCGACAGCAGCCGCTTCAGCGACCGCGTCACCGTCTCGACGCTGCCCACCAGCATCATGCCGCGCTCGATCATCATCTGCGGCGTCAGGCGCTCGTCGGCGGCGGGATCGCTGAGCACGGTGCCGAAGCCGAACGGCGCGAACCAGGCGGCGTTGCAGAAGGCCGGCCCGTTCGCCCAGAGCGCCATCGCCTCTTCGTCCGTGTCGGCCACCAGCACGTCGCGCAGCACGCCGAGCCCCTCGCCGGTCTCCAGGCTGCGGCCCGCCGATGCTGCCTCGCTCGCGTAGACGTCGTAGAGCCTGTTCTGCAGCCCCAGGTACATGGGCGGCAGGATCGCCGTCACGTCCTCCCGCGCGCACCAGCGGATCGTGTTCTCGCTCGAAGCGAACGGCTGGAAGATCGGCGGGTGCGGCTTCTGCAGCGGCTTCGGAACGACGCCGATCGCGTTCACGGTGCCGTCGTCGCTGATGCCCGCGCCCCACTGCTTCGTGGCGTCGAGCGTCCACGGCGTCCCCTTCGGCGGGATCTGCCAGTAGGCGCCGTCGTACTGCAGCATGTCCTCGATCCAGGCGCGCTTGATGATCCGGAAGTGTTCTTCAAACGCCTGCCGGTTCGCCGCGTCGATCGCGTCGTGCTCGCCCGGCGTGGCGCCGTGGATGCCGTGCAGCTGCTGCGCCATCACGTCGACCCAGCGCCGCTGGTATCCGCGCGCGAACCCGGCGTTCGCCCGGCCGCCGCTCATGTGGTCCAGCATCGCGATGTCCTCCGCCACCCGCAACGGGTTCTGCGAGGGCAGCACGATGCCGAGCTGGCCGACGCGGATCCGCTCCGTGTGCATCGCGATGTACAGGTCGAGCAGCACCGGGTTGTTCGACAGCTCGAAGCCCTCAATGTGGAAGTGGTGCTCCGTGAACGAGATCGAGTCGTAGCCGAGGCGGTCGGCCAGCTGCGCCTGCTCCTTCAGCTCGTGGAGCATCGTCTGGTAGAGGTCGCCGCGCAGCCCCGCCATCCCCTTCTCGATCTCCGCACGGGAGCCGATGGAGGGGAGATAGAACACGCTTGTCTGCATCACTGCTTCCGATCTGCAAACGGCATCGGTGTGCGGCCGTCGACTCGCCCCTTAGTGTAGTGCTTCGGGTGTTCCGTCAGCAGGACATCTGACCCTTCGCGCGTCGGCGGCCTGGTTACTGCGCTCCCCTTCCCTCCCAGGGAAGGGGCCGGGGGGTTAGGTCCGGGCGCCGTCGATGCGGCTACAGCAGGAGCAGCAGGTCGCGCGTGATCTGGAGGTGCCCCAGGTGCAGCGATGCGTGCTCGACGACCTGCAGCAGCGCATCGCGCACGCTGATCTCGTGCGGTTCGTTCTCGCCCCACAGCTCCTTCGACGGCACCAGGCGGCGGTCGAGGTCTGCGGGCGACAGCCGCTCGAGCGCGGCGCGCATCTCGCGCACGAACGCGGCGACATCGGCACGCAGCCGCGCCGCATCGTCGCCGGCCGAGGCGAACTCGCCGGGGCGGTCGCGGCCGACGGGCTGGCTGCAGGCGATGCCCAGCACCCACGCCCGCGCGTTGCCCAGCGTGTGCGTGGCAAGCACCCACGCGCTGTTCGCGTCGCCGGCCGGTGCGCGCCAGTTCAACCGAGCCGCGCTTAGTCCATCGGTGCAGTCGCAGATCTGCGCCAGCCGCTTCTCGATTGATGCCGCGTACGCCGCCAGTTCGCTGTTCACAGCCGCAGTTTACTCCCGCAGGCAGGCGGCGTCCGTAGCGGCGCCGTGCGCTACAATGCCACAACACTCCCCTTAACGGAAAGGTTAGGACGTGGCGGGACGGCTCCCTTCCCGGATCGCGGGCGCGTTTCCCCGGAAGCAGGCGCCGCCGTTCGACCCAACCCCCGAGGAGCCGCTGCCCGAAGGCCCGACCGGCTTCGCGAACACCTTCCGCGCCCTGCGCAATCGCAACTACCGGCTCTTCTACTTCGGCCAGACCATCTCGCTCAGCGGCACGTGGATGCAGACGATCGCCCAGGCCTGGCTCGTCCTCCAGATCACCAACTCGAAGGTCGCGCTGGGCACCGTGACGATGCTGCAGTTCCTGCCGATCACGATCTTCGTACTGTTCGCGGGCGTCATCGCCGACCGCGTGCCGAAGCGGAACTTCATCCTCTGCACGCAGAGCCTGGCGATGTCGCAGGCGTTCATCCTCGCCACGCTCGTCTGGTCCGGGCGCATCGAGCTGTGGCACGTCTACGTGCTCGCGCTCGTGCTCGGCCTCGCGAACGCCTTCGAGCAGCCGACGCGGCAGGCGTTCGTCGTGGAGATGGTCGGCAAGGAAGACCTGATGAACGCCGTGGCGCTCAACTCCGGCATGTTCAACGCCGCCCGCCTCGTCGGCCCCGCGATCGGCGGCTTCGTCATCGCGACGGTCGGCGTCAAGGCGGCGTTCCTGCTCAACGGCATCAGCTTCGTGCCGGTCATCGCCGGGCTGCTGATGATGAACATGTCGCAGCTCTACACCGTCGGCCGCAACAAGAGCGGCCCCATGAACCCGCTGGCGGAGCTGCGCGAAGGGCTCTCGTACGCCTTCCGCACGCCGGCGGCGCTGCTGATCGTCATCCTCGTCGCGATCATCGGGACGTTCGGCTACAACTTCACGGTGATGCTGCCGCTGCTGACGCGCTACGTGCTGCACCGCGGCTCCGTCGGCCTCGGCTTCATGACCGCCGCCGTCGGCCTCGGCGCGCTGATCTCGGCGCTGCTGCTGGCGAGCCGCGACCGCTCGACGCACTTCACGATGTTCGCGGGCGGGCTGGCGTTCTCGCTGCTGCTCGGCGCGGTCGCGCTCAGCCAGTGGTTCGTGGTGACGCTGTTCTTCCTGCTGCTGCTCGGCCTCGCCAACACTGCCTTCGCCGCCACCGCGAACACGTCGCTCCAACTCGCGACGCCGGACCACCTCCGCGGGCGCGTCATGGCGCTCTACATGCTGCTCTTCGCCGGCTCGACGCCGATCGGCGGCTTCCTCACCGGCCTCATGGCCGAGCACCTCGGCGTGCGCGCCGCCGTCGGCATCGAATCATCGCTCTGCCTGGTGGGCGTCGCGGCCGGGCTGCTCTACTTCTTCACGCACCGCGACAAGATCACGCAGCACCAACTGGCGCCGACGGGCTGACAGCAAACAGCAAACAGCAAAGGGCGCACGGCCGGACCTATCCCCCGGCCCCTTCCCTGTGAGGGAAGGGGAGCGCGGTCACGATGTTAGTGCGCGCGACAGGTCGGATGCGCGGTCAGCGGTTCGGCCGAACCCTCCAACATCCAACATCCAACATCGAACATCCAGATCACGGGATCGCGCCCTGCTCCTTCATCGCGATGATCGCCTCCCAGTCGTAGCCCAGCTCCAGCAGCACCTCCTCGGTGTGCTGGCCCAGCTCCGGCGCCATGCCGCGCGGCCCGCCGGGCGTGCCGTGGAAGTCGGCCGGCGTGTTCACCGTCGGGATCGGGCCGTCCGGGCCGTCGACGTGCCGAAACGCACCCGACGCCTGCGCGACCGGATCCTGCAGCGCCTGGCTGATCGTGTTCACCGGCGCCCACCAGACGTTGTGCTGATCCAGCACGTCGCCCCACTCTTCGAGTGTGCGCTTCGCGAACTCGGCATCCAGTTCGCGCACCAGCGCCTCCGCGTTGACGCGCCGCAGGCCGATGTGGCTCCAGCGCTCGTCGGTGAGCAGGTCGGGGCGCTCGAGCGCGCGCACCAGGTCGGGCCAGTGGCGGTCGCCCTGCAGCAGCAGCAGCCACATCCAGCGCTCGTCCTTCGTCTTGAAGCAGTTGAGGATCGGGTTCGGCGGGTGGAAGCGGTCGTACGTGGTCGTCTTCGCGCCCATCCGCATCTCCAGCGAGTAGTCCCAGCCCATCATGTAGATGCCGGTGCGGATCAGCGACACCGACACGCGCTGCCCGATGCCGCTGCGCTCGCGCTGATAGAGCGCCGCCGAGATCGCCGCCACGCCGTTGAGCCCGGTGATGTGGTCGCCCATGCCGCCGCGCTGCTGCGGGATCGGCGAGTCCGGCGGTGTCAGCGACGCACCCACGCCCGCCCGCGACCAGAACGCGCCGATGTCGTACGACGCGCGGTCCTTCTCCGGCGAGTCCGGGCCGTACGCGCTCACCTGGCAGTAGACGATGCGCGGGTTGCTCTTGCGGATCTCGTCGTAGCCGAAGCCGAACTGCTCCAGCACGCGCGGCCGCATGTTGCTGACGAAGACGTCGGCCTCGTCGATGAGCCGGCGGGCGACGGCGCGCGCCTCGTCGTTCGCCAGGTCCAGGCAGACGCTGCGCTTGCCGCGGTTGTCCATCTCGAACGGCGGGTTCACAGCCACCGCCACGCCGAGCGCTCCGGCGAAGAGGCCGCGGAACGGGTCGCCCGTCGGCGGTTCGAGCTTGATCACGTCGGCGCCCCAGTCGCACAGGATCGCCGCCGCCGACGGCCCGGCCACCCAGACCCCCATCTCGACGACCTTGATCCCTTCCATCGGTCCCGGCATGCGCGTCCTCCTCCTCGGCCCTCCGTTGTGTGGCGTGATTATGGCTGAGGCGGCTGCTGAGGTCACGCCGGCGGAGGGGGCTGCGCGCCTGGCAGCGCACTTGCGCGACCGCCGCCGGGCGTGCCAAAGTGCACGGACACGCACTTTGGAGGATCTATGCCGGCAATTACGATCTGCGCCCTCGAGCGGGGGAAGCACGGGAAGCAGTCCCGCCAGCGCGCCCTCATCGACGCCGCCACGCAGGTGTTCGCCGAGAAGGGCTACGACTGCGCCACCACCCGCGAGGTGGCCGAGCGCTCCGGCTGCTCCGAGGGGCTGATTCACCGCTACTTCGGCGGCAAGCGCGGCCTGCTCATCGCCATCGTCGGCAGCAGGGCAGATGACCTCGCCGGCGAGTCGGCGGCGGAGATGCCGCCGCGCGAGACGCTGGCGGAGGACGTGGAGCAGCTGCTGCTGTGGCCGCTCGACGCGTTCTGGGAGCGGCGCGACTTCCTGCGCGTCTGCGTGTCGCAGGCCGTCATCGACGCCGACGTAGGGCGGATGATCGGCGACCGGCTCAACGGCGCCCGCGTGCGCTTCATCACGGAGCGCCTGCGCATGCACCAGGACGCCGGCCGCGTCCGCCCCAAGGTCGACGTCGCGGCAATCGCGCTCGCAATCTCGGGTCTCAATTTCTCGATGGGGTTCTTCGGCCAGGCGATCTTCGACATCGACCGCCCGCTCGCGCGGCAGTTCGCGCGTGAGACGGCGAGCGTGATCACGGCGGGCATGGCGGCGGCGGCCGCACGGGAGACGACCTCATGATCGGCAGGCTCGAGTACAAGTGGATCGTCGCGCTGCTCGCCACGTTCGCCATCTTCATGGAGCTGCTCGACTCGACCGTCGTCAACGTCGCCATACCAACGCTGGGCCGCGACTTCCACGTCACCACGGCGTCGACGATCCAGTGGGTGATCACCGGCTACCTGCTGAGCCTGGCGGTGTTCATCCCGGTCAGCGGCTGGGCGGCCGACCGCTTCGGCTCGAAGCGCGTGTTCATGTTCGCGCTGTCGATGTTCACCGGCTCGTCGCTGCTCTGCGCGCTGGCGTGGAACGTCGAGTCGCTCATCGCCTTCCGCATCATGCAGGGCATCGGCGGCGGCATGCTGTCGCCGGTGGCGTTCGCGACGCTCTGGCGCGCCTTCCCGCCCTCGGAGCGGTCCGTCGCCGCGGGCATCATGGTGGTGCCGGCCGCGGCGGCGCCGGCGTGCGGGCCGGTCGTCGGCGGGGCGCTGCTCAAGTGGGCGTCGTGGGAGTGGATCTTCCTGGTCAATGTGCCGGTGGGGGTCGCCGCGCTCATCATCTCGTTCTTCTACCTGCGCGAGCAGCGCTCTCCGGAACCCGGGCGCTTCGATCCGTATGGCTTCGGCTTGTCCGCGTCGGGCCTCGCGTCGCTGCTCTACGCGCTGTCCCTGGTGGGCAGCCGCGGATTCGGCGACGCGCGCGTGATCGCGTTCGGCCTGGGCGGCGCTGCGCTGACCGTCGCGTTCGGATTCGTCGAGCTGCGGATCGCGGAGCCGATGATCGATGTGCGCATCCTCAAGGACGGCCTCTTCCGCGCCTGCAACATCGCCTGGCTCGTTACCCAATTCACCTTCTCGTCGATGATCTTCCTGCTGACGTTCGAGCTGCAGGCGGCGCGCGGCCTGTCGCCGCTGGAGTCCGGCCTGACGACGTTTCCGATGGCGATCGGCGTCATGCTCATCGCGCAGCCGGCGAGCCGCCTCTACCGCATCACCGGTCCGCGACGCCTGATCTTCATCGGCCTGGCCGTCTCGGCTGCGGTCACGCTGACGCTGTACCGCCTCGACCTGGAGACGAACCTGTGGGCGCTCCGGGCGTTGATGCTGGCGCGCGGGCTGGGCTTCGGCCTGGTGCTCGTGCCGCTGCAGGCCGCCACGTACGCTACCGTGCCGCCGGCGATCACGGGCAGAGCGACGGCGCTCTACAGCTCCAGCGCGCAGGTAGCCGGAAGCCTCGGCGTCGCGGTGGCGGCGGCGCTGCTGACGAGCCGGCTCGCGCACCACGGCGCGCAGCTCGGCAACCCGGTCACGCGCACCGCCTCGCTCCACGCCTTCCAGGACGACTTCCTCATCATGGGGCTGATCGCGCTCGCTGGCATCGCAGTGGCGTTCCTCATCAGCGACCGCGCCGCCGCCGCGACGATGAACACGAAGATCATCCACGTATCACCCGCCGAAGCGGAGCCGGCGGCCTCTCCCGGCGGGTAGATTCTGCGCACGGCCGTCTGCCGTCTGCTTCTGCTCTCTGCCTCTGCTCTCTGCCGTCGCGCCGGCGCGCCCGCCTTCCATCGGCCTCTCCTTTCCAGCAAGATGATGCGGGAGCGACAACACATGACCGACGACCAGCACCCTCCGGCGGCGTCCGATGGCGCGCCGAACGACTGGGACGATCCGCCATCGGTGCAGCTGCCGGAGGACGTCCGCGCGCCGGAGACGCGATTCCTCGCCGGCCCGCAGTCCCGCGGCGCGGAGCTGATTCGCGCGGTGCGCATCTTCTTCGAGCTGCTGCGCGGCTTCCGCGCGCTGCACTTCGTCGGCCCGTGCGTCACCGTGTTCGGCTCCGCGCGCTTCGACGAGGACCACCGCTACTACGCGCTCGCCCGCCAGGTGGGTGAGCGTCTGGCGCAGGCGGGCTTCACCGTCATGACCGGCGGCGGGCCCGGCATCATGGAGGCGGCGAACCGCGGCGCCAAGGACGTCGGCGGCCGCAGCATCGGCTGCAACATCATCCTGCCGAAAGAGCAGAAGCCGAACCGCTACCTGGACAAGGTCGTCAACTTCCGCCACTTCTACGTGCGGAAGGTGATGCTCGTGAAGTACTCCTACGCGTTTATCGCGATGCCCGGCGGCTTCGGCACCTTCGACGAGATCTTCGAGGCGGCGACGCTGATCCAGACGGCGAAGATCAAGGACTTCCCGGTCGTGCTCATCGGCACGGAGTTCTGGGCGCCGCTGCTGGATATGATGCGCAACACGCTGCTGCGCGAGGGCACGATCGACGTGCGCGACCTGGACGTGCTGCACGTCACCGACTCCGTCGACGACGCCGTCGCCCACATCGCCGAGATCGGCATGCACAAGTTCGGCCTGAGCTACGCCCCGAAGATCAAGCGGCGCTGGTTCTTCGGTGAGTGACTGACATAACGCAGGGGGTGGACGGATCTCACCGCGGAGGCGCGGAGGGCGCGGAGATCTCATGTGGCGGACCTATCCCCATCGCCACGGCGAGTCTTCGACGGCCCCTTCCCTGGGAGGGAAGGGGAGCGGCGCAACGAGGAGCACGACGCCGACGGATCACTCTCACCTGCCGCGAGACGACCACGCACAGCCGGCTGAGCCCCTCTCCACTGCGTGGAGAGGGGTGGCCAAAGGCCCGGGTGAGGTGCTCGGCCCGCCTGGCCGCTCGGTTTTCTTTTCCACGCTGCGCCTCTGCGGTGCAACGAGGTCGCGCCTGCGATTCGACACCGCGCCGCCCATGCTGCTACACTCGCGCCCGATGACACTTCCCGCGATCGCAGGTGAACTCGATGCCGCGCCCGCCCCGCAGCGGCGGCGCTGGCGCGGCCGTGCGCGCGGCGCCGAGACGCCCGCGGGCGACTGGCCCGATCTCGTCGGGCGCCTGCTGGCCCTGCGCGGCATCACCGACAGCGCGACCGCCACGGCGTTCCTCGGCGCGCCCGACCCGATGCCCGACCCCTACGCGCTGCCAGCGCTCGACGTCGCCATCGCGCGGCTGCTCCGCGCCGTGCAGGCGCACGAGACGGTGGCGGTGTACGGCGACTTCGACGTCGACGGCGTCACGTCGGTGGCGCAGCTGACGGAGGCGCTCTCGTCGCTGGGCGCGGCGCCCGTGCCCTACATCCCCGATCGCTTCACCGAGGGCTACGGCCTGAACATCCCCGCGATCGAGCGGCTGCACGCCGGCGGCGCGACCCTGCTGGTGACGGCGGACTGCGGCACCAGCTCGGTCGAAGAGGTGGCGCGCGCGCGGCAGCTCGGCATGGACGTGATCATCTTCGACCACCACACCGTGCCGCCCGTGCTGCCCGACGCCACGGCGCTCGTCAACCCGAAGGTGACTGGCGCCGCGCCCGGCGCGCTGCTGGAGCTGGCCACGGCCGGGCTGGCGTTCCACGTCGCGGCGGCGCTGCACGAGGCCGCGGGCCGGCCGTTCGACCCGAACGCGTACCTCGATCTCGCGGCGCTGGGCACGGTCTGCGACATGGCGCCGCTGGCCGACGAGAACCGTCGGCTGCTGCGCACCGGCCTGCCCGTCCTCGCCCGCACGTCGCGCCCCGGACTGCGCGCGCTGATGGACGTCGCGCGCGTCGACGCCGCCTCGGTCGGCGCTGAGGATATCGGCTACCGGTTGGGGCCGCGGCTCAACGCCGCCGGCCGCATCGCCCACGCGAAGCTCGCGCTGGAGCTGCTGATGACGCGCGACGCGGAGCGCGGCCGCGAACTGGCATCGCAGCTCGACGCGCTGAACCGCGAGCGCCAGGAGAAGACGGCGCAGGCCGTGGCGCTGGCGACGCGCATGGTCGAAGACGCCGGCGAGCCGCAGGCGCTGATCATGATCGGCCACGCCGATTTCTCGTCCGGCATCGTCGGGCTGATCGCGTCGAAGCTGGTGGATCTCTACGGCCGCCCCGCCATCGTCTACGAGCAGGGCGCCGAGACCAGCCGCGCCAGCTGCCGCAGCATCGACGAGTTCCACATCACCGACGCCCTGCGCGCGCACGCGGATCTGTTCGAGCGCTTCGGCGGCCATCGCGCGGCGGCGGGCTTCACCGTGCGCAACGACCGCCTCGACGAGGTGCGCGCGTGCCTGGTCGCTGAGGCGCAGCGCGAGCTGGCGGGCCGCGAGCTGGCGCCCGTGCTGGAGATCGACTGCAACCTGCCGCTGCGCGGGCTGCGCGGCGAGGAGATCCGCTGGCTGTCGCGCATCGGCCCGTTCGGCATCGGCAATCCGGAGCCGGCGTTCCTCGCGCGCAACGTCACCGTCGTCGAGGCGCGCACCGTCGGCAGCGACGCCGCCCACCTCAAGCTGCGCCTGCGCGACGGCGGCGCGACGTGGAACGCCATCGCCTTCGGCCTCGGCGGCTTCGCGGCGGAGCCCGGCGACCGCGTCGACATCGTCTACAGCCTGCAGAGCGACGGCCGCACGGACAGCACGCTGGAGATCCGCATCGAGGACATGCGGCCTGCGGAGTAGGTGTGTGTGATGCCGGCGCCAGCAGCGCTTTCGTCGATCGCTGGAACTCAACCATCCGCTGCGGCGCTACCGATCGCGAACCGACCCGTCGGTGAAGTCCCCTCTCCCCTTGTGGGAGAGGGGTGGCCAAAGGCCGGGGTGAGGGCCGCCGCAGGCGGACACGCCTCCGCCCACACACTGCCTGCCTCGATCGCGAACCGATGCCGCATGTGAGCCCCTCTCCACAGCGTGGAGAGGGGTGGCCGTCGAAGTCTCGCCGTGGAGAGAAGGCCGGGGTGAGGTGCCCGTCCTGCCCTCAGCGCCCCGCAGACCACGTGCGCGGCGGCTTGCGCGAGGCCAGCGCCGACTGCACCTTCTCAAGGATCTTCGCCTCTTCGAGCACCTCGCCCGTGCCCTTGACCACGCACAGCAGCGGGTCCTCCGCCACGTACACCGGGAAACGCGTCTCCTGCGCCAGGCGCCGGTCGAGGCCGCGCAGCATCGCGCCGCCGCCCGCCAGCGCGATGCCGCGGTACATCAGGTCGGCCACCAGTTCCGGCGGTGTCACCTCGATCGTCGAGCGCACGGCGTCGATGACGGCGTTGATGCTGCCGGAGAGCGCGTCGCGGATCTCGACGGTGCTCACCTCGACGGATTTCGGCAGCCCCGTCGCCAGGTCGCGCCCGCGGATGTCGACGGTGCCCTCTTCGTCGAGCGGGTAGGCGGAGCCCGCCTCGATCTTGATCTCTTCCGCCGTGCGCTCGCCGATCAGCATGTTGTGCACCTGGCGCGCGTAGGCCATGATCTCCTGGTCCATCTCGTCGCCCGCCGTGCGGATCGACGTGCTGACGACGACGCCTCCGAGCGCGATCACCGCGACCTCCGTCGTGCCGCCGCCGATGTCGACGATCATGCAGCCGTTCGGCTCCATGATCGGCAGTCCGGCGCCGATCGCCGCAGCCATCGGCTCTTCGATCAGGAAGGCCGAGCGCGCGCCGGCGTTGAGCGCTGCGTCGTGCACGGCGCGCTTCTCCACTTCGGTGACGCCGCTGGGGATGCCGATCACCACGCGCGGCCGCGGGATGCCGAAGCCGAATCGCTCGTGCACCGAGCGGATGAAGTACTGGAGCATGCGCTCCGTCACCTCGAAGTCGGAGATGACGCCGTCCTTGAGCGGGCGGATCGCCACGATGCTGGACGGCGTCCGGCCGACCATGCGCTTCGCCTCGGCGCCGATGGCGAGGATCTTCTTCGTCTGCCGGTCGATCGCCACGACCGAGGGCTCGTCGATGACAATGCCGCGGCCCTTGACCATGACGAGCGTATTCGCGGTGCCGAGGTCGATGCCGACGTCGTGCGAAAAGAGCCCGAGCAGCGCTGTGATGGGGTTGATCAACCGTCGATCCTTCGACCCGGCAGGGCGGGGCGCTCGCCGCGCCGTCAGGGGTGGGTGGCAATGCGCCACACCCGCGCGCAGCGCCCGGCATTATAGAGACAGGCGATGCGGAACGGGAAGTGGACATCCGATTTCGTGCTGAGAGAAGGCCAGGCAGCCTAACCAAAGCGGCGTCGTAGCTTCAGCGGTCGTCGTTCCGCGGCGGTAGCCGCCGGGTGACGCCGCGCGGAGGTCGCCGGATCCCGCCCGCGAGGCCCGATACGGCGTCGCAGGCTGTTCGGGTCGTGATTCGGGCTGATCGGCCCATGCGAAGCACCCCTGCGTTACGTCAGAATGAACGTGGCGGATGCCCTGCACGGGCTGGAGGCCTGCGTTGGGCCTCCGCGTCGTCCGGCTGCCACACAATTGGAATTGGCGGCCGCGGTGGCCGCGGCAAGGATGCCTCGAAGTCGAAGTCGATGTCGCCGCGCCGGAGCGGCTTCAGAGCAGTCATCGAGGAGGGCACGACGCGGTGGGCCGTGATGTGATCAAGCGACGCCGCCACGACAGCACCCGGCGCGAGCGCATCGAGCGGACGCTGCTGGCGATGCGTGCGCGCGGGCTGATCGGGAAGCCGGGGGTGATGGTGGCGCTTGCCAGGCACTTCGGCGTCACGCGGCAGCACATCTGGCAGATCGGCGTCGATGCTGGCATTCTAGGGAAAGGCGTCCGCCCGGCTGAACCGGGTGGCGCCTCGGATGAGCAGCAGGACGGCCCGGATCTCCAGCAAGACCAGGCGATCTGAGGGCCTCGACGCAGGAGCCGCGCTGGCCGGTGCCGGCGGAAAGGGAGCCCGCCATGGCACGTGCCGTCGAAGCGCCTGCCACGAAGCATGAGTGGGTGATCACCTCCGCCGGACGCCTCTGCGTCCGCTGCCGCGAGTTTCAGAAGAACGGCGAGTTCGACGACACGCTGGAGTGCCCGGCCCAGCCGCGCTCGTCGGGGTGACCCGGTCCACAGAGGACACAGAGGGGCACAGAGGTTGGCGGTAGGGCACGACGTCCATATTTCAAAGAGTCGGCGCGCCCCGCCACGATTATCTCTGTGATCTCTGTGTCCTCTGTGGATCCGTCATGCACCGGGCGGCGTGATGCGGCGTATCGCCAGCCACGCTACGGCGCCCCGACGAACGCCACCGCATCGCTGATCGCATTCGGGTCCGCGACGATCGCGTCGTGGCTGAGGAAGGGCGACGCCTCGACCTGATATCGCTTCGACACCGACGCCTGGCCGTCGAGGAACATCGTCTCCGTGTCGTCGACCCAGGTGCCGCCGGCCACGCAGTGCCCCGTGTTGAAGAGGCAGTCGAACTCGTTGCCCAGCGTGGCCACGCGCACGCCCGCCTCGGCCATCACTCCGGCCTGGTAGCGCCGCACATCGGGCGTCGTCGCATCGAGCTTCCGCGCGACGAGGTCGCCGCCCGCCAGGTAGGTCTTGTCGCACGGCAGCAGGTCGATGATGATCTTCTTGTCGGCCGATACGCCCTTCAGCGGCGCGTCGAGCGTCACCACCACGTCGACGCCGAGCTTCTGGTCCGCCGGCCGCGCGGCGTCACGCGCGCCCTCGAGAAACGCCAGGTAGCCGCCCAGGCTGTGCCCGACAAGCGTGAAGTGCGCGTTCTGGTGCGCCTTCCGGTAGCTCTTCAGCATCTGCTCCATCACGGCCAGGTTGTCGGCCGGGAAGCGATCGGTCTGCGCGCACGTATAGCTCGCCGGGTGCCAGGCGCCGTCCGACGATACGGTGCCGCCGGCGTAGCTGAAGTCGAGCAGTGACGTGCCAGCGTAGCCCTTTGCGGCGAACGCAGCCTTCATCCCGTCGAAGCGATGAGCCTCCGCCAGCGTCCCCTGCGTGCCGCTCGCGTCGTACGCCGTGTACAGCCCCTGCACGAAGATCACTACGCGCGTGCCGGCCGGGTAGCACTTCGCGCCGGACAGCAGCGCCAGCAGCACGAGCAGCGGCAGCACGACGATCGGTGCGCGAAGCCGCCTGCGCGTCACAGGGCGGGTACCCGGGCCTGGATCATTCATCGGTCGCTGCGTCCATCTGCTTCACCTGTGCATCGCGGCGCCCCTGCAATCCGCGCGCTCACTATCCGAGGAACTCGTAGCCGCCCGACACGCCCTCCGGCTTCTGATCGATGATCACGTTCACGCACGCCGGCTTGCCCGATGCGAAGGCCCGCTCGATCGCCGGGAAGATCTCCCCCGGGTCCGTCACGAACTCGCCGTGCCCGCCCAGCGCCTCGACGACCTTATCGTACCGCGCGTTGTCGCCCAGCCGCGTCGCGACGACGCGCTCGTTGCCGTACATCTTCTCCTGCCCGACCAGGATCTGCCCCCACTGCCGGTCGTTGCCGACCACCGACACCACCGGGATGTCGAAGCGCACGAAGGTGTCGAAGTCGAAGCCGTTCAGCCCGAACGAGCCGTCGCCGTTCACCATCAGGATCTTCTTCTCCGGATGCACCACGTGCGCCGCCATGCAGAAGCCGGTGCCGACGCCGAGCGTGCCCAGCGGCCCCGGCCCCATGAACTGCCCCGGGTGGTTCACCGGCAGCACCTGCGACGCCAGCCCCACGATATCACCGCCGTCGCCCACGACGATCGTCTTCTCATCGACGAACTTCGCGATCTCGTTGCAGAGTCGCAGCGGGTGGATCGGATTGTTGTCGGAGTGCAGCCACTTCTGGCGCAGCTCCACCACCTTCGTCTCGCCGTCGCGGAGCTTGCCCAGCCACTCGTCGTGGCGCGCGCTGCGCCCGCCCAGTTCCGCCGTGATCTGCAGCAGCGCGTTCTTCGGGTCGCCCTCGATGCCGATGTCGACGCCGCGGTTGCGGCCGAGCTCGGTCGGGTCGATGTCGATCGAGATCACCTTCGCGTTCGGGTTGATGCTCTTGCCGTAGCGCAGCCGGAAGTCGATCATCGTGCCGGCGAACAGGATCACGTCGGCCTCGCCGAACGCCGTGCGGCGCGTGCGGCTCATGAACTGCGGGTGCTCCTGGCTGATCGTGCCGCGCCCCATGTCATTGAGGAAGATCGGCGCCTGCACCTTCTCCGCAAGCTCCTGCAGCGAGGCGCCCGCGTCGGCCCAGTAGACGCCCGTGCCGCCCATCACCGCCGGCCGTTCCGCGTTCGCTAGCAGCTCCGCTGCCCCCTTGATCAGCCGGAAGTCGCCCTGCGTGCGCCCCTCCGTCCGGTAGCCCGTCGGCAGCTCGATCGCGCTCTCTTCCAGCCGCCCGAACAGGATGTCCGACGGGATCTCCAGGAAGACGGGCCCGTAGCGCCCCGTCAGCGCGATGCGGAACGCCTGTGCGAGGTAGTCCGGGATGCGGTCGGTGAACGGCACCGTTGCCGCCCACTTCGTGATCGGCTTCATCATCTCGACGGTGCCGGGGATCTCCTGCAGCGCGCCCATCAGCGACGTGCGTAGCGGCGCCGCGCCACCGATCACCAGCATCGGGCTGGCGTTCTGGTACGCCGTCGCGACGGCGGTGACGACGTCGGTGACGCCGGGCCCGGCGGTTACGACGGCGACGCCGCACTTGCGCGTCAGCCGGCCGTAGCCCTCGGCCGCGTGCCCGGCCGACTGCTCGTGCCGGGTGTCGATGACGCGGATCCCCTCATCGATGCAGCCGTCGTAGATGTTCTGGATGTGCCCGCCCGAGAGGGTGAAGATCGTGTCGATCCCCTCGCGCTTGAGCATGCGCGCGACCAGGTCGCCGCCATCGATCTGGGCCATGTTCGTTGCTCCTTGAGATGCCTCGGGCGCCGGGTCTGGCGCGTGGGTGCGAGCCAATCGCCGCCATGGCGGCACCGGGAGTGTACGGCGGAACGGGGCTACCAGCTATCAGCCGGTTGGCCCGCTGGCGTGCCAGCCAGCTTCGCCGCGCGCCGCAACGGCGTAGGTGGACTCCCTTGTTGACGGCGATGAGCATCCCCGGAAGCTGAACGTGCGAGTCGTTCCAGCCGATACTCCATGGAGGCTGGTTCGTCGGACGAGGAGTGGCAGAGCGTGGGCCGGATGCTTCGTGATCCCTGGTACCTGGTTTCGCTGGCGGTGCTCTTCGCCGTGCTCGCGATCTCTCTCGGTTTCGCCGGCGGCTCATCCAGCGCGTCCACGCCGGGCCCGCAGGCCGTCGCCTCGCCGGCAACCGTCGCATCGGTAGCGGTGCCGCCGGAGGCGCCAGCGGCGGAGCCGACGCCGACGCTCGCGCAGGTGACGCTCGATGCGCGCCGCGCGCAAGATCTGGAAACGGACGGCGCAGCCCTTGATCTGTACCGCGCGCGCCAAGGCTCCTATCCGTCGAGTGAAGACCTCTTCATGACGTTCTGCAGCCTGGCGTACGACCCCGGCTGCCAGGTCACCTTTGTGACGAAGAAGATCAGCGCCGCCGACGGCACGTACCCCTACTGGTACCGGTCGGACGGCAAGACGTACACGCTCTTCGCGCGGGTCGAAACGCCGCTTGCCGACAACCACTGTCCGTCCGAGCTGCCGCCGCAGCTGGCCAGTCTGCCCGTGCTCTGCGCGAGCGCTCCCGGAGGTACCCGCTGATATGAGATCGTCAAGAGTCGCCCTGCTGATAGCGTTCGCCATTCCGCTTACGGTCGGGTTCGCCGCCGTCGCCGCGGCGTCGGCGTTCGACGCGCTGGCGCTGCGCATCGCCCTGCAGTGCGTGGCGATCTCCGCCGCCACGGTCATGGCCTGGCGCGCCGGGAGCATGCGCGCGCTGGGCGAGCCGGGCGCGCGGCAGGACTCGGTGACGCCCGTGGCTCTCGGTTCGTTCCGCAAAGACGGCCGGCTTCCGACCTTCGATCACGAAACCGGCCTCTGCACCAACTGGTACTTCCGCCTCCGCGCCGAGGAAGAGATCGCCCGCGCCGCCCGCTATCGCCAGCCGCTCACGATCCTCACGCTGACCGCCGCCACCCCGGCTGCGCTCAACGCGCCGCGCATGGCGATGAAGCAATGGCTCCGTGGCGTCGACTTCGCGGGCGATCTCGGCAGCGCCATCGCGATTCTTCTGCCGAACACCGACAGGGCGGGCGCCGAGCAGGTCGTCGGGCGGCTGGCGAACCTCGCCAAGGGCGCCGAGGTGCGGCTCGCGGAGTATCCGACCGACGGCGAGACGCTGAGCCATCTGCTCGGCGAGGACGAGTGGCGAATCAGCGACGGGACCGGGCTGGCCGTCTAGGTTAGCCGCGTCCGCGGTTCGGGGCATTGCGTCGCTATCGCGCGTAGTCCCACGAGATGATCTTCTTCGGCACCACGCGGATGTAGGCGGACCCGGGGCGCGGCTCCGTCGGCAGCTGATCTTCCGGCGTGCCGCGCAGGCGCGCCGCCTCGCGGCTCATGCGCAGCAGGTCTTCCGGCGCCGTCAGCACGCTCGCCTCGCCCTGGATCATCACACCCTTAATGTCTTGCATGGTGCCGCCGCTCTGCAGCAGCAGGCTGACCTTCGGGTTGCGTTCGACGTTACGGATCTTCTGCGTCCCCGCCCGGCATCCGACGTACACGTCCGCGCCGACGCGGAAGTACCCGATCGGGATCGAGTGCGGCATGCCGTCGCGCCCGATCGTTGTCAGCACGATCCAGCCCGGCTTCGAGTCAAGGTATGCATGCACTTCATCAAGCGTGAGCTTCGCCGGCATTTGTTGGTCTCTTGTCGCTGGCCGATTGGTGGTTGGTGACTGGTGACTGGTCGCCGTCGCCGGTTACTGCTCTCTGCTCTCTGCTCTCTGCTCTCTGCTCTCTGCTCTCTGCTCTCTGCTCTCTGCTCTCTGCTCTCTGCTCTCTGCTCTCTGCTCTCTGCTCTCTGCTCTCTGCTCTCTGCTCTCTGCTTTGCTGTTTGCTGTGGGCCGCCTACAACCTACCCCCTACAACCCACAACCTAATACAGCGCCTGCTCGATCAGCGCTTCGGCGATCTCATCGTCGCTCATGCCGAGGATCTCCTTGCAGACCTGCTCGTTGTGCTGGCCCAGCAGCGGCGCCGGCGTCCGCAGCTCGCCCGGCGTCTTCGACATGCGGAAGGGCGGCCCGTCGTAGGCGTTGCGCCCCGCCTCCGGGTGGTCGAGGTACACGTAGTAGCCGCGCGCCTTCAGGTGCTCATCGGCCTCCAGCATGTCGCGCGCGTTCTGCACGACGCCCGCCGCGATGCCCTTCGACTGCAGCAGCAGCATCAGCTCTTCCGGCGTGCGCTCGCGCGTCCACTCCGCTAGCGACGCCTCGATCGCGTCTTCGTGCTGCTTGCGGCCGGCGTGCGTCGCGTACTGCGCGTCGAGCGTCCACGCGGGCGAGCCCATCGCCTCGACCAGGGCGCGCCACTCCGCGTCGTTGAAGATGCCGAACGCGATCCAGCGGTCCTCCGGCTTGTCCTGCCAGATGCCGTCCTTGCAGCGGAACGCCCCGTGCGGCGCGGCGTGCGGCAGGCGGTTGCCGCCGCGCATGTTGATGCGCCCGTTCGCCGTGTAGTCCATGATCGCCGGCGCCAGCGGCGACGCCGATGACTCGAGCTGCGCCAGCTCGATGCGCTGCCCCTTGCCGGTCTTCTTGCGGTGGTGCAGCGCCGCCAGGATCGCGACCAGCGTGTGGCCGGGGTTGATCACGTAGTCCGGGTAGTTCGTGCCGATGCCCATCGGCGGCCGGTTCGGGAAGCCGCTGAGGTAGCTGAATCCCGTGATCGGCGTCAGCACCGCGCCGAACCCCATGAAGTACTTGTGCGGCCCGTCGAAGCCCTGCATCGGCTGGTAGGCCGCGATGATGTTCGGGTTCAGCTCCACCAGGTCTTCGTAGAGCATCTTCCAGCTCTCCACCGTGCGCGGCGTGTGGTTCGTGATGAAGACGTCGCACCAGGCGATCAGCTTGCGCGCCATCTTCATGCCCAGCTCGGTGCGCACGTTGAGCGTCAGGTCGAGCTTGCCGGCGTTGTAGTTGTTGAAGTAACCGCTGACGTTGTAGCTCGTCTTGCCCGGCGGAAACGGCGCCACGCTGCGCAGCCCGTCGAGATGCGCCTCCGACTCGACGCGGACGACGGTGGCGCCGAACGTCGCCAGGTTCTCGGCGCAGATCGGCCCGGCGCCGAACCACGAGAAGTCGGCGACCTTGATCCCGGAAAGCGGCTGCTGCTTTGTCATCTGTCTGCGACCTCTACTGGATCATCCGTCACACGACGCCGGCCGCCCGCAGCCGTTCGATCTCGCCGGCCGGCACGCCCAGCTCCTGCACGTACACCTCGGTGTTGTGCTCGCCCGGCAGCGGCGGCCGGCGGCGCATCGACCACGGCGTCTCGCTGAGCCGATATGGCGGCCCGGCGTAGCGCACCGTCGCGCCCAGGTGGTCGTGCTGCACGTCCTGGTACCACCCGCGCGCCGCGAGCTGCGGATTCTTCGCCAGGTCCTCCGGCGTGGAGACGATGCCGAACATCAGCCGCTGCTTCTGCCCCTCTTCGTACAGCGTCCACTTGCTCATGCTGGCGCAGAAGCGCCCGAACACCTGGTGGAGGTGCATCAGCAGCGGCAGGAGGTCACCCACCGACTTCACGCGGCCGCCGAATTCGTCCAGGTGCTTCTGCAGCTCGTCCGGCCGCGCCAGCGACGTCAGGAACGACAGTTGCAGTTTGCGGATCAGCGTCACGTACGGCTCGTCGTTCAGGTCCTCCGCCATGCCCTCGCGGTTCATCCAGTCGAGCATCGCCGTCCACGGCGCCCCGCCCGGCGTGCCCAGATATGAGAACACCTGCCCGTCGGTGCACTCGTACACACCGATGCCCGCGATGTCGATCGGGATCGCGCCGCGCGAGCCCGTGCGCGTGCGGATCGCCTTCATCATGTCGTACGTCTGCATGGCGGTCTCCTGGTTGATGGAGTTCGCCTCCTGCATCGATACGTCGATGTGCTGCCCTTCGCCGCTGTTGTCGCGATGCACCACCGCCATCATCGTGCCCGCTGCCGCCTGGATGCTCGCGCCGGTGTAGCCCTGGCTCGGCACCGGCATGTTCGGCGGGTCGTCCTTGTCGCCGGCCAGCGTCATCATCCCGCTCATCGCCACGCCCACGACGTCCGACCAGCGGTAGTGCGCGTGCGGCCCGTCCTGCCCGAACCCCGTCACCGACGTGAGGATGATGTCCGGCTTGATCGTGCACAGCGCCGCGTACCCCAGCCCGATCGAGTCCAGGTAGCCCGGCGCGAACGTCTCGACGACGACGTCCGCCGTCGCCACCAGCTTCTCGAACAGCGCGCGCCCCTCGGGCTGCGCGATGTCGAGCGTGATGCTGCGCTTGTTCGTGTTGTTGTTGAGGAACGAGAGGCTGCGGTCGGCCGCCGCCTCGTCGTGCCAGAACGGGCCGATCTCACGCAGCGGGTCCCCGTCCGGGTGCTCGATGCGGATCACGTCGGCGCCGAGGTCCGCGAGCAGCTTCGTCGCATAGACGCCGATCTCGCCCGCAAGGTCGAGCACACGAAGGTCGGAGAGGGCGGCGTTAGTCATCAGTCATCAGTCATCAGTCATCAGTCATCAGTCATCAGTTGTCAGTTATCAGTTGGTAGTTGTTAGTTGTTAGTTGTTAGTTGTCAGTTGGTGGTCGAGCTCAGGACGTCTCGTCAAGCTGCCGACGGTTGTGGGTACTGGATCGTTGCGATCAGCAGGCGCTCGCTCGGCACCGGTTGACCGTCCTCGCGCAGCGCCTCAAGGTGCGACGCTACGGCTTCCGGTGCGCGCTCGAGCAGATGTTCGATCGTTCTCGCCTGCGTGAAACAGCCCGGGAGCGCCGGGAACTCCGCCCAGTAGCCGCCTTCTTCGGAAGTGTGGATCACGACGACGTATTCCATGATCTGCATCCTCTCGCTGCTGTCGACTAACCAGCGACCAGCGATCAGCGACCAGCGACCGACTACACGCTCGCCGTCACCCGCCGCTGCAGCCCCTCGGCGATGATCTGCGCCGCTTCGGCGACCATCTGCTCGAAGATCGCCTTCGCCGGCCGCATCTCCTTCAGCATGCCGGAGATCTGCCCCGCCGGGTTCATCAGCAGCTCCAGCTTCTGCGCCCGCGTCGCGCCCGCCATGATCTCGCCCGAGACGATGCCCTGCATCCCCATCGGCAGCGCGTCGAGCTTCTGCGACTCCCAGTACTCGATCAGCGGGTTGTTGATGTTGCGCATCGTCTTGCCGCTGTAGAGCCGCGTGACGCGCGTGTCCTCTTCCGTCGCCGCCAGGATCCGCTCCTTCAGCAGGTCCGGCCACGTCGCCTCGCGCGACACCAGGAACGCCGTGCCGATCCACACGCCGTCCGCGCCCATCGCCAGCGCCCCCGCGATGCCGCGCCCGTCGCCGATGCCGCCCGCGGCGCACACCGCCGTCGGCGCCACCGCATCGATCACCTGCGGCAGCAGCGCCATGGTGCCGATGCGGCCGGTGTGGCCGCCCGCCTCGGTGCCCTGCGCCACCACCACGTCCGCGCCGCCATCGGCGATGCGCCGCGCGTTCTTCACGTTCCCCACGAGGCCGATGACCTTGCCGCCCTGTGCGTGGAACGCCGCCGCCCACGGGGCAGGGTTCCCCAGGCCCGCCGCGAAGACCGGCACCTTCAGCTCCAGGATCGCCTCGACCTGCTTCTTGGAGAAGTCGCCCTGGCCGAGCCGGCGCATGCCCTGGGAGAACGCCTCGTCGGCGACGCGCTCCGGCAGCCCGAACTCGTGCTCCGCGTTGTGGACGAACTCCTGGTACGGCGCCGGCAGATACTCCAGCGGCCGCTTCGCCGGCCCGGCGCCGGCGTCGCCTTTGCTGTTTGCTGTTTGCTGTTTGCTGTCGCCGGCGCCAGCCGGCGCCGCCACCCCCGACGGCAGCAGCACGTCCACGCCGAACGGCTTCGACGTCAGGTCGCGGATGCGCCGCACCTGCCGCTCGATCTCATCGGCCGGCATCGACGCCGCCCCGACGACGCCCAGGCCGCCCGCCTCCGACACCGCCGCCACCAGCTCCGCCGTGGCCACGCCGCCCATGCCCGCAAGGATGATCGGGTATTCGATATCGAGGATGTCGCAGAGTCGCGTGCGCAGTACCGGCCGGGCCATGGTGCCTCCAGAGGGGGGATGACGCAGACGCCAACCGGCACCTGACGTACACGTGAGGCCAATCTATCGCCGTATCTGGATGCGATCAAGCGCAGGGGGACGTGCGAGCGGCCTACGGCGTCGCTTCGGGAGGCTCGTAGATGCCGATGAACAGCGCATTTGCGCCGCGATACGGGTAATCGGACTTCGCGTCCTTGACCTCGTCCCACGTGGCCTCGCGCCAGCGAGTGCGTGCGAGCCGCTTCATGAAGCACTGCTTCGTGAAGCGCAGCGTGCCATCGCCGAGGGCGGCATCGAGCCCAGGGTTCTGGCCGATTGGCACGGTGACGAGCATGATACCGCCCGGTGCGACCAGCCCCTTCAGGTGCTCGGCCGCGCGCAGCACCTTCGTGGGATCGCGGGGCGTCTCATCCCACCCAACGTGCTCCAGCGTAGATATCGTAACGATGACGTCGTAGGTGTGCCCGGGGTCGAAGTCTACGACGTCTTCATTGATGACGCCGTCGGTCACTTCGTACTTGTCGAGGATGTCGTGACGCCCGCTGCGGTACCAGGATAGGACATTGCCCACCTCGAGCATGTTCGTCGAAGGATGATGATCCACGAAATCCAGAGCGATGGCGATCTCAACGGCGCGCTCGTTCTTCCAGGTGATGTTGTAGAGATGGTAGAAGTACCGGTACGTGCGGCCGAGCGCCGAGAAGGTCTCGCGCGGAGTTCGTCGCGCGTAGTACTGGGCAGCGCAAACGCTGAACGCATAGTCGGCGCCGCGACGGATCACGAAGCCGAGCCCACGGTCTCTTACGGCAGAGCGCACGATCGAGGTGAACGCCTTGGCTTTCGGGGCGATTGACCGGCTGTCGGTTCCAGCTTCCGTGCCGCTCATACCGCCACCGGGGCACCGCTGGCGGGCGACGACGTGGCGCTCCGGCGCGTTTGGTCGAATAGGGTGCGGTTGAGAACCATTCGTGAATTGTAGCAGCGACGTCGGGCCGCTGCGACCTCGCATAACGGTGCAGGCATTCCGGTACGCTTACAGCGATGAAGATCGCGCTCGTCTACGACGCGCTGTTTCCGTACGTGAAGGGCGGCGGCGAGCGCCGATACTTCGAGCTGGCACGGCGCCTGCGCGAGCGCCACGACGTGCACATGGTCTCCTGGCAGTACTGGCCCGGCCCCGCGCGCACCGTCACCGACGGCGTCACGTATCACGGCACCGGGCAGCCGCCGGCGTTCTACGGCCCCGATGGCCGGCGGCGCATAGCGGAGGCGGCCGCCTTCGGTGCGCGGGCATTGCCGGTGTTGCTGCGCGAACGGTTCGACATCATCGACTGCGCATCCGTGCCGTTCCTGCCGCTGTTCAGCGCGTCGCTGGCGGCGCACGTGCGCGGCGCGCGGCTCGTCGCCACGTGGTTCGAGTTCTGGGACACCTACTGGCTGAGCTACCGCGGTGGTGCGTCCGGACGGATGGCCCGCCTCGCCGAGCGCCTGTCCGCGCGCGCCGGCGACGCCCACATCGCCATCTCGCAGACGACGGCGGACCGGATGGCGGGCCGGCGGCCGGCGCGGATGCCGGTCACCGTCATCGAGCCCGGCGCGGATATCGACCTCATCCGCGACGTCGCCGACGTGCCGAAGTCGGTCGATGTCGTGTTCGCCGGGCGGCTGAACGCGCAAAAGAACGTCGAGCTGCTGCTGAGGGCGCTCGCCGAAGCGGAGCGCGGTGGCGCGCGTATCACCTGCGGCATCATCGGCGACGGGCCGGAGCGCGAGCGACTCGAGGGGATGGCCGGTGATCTCGGAGTGGCCGATCGCGTCCGCTTCCACGGCCGCATCGAGGACGACCGCGCGTACTACGCCGCCATCAAGGGGGCTCGGTTGTTCGTGTGGCCGTCGGTAGCGGAGGGCTTCGGCCTGGCTCCGCTCGAGGCGATGGCCTGCGGCGTCCCGCCCCTCATCGCGGCGTCGACATTCAGCGCCACGCAGGCGCTCGTGCAGGACGGCGTGACCGGCGTCACCGTGGCCGCGGATCCCATCGCGTTCGCGCAGGCGATCCAGCGGCTGCTGGGCGATGAGCCCGCGTTGCGCGCCATGAGTTCCGCCGCCATGGCGCGGGCCGAGCGCTCGACCTGGGATGCGATGGCGCTGGCGGTCGAGCGCGTCTATGAGAGGGTTCTGGCAGCCGGCCGGTAGCGCGGCGCCGGCGAGCGTCAGCGCGAGGCATCGCCCGGGGCACGCTTCCGGCTAGCGCCGAGGTGTTGCAGGTAGAGGTAGCACACGATCGCGGTGATGCCGTACGGGATCGTGACCACGAGACGGAGCAGGACGGCCGTGCCGGCGCCCTGCTCGAACGTCAACCCAAACTTGCGCAGGATCGCGGCGAGCGAGCCGTCCAGCGCCCCGACGCCGAGCGGCAGCAACGACGCGATGCCGGCGAGCTGCGAACCGCCAAACGCGACCCATGCCTGCGCGGGGTTGACGACATCGGAGATGCTCCGGGCCAGCAGCCACACTTGCAGCATGGACATGGTCAGGATCAGCACCGTGATCAGCGACCAGATCGCGAGCAGGCCCCGATCTTCGAGGATCCAGCTGAGCCGATCCGCGGCGTCGCTGACGTGTCCGAATGCTCGCGCTGCGAGAGACGTGCGCGTGCCATTGCTGGGGGCGGGCAGCCTGCGAAGGAGCAGTGGCGCGAATGCCGGTGCGGCGAGCAACGGCACCGATGCGACGGCAACAGCCAGTGCCCGGCCGGACGATAGCGTGACGAACGCTGCCGCTACGCCCGTTGTGAGCGCCATCAGGTATACCGACACTCCGCGCTCGAAGAGGACCAGCGCGACGCCGTCCGCCGTCGCGACCTTCGCGTGGCCGCGAAGCGCCGTCGCACGAAGCAGTTCGCCCGTGGATGCGGGAGTCAGCGAGCCGGCGACGTTTCCGAGGATGATCGCCGGCACGAGCACGCGTGCCTCGACGCGGTAGCCGAGCCGGACGAGCACGAAGTGGGAACGCAACACGAACAACACGGCGATGGGAACATCGAGTGCCAACGCCGCTGCCACCAGCCTGACATCCGCATGGCCTATGGCCGTACGCAGCTCGCGGACGTCCACCTGGCGGTAGAGCAGCGCGCCGAGAATCGCCAGCACCACGACGTTGGCGAGGCGCAGCGCGTGGTGGCGGATGAACGCAAGGTTGCCGTTACTGCGCGCGCCGGTGTGTCGCCCACCCACCTATTCCGGCTCGAGCAGGCTGGTGAGTGCGCCCACCAGGCCCACATTCACGCCCACGACGATCACCGCCTGCGCGATGGCGGCGAGGTCGAGCCTGCTCACGCCGGCGATGTCGACGAAGGCGATCGCCACATCGAGCGCCAGCCCGAGCGCTATGAGCAGCAGGCCGATCCCGATGAATTGCTCCAGCCCCAGGTGTCGGCGGTAGAAGCGCAGCATCGCGTCTTCGTTCGTGATGCCGCGCGCGGTCAGGTAGAGCCGCGACGCGAAGCCCAGCAGCAGCGCGTTGACGCCCACCACGAGAAAGATGCCGCCCGCGAAGATCGGCTGCCACGTCACGTCGCCGATCTCGATGCCGTTCTCGGGCAGGGAGAGCGCCAGCGTGAGGATGCCCAGCAGCGTCAGCGTGACGC
>Ga0315281_10001824_pt1 | contig 31631 bp, 25 predicted proteins | sample YL17G07_0_MG_FD_204540 | JGI IMG/M metagenome (GOLD analysis project Ga0315281, IMG submission 204540) | Sediment microbial communities from Yellowstone Lake, YNP, Wyoming, USA - YL17G07_0 | ecosystem: Environmental > Aquatic > Freshwater > Lake > Sediment | place: USA: Wyoming | collected...
CGGCCTTGAGCACGCCGGGCGGCTTACGCAGGGCGCGCTCCACGCGGCTGACGCAGCTCGCGCAGGTCATGCCCAGGATCGGCAGCGTCTCCTGCGCGGTCACGACGCCGTATCCCGCGGCCTCCACGGCGTGCACCAGCTCGTCCGCCGACACCACCTCGGGATCGAAGGCGATCGTCGCTTTCTCGGTGGCGAAGTTCACCGAGGCGTCGTCCACGCCCTCGACCTTGCGCAGCGCCTTCTCGTTGCGCGCGACGCAGCTCGCACAGGTCATGCCGGTGATGGGGAGTTCTACCGTGGTCTTCTTGGCGCTCATCGTTCCTCGAGGATACGGCGTTCGGTGGCTTGCGCTACCGGGCGGCTCGTCGCCTTCCGCTCACAGAGTGTGCCCGCTCTCAAACGAGTATACCCCCCTAGGGTATGGCCGCGCACGCCGCGGCGCCCCGCACGGCTCTACAAGCGCGTGGCGGAGTGCGTCAAGACTCGGACCCTGAGTACGTACGGAAATCGACCGGCGATACGAGCCCCCGCTTCGTATCGCCGGTCACTTGGCGAAACCGTCTTCGAGAATCCTCTCCTCAAACCATCTCGGTCTCCTGCCCCCATTATCGGGAGGGCACGGGGCGGGCGCGATAGAACAGTCGTCTAGGCTGTGACGCGCAGCAGCTCGAGGTAGCTGGTGCTCCCGTCGAGCACCTTGAGCACGCCGTCGTCGCGCAGCGAGCCGACGCCCTTGGCGCGGGCGGCGCGCTGGATCTCGAGGACGGTGCCGCCCGTCGCGACCAGGTCGCGCAGGTCGTCGTCGACCATCAGAACCTCGTACAGACCGATGCGTCCGCGATAGCCGGTGCCGAAGCACTTCGTGCAGCCCACGGGGCCGAACACGCGGATGCGCTTCATGGGCGCCACCCCCAGGCCGAGCTCCTCCCAGCGCGCGTCGTCGAGGGTCTCGGCCTGGCGACAGTGAGGGCAGAGGCGCCGCACCAGCCTCTGGGCGACGAAGCAGCGCCAGGCGGCCGCGACCAGGTAGCGGGGCACGCCCATCTCGACGAGACGGTTGACCGCCGACGAGGCGTCGTTGGTGTGCAGCGTGCTGAACACCTGGTGGCCGGTGACGGCGGAGTCGGCCGCCATCTTGGCCGTCTCGAGATCGCGGATCTCGCCGACCATGATCACGTCCGGGTCGGCGCGCACCAGTGACCGCAACGCCTGGGCGAACGTGAGCCCGATGGTCGGCTTGACCTCCGTCTGGATGATGCCGGCGATCTTGCGCTCGATGGGGTCTTCGACGGTGTAGACCTTGCGCTCGGGGGTCTTGATGAGCTCGAGTGTGGTGTAGAGCGTCGTGGACTTGCCCGAGCCGGTCGGTCCGACGATGACGATGCCGCCCTCCGGGGCCTTCAGGGCGATCTCGAAGCGCGACAGGTTCTCGCCGACCAGCCCCAGCGAGGCCAGCGTGGGGGGCAGCGGCGAGACCTCGAGGATGCGGATGGCGATGTTCTCGCCGTAGAGACTGGGAATCGAGGCGAGGCGCAGATCGACGGCCTCGCCGCTGGAGAGCTCGAACGTGGTGCGCCCGTCTTGTGGCAGGCGCCGCTCGGCGATGTTGAGGTTGCCCATGATCTTGAGACGGCTGAGGATGCCGGCCTGCAGCTCCTTGGGGAACTCGCGCAGGTCGTGCAGCACGCCGTCGATGCGGCAGCGCACGTGCAGGGAATCCTCCTGCGGTTCCAGGTGGATATCGGAGGCGTCCATGCTGGCCGCGTCGGCGAGCAGGCTGTCGACGATCTCGACGATGCTCGCGTCGATGTCGGCGGCGGCGATGGCGATGGCGGCGGACTCGTCGCCGTTGCCGCCGCCTTCACGGGCGTCCTTGAGCTTGCCGCGCGAGCTGAAGTAGATGGAGACCGCGTCGTCGAAGCCGGACTCGGTGCAGATGACCGGGACGATGCGCTTCTTCGTGCGCATGCCGACCTCGTCCACCGTGATCACGTCCAGGGGGTTCGTCATCGCCAGGATGAGGCTGCCCTTGTCGTCGAGGCTCAGCGGCATGAGGCGGTGGCGGATGATGAAATCGCGCGGCAGCAGGCCGATGGCGTTGGCCTGCGGCGCTGACTGGGCGAGATCGACCACGCCGATGCGCATCTGACCGGCGACCGCCCTGACGATGTCCTGCTCGGTCACGAGGCCTTCGTTGACCAGTACTTCGCCCAGGCGGCCCCCGGCGTTGTGCTGGCGCTTGAGGGCGCCGTCGAGCTGCGCCTGCGTCACGAGGCCGCTGGCCACGAGGAGCGCCCCCAGCTTGAGGCGCCCGCCGGAGCGCTGCTTGCGCCCGCTGACCAGGTTGTCGACCTTGGCGCTGAGCTCGTCGGGGGAGAAGGGTTTGGAGATGAACTCGGAGGCGCCCAGCCGATGCGCCCTCTCGAAGGTGGCGAAATCGCCGTTCGAGCTGAGCACGATCACCGGGATGCCGCGCAGCTGCGCGTCGGTGCTCACGATGCGCAGGAGCTCGAACCCGTCGAAGGTCGTCAGGTCGAGGTCGAGGATGATGGCGGCCGGCGGCCGCTCGCGGAGCACTTTGAGCGTCCCCGGGTCGCCGAGGTTGACCGCGACGGCGTACGAACCGGCGAAGTGGCGCGCGAGCTGGTCGCGCAGATCGGTGTCGTCATCGATGATCGCCAGGGCGTTCTTGGTAGTGCTCGGCACAGTGACCTCCCGCGTGGTCGCAAGGCTAGTCTAGCGCATTACGGCGCCGCGGCGAGGTGGACGTTGATCCGAGGGACGGACGGCGGGTGCTGAGAAAGAAAAGTGCCGGGCCGGCGGGGGCCTTCACGCGGATGCGGGCTGTCCGTGTATCTATCGAAGGAGACCGGCCCGGCTGAGAGAGAGGATGAGATGCCGGGCCGCAGCCCGGTGAGCAGTCCTTTCCGGTCTCTCAACGGGTATCGGCAGGGCGGGGGCATGGTTGAGGGGCGGGAGGGCGAAAAGCGTTGCCTGCGGCCGGAACGCTTTCGCCCTCCCGCGGCCGGCGCGGTCGCCCGCCCGCCCTGTTGCTATAATCCTGCGACCGTCGGTAAGGAGCGGGCATGTTCAGCAAGGTCCTCATCGCCAACCGCGGCGAGATCGCGATCCGCGTCATCCGCGCCTGCAAGGAGCTCGGCGTGGGGACCGTCGCGGTCTACTCCGAGGCCGACGAGGACTGCCTGCACGTGAGGTTCGCCCACGAGGCGGTATGCATCGGTCCGCCACCGGCGGCGCAGAGCTACCTGGTCATGCCGGCCCTCATCCAGGCCGCGCTGCAGACCGGCGCCGAGGCCATCCACCCGGGCTATGGGTTCCTCGCCGAGCGCGCCGAGTTCAGCGCGCTCTGTCGCGAGCAGGGCGTCAAGTTCATCGGGCCGGCGCCCGAGTCCATCGACCTCATGGGCGACAAGGCGGCGGCGCGCACGACGATGACCGCCGCCGGGGTGCCCGTCACCCCGGGCTCCGAGGGCATCATCGCGGACGCCGCCGAGGCCGCGGCCGTGGCTCGGCGGATCGGCCTGCCGGTGATGGTCAAGGCGTCGGCCGGCGGCGGCGGCAAGGGTATCCGCATCGTCAAGGAAGCCTCCGAACTGGCTGCTGCGGTGCGTCAGGCTCAGGGCGAGGCCGAGGCGGCGTTCGGCCACGGCGCCGTCTACATGGAGAAGTACATCGGCGCGCCGCGGCACATCGAGATCCAGGTGCTGGCCGACGGCAAGGGCCACGGCATCCACCTCGGCGAGCGCGATTGCAGCATCCAGCGGCGCCACCAGAAGCTCATCGAGGAAGCGCCCTCGCCGGCGGTCACGCCGGAGCTGCGGACGCAGATGGGCGAAGCCGCCGTGGCCGCCGCCGTGGCGGCGCACTACGAGGGCGCCGGCACGGTCGAGTTCCTGCTCGACGGCGACGGCAGCTTCTACTTCATGGAGATGAACACGCGCGTGCAGGTCGAGCACTGCGTCACCGAGATGGTCACCGGCATCGACATCGTCAAGACCGGCATCCGCATCGCCGCCGGCGAGGGCCTGCCGATCACCCAGGACGAGGTCCGCGTGCAGGGTCACGCCATCGAGTTCCGCATCAACGCCGAGGACCCGGAGGCGAACTTCTTGCCTTCACCCGGACTCGTCACCCAGTGGGTGCCGCCGGGCGGCCCGTGGGTGCGCTTCGACAGCCACGTGTACCAGGGCTACATGGTGCCGCCGTTCTACGACAGCCTGCTGGGCAAGCTCATCGTCTGGGGGCGCGACCGCGAGGAGTGCCTGGCGCGCTCGCGCTGGGCGCTGGAGCAGTTCCTCGTCGACGGAGTGAAGACGGTGATCCCGTTCCACCGCCTCGTCCTCGAGCACCCGCTGTTCATCGCCGGCGACGTGAACACGCACTTCATCGAGGACCACCTGGGTTGACCCGGAATGCGGAGCCGGGGGCCTCTCTTGTCAGGCGGAGCCGCCCCAGAGCCAGCCCACGAGCAGCGCCGCGCCGACGATGCCACCTCCGATCATCGCCGCCGTCATCCCCCGCGGCGCAAACACGAGGGCCTCGAGCGCGACGACTGCGGCGACGCCGAGCAGGCCCCAGTAGCGGTCCAGCACAGCGAGGGTCCACGCCAGCAGTCGCGCCGGCGGCGTCGCTCTCATCCGGTCCGGCTTCCGCGTCGTGAGGGGTGGGTCACGAGGGTCGCCGCCGCGCTCACGCCGTAGCCGGCGGCGGCGATCTGCGCCAGCAGCCGCTGGGCCGCCGGCGCCAGCAGCGCCTCGACAGCGGCCTCGTCGTCGCCGCGCGCAGACAGGGTGACGCGGATCACGCGCGTGCTGCCAAGCACCTTGGCGCGCGACTTCACGTAGATCCTGGGGAACGCCTCCTCCGCCTGCCGCAGGATCTCGGCGATGGCCGATTCGTCCTGCAGCTCCACGACCAGCGAGCGCTCCTCGTAGTGGGCGCTGCCGAAGACCCGCGCGAAGAGCTCGTCCAGCGACCGCTCGACGATGGCCTCGAGTTCCCCGGGCACGCCTGGCAGCGAGACGATGGACGTGCCGTCGCGCTCGCAGAGCACGGCCGGGGCGCCGCCGATGGGGTTCACGATCGGCGCCGCGCCGGCCGGCAGCCGCGCCATCTTGCGGCGGCTCTCGTTCATCTCGGCGAACGGCACGTAGCCCTTCGCGTGGAACTCCGCGTACTTCTCCGTCACGAGACGCTCGGCCGCGGGGTGGAGCCGCTGCTCCACCCCGAGGCCGAGCGCCACGCCCTCGAGGGTGCGGTCGTCGCTGGTCGGCCCCAGGCCGCCGACCGTGAAGACCAGTGCCGGGCGGCGCTCGAGGGCGCCGCGGATCTCGGCGGCGAGCGTCGCGACGTCGTCGCGCACCATGACCGTGCGCCGCACCAGGCCGCCCAGCCCGGTGACCTTGACGCACAGCCAGTTGGTGTTGGTGTCGAGGACGTCGCCGATCAGCACCTCGTTGCCGGCCGAGACGATCTCCACGATGGGCGCCGCCGTGTAGGGATCGGTGCCGCCGTGGGTGGGGATGAAGCCGCTCATGCGCTCAGTCTCGCAGACGACGCGCCGCGCGGGCAAGGCGCGGAGGGCGGTTGCCGGGTCGAGGGAGGCTCGCGAGGCGCTGCTCTCGGCGCCGAGCGGAGCGCAGCGCCCTCCCGAAGCCCCGCAGCCGTCCGCAGCGCCCTCCCGAGGCCCCGCAGCCGCCCGCAGCGCCTCGTGCGCGACGCTCTCGTGCCGCTCCGTGAGGGGCCGCCCCCGGGTATACTCAGAAGTGAGTGGAAGGAGCGTCGATGGACCCGAAGCCCCTCGTCATCCTGCAGCACGAGCCCGACGACCCGCCCGGCAGCATCGCCGTGGCTCTGCGCGCCCTTGGCGTGCCGTTCGAGGTCCGCCGTCTCGACGAGGGCGACGCGCTGCCCGAGTGGCCGCACGAGACCTCGGGCATCATCGCCTTGGGCGGCGCCATCCACGTCACGCAGACGCGGGAGCATCCTTTCCTGGCGGGCGAGATCAAGCTCATGCGGCGCATCGTCCACGAGGGTGGTCCGGTGTGGGGCGTGTGCCTCGGCGCCCAGCTGCTCGCGCTCGCCGTGGGCGGCGACGTCTACAAGCGCAAGAAGCCCGAAGTGGGCTGGGTCAGCATCGAGAAGGTCGCCGACGATCCGTTGCTCCGCGGCATCTCCTCGCCGTTCGTCGCCTTCAGCTGGCACGAGTACTCGTGCAGCGTGCCGGCGACCTCCCATCTCATCGCGCGGAAAGGCGCCGGCGTGCAGGCGTTCCGCGCCGGCGGGAAGGCCTGGGCGACGCAGTTCCACCCCGAGGTCGACGCCGCCCTGGCGCCTCACTGGGTGAGAGATGCGGCCAAGGAGCACCACGAGCAGGGCAAGGATTGGATCGAGCAACTGCACGCCGACACCGACAGGTACCTCCCCGCATATCCCTCTTTCTGTCGCAGGCTCACCGAGAACTTCGTGCTCATGAGCGGGCTCCTTCCCGCCGACTAACGACGGTAGGGCGCAGAACGGCGGCGCTTACGCGCCGCCGCCTGCACCCGTTTCCGGGCAGCCCCTCGGGGAGAGGGGCTTGTGAAAGGAGCCATGGAGTGGTACTGGGGGGTACCAGCACGATGGAGGGATGTGTGGAGGGGGACTCCAACGTGCAAGACGTATATTACCACTGGTATAACAGTTGAAACCACCCCCGTAGTGTTAACGAATGTGAAGATGGGGAGCCCTTCGTCGTGACCACCTCCGCGGGCGCGCGTCGCACGCTGTTCGACATCGAGCGTGAGAAGCGCTGGCGCGTCTGGCTGCTGTTCGCGCTGCTCGTCGGCATGGTCTTCGTGGCCGCGTGGGTGGCGTGCTTCATCGTCACGTTCAGCCTCTTCCTGAGCTTCCCCGTGGCCGACACCTTCACCTGGGTCTTCACGTTGAAGGGCGTCGGCCTGATCCTCGGCCTGGCGCTCGCCGCCTCGCTGCTCTACTGGTTCAGTTCGCGCCTCGGCGCGCGCGGACGCCTGCTACGCGCCATGCACTGCGAGCCGCTCGACTCCGGCGACCGCTATCACCAGCGCCTCGCCAATATCGTCGAGGAGATGCGCATCGCCACCGGCGGGCCACGCATCGAGTGCTTCACGGTCAGGACCCTGGGCCTCAATGCCTTCGCTTTCAGCGACCTGCACCGCGAAGGCGTGATCGGCGTCACCGAGGGCGCCTTGGCGCGGCTCTCGCGGCAGCAGCTCCAGGGCGTGGTGGCGCACGAGTTCGGCCACATCCTGTCGGGCAACTACATCACGGTCACCGCGTCGTGCCTGCTCTTCGGCATCTACTCGGAACTCGGCGACAGGCTCGAGCAGGCGGCCCTCGCGACGGGCAGTACGCGGGCCGCGCCGCTCGCTCTGGTCGCCATCCCGCTGCGCGGCTGGCTCTGGGTGTTGCAGCTGGCCGCGTCCGTGACAAACTCGGCTCTGAGCCGCGAGCGCGAGCGTCAGGCGGACCTCGCGGCGGCGCGGTACACGCGCGACCCCCTGAGCCTTGCGGAGGCGCTGCGGATCATCAGCCGGCACCCCGGCGGCGCCGGCTACATCCCCCAGGGCCTCGCTCCGCTGTGCATCCGCGACACTCAGTCGCACATCCCATGGCTGCTCGGCAGCTGGCGCACCACGCATCCGCCCATCGGCGAGCGCGTGAACGTGCTGCTGGCCCTGGCCAACGTCTCGCCGGAGGACTTCGCGCAGCAGGTCGACGCGGCGGCGGAGACCTTCGACAAGCGTGAGCACTGGACGGCGGCGCCGGCGGCCGGCGGCGCCGGACGGCGGATAGGCGTGGAGACCGCCGGCGCCATGCTGGGGCCGGCGGCCGCCACGCCGGTCGCGCCGCCCGTCCCGTCGTCGGCCGGTGGCGCGATGACGTGCCCGAGCTGCGGCGCCGGCCTCAGCCAGGCCGACTACGAGGGCCTGCGCGTCACCCTCTGCGCCTCGTGCGGCGGCCGGTTGGTGGCGACCGGCGAGGTGAGCAAGATCCTGGCGCGCCGGGAGGTCGCCTTCAGCGACGAGCAGCGGCGGCTCGCCGGGCTGCTCACCGCCGGCGGCGACCAGCTACGTCGCGCCGCGCTGCTGGCCCGCGGCCGCCCGGGCGTCGGCCTCATCGCCTGCCCGAAGTGCGCCAAGACGATGATCCGCCGCCACTACACCTACGAGCACGCCGTCGAGATCGACTACTGCAGCATCTGCGACCTGTTCTGGTTCGAGAAGGACGAGCTCGAGGCGTTGCAGATCATCGCCGAGCGTCAGGCGGGCTGAGCGACGCTGCGCTGCAGGTCGTACGTCACCGGGACGACAGCGGGCCCACGCTCGACTAGACTCCTGAGACGCGCGAGAGGTCGAGGCGCGGACGTCCTCGCTCTGACGCGCTCGTTGCGCCGGCGTCTGCCGGCGCCGTACGTCACCGGGCCTTGCGGATCACCTCGATGAGCCACGACACCAGCGGCGACAACGCCGGCCTCGATTCCTTGCCGCTCGACGGTCGCTACCGCATCCTCTCGCGGCTGGGCAGCGGCGGCATGGCCGACGTCTACCTCGCCCGCGACGAGTCGCTCGGCCGGCTGGTCGCGATCAAGGTGCTCAAGGAACGCCTGGCCGCCGATGCGGAGTTCGTCGAGCGCTTCCGCATCGAGGCGCAGGCCGCGGCCAGCCTCAATCACCCCGCGATCGTCGCCGTATACGACCGTGGAAAAGCCGGCGCCTCACCCTACATCGCCATGGAATACGTGGACGGGGAGAGCCTCAAGCAGCGCTTGCGGCGCAAGGGCCGGCTGGCTCCCGACGAGGCCGCGGCCACGGTGCTCGCCGTGCTGGACGCGCTCCGGGAAGCGCACGAGCGCCACATCGTCCATCGCGACGTGACGTCGTCCAACGTGCTCGTCGACGGGTCAGGGCGCGTCAAGGTCGCCGATTTCGGCATCGCGCGCATGGGCGCGTCGGCGCTCACGCGCACCGGGGCGATGCTGGGCACGTCCTCGTACCTGTCGCCCGAGCAAGCGCAGGGGCGCTCGGCCGACGAACGCTCGGACCTCTACAGCCTCGGCGTGGTGCTCTACGAGATGCTCACCGGGCGCCTGCCCTTCAGCGGCGAGAGCGACCTGGCCGTGGCCATGCAGCACGTGTCGGCCGCCCCGCCCAACCCGCGCTCGCTGGCGCCCGACGTGCCGGAGGCCTACGCGGCCGTGGTGATGAAGGCGCTGAGCAAGCAGCCGGCCGACCGCTACCAGAGCGCGGAGGAGTTCGCCGCCGCGCTGCGCGCGGCGCGAGGCGGCGGGCACGCAGTGCCCGCCGCCACCCCGCCGCCGGCGCAGGGCGAGCCCGCCGCCGGGAATTCCGGGGCGGACACGCCTCCGCCCGCCGCCGTCCCGCGCCCGTCGTCGGATACGTCTGCGCTCGTGGCCACCGTGGTCGCCGCCGACGCTGTCACGCGTCCGGCCGACGTCGCGACGCGGTACATGAGCCAGGTGCGCCCGGCCGCGCCAGCGCGCTCTCACCGGCGACGTTGGCGCTGGGTGCTGCTGGTCGTCGTCCTTGCGGCCGCGGCGGCGGGCGCCTGGGCCGTGTATACGCTGGTACTTGCGCCCGGCGCGAAGGTGCCCGGGCTGGTCGGCCGTCCTCGCGCGGAGGCCGTCGCCGCCGTGAGGGACGACGGCCTGAGACCCGTTGTCCACGAAGTGTGGGCGGACCGTGTCGACGCGGGCACCGTCGCCAGGCAGCGTCCCCGCGAAGGCGCAGAGGTGGACGACGGCGCCAAGGTCGACCTCTGGGTGAGTCGCGGGCCGCTGCACATCCCGTCTCCGGACCTCACCGGGATGAAGCCCGCCGCCACCGCCTTGCTCGAGCAGGAGTCGCTCGCGGCACGCAAGCGCAAGGCGGCGACGCGCAACGTGCCCAAGGGGGAGATCTACCGTCAGCAGCCCGTCGCGGGCGCGACGGTGACGCGTGGCGACACCGTGGCCTTCTGGGTGAGCAGCGGCCCCCCCGTGGTGACCGTTCCCGACGTGGTCGGCCGCTCGTCCGGCGACGCCAGCGCCGCGCTGGAGGCCGAGGGGTTCGTGGTCAGCATCGATTTCGTCGCGGGCTGGGGTGTGTTTCCCGGCGACGTCGTCGAACAGGATCCCGTCGCCGGCTCCCGGCTGCGCGCGGGCGACGAGGTCGTGATCAAGGTCGCCGTGTTCTGAGCGCTCGCGCGCGGCCTGCTCGCTGCGAAACCGCTCAGCCCCGTGTGTGCTCGCGTAGCCAGGCGTCAAGGCGCGCGAAGTCGAACTCGCCGCGCGCTCTGAGGTCGTCCAAGAAGGCGAACGCCCGGAGCGGCTCGGCGACGACCGTGAGCCCGTTGACGAACAGGAAGGCGTGAGCAGCCGCGAAGGCTGCGCGCTTGTTGCCGTCTATGAACGGGTGGTTCTGGTCGAGGCTCTCCCAGAGGGCGGCGGCTTCCTCGACGATGTCCTGGTAGTAGCCGCTCTGCGGGCGATAGAGCGCGGCGTCGAGAAGCCCCGGGTCGCGGAGGCCCGGCGTGCCGCCGTAGCGCTCGATGAGGTCGGCGTGCATGGCGACGACCTCGGCAAGCGTGAGGTAGCAGGTCACTCGGCGAGCTTCTTGTAGAGCGGATCGAAGACGGTCACGCCGGTCTGGTAGGCCGCCATGACGCGCGGCCGCGGCCGGCTCTGGCGACGCTCCTCGACCAGGCTGCGGAGGGCTTCTTCGATGACCGCCTGCAGCATGCGGCCCTCGTCGTCGGCGATGTCGCGTACCTGCTTGAGGAGCTGCACATCGACTTGCGTGGAGAACTTGACCCTTGCCATGGGGCTCATGTCGTCACCTGCTTCGGGCGGGGTTCCGGCTTAGTGTACCCTGATGAATCATGAAACGCCAGGATGGCGGCGACGGTCAGCCCGTGCGCCCAGGTCGCGTGCGCGGTTCGACGGCAGGCAGTACCTCGCCACTTCCCAGCACCTTCGTGAGGTCCATGATCCTGTGCGCCACCACCGCCAGGCCGTGCTCCTCGTCGTTCTGCAGCTCGCCCTCCACCAGCAGGTAGATGGCGTCCTTGAGCACGCGCCCGTACTTGAGGTAGACGTCGTTGAAGACCACCACCTGACCCAGCTCGGTCTCGTCCTCGAGGGTGAGGAACATGGTGCGGTGGCCGCTGCGGATCCAGGGCATCTGGGCGCGCTCGATCACGCCGGCGAGGCGCACGCGGCGGCCGTGTGCCACCTGCGGCAGGCGCGCCATGGGAGTGACCCCCAGCGCCTGGACCTGGTCGCGCACGAAGCGCAGCGGGTGGGCGCTCACGTTGAGGCCGAGCAGCTCGAGCTCGACGCTGACGCGCCGCTGCCGAGACCAGTCGGGGAGGAAGGCGAGCGGCGCGAACTGCTCGTCGAGGGCGAGGCGTGGCTGGTCGAGGCCTTCGTCGAGCGCGTCGGGTGCTGCGGGCCGGTCTGGGGCATCGGGAGGGTGCTGCGCTCCGCCGCTGCACCCCGCCGGCTTCGCCCCGGCGTAGAGCAGCGGCGCCTGGGCGACCAGCTCCTCGCGGCGCACGCCGAGCGCGTCGAAGGCGCCGAGGCGCACGAGGTTCTCCGCGACCCCGCGGCTGACGCGCGTGCGCGCCACGAAGTCGGCCAGCGAGGTGTACGGCCGGGCCGGGCCCGCCGCAGGCGGCTCGCCCGCCGGCAATGCGTCGGCCGGGCGCCCGTTCGCGCCGCCCGAAGCGGCCGCGGAGGGTGGGAGAGGGGGAGAGGGGGACATCGGAGCCGGCGCGGCGTAAGCCGCCGCCGGCGACGGTCCCCCGACCCCCTCACCCACCCGTAAGCGGCCGTCCCCGTCGCGCTCACCGCCGCGTGCCTCGATGATCGCCCGCCGTGCCGCCGTGCTCATCTCCTTGACGTAGGCCAGCCCCACCCGCAAGGCGCGCCCGTCGTCCTCGACCTCGAACCACTCGCCGCTCAGGTTGACGTCCAAAGGCCGCACCGCGAGCCCGAAGCGCCGCGCGTCGTTGAGCACCACGCGCGGTGAGTAGAAACCCATGGGCTGGTTGTTGAGGAGGCCGCAGTAGAACTCGGCCGGGTAGTGCGCCTTGAGCCACGCCGAGGCGTTGCAGACGATGGCGAAGCAGGCGGCGTGCGCCTTGTTGAAGCCGTAGGCGGCGAAGCCGCGAAGCTGGCGGAAGACCTCGTCGGCCACCGCCCGCTCGACGCCCCGGGCCACGGCCTTCTCGACGAAACTGCGGCCGATCTCGTCCATCTCCTCCAGCGAGCGCTCGTGCGTCATCGTGCGCCTGAGCAGGTCGCCCTCGGCGAGGCTGAAGCCGGCCACCGCGGCCGCCACCTCGATGACCTGCTCCTGATAGACGATGACGCCGTAGGTGCGCCGCAGGATGCGCTCCATGGCGGGGTGCGGCACGGTGACCGGCTCGCGCCCGTGCCGCCGCCGGATGAACGGCGCGATCATGTCGGCCTGCAGCGGCCCCGGGCGGAACAGCGAGATGGCGGCGATGACGTCTTCGAAGTCGCGCTCCTGCAGGCGCGTGGCGAGGTTGCGCTGCCCCGAGCTCTCGAGCTGGAACAGGCCCACCGTGCGCGCCGAGCGGATGAGCCTGTAGACCTCGGGGTCGTCGCGCGGCAGCTCCCAGGCGCGCACCCGCTCGCCGGTGCGCGCCTCGATGCGCCGCACCGCCTCGGCGATGGCCGAGTGCATCTTGAGCGCGAGGATGTCCATTTTGACCAGGCCCAGCGTCTCGACGTCGTCTTTGTCGAACTGGGCCACCACGACGCCCTTGGCGGCCCACTGCAGCGGTACGCGGTCGGTGAGCGGGTCGCGCGAGAGGATGAAGCCGCCGAGATGCGTGCCGAGATGCGCCGGAAAGCCCGAGAGGCGCTCGGCGACGTGCACGAGCCGGCGGTAGTGCGGCTGCTGGAACTCGTGGTCGGCGAGCTCGGGGCGCTCGGCGAGCATCTCCCCGAGCTTGGCGGCGCTGCCCCAGGGCACGCGCTTGGACAGGCCGTTGATCTCGTCCGGCGTGAAGCCGAAGGCGCGGCTGACGATGCGCACCGCCGAGGGCGCGCGCACGGTGTTGACGGTGGCCACCATGGCGACCTTTTCGTGGCCGAAGCGCTCGTAGATGTACTGGATGACCTCGTCGCGGCGCGCCGAGCAGAAATCGATGTCCACGTCGGGCATCTCGCGGCGCGCCGGGTTGAGGAAGCGCTCGAAGAGCAGCTCGTGCGCGATGGGGTCGGCGTCGCAGATACGCAGCACGTAGCTGACGATGCTGTTGCCGGCCGAGCCGCGGCCCGAGTAGTAGATGCCGCGGCTGCGCGCGAACTCGACGATGTCGTGCACGGCGAGGAAGTACTCGGCGAAGCCGAGCTCCTCGACGACCTTGAGCTCGCGCTCGAGGCGCGCCGTGACCTCGGCGGTGAGCGGCCGGTAACGCTCCTCCGCTCCCTTGAAGCAGCGCTTCCAGAGCAGCGAGAAGGCGGTCTCGCCGGGCGGCAGCGGGTAGGCGGGGAAGAGGAGGCGACCGAGGCCCAGGTCGAGGTTGCAGCGCTCCGCGATGCGCCCGGCATTGGCGTAGGCCTCGGGGTAGCGCTGGAAGAGGCGGCGCATCTGCGCCGGGCTCTTGAGGTAGAGCTCGGCGTTCTTGCGCCCCAGCGGGTTGGGCAGCGGCTGGTTGGCGGCCTCGGCGGCGAGCACGTCGTGCAGGCCGGCGTCGGCCTTGACCGTGTAGTGCACGTCGTTGCTGGCCACGGTGGGCAGGCGCAGCTCGTGGGCCAGCAGGTCGAGGGCGCGCAGCGAGGCGCCCGAGTCGGGGAGCAGCTCGTGCTGCAGCTCGACGAAGAACTCGCGGCCGAAGATCTCGTGGAAGACGGAGGCCGCTCGCCGGGCCCCCTGACGGTCGCCGGCGAGCAGCCGCGACCACACCTCGCCGCGGCGGCACCCGCTGAGCGCGACGAGGTGGCCGCCGTGCTCGGCGAGGGTGGCGAGCCGGGCTACGGGCGGCTCGCCGGGGTGCTCCAGATGCGCGGCGCTGATGATGCGGCAGAGGTTGCTCCAGCCTTTGTAGTCGCGGACGAGGAGCACGAGGTGATGGCCGCCGGCGCCGGCGGCGCGCGCGGCGGCGGGAGGCACCGTGGCCGCCGCCTTGAGGTGCCGGATGTGGCCGTCGGGGGTGAACGCGGCGTGATCGGCGGGACCCGCCGGCGCTGCGGGCCGGTCTGGGGCGTCGGGAGGGCGCTGCGCTCCGCTCAGCGCCTCGCCGGCTTCGCCGGCGGCGCCTCGCGAGCCTCCCTCAACCCCAGACCGGCCCTCCGCGCCTCTCGTCGGCATCGTCGTATCCGACGCCCCGGCCGGCGCGTCGGCGTCCGGCGACCACGCTCGTCCGTCGCGGCCGACGGCCGGCTCGACCGTGAGCTCGACGCCGACGATGGGCTTGATGCCGGCCGCCTTGCAGGCCTGGTAGAAGCGCACGGCGCCGTAGAGCCCCTCGTGGTCGGTGGCCGCCAGGGCCGGCATGCCCATGCCGGCGGCCGCGGCCACCAGCTCGGGGATACGGCAGGCGCCGTCGCCGAACGAGAAGTTGGTGTGCGCGTGCAGGTGGACGAAGCTCATGGTGCTACCGGTCTGAAGCTGCCGTGGACGCTCCGGCGCGGCCGCGGCACGCTGCACGTACACCGCGAGGGAGGGGCCATGCCCAACATCGGCGCACCGGAACTGCTCGTCGGCATCGGGATCTTCGTGGTGTTCGGGTTGTTCATCGCCGCCATCGTCGCCTTCGGGATGCGCCGGCGCTGACGCCGGCGCGTTCCGGATCGCAGACTCCGAGTGTGACGCGAACATATGTTCGTGTCAACGTCGGAGGGAAGAGAATCCCGTGCCAACGGTGAAGAAAACGGACCGTCTGCCGTCTAAGCCTTTCCGTCAAGCCGATCACGCCGATGGGAGGGGTATATGGTTGCCTCGATCGCGGCGGTCAAGGACCCGGTCTTGGGGATGCTCTGGACGACCTGGTCCTTCACCGTCGACATGCTGGACCACGGCGAGACACACGGGGGCATCGCTTTGGCGGCTGAGCCCCCAGAGGGCACCGGACGGCACGAGGTGGAGCCGCATGTCCTGCGGAGAGCTCAACACGGCGACCGCGATGCCTTCGTCGAGCTCATGGGCACCTACGACCGTCGTCTGCGCTCGCTGGCGTACCGCCTGCTCGACGACCGCGACGCAATGGTCGACGCCATGCAGGATGTATACGTCAAGGCGTTCCGTGCGCTGCCCGCCTTTGAAGGCCGCTCTTCGGTGAGCACCTGGCTCTACCGCATCACCTACACGACATGCCTGGACTACATCGAGAGGCGTCGGCACGGAACGCGGTACTACGACGACGCGGACCCGCCCTCGCTTCGGCTCGTGCCCGATCCTGCGGATGAGGTCGTGCTTCGCGCCGACCTGGCCGCGGCGCTCCAGTCGCTCTCGTGCGAGGCCAGGGCGGCCGTGCTGATGGTCGACCGTGACGGCTACGACTACCGCAGCACGGCCGCGGCGCTGGGCATCCCGATGGGCACCCTGGCTTCGCGACTATCCGCCGCGCGCGCCGCGCTGCGGCGCGCCCTCGACAGCGGGGAGGTGCAGCAATGACCCGCGACGACACCCGCGACACACTGCCCGAGAACAGGGATCCCCGTGTGGGATCCGCGCTCGGCGAGCTCGACGTGCCCGACTACCCGCCGGACTTCATGGCGAACGTCTGGGCGCGGATCGACGAGGAGGCCGGGAAGGTGCCGGCCGCCGGCACGGCCCGCACGCGCCCGCGCCGGTGGTTCTGGACCCGCCGGTCGCTGCTCGCCGGCCTCGCGGCGGCCGCCATCGCGGCGGGAGCCGCAGCGGCCTTCCTCTTCGGCCTGCCCGGTGCGGCCGACAAGACCGGCCCGCCGCCGGTCAGCGCCGCCGTCGTCGTGCAGAACGCGCAGCGGGCCCTGACATCGGCTCGGACGCTGGTGGCCGACTGCACGACCAGCACGTGGGGGCTGGCCGACTGGATGACCCCCGACTCGGTGCCGACCCGTGGCCACTACCATATGGTCACGCGCTTCCACCTCATGCTGCGCGCCGATGGCAGCTACCGGCAGACGCTCGTGCCCATCACGCTGAAGGAGGCTAGAAGGCTGACTCGGGCGGGAACCAGCGTTTGGGGATTGGAGGACGACAGGGCCTACGACGCGACGACCGGCGTCCGCCGCTCCTACTACCGCGGCAGCGACACGTTCCTCCGCGACTTCAGCACCGAGGCCGTCCTCACAGACGCGCAGGTGACCACAGGCTGCGCACCCGATCAGCCCGACTGGCTCGCGCAGTCCTATCAGGGGAGGTTCGACTTCGCCGTCGGCGGATTCATGCGGGCCCTGCCGGCCGTCGCCGGCGGCGACGTCCGTACTGCCACCTACGAGGGGAGGCCGGTCTGGATCGTGACCGCGGACCTGCCGCTGCTGTGGGAGTTGTGGGAGCTCTCGGGTTCCCGCTCGTGGTCGCTGAAGGGCCCGGCGATAGATCGTCTCGCGGTGACCGTCGATCAGCAGACCCGCCTGCCGGTGCGGATGCAATCCTGGTACAAGGGTGTGCTCTTCAGCGAGACGCGTCTGGAGAACGTCCGCGTGAACGTCGCGCTGCCCAGCAACGCGTTCACGCTGGTCTTCCCGCCCGGGACCAAGGTCTCTCGCCACGACATGGGCTTTCGCTCCGTGTCGCTGGGCGGCGCGGCGGCACGTGTCGGCTACAGTCTGCCCGTGCCGACGAAGGTGCCCGCCGGCTGCACGCTGTCGCAGGTCGCCGTGGGGCCCAAAGCCGACTCGCGGACCGGGAGCAGCGCGCCCCAGGAGACGGACGTCGTCTCGCTGCGGTACGCGCGCGGCTTCGACGCCGTGATCGTCACCACGCGACGGGTCGAGCACCCCCAGCAGTTCGCGCAAAAGGACGCGCTTGGCTACTACTACGGTATGCCGTGGTCCGGCAGCTTCTCGGTACCACAGGGAGGGTATGTCCCGGGTCCAGCCGTCGTCAGACTGACGGCGGGGGCCCTGGCCGGCAGCCGTGCCCGGCTCGTGACGGGGCCGCTCATTCTGCCGCACCTGTGGGCGGTGAAGGGCCACCTGCTGCTCACGATCGCCGGCGCGGCCACTAAAGACGAGCTCGTCGCCATGGCCAACTCGATGAAGACGTACCAGGGGTCCAAGGGGGCGACACCATGAACGTGAGGTCTCTTCATTGGAGGGTCTGGCTGTCTGTGGCCGTCGTGCTGGTGTGGGTGACGGCGGCGGCCTGCGGGGGTTCGAGCGCATCCGGCACGGCGGCCGCGAACGCGACGCAAGCGGCCGCGTCCCCGACGGCGGGTACCGCGGCCGTCGCCGGCGCCACGATGCTCCCGGTCGCCGGGATACAGACTCTGGTCAAGGCGAGCGCCGGCCAGGCCGGGACGAAGGCCACGCTCGCGTATAGGAGCGAGCTCTCCGATGCCAGGCTGAGCGGCGTCCTGACGCTGAAGGTCACCGCCGTCCTGCGGGATGACGCCAGCGGACACTTCAAGGGCACCGCGACGGTGCGCAACGACGGCGGGACCTGGCAGGGCACGGTGCGGGGGCTGGTCTCCGCCGCCGGCGCCGAGCGCTACTCCTATCTGGAGTTGAAGGGCGCCGGCGCGTACGCCGGGCTCACGAGCCGCGGCATCGGGTTCGCCGCCGAGAAGGACGGCACCGCTCCACTGGGCACGGCCGTCTCGTGGGCGGGGGCGATCGAGTCGGTCGATGGCAGTGACGTGCCGGCGCCGACCGGCACGGCACAGGCGCCAGCCGGCTGGACGCCGGTGGCCGGCAAGACGGCCTTCGTCAGCGCCGGCCAGGTCTGGTGGGCCTACACCGACACGTCGTCCGACGCTCGCGTCACCGGCGCGGTGAAGGCCGACGTCCACGACGACCCGCCGCGCGCCGACGGCAGCACCGAGTGGTGGTCCCGCTGCTCGCTGCGCAACGACGGCGGCAGGTGGACGACTGGTCACTTGACCGGGGCGCGCGGCGTCGGCGTAGGCGAGCACTTCTTCGCCGCCAGCTACGACGGGTCGGGCGACTACGCCGGGCTCACCTACCACGTGATGAGCCACTTCTACGAGGAGCCGGGCGGCGGGCTCACACCGGACACCCCCATGTTCGTGGCCGGCTGGATCGAGGCGGCGGACTGAGCGACGCGGCGGGTACGCCGGCTGCGCGTCCGCCGGCCGTTCGCTCGGGCGGCCCGTCGGCCGCGGGCGAGGCGCCGGGCGCGCTCGCGGGCCCCTCCGCGTCCGGCCGCCACGCCTGCCCGTCGCGGCCGACGGCCGGCTCGACGGTGAGCTCGACGCTGACGATGGGCTTGACGCCGGCCGCCTTGCAGGCCTGGTAGAAGCGCACGGCGCCGTAGAGCCCCTCGTGGTCGGTGGCCGCCAGGGCCGGCATGCCCATGCCGGCCGCCGCGGGGTCGTCGCCTGCTATGCTGGCGCCATCGGCCAGCAAAGGGGGGTGCATGATGAACATCGGGCCTGTGGAGCTGCTTCTCCTCTTCGTCGTGCAGGTGGTCTTCGTGGTGGTGAGCGCACTGCTGGCGAACCGCAAGGGGTACAGCGCTGCAGTCTGGGCCGTGGTGGCCGTCTTCCTGGGGTTCATCGCGCTCATCATCGTGCTCCTGCTCCCCGCCAGGACCGCGCCGGAAGGCGGCGGCTCCGTCTGAGACCCCCGCTCGTGAGCGTTGGAACGGACGCCGCTCAATTGAGCGCCCGCTCGAGCGCCCACGCCCTGGTGAGGCGGTCGTAGCGCAGGTCGAACACGCGGCCGTCGGCGCGCACCCGCCAGTACGAACGGCTCACGAGGCCGTCGTCTTTCCACCAGCCCGTCTCGAGGACCCAGGTCTCGAGCACGCGCTCGATGCGGTAGCGCCGGCGCCGCCAGATGAAGGTCACCGGGCGGCGCTGCCGCTCGTCCCAGATGACGGCGACGGGGGTGGCCACGCCGCCGCTGGGCCTGGCGCCGCCGCGAGGACCGCCGCCGGGCCTGTCGCTGGAGGTGGCTCCGCCGCGAGACATGTGGTGCTCCTGGTGAGGGCTGGTCGGTTGACGGACGAGGGACCATAACGGTAACACGAACATATGTTCGTGTAAACGTCGGACGGAACGGCCGGCCGGCGGTGCGGAAACCGGCCCTATCGCCTATTGACCCCCGTGCGCTGCAGCGGACTATGATTGAGGAGCGCACCCGGCGCTGGAGGATCATGGAGCCGGGCGCCACCTTGCAGGGGCTATCACTAAGACGGGGGGACACGTGACTACCAGGGAACGCAGTCGTCCAGCACTCATCCTGATCGCCGCCACAGCGGTGGTGCTCGCCCTCGGCCTCGCGTGGGGCCTCGGCAGCGCCGTCGCCGCCAGCGAGAGCCCGACGCCGACGCTGTACGGAGACAGCGCTTCGCCGGCTTCAAGCGCCTCCGCCGACGCCGGCAACGTCGTCTACCGGGTCGGCATCCTCGTCGAGCCCGATAACCTCAACCCGTTCGTGGGCTTCATGTTCAGCTCGTATGAGGTCTGGTACCTCACCTACGAGCCGCTGGTCGGGTACGACTACGGCACGCTCGCGCCGACGAAGGGCGCCGAGGCCACCGGGCTGGCCACCGACTGGTCGGTGACGCCCGACGGCAAGACCTGGACCTTCACGATCCGTGAAGGCGCCAAGTGGAACGACGGCGTGCCCCTGACGGCCGGGGATGTGGCGTTCACGTACAACTACATCATCGACAACGACCTCGCCAACTGGACTGCCTACACGCAGGGCATCACGCACGCCACGGCCGTGGACGACACCACCGTGCGGTTCGACTGCTCCGAACCCAAGGCCGACATGCTGCGCGTGTACGTGCCCATCGTGCCGGAGCACGTCTGGTCGAAGGTCCCGGGCAAGGCGGCGTCGGTCAGCTACCCGAACAAGCCGCCGATCGTCGGCTCCGGGCCGTTCACGTGCGTCGAGTGGAAGAAGAACAGCTTCGTCAAGTTGGTCGCCAACAAGGAATACTGGCGCGGCTCCCCCAAGATCGACGAGCTCTACTTCGAGTACTACACCAACGCCGACACGATGGTGCAGGACCTCAAGTCGGCGACCATCGACGGCGCCTTCCAGATCCTCGACGCCCAGTACCGGCAGCTCAAAACCGAGCCCGGCATCGAGGCGCGCACCATCGGCACCAACGGCTTTGACGAGCTTGCCTTCAACTGCTACGCCGGCCCCAGCCGCGGTAACCCCGTGCTCAAGGACGTGAAGTTCCGCCAGGCGCTCAACTGGGCGGTGGACTTGGACAAGATCTGCGCCATCGCCTACGGCGGTCATGCGCGGCCGGCCACCACCGTGATCACCGCCGACTACTACTCGGATCCCGACTGGCACTGGGAACCGCCCGCGGACGTCAAGTACGGCTTCGACCTGGAGAAGGCCAAGCAGCTGCTCGACGCGGCCGGCTACAAGGACACGAACGGCGACGGCATCCGCGAGGACGCCGGCAAGCCCATCGAGCTGCGCCTCTGGTGCCGCGCCGGGTCGACGACCTACCAGAACGTCCAACGGCTCGTGGCGGGCTGGTTCACCGACATCGGCCTCAAGATGGAGGTGTCGGTCATGGACACCGGTGCGCTCGGCGAGCGCATCCTCGACAAGGTCGACGGCAAGCTCTCGCCCGACTACGACATCGTCGTCTGGGGTTGGTACAGCGACCTCGACCCGGGCTCGATCCTCAGCTACTTCACGACGGCTCAGATCGGCTCCAACAGCGACTGCGGCTACTCCAACCTGCAGTACGACCGGCTCTTCGACGAGCAGGCGCGCACCATCGACCCGACCGCGCGCAAGGCGCTCATCGACGAGATGCAGCAGATCCTCTACCAGGACTCGCCGTACATCGTGCTGGCCTACTCGAACGACCTCGAGGCCTTCAACACTACCAAGTGGCAGGGGTATGCGGCCTCGCCGGCCGAGATCGGCAACGTGCTCTTCCCGCCGTACGGCAACGCGGGCTCCGAGAACTACCTGCTGATCGAGCCGAAGACCGGCGCCGCGACCGCTGAGAGCGGCGGCTCGAACACCGGCCTGTGGGTCGCGGTCATCGCCGCCGCCGTGGTCGGGGCGCTCGTCGTGGTGCTGTTGGGGCGCAGGCGCCGATCGAGGGCGGTGGAGGAGTAGAGCACGGATCGAGTGGGGCGGCGGCGGGAGCTGCGCCTCCGCCACCCCGCTACTCCTCGAACGCGACCTCGCTGAGGTCCGCCACCACGACGTCGGCGCCGTGCTCACGCAGCGCCTCCGCCTGACCGAGACGGTCGACGCCGATGACGAGGGCGAAGCCGCCGCGGCGGCCGGCCTCCACGCCGGCGAGGGCGTCCTCGACGACGACCGCCCTCGTCGGCGCCACTCCCAGCAGCCGCGCCGTCTCGAGGTACATCGCGGGATCGGGCTTCCCGGGCAGGTCCAGCTCCTCACCGGCCACGCCATCGACACGGACCTCGAACAGCTCGGTGAGCCCCGCGACGTCGAGGATCATGGCCGTGTTCTTGCTCGACGACATGAGCCCGACACGAACGCCTGCGTCACGGAGGCGATGAAGGAGCGCGACGGTGGACGGATACGCCTTGATGCCATGTTCCTTGACCGCGGCGTTGAAGAACACGTTCTTGCGGTTGCCGAGGCCGCAGACGGTCTCCAGCTCGGGCGCGTCGGAGGGCCGACCCTGGGGGAGCTGGATCCCGCGTGAGGCGAGGAAGTCGCGGACGCCGTCGTACCGGGGCTTGCCGTCGACGTACAGGCGGTAGTCGGTCTTCTGGTCGAAGGGCCGAAAGTCGTGGCCCTCGTGGGCGGCGCGCGTCCGAAGGTACGAGTCGAATAGCGCCTTCCACGCCGCGGCGTGCACGATCGACGTCTGCGTGACGACGCCGTCGAGGTCGAACACGACGGCGTCGTGACAGGCGCGCGAGATGGTTGCGGGCGGGGTGTCTATGTGCCTCCTCGGGGAATGACTGGGTCCAGCTCCATGATAGCCGCAACGGGGGCATCCACGTGCGCCGGCCCGGCTGATGCTCTAGGCAGGGCCTCTCGCGGGATGTAGCATGCGCTCACACGAGGGGGGTCGTGTGACCGGGGTGAGGGAGCCACCTCGGCCGCCGGGCGACCGTCCTTCCCGACGGGGGGAGTCATGATTCGCGCGTCCGACCGAGGTCGCCGTCGCTTGCGCGTCACGATGTCACTGTTCGTCCTTCTGCTCGCCGCCGGCCTGTGGTGGGGCAGCGCCGCCGCGCCGGCCTCTGACACCCCCTCGCCGAACGCGTCGGGCAGCAAGCTCATGGTCACGTTCGGCACGACCTTCGACGCCGACAACCTCAACCCGTTCGTCGGCTACAGCGGCACGTCCTACGAGATCTTCCACCTCAACTACGACTTCCTCGTGGGCTACGACACCGACCTCTCGCCGCGGCCCGAGCTGGCCACCAGCTGGGAGACCTCGCCCGACGGCAAGACCTGGACGTTCAGCCTGCGCCAGGGGGTCAAGTGGCAGGACGGCGAGCCCTTCACCGCGGCGGACGTCGTCTTCACCTACACGTACATCATCGACAACACCCTGACCGCCTTCACGAGCTACACCAACAACATCGAGAAGGTCGAGGCGCTCGACGACTTCACCGTCAAGATGACCTGCAGCAAGCCCAAGGCCAACATGCTGCGGCTGTGGATCCCCATCCTCCCTGAGCACATCTGGAGCAAGATCCCGGGCAAGCGCGCCGGCAACGACTACGTCAACAAGCCGCCGATCGTCGGCACCGGCCCCTTCCAGACCGTCGCGGTCAAGAAGGGCGGCTACATCAAGCTCGTCAAGAACCCGGACTACTGGGTCGAGGGCAAGCCCACCATCGACGAGATCATCATAAGCATCTACCAGAACCCCGACACGATGACCCAGGACCTCAAGACGGGCGCGCTCGACTACGCACTCGGCATCCCGACGGCGCGGTTCAAGCCCCTGGGCTCCGAGCCCAGCCTCACGACCAACGCCGCCGACCTGCGCTACTTCGACGAGCTCTGCATGAACTGCTACGAGAGCCCGGACTCGCTCGGCAACCCCGTGCTCCGCGACCCCGCCTTCCGCCAGGCGATCAGCTGGGCGGTCGACAAGCAGAAGATCGTCGACATCGCCCACGGCGGCTACGCCACCGTCGCCCAGGGCATCATCACCCCCGACGTGCCCACCTACGCCTGGGAGCCGGCGCCCGAGAAGGCCTTCGGCTTCGACCTCGAGAAGGCCAAGCAGATGCTCGACGCCGCCGGCTACAAAGATACGAACGGCGACGGCATCCGCGACTACAAGGGCAAGCCCATCGACCTGCGGCTGTGGGCTCGCTCCGACGACGTCGCCAGCCAGAGCAGCGGCAAGCTGGTCGCCGGCTGGTTCAAGGGCATCGGGCTCAAGATCACGCTGCAGACGATCGACTCGGGCGCGATCGACGACGCTCTCCACAACTACAAGGGCGACAAGTACGCGCCCGACTACGACATCTACATCTGGGGCTGGGGCGAGTACGTCGACCCCGACTACATCCTCAACGTGTACACGACCAGCCAGATCGAGGGCTGGAACGACCCGATCTGGTCGAACGCCGAGTACGACAAGCTCTACGAGCAGCAGGCGCGGACCATCGACCCGGCGCAGCGCAAGCCTCTGGTCGACCGCATGGTCGAGATCTTCTACGACGAGGCGCCCTACATAGTGACCGACTACGAGCAGCAGCTCGAGGCCTACAACACCGACAAGTGGGAAGGCTGGACGCGCGTGCCCGCCAACGGGCCGGCGGCGTTCATCAACGACAACATCGACACGTACCTCAATCTTAGGCCCAAGGTCGCCGCCGCGGAGGCGGGCGGCGGCGGCAACAACAACAGCAACCTGATCTACGTGGCCGTCGCCGTGGCCGTGGCGGTCGTCGCCATCGTGGCGGTGCTGGTGTTGCGGCGCGGTCGCGGCCGGGCGCTGGAAGAGTAGAGCGAGGCGGCGCACAGCCGCACGCGGCCCACGAGAGCCGTGGCCGCCTCGGCGGGAGACTGACGACCGGCGACCAGGGCGCGCAGGTCGAGCACGTGCGCCGTCTCTCGGTGGCTCTGCAGCCAGGAGTGCACGAGCAGCATCTCGTCGAGCATGGTCGCCGGCAAGGGCGGCGCCGGCGCAGCGGCCGCGGCGAGTTCGGTGAGCAAGCCGCGTGCGGCGTCCTCATCGAAGGCTCCGCGGCCGACCACGCGCTCCACGGCGATGCGGCCGCCGCGCACGCCCCAGAGCGCGACCCAGCCGGCGCGCTTCGCGGGGTAGGCGATGACCGCGTCATCGCGCCCCGCGGCGCGCAGGCGGCGCACCGTGCGCAGCGCGCGCTCCAGCGCCTCGCGCTGCTTTTGTAGGCGCGCCGCCTGCTCGAACGCCAGGGCTTGCACCATGCCCGCCTGGCGCTCCTGCAAGCGCTCGTCGAGGTCTTCCGCGTGCCCCTCCAGGACGCGCCGCACCGCGGCCACCGCGGCCGCGTACTCGCCGTTGAGCAGCCGGCTGCAGGGCGCCAGGCAGGCGCCGGTGCCGGCCCGCGGGCAGGCGCGGCCGGCGCGGCCGCGCTTGCCGGCCGCGCCGGACTTCGCCTGCGCCGGCAAGTGCGCGCAGGTGCGCAGCGGGTACACGCCGTTGAGGCACTCGACGAGGCGCCGGGCCAGGCTGGCCTTGCGGAAGGGCCCGGCGTAGTAGGACCCGTCGTCGCGCAGGTTGGGCGTGGCGTACAGGCGCGGGTAGTCGTCGGCGCTCAGCTTGACGTAGTGGTAGCTGAGCATCCGCGTGCCGTGCGAGTTGTACAGCGGCCGCTGCTTGGCGATGAGCCGCTGTTCGAGCAACAGGGCAGCGAACTCGGAGCCGGTCTCGACGACCTCGAACCGGGCGAGCAGTTCGAGCGCCTGCCGGGCGCCGTAGGCCTGGCGCTGCAGAAAGTGGTCGCGCGTGCGGCGCCGCAGGTTCTCGGCTTTGCCGATGTACAGGGCGGCGCCCTTCTCGTCGCGCATCACGTACACGCCCGGCGTGGTGGGCAGCGACTCCGTGAGCGAGATCTTGTGGTAGTTGCGGCGCGCCCCGGGCTCGCAGAAGCGCGCCACCTCCTCGAGAGTGCTCATGCCCTGCTCCTGCAGCCAGCTGAGGAAGAGGAGCAGGAGCTCGGCCGTGGCTTGGGCATCCTGAAGGGCCCGGTGCACGGGCTTCACCTTCGTGTCGAAGCGGTAGCTGAGGGCGTTCAGCGAGCAGCGCTGCTGCGGGCAGAGCTTGCGCGCCAGGCGGAGCGTGTCGAGCGCCGGGCGCGGAAAGGTGCGGCGCTGCAGGCGGCCGAGCTCGTAGTCGAGGAAGCTGAGGTCGAACTGCGCGTTGTGGGCGACGAGCACGGAGTCTGCCGCGAAGCCCACGAAGCGCGGCAGCACCACGTCGATCGGCGGGGCGTCGGCTACGGTGGCGTCGTCGATGCCGGTGATACCGGTGATCATCTCGGGGATGCGCACGCCGGGGTTCACCAGCGACGAGAAGGTGTCGACCTCGCGTCCGCCCTCGAGGCGCACGGCGCCGATCTCGGTGATCTTGGCGAACCCCGGCGTCGCGCCGGTGGTCTCGAGGTCGACGACGGTGAAGGCGACGTCGGCCAGGTCGCGGCGCTGGGCGCGCCACGTGGCCAGGCCGACGTGTACGTCGCTCTCCCACGAGAAGCGCTCGTCGCCGTACACGATGTCGGCGACCAGCTTGTGCATGAGCTCGGGAGAGCAGTTGGCGACGGGGAAGAGGTGCGGCCAGACCTCGCGGTAGTCGAGGGCTTCGCCCGCCTGCTCGAGCAGAGCGTAGAAGTCGTCGACCGTGGTGAAGGCGAGCTGCACGACCTTATCGTAAACCCACTGGGCGACGGATGCACGGGCCGCTCGCGATGCGCTCGCGGCCCTGGCGTGATCCGCCGCCCGCAACGGCGGGCATCCTGAGCACAACGTGCTGCCGCCGGGCGGCGCGCGGCGGCGGCGAGGGCCGTGGCTGCTGAGGCTGCCGCCCGAGCCCGGCGGCCGTGTTGCCGGATCCGGCCGGCGGCCTCGTACCGGCGGTGCCGGGCGGCCACCTCTTCGTCGCAGATAGTGGGCACGAGTGTATCCTTTAGCTTCAAGTAGAGGGTGAGAGTTCTTGCGGACTGGGCCCTTCGTACGCCGCCCTCTTCCCTTGCCGTCATCCGTCGCGCGGAGGACAATCGACTGGCTGGATGTCGTGAGCACGACCGTAGGAGCCTCATGCCGTACTGCTCATCGTGTGGACGGCCGCTGACCGGGGAAGGCCGGTTCTGTGCCGCTTGTGGAGCGCCGCAGGCGCTCGCGCCGCCGCCGGCGCCGGGCGCGCACCGGCCGTACCCGGGCGGGGCGGTCACCGTCTTCGTGGTCACCGCGGTCTGCCTCCTGGCGGCCGTTCCGGCCGGCTGTGCGTCGGGGGGTGACGACGTGGCCGTGATGGAGCCGGCGTCCCCTGCAGGCGGGTCGCGCACGCCCTTCCCGGCGGCCACGACATCCATGTCTGAGGGGCGCTCGGGCCTGCGGATCGTCAGCGTGGTGCCGCCACCGTATGCCATGGGTCCGTGGACCGGCGCGGATGTCATCGTGGCCTACCTGCCGATCAGCGCCCCGGTGGCGCCGTCGCGCTGCAGGCTCACCGTGAACGGGCGCCGGCAGGACGCGCGGATCCACTGGGTGACGCTGTCACCAGTTCAGCCCATCCTGATCTTCTCGTGGACCGTTCCGTATCCACCGGGCACCTACCGTTTCCGCGTCAGGGTGGTCGCGCGTGGAGGCAAGACGGCCGTCGCTGAGTGGACCTACGCGTACCGTTGAGGCGCGGCGCGCGAGGCGTCACCGCACTTCGTCTCGTTACGCTCGGCTGAGGAGTGGGTAGGAGCTTCGCAGAGTCCCGTGGAACGTGCCCCTGCGGCTGCCTACGCGCCGCCGCAGAGGCCCTGCGCAAGGAGTCACCCCGTGGATGTCGAGAAGCTGCACAACGAGGTGCTGCGCGCCTTCAACGATTCGTGCCTCAAGGCGGCGCGGCAGCCATATCGAGGCCGCGGCTTTCGCCCGGCCGCCGACGCTTACTTCGAGGAAGACACGCGCGAGATCGTGGTGCGTTTCGAGCTGACCGGGCTGGCGATGGACGACATCGAGTTGCTCGTCGACCGCCGCGAGCTCCTGGTCCGCGGGGAGCGCGGCTTCCCCACGCGCGAGGGCCGCGTCTACCAGCAGGTGGAGATGGACTATGGTCCCTTCGAGCGTCGCGTGCGCCTTATGGTCGACGTCGATCCCGACGTCACCACGGCGACCTACGAGGCCGGCGTGCTCGAGGTGAGGCTCACTCTCACCGAGCGCCACGCCGGCGCCCGCAAGATCGACATCCAGACGGGGGGAGGCGACGAATGAGCGACCCTCAGAATATCCAGGTCGACGCGGCGCAAGAGATACCGGGCACGCTGCCGGTGCTGCCCCTGCGCGACACGGTGGTCTTCCCCGACACCATGATCCCGCTCACCATCGGCCAGGAGCGCTCCATCAAGCTCATCGACGACGTGCTCGCCGGCGACCGGCTGCTCACGCTCGTCACCAGCAAGGACGCCGAGATCGAGGTGCCGGGCCCCGAGCTTCTGCACCCCATCGGCACGGTGGGTCTGGCCCACAAGATGATCAAGCTGCCCGACGGCACCATGCGCATCCTCGTCCAGGGACTGCAGCGCGTGCACGTCGACAAGTACGTGCAGGAGGAGCCGTATCTGGCCGCCGAGATCACCAAGGTCGAGGACATCGTCGACGAGAGCAAGGAGATCGACGCCCTGCGCGCCAGCCTGCTGAGCGTGTTCAGCAAGATCGTCGCGCTGGTGCCCTACCTGCCCGAAGAGCTCGAGATGGCGGCCGCCAACGTCGACGACCCGGGGCCTCTGGCCTTTCTCATCGCCAGCACGATGCGTATCAAGGCCGCGGACAAGCAGGCCCTGCTCGAGGAGAGCGACGTCGAGAAGCGCATGCGCAGGCTGATCGGCATCCTCACGCGCGAGCTCGACGTGCTCGAACTGGGCTCCAAGATCCAGAGCGACGTGCGCAGCGAGATCGACAAGGGGCAGCGCGAGTACTTCCTGCGCCAGCAGATGCGCGCCATCCAGCAGGAGCTCGGCGAGACCAACGACCAGGAAGCCGAGATCACCGAGCTGCGCCAGAAGGTCGACGAGCTCAAGCTCCCGGAAGAGGCCGACAAGGCCGCCCGCCGCGAGCTCGACCGGCTCGCCAACATCTCACCGCAGAGCGCCGAGTACCCCGTGATCCGCACCTACCTGGACTGGATCGTCACCCTGCCCTGGACGGTGAGCAGCGACGACAATCTCGACGTCGCGCACGCCCGTGAGATCCTCGACCGCGACCACTACGACCTCGAGAAGGTCAAGGATCGCATCCTCGAGTTCCTCGCGGTGCGCAAGCTCAAGGCCGACCTGAAAGGACCGATCCTCTGCTTCGTCGGCCCGCCCGGCGTCGGCAAGACGAGCCTGGGGCACAGCATCGCCGAGGCCATGGGCCGCAAGTTCGAGCGTATCAGCGTCGGCGGCGTGCGCGACGAAGCCGAGATCCGCGGGCATCGCCGCACCTACGTGGGGGCGATGCCCGGCATCATCATCCGCGCCATGCGCGACGCCGGCACCGACAACCCGCTGTTCATGATCGACGAGATCGACAAGACCGGCGCCGATTGGCGCGGCGACCCGTCGAGCGCCCTGCTCGAGGTGCTCGACCCGGAACAGAACATCACTTTCCGCGACCACTACATGGACCTGCCGTTCGACCTCAGCAAGGTGCTCTTCATCACCACGGCCAACCAGCTCGAGCCCATCCCGGCTCCGCTGCGCGACCGCATGGAGATCATCTTTCTCGCCGGGTACACCATCGAAGAGAAGCTGCACATCGCCAGGAACTACCTGGTGCCGCGGCAGATCGAGGCCAACGGCCTCAAGCCGAAGCAGGCGACCTTCCGCGACGAGGCGATCGTCGAGATCATCTCGAGCTACACGCACGAAGCCGGCGTGCGTAACCTGGAGCGCGAGATCGGCAGCGTGTGCCGCAAGCTCGCGCGCGAGGTGGTCGAGGCCGTCAACGGCGGCCGCAAGCGCTTCACCGTCAACGTCAAGCGCGTGCACGACCTGCTGGGGCGGCCGCGGGTGACCGCCGAGGTCAAGCGGCGCACCAGCGACCCGGGCGTCGCCACGGGCTTGGCCGTGACGCCGGTGGGCGGCGATATCCTCTTCATCGAAGCGACGGCCATGCCGGGCGGCGGCCATCTCACGGTCACCGGCCAGCTCGGCGACGTGATGAAGGAATCGGCCATGGCCGCCATGAGCTACGTGCGCACGCACTCGCGCGAGCTCGGCCTGGAGGACGACTACTTCCAACTGCACGACATCCACATCCACGTGCCGGCGGGGGCGATCCCCAAGGACGGCCCCAGCGCCGGCGTGACGATGGCCACGGCCATCGCTTCGCTGGTCACCGGCACGCCGGTGAGCAGCGAGGTGGCCATGACCGGCGAGGTCACGCTCACCGGCCAGGTGCTGCCCATCGGCGGCCTCAAGGAGAAGACCCTGGCCGCCCAGCGCGCCGGCATCACCACGGTGATCATGCCGAGCCGCAACGAGGCCGACCTGGAGGACGTGCCCGAAGAGTTGCGCAAGGGCATGACCTTCGTGCCGGTCGACCGCGTCGAAGAGGTGTGGGAGGCCGCCATGGGCCTGCGCCTCGACGGCAAGGGCGCCGAGCTGGCCGAAGCCAACGACCTGCTCGAGGAGGCCAGCGAGCTGCTGCAGCAGGCGCGGCGCAAGACCGGCGTGCGCGGGGCCGAAGGCGAAGCGGCCGCGGCCGCCAGAGCGCCGGTCAGGAAGGCGCCGGTCAGGAAGGCGCCGGTCAGGAAGGCGCCGGTCAACAAGGCGCCCGCCAAGGCCAAGGCGCCGCCGCCGAAGGCGAAGGGCGGCGCCAAGAAGACCACCGCCGCCCGCGGACGCAGCGGCCGCAAGAAGTAAGGGCACCCTGAGTCGCGGCGCCCAGTGGGGACGCCGGGCGCCACTCCCATCCGCACCGAACGGCAACGCGGCGGTGGCACCGTCTCGGGTGCCGCCGCCGCGTTGCCTTTGGCGGTCGCGGCGCATACGCTTTGGCCAGCCTCCGCCGGCGCCCGCCGGCCGAGCCCTTCGACCTCGAGGAGCCATGCCCGACGCCCCGTCCGCGCCGCCCGCAGGGACGACGCTCAAACGTGCGCTGCCCAGCATCCTTCTCATCGCGGTCGCGTCGCTGGCGCCGCTGTGGGGCGTGCTCGCGCGAGACTGGAGCGTGCTGGCCGTCGTCTTCGTCTACGTCGCCGACGGGGTCGCGGACGGCCTGACCTTCTGGCTGCGGGCGCGCCGCGCCCAGGGCGCAGCAGCGGACGAGGACGCCAAGGACCGCGTCCTCGTCAGAGAGTTCGTGCGCACCTACTTCGTGGTGGTGGCGGCCATGGCCCTCGTGCTGTACATGGTCTTCAGCGGCCGCCTGCTCAAGCCTGTGGGCGGCGTGCCCGAGGGCGTGTTCCAGCCGTTCGCCACCTGGCAGTTCTGGGCGGTGGTCGCGGGATTCGTCGCGGTCCGCTGGTTCACGTACTGGTGGGATTGGGTGCGCGGCGGGGAGGCGGCCTTCATGCCGCCGGCCGGCGTCGTGGCTGCGCCGCTGCGCCGCCTCTTCGTGTTGCAGTTCGGGGTGCTCGTCGGCGGGCTGATCGTCTACTGGCCCCTGGGTTCGTCCGCCGCCGCCCTGGTCGTCCTCGTCCTCCTCGTCGCGGCGGCCGAAGTGGCTCTGGCCGTGCTCGAGCGCCTGCGCACGGCGCGCATCCGCGTCGCCGTCGAGGCGGGCGTGAGCGTGACGCCCAGACGCAGCGGCACGACCACAGGGTCGCAGGGCCGGCCGGCCAAGAGCCGGCCGCGCGGCGGGCGCCGCCGCGCGCGGCGCCGCTGACGCGACCCGTCTTGCCTCCGTTCTCCGCGCCGGTCTACCATTGAGCACCACGCGGGTGGATCGCTCCACCCGCACGGGGTCTCTGCATCAGCCAAGGGGGTGCCGATCTTGAGCGCGAAGGAGCGCGAAACGGCCAACGTGGGCGCCGGCCTGTGGAAAGGCGTCGGCATGTGGGCCTGGATGCTCTTTCGCATCAGCGGCCTGGTGCTGGTCGTCTACCTGTTCGTCCACCTCTGGGTGATCTCCCAGGGGCGCGTCGGCGGCCCGCAGTCGCTGGACAAGCTCTTCGAGTTCTTCGACAAGCCGCTGCTCGTGTTCCTCGACCTCATGCTGGTGGCGGCCGTGCTGTACCACGCGCTCAACGGCGTGCGCATCCTGCTCATGGACGTCGGTGTGGGGATCAGGCGGCACAAGACCGTCTTCTGGGTCTGCATGCTCGTGG
>Ga0315281_10001825_pt1 | contig 31630 bp, 29 predicted proteins | sample YL17G07_0_MG_FD_204540 | JGI IMG/M metagenome (GOLD analysis project Ga0315281, IMG submission 204540) | Sediment microbial communities from Yellowstone Lake, YNP, Wyoming, USA - YL17G07_0 | ecosystem: Environmental > Aquatic > Freshwater > Lake > Sediment | place: USA: Wyoming | collected...
GAGACGATGGTAAGCCGCGCAGAAATGGATCTCGCGAGCTACGACCGATTCTTCCCGAGCCAGGACTTCCTGCCGAGGGGAGGCTTCGGGAACCTGATAGCGCTGCCGCTGCAGGGGGCGAGCCGCTCCCAAGGAAACACGGAATTCTTGGACCCCTTGAGCCTGACGCCGTGGCCGGATCAATGGGCGTTTCTCAGTAGGCTCCCGCGATTAACGCGCGAGAAGCTGGAGACTCTCGTCGGCTCGTTCGGATCGGTCAGTGCCGGCCCCGGAGCCATGTCGTCTGCGCTCCGGTTGTCGACCGACGATCCCCCGGCCCCGCCACGCATTAGCTGCTCTCGTGGAGCAGTCCTTAGCGTTGAGAAGTCGGGCGTCCCACCCTCGCTCCTCTCGTCGATCAAACACTTGGCCTCGCTCAGGAACCCGGTGTTCTATGAGCGGGACCGACTTCGCCTTTCCAACTACAGGACACCCCGGTTCATCAAGTGCTACGAAGAGGATCTGAGCCACCTCCATCTGCCCCGAGGTGTCCTCGACGACCTTCGCGGTGCGGTTCGCGCGGCCGGGAGCGCGCTCGACATCAGCGATCTGCGACGAGTTCCTGACCGGCTCTCCCTCGAATTCCAGGGAACGTTGTCTCGGACACAGCATGCCGCGGTCACCGCGATGCTGGCGCACGACGAAGGCGTCATGGTGGCGCCGCCCGGCACCGGTAAGACCGTCATGGGCTGCGCGGTCGTTGCCGCGAGGAACCTTCCAACCCTTGTACTCGTGCATCGCAAGCCACTGCTCGATCAATGGAGGCAGCAGCTTGCGCAGCTGCTGGGACTGTCGGCGGAAGATATCGGCCAGATTGGGGGCGGCAAGAACAAGCCGACAGGCTTGATCGACGTTGCGATGCTCCAAAGCCTGAAAGGTGACACAGATCTGGAGCGACTCCTCGGTGCCTACGGGTTGCTGGTGATCGACGAGTGTCATCACATTCCGGCCTTCTCATTCGAGTCGTGCGTGAAACGGGCGGCGGTTCCGTACTTACTGGGGCTCACCGCGACGCCATATCGACGTGACGGTCTGGAAGGCATCATCGAGATGCGCTGCGGGCCGGTCCGCCATCGCATCTCCACGAGCCCATCGGTAGCCGACGGCGGACTGAGACTTGATCTGACCGTGCGTGACACAGCGCTGACGTTCGCTGGCGATCAGGACGCTTCGATCCAAGACATCTTTCGTGCTGTTGTGGACGATGCATCGCGCACAGCGCTCGTCTGCGATGACGTGCCGGCGGCGGTGGCGCGAGGGCGGCGCTGTTTGGTGTTGAGCGAATGGAAAGAGCACGTGCGGAAGCTCGCCGAACGCCTAAGAGACAGAGGCAAGGATCCCCTCGTGCTGGACGGAGGACTGCGAAAGAAAGAGCGCGACGCCATCTTCGAGTCGATCCGTCGCGCGCCTCCTGATGAGGAGTTGATTGTCATTGCCACCGGCCAATATCTGGGTGAAGGCTTCGACTGTCCCCAACTCGACGCCTTGTTCCTTGCGTTCCCCGTGTCCTTCCGCGGGAAACTCGTCCAGTACACGGGCAGACTGCTGCGTGAGTACCAAGGGAAGACGTCGATCACGGTGTACGACTACGCCGACCGGAGCGTCCCGGTTCTCAAGGCGATGCTCGCGAAGCGCATGAAGACGTATAAGTCGCTACGGTTCATCACCTAAGCTCTCGGCAGCGCGATTGACATCCCCCGAACTTCAGGGTTTGCGGGTGACACTCTGTACCTCTGTACTCCGACGCGCTGCCGTGGCCGTGCCCAAAGGCTGCCCACACCAAGACTTGCTTGCGATGCTATCGCATTTGTGCGATAGTTGGCCGTATGGCTGAGGTTGTACTCTATGCCGACTCGCGCGGTGATGAACCAGTCTACGGCTACATTGCCAAGCTGGGCCGGTCTCGAGCCGCTGAAGCGGCATCGATCGAGCGATACATCGACCTGTTGGAGAGCAAGGGCGAAAGGCTGCAATACCCGTTTGCATCTCCTATCGACAAGAAGGAGCGGATCTTTGAGCTGCGGCCTGGCAACCACAGAGTCGCGTACGCGCTGCATCAGGGAACGTACGTCCTGTTGCACGCGTGGAGGAAGCAGACGCAGAAGCTCGATGAGCGTGAGGCGGGAACATCGCGCCGGCGATTAGCGGAATGGCGGCGACGCCACCCGGAATCGAAGGGGCGCCAGCCACCAAGAGAGGGGACTCACTGAACATGACCACATGGCGAGAAGCACGAGCGAAATTGCACGCCGGCAACCCGCGCTTGAAGGACGAGTATGACCGGCTTGGCCCACGCTTCGAGACGCTCAGCAAACTTATCGACGCCAGGGAGCGAATGAAGATCTCGCAGAGCGAGCTTGCTCGCCGCATGGACGTGCAGCCGAACGTGGTGAGTCGTTTCGAGTCTGCTCAGCACAGTCCACGGCTCGACACGATCATCGCGTACGCGCATGCGCTTGGCTACGAGTTCAAGGTCGCGCTCAAGAAGCAGCCCGTCGGAGCGGGCATCTCGAACAGCAACGCTCCGATCACAACGGCCCGCAGCTCAGCCGCTCACCCAGTTAGTACGAAGAGGGCGTCGTCGCGTCGGCCGAGGCTGTCTCGTTAGAGGCGCCGAGTACTTGCACCACCGAGACCGGCCGCCGGTCAGCACTCCAACTTTGTGGTAGTATCGACGTGGCATCGCGTCGCCACGCTTTTGTTCGCCAAATTACCTGACTCTGATGGCAGGTGGCGGGCAAACTTGAATCTGGAGCCCCGGTCCGGACCGATAGCGCTTCCCAAGACGCACACGCCGACCAGCACCGCCACCGCCGCCGCCACAAGCACCGCTGTGCCTGCAACCCAGGCGCCTGTGAACACGCAGGCTCCCGCTCCGACCCAGCCGGGCGGGGGCACCGAGGGTGTGGGCGTGAAGCCGCCGAACACGGGCAGCGGCAGCGGGTCGGCCGGGGGGAGCAGTGCTAGCTTCTGGCTGCTGCTCGGCGGCATCGCCGTGGCCGCGACCGGTGGCGGAGCCGTACTCGTGGGTGTCCGCCGCCGCAGCTGATTAGCTTCGGACTATACATAAGAAGGGGCGCTGCGAGCGCCCCTTCTTTGCGTTCGCCGGATTCGGCGCAGACTTGACACGTCCGTCTAGAGGGGCGGGCACCTGCAAGTGAGGGTAAACCCTGCCGATGATCTCCACAGACAGCCAGCCCGTGCGTAGCGCCGCCTTCGGAGCGTCTGTGGTTACTGATAACACCCCGCGCCGTCCCGTCCTGACGCTCGATGACCTGGCCCAGCCGCTGACGCGGCGCCCGGAGCGCTTGCACGCGCTGACCGCGGCCGACTTCAGCATCGCCTTCAGCCTGGGGCTCGACCTCGCGGAAGGAAAACCCGTCGGTCACGCCCAGCGCGTCTGCTACATCGCGACGATGCTTGCCGATGCGCTGGACGTCGAGCCACAGACGCGCGCCGGCGTCTACTTCGGTGGACTGCTGCACGACGTCGGCGTCACGCAGGCGGCGTCGGACCTCTGCCGCGTGGCGGGCGTCGACGAGGATACGATCTTCGGCCCTTCGCCGCTGCGCATCCCGGACGAGTCGCGCGCCGACCTGGCGTTCGCCGATCGCTCGGCCGTGCTCGACGCCGTCCACCAGCACTGCGTGCTCGGCGCCGAGACGGTCACGTCGCTCGAACTGCCCGATGAGGTGGCTGCCGCGGTCGCCGCGCATCACGAGGCCTGGAACGGCGGCGGCTTCCCGAACGCTCTCAGCGGCGAGGCGATCCCACTGGAGGGGCGCATCCTCGCCATCGCCGACACCGCTGAAGTGCTGATCGCCGACCATCCGAGTTCGCTCGCCGCGCGGCGCCGGTTCGTCCACGCCATCGGCGCTTATGCAGGCGTACAGCTTGACCCGGCGCTCGTCGGCCGGTTGCTGGAACTGGCGAAGTCGGATGAGTTCTGGCTGGGGTTGTACTCCGAAAACATGGCCGAGACGCTGACGGCGATGCGCGGACCCGTCGACACGCGCAAGAGCCGCAAGCGCGTCCTCCGCTTCGCCGAGGTGTTCGCCGATATCGCGGACGCCAAGGGCGGCCACACCGCGGGCCACTCCCGGCGCACGGCTGAGGGCGCGGCGCAGCTGGGCGAGGCGCTGTCGCTGGATCCCGGCCACGTCGAGATGATCCGCATCGCGGCGCTGCTGCACGACATCGGCCTGCTCGGCGTGCCGGCGCGCGTGATGACGAAGCCCGACATCCTCTCCGTCACGGAGATGCAGATCATGCGCCAGCACCCCGGCAGTTCGGAGATGGTCCTGCAGGACCTCAACGGCTTCGAGGAAGTCGCCCAGTGGATCGCCCGCCACCACGAGCGCCCGGATGGCAGGGGCTACCCGGAGATGCTGAGCGGCGACGAGATCCCCCTTGAAGCGCGCATCATCGCCGTCGCCGACGTCTTCTCGGCGCTGACGGCGCAGCGGCCGCACCGCGGTCCGGTCTCGCGTGAGGACGCCCGGCAGATCCTGCTCGGCGCCGCCGGCACCCAGCTCGACGCCGAGCTGGTGCGGCTCTTCTGCTCGCTGAACTAGAGGCTGGGCCGGAGTGTTCGCGCGAGCCGGCGTTCCGCATGCCGGCGGGCGCCGAGCGCACAATCAGTGATCTGCGCGTGCCGGCGGCCAGCCGGACTATGTGACCCATTGACAGCCCGATGTACAATCGACTTCCACACGCGGATGATTGGAGGCGAGATGGCCACGTACATTCTGCTCAGCACGCTCACGGACGAGGGCCGCAAGACGCTGAAGGAGCGGCCGGAGCGCCTGCAGGAGGTCAACCGCGAGATCGAGGCGATGGGCGCGCGCGTCACGCACCAGTTCGCCGTGCTCGGCGGCTGGGACTTCGTGAACATCCTGGAAGCGCCCGACAACGAGACGGTGGCGCGCATCTCGGTCGAACTCGGTGCGCGCGGCACCGTGCAGTTGACGACGCTGCCGGCGATCCCCGTCGACGAATTCACGAAGATGCTAAAGGGCCGCAGCGCCTAGACGGGGGCACAGGCATGCCGACGTACGTCGTCCTCACCACGCTCCGTCCCGCCGCCCGCAAGACGATCGACAGCAACCCCGGCCGCCTTGCGGAGATCAACGCGCAGGTCAAGAAGCTGGGTGGCAACATCACGCTGCAGTACGCCGTGCTGGGCGAACACGACTTCGTGACCTTCGTCGACGCCGCCGACAACGCCGCCATCGCCCGCATCGGCGCGGAGATCAGCAGCCTCGGCACGCTGCGGATGCAGACGCTGCCCGCGATCGAGATGGACCGCTTCGCCAAACTGCTGAAGATCGCGCCGTACCGCACCGAGCCGCACAGGTGGCAGACGTCGGCCTGGGCTTCGATACTGCGGCGGGCGGGACGCTACTGGGTATCGACGCGCTACGTGAGCCGCTACTGCCGGCCGTTCACCATCGAGGGGATGGAGAATCTCAAGGGCCACAGGGGCGGCGCCATCATCATCGCCAACCACAGTTCACATTTCGACACACCCGCGGTGCTGATGGCGCTGCCGGGCCGCATCCGCCACAGGACGATCGTGGCGGCGGCGGCGGACAAGTTCTATGGCAGCCGCAAGAAGCGCACGTGGTGGTTCTCGCTCTTCCACGGCACATTTCCGGTGCATCGCGGCGGCGGCACGAAGCAACTCGACTACCCGGTGTCGCTCCTGCGGCGCGGCTGGTCGGTGCTGATCTACCCGGAGGGCGGCCGCTCGAAGGGGCCGGTGCAGAAGTTCAAGCACGGCGTCGCGATCATGGCGATGCAGGCAAAGGTGCCGGTGATCCCGGTCTACATCGAAGGCCTGCGCAACGTCATGCCCAAGGGCCAGCGGGAGCCCCGTCCCGCCGCCGTCAGCGCGCGGATCGGCGCGCCCGTCTCGCTCGCGGACGCCGCATCGGTGCCGGAGGCGACGGCGCTGCTCGAGAACGCCATGCGCGAGCTGGCGGGCGTGGCACCGCACCACGCCGCGCAGCCCGCCCCCGCCGGGTCGGAGACGGCGCTGGCGTCCGCCGGCGGCGGCGGGAGCTGAGCGGCATGCGCTGCGTCGCCTGCCTCTGCGGCTCGCGAATCGACGCGGCTGATGCTGATGCGCTCGGGGTGGCGTACCTGTCGCACGTCGATACCGAGCACCCGCAGGTCGAGATCTCGCCACGGCGACGCAGCGACGCGCTCGACGCGATTCTCCGGACGGGTGGCTGGGACGGCCGAAGCCTGCCGCTGGAGGACGATGTCGAGATCGTCCCCTTGCGCCGCGAGCTGAAAGACGACTACCTCCGCTTCTTCGCCGATAACCCGGCGTGGGCGTCGTGCTACTGCGTCTCCTATACGCTGAACATGCCGCCGGCGGACTTCGAGGAGCGCACAGCAGCGGAGAATCGCGCCGAGCGCGCGGCCCAGATCGAACGCGGCGCGGCGAGTGGCGTGCTGGCCTACGCCGGCGGCAAGGTCGTCGGATGGTGCCACGCTGCGCCCCGCACCGCCCTCCCGCTTCTGGACAGCACGCCCGGCTTCGAGGCTGAGGACGCGGCCAGCACGGGCGCGATCGTGTGCTACGTGATTGCGCCTTCGTATCGAGGCCAGGGGCTGGCGAGCCGGCTGCTGGATGGCGCTTGCGCGATGTTACGCGACGGCGGATTGCGCCGCGTGAATGCTTACCCGCCCGCATCCGCAGGCACGGACGCCGGCTCCTACCACGGTCGCCTCGGGATGTACATGGACGCCGGATTCGAGCGCGTGCGCGACGCCGGGCGGTACGTCGTCGTCCGGAAGGCGCTGTAGCCGCTGATGGCAGCCGCGCTGCGGGCTACTGCCCTTTGATGTTCTTGCGCTTGTTCTGCACGTAGTCGACCAGGATGTACTGGCCGAGCTTGTCGGGCGTCGTGTAGAAGACGCGGCCCTTGTTGATCTTCGCGACCTGGTTCACGAACTCCTTCAGGTAATAGTTCCGATCCAGCATGAAGGTGTTGATGATGATGCCCTTCCGCGTCGCGCGCTTCACTTCCTTCAGCGTCTCGCGGATCGTGATCGGGCTCGGCGGGTAGGCGAAGTAGGAGCGGCCGCGCTCCAGGTGCGCCGTCGGCTCGCCGTCGGAGATCATGATGATCTGGCGCGTGCCGGACTTGTGCTTCGCGAGCAGGTTCTGCGCCAGCATCAGTGCGTGGTGCATGTTGGTGCCCAGCACGGACTCGTCCCATCGCACGTAGGGCAGCTGCTCCGCCTGCAACTCGCGCGCGTAGGCCGAGAAGCCGATGATGTAGAGGCTGTCGCGGCTGTACTGGCTGCGGATCAGGTTGTTCAGCGCCAGCGCCACCTTCTTCGCCGCCTGGAACGAGCCGCGCAGCGCCATCGACCACGAGAGGTCAACCATCATGACGGTCGCGGTTTGTGTGAGCTCCTCCGAGCGGTAGACCTCGAAATCGTCCTTGTCGAGCCGCACGGGCACCGATGCGCCCTCGCGCTGCAGCGAGTTCATGATCGTCTTGTCCAGCGCGAGGTGGAACGGATCGCCGAATTCGTACTTCTTCGTGTCGTCGGCGCGCTCGCCGCCGCGGCCGTTGTCCTTGATCGCGTGCTTGCCGAACGAGTCGTTCTTCAGCGATGAGTAGATCTCGCCGAGCGCCTTCTGGCCGATCTTCCGGGTGCCGCGCGGCGTCAGCTCGTAGCTGTTGCCCTTCTTGCGGATGTAGCCCGACTCCTCCAGCACCTCCAGCAGCTTCTTGAGCTGCTCAAGCTGCTCCGCGGCTTCGTCGCCCAGCAGCTCGCGCAGCTTCTCCTCGTCGATCTCGTCGACGTCGCCGCCGTACTGCGTGCGCTCGAGCTGGCGCTCCAGTTCGTCCATCGACTGCATCTTGTCCATGAGGCCCATCGCCTCGTTGAGGTCGATCTCGTCGTCTCCGCGGAACTGGTACTGATTGCGCATGTCGCGCATCGGCGAGAGGAACTCGAGGTTCGACTGCAGCTCCGACAGCTCGGCCTGGAGCTCCGGATCGCCGACCTTGTCCTGCAGCAGTTCCTGGAGTTGCTGGCGCATGTCGCCGGGGAGGCTGTCGAGCAGGTTCTGCATCTGCGCGGCCTGCGCCTGCATGCGCTCGACCAGCTCGTCGAGCGTCTGCGGCGGGTTCGCGCCGAAGAGGTCGCCGTACTTGTCCATGAACTTCTGGAAGTCCGGCTCGTTGCCCGCGAGGCGGTCGCTGAGCATCTCGTTCAGATCCTTGACCATCTGCTTCATGCGGGCCATGTCTTCGGGCGACATGGCGGCGATCTGGTCGTACATGTCCTTGAAGAAGGTCTCTGTCATCGCCTTCTTCAGCATGTCCATCAGTTCGGTGAACTTGTGCTGCGCCTCGGGGTTGAGGAACTCGTAGTTCTGCAGTTCCTTGACCGCGCCGGGCACGTCCTGCGGCAGGTTGCTCAGGAAGTTCTTCTTGCGGTTGGCGATGTTCTTCGCCATCTCCGCGAACTGGCGCTCCTCGTCGCTCCGCGGCGAGCCCTGCTGCCCGCCGCCCTGCTGGCCGCCGCCTTCTCCGGATTGCTGCTGGCCGCCGGCCTGGGGCGCGCCTTGCATCGACGGCCCGCCCTGCTGTGGCCCGCCGCGCTGGCGCTCGCCCGCCTGCGGCTGCGACCCGGACGGCGGTTGCTGCTGTCCGTCCGGCGCACCCGGCTGCTGCTGCGCGCCGTCGTCGCCGATGCGCTGGTCGATGGTGCCGTGCTCCATCTCGAGCACTTCGTCGAGCCGCTTCTTGATGTCGTCGATGACGGACGAGAGGTTGTACTTGTCGAGCGTGTTGCGGCGTTGCTGGCGCAGCTGCTGGAGCAGGTCGCGCAGCCCCTGCAGGCGGTCGCCCATAGGGTTCTTCATGCCGCGCTGCAGCAGGTTGCGCATGGCGTGCTGCAGGTCGCCGAAGTTCATCAGGTCGTCCGTCAGCGCTTCGAGCACCTCATCGGCGTCGAGGCTGGGGATCTCCTGTGTGCCGTCCCACTCGCTATATCGAAACGCGACCATGCTAGTCCTCTTCGGGGCGCCACTGCGCCTCGTGCCATCTGCCTGTGCTCTGCACCCACTTGAACAATCGACCCTCGAGGGCGGACTCCCTCAGCTTGTCCCTTAGATGTTGGACCCAATCCGAATGTGAGAATCCGGGTTCGCCCGCCGCCGTCAAGATCCCCGCGTGTTGATCGGCCACGACGCGGAATGTGCGGAGAGTCGTCCAAAGCTTGTGCAGGTACTCGAAATCACCCTTGTCAAGCGTCACCATGACTCGGGAGTCATCGAGCGCCTCGCGAAAGTGCCAAGCGTCAGTCTTGCCGCTCCGTCCCTGATCGCCGCCGAACGTCACATCGTGGCCAGAGGCCCGGAGAGGACTCAGCAGGTCGCCGAGGTGTTCGTCGAAGTAGAGACGAACCATTGTCACGCCGCCTCTTCCGCGATCTTGCGATCAATCTCAGCGGTGTCAACCTTGTTGTTTCGGTAGAACCAAACGGCAGCTGCTGCATCTTCGCGAGTGAGCACGTTGCCGTACTCGCCAAGCATCCGGTCAACGTCGCTGTCGTAGAATCCCAGCCATTGGATGACCATCCAGACCTTGATACCCGCTTCGCCGACGCGAACATTTAGCGCGCTCGGGTAGGTTGGTGGCTCGTAGCGGCCGCGGACCCAAGCCTTTCCGCGCCCTTCTAGCGGGCCGGAACGAATCTCGGGCTCTCCGCTCGCGTCGTAGTATGTATAGACCTGCCCCATGATTACCCCCGGTACTGCGTCTTGCCGGCGACGCGGTCCTTGTTCAGGCGCTTGTTCAGGTGCAGCCCTTCGAGCACGAACTCGGTGGCGCAGGCGATGAGCGCGGGGTTCTCGCCCGGCTCGAGCTTGGCGACGGCGCGGGCCAGGCCGTCGACCGACTTCATCATCGCCACGTAGCGGTCCGACGGCATGGTGTCGCTGACCTCGGTCGCGAGCCCCGCCTTGAAGCGCGTCACGATCTCCTCCAGGTCGACGACGTTGAAGTTGCGGTTGAAGACGGCGATGACGGCGCTCTGGATGAGCTTCTCGATGATCTGCTCTTCCTTCCCGTCTTCCACCGTCTCGAACTCGACCTTGCCGCTGATCGTCGGGATGACGTACGGCAGGTCGCTGATCCGCGGCACGACGTCGCTCTCACCCAGCCGGATCGCCCGCCGCAAGGCGTTCGCCAGCAGGCTCTCGTAGTCGGCGATCGACGCGCGCACCGAGACGCCGGAGCGCTGGTTGACGTCGGGGCTGCGCCGCGCGAGGCGGGTGATCTCGGCGACGATCTCCTTCATGTACGCGGGGACGCTCACCTTGTAGTCGGTGTCGTCAAACACGGAGCTCTCCTGCTCCATGATGTCGATCTCGTGCTCGACGTTCTTCGGGTAGTGCGTGCGGATCTGGGCGCCGTAGCGGTCCTTCAGCGGCGTGATGATGCGGCCGCGGTTGGTGTAATCCTCCGGGTTCGCCGATGCGACCACGACCACGTCGAGCGGCATCCGGATGCGGTAGCCGCGGATCTGCACGTCGCGCTCTTCCATGATGTTGAGCAACCCCACCTGGATGCGCTCGGCCAGGTCCGGCAGTTCGTTGATGCAGAAGATGCCGCGGTTGGTGCGGGCGATCAGCCCGTAGTGGATCGTCAGCTCGTCGGAGAGGTAGCGGCCCTCGGCGACCTTGATCGGGTCGACTTCGCCGATGAGGTCGGCGATCGTGATGTCCGGCGTTGCCAGCTTCTCGCCGTAGCGCCTGTCGCGGCCGATCCAGTCGATCTCGAGATTGTCGCCTTCCTGCTCGACGCGCATGCGGCTCGCGTGCGTGATCGGCTCGAACGGGTTCTCGTTCAGCTCGCTGCCGGCGATGACGGGGATGGCGTCGTCCAGCAGGCCGGTGAGGGCGCGGATCATGCGGGACTTCGCCTGGCCGCGCTCGCCCAGGAAGATAATGTCCTGCCCGGAGAGGATGGCGTTCTCAAGCTGCGGCACGACCGTGTCTTCGTAGCCGTAGATGCCGTCGAACAACGGCCGGCCGCTGCGGATGCGGTCGATGAGGTTCCGCCGCATCTCTTCCTTGACGGTGCTCACCTTGTAGCCCGACTGCTTGAGCTCGCCAAGCGTGCGTGGCTGTCCTTCGGTCATGCGTATCACGATCCCTTCCGGCTGTGCGTCATTGGTTCGTCTCCCCCTCCGCATCATCGAAGAAACGTGCGAGCTCGTCGCGTGCGAACGAGGGGAGCGGGATGGCGGAATCCTCGGCCCCCATTATAACCCTCGGCGGCCCTTCTACGATCGTGGCGATGGGAATGCAGGCGATGCCCGCATCGATAACATGCGCCGTGACGCGTTCGCAGTCCGCCGCCGCGACCACCGCCAGCAGCGCGCCGGAAGCTAGCAGCCCCATCGGATCGAGCCCGAGGGCGGCGCAGACGGCGCTGGTCTCGTCGAACACGGGCACGGCGTCGAGATCGACACGAACGCTCGCGCCGGTGGCCTGGGCCAGCTCGTCGAGCGCGGTAGCCAGGCCGCCCTCCGTGGGATCGTGCATCAAGCGCGGCTTCGCTGCGGCCGTCACGGCCCGGGCGTCGGCGACGACGCTGATGCCGGGCTCGTAGAGCATGCGGGCCGCCCGCCGGATCGTCGCTTCCGGCACGCCCAGCCGGCCCAGGCGGAGCCCTGCCTCTCGCGCCAGCAGCGCCGTGCCTTCGATCGCGATGCCCTTCGTCAGCAGCACGCGGTCTCCGGGCATGATGCCGGCGCCCATAACGATCTCGTCGCGCGTCGCCTCGCCCAGCATCGCGCCGGCGATGATCGGGCGCTCCAGCCCGAGCGTCACCTCCGTGTGGCCGCCGACCAGCTCAACGCCGAGCGCGGCGCAGGCCGCCGTGAGCTGATCGAAGATCGCGCCGGGCAGCGAGTCCGGGGCACCCGGCGGCAGCAGCGCGGTGGCGAGGAACCAGCGCGGGTGGGCGCCCATGCAGGCGATGTCGTTGGCGTTGACGTGTACGGCGTACCAGCCGATGCCGTCTATGGCGAACGTGACCGGGTCCATCTTCGCGACGAGTAGCCGTCCGCCCATCTCGATGACGGCAGCATCGCGGCCGATGCCCGGCCCCAGCAGCACGCGCGGGTCCGTATGCGTGATCTTCGCGAGCAGCTCCGCAAGCATCGCCGATGGCAGCTTTCCCGGGCGAAGCATTAGTTGGCTGCGGCCACGCGCTCGATGACGTGATCGCTGAAGGCATCGACGAGCGCCGGCAACATGCGGCGTACGTTCGTGCCCATGCTCATGCCGACGAAGAAGTCGCCGACGATGCCGTAGCCCTCCGCGCGGATCTCCACCTCCAGCGTGCAGCCCTCGGCATCGTCCACGAGGTCGAACTGCAGGTAGGCGGCCTGCACCTGCGAGGACATTGGTGCGTTCGAGTCCACGTGTTCGCACACCAACCGGCCGGGTGCCGCCCATTCGACGATCTGCCAGCGCGTCCAGACGCCGATATCGTCCCCGATCGCGAGCAGGGTCGCTCCGTGGCTGGCCCCGGTCTCGTTCTCGACGCGCACCTCCGAGACCTCCGGGAACCAGCGCGGCCACGATGGGAAATCGGTGAGGATCGGCCAGATCAATGCGGCCGGTGCGTCGTATGCCTGCGTGGTGAAGTAGGCCGCCATGGCGCCCAGCATACCATCGTTGCCGCCCCGTGCGTGGAGCGGATGCGAGAGAGCGGCACCCGTGTTGGGGCGCCGCTCTCTCGCTGATTGGCGCGCTGGAGGCTCAGAAGCAGGTGCCGGCTTGCTTGGCGACGATCAGCAGGTCCGTAGAGTTCACCTTACCGTCCTTGTTGATGTCGAGCTGGCGAATGTAGGCCGGGCTCCCGGTAGTCGCGGGATGCTGCGCTTCGATCAGCAGGTCGGTCGAATTGACCTTCCGGTCGCCGTTCACCGACGCGATCTCCTTGCCATCCGGGCAGGTATCGCCATCGCTGTCTGTTGCGAGTGCGCTCGAACCATAATTCTTGAACTCCACGCCATCGAGGATCCCGTCGCCGTCGGTGTCCGGATTGGCCGGATTGGTGCCGATGAAGAACTCGTATCCGTCGACGAGGCCGTCGTGATCAGCGTCGAAGGGGGGCGCCACCGGTGGGACGCTCGCGGCGCTCGCCGGATCGGTGCCCAGGAAGCACTCAGCGCCGTCGAGCACCCCGTCACCGTCGGTGTCGTTCTTCAAGGGATCCGTGGCTGCGGTCGCCGAGTTGCACAGGGCGTGGGACGCCCCGGCCGGCGCCAGGCCGAGTTCAACGCTGTTGTTCAGCCCGTCGTTATCGGCGTCCGGGTCGCACGGGTCGCCGATCGCGTCGGACATGGGGTTGGTCAGGTCGTCGAAGAAGAACGCCGGCGGCATGTCGATGAAGTCGCCGTCGGTGTTGAGCTGCGCCGGGTTGGAGATGACGATGCAGTTGTCCTCGGCCGCGTTCGGATTGTTGTGGGCGTGCGAGGTGCCCGTCTTGTCACGGAAGCCGTCGCTGTCGGTGTCCGCGTTGCATGGCAGCGTCGCTTGCGCCCGCTCCGCGGTGTTGCCAATCGTATCGAGATCGGGATCGGCCGAGGCGTCGTTCACGAGCACGTTGAGGCAGCTGTTCAGCACCTCGAACCCGTCAGGCATCGCGTCTCCGTCGGTGTCCGTGACGTGAGGGTTGGAGTGATACGTGTTCACTTCACCGCCATCGCTGACGCCGTCGGCGTCGGTGTCCGCGCTGTTCGGATTGGTCGAACTGACCAGCACTTCGTATCCATCCGCCAGACCATCGTGGTCCGTGTCGGCGGCGTTCGGGTTGGTGTGGGTCGTGTTCACCTCTACCGGGTCCGTCAGGAGGTCGCTGTCGCTGTCCTGCAAGAACGGCGACGTGCCGTACGTCAGCACCTCCGGGCCGTCGGAGAGGCCATCGCCGTCCGTGTCGGCGTTGCCCGGGTTGGTGCCGATGATGACCTCTTGCAGATCGTCGAGTCCGTCGCTGTCGCCGTCCGCGCTGTTCGGGTTCGTGTGGAACGTCAGGACTTCGGCGCCGTCATGCAGTCCGTCGCCGTCGGAGTCGACGTTGCTCGGGTTGCTGTGCGAGACGTTGACCTCGTAGCCATCGTTCAGTCCGTCGCCGTCGCTGTCCGCTGCCAGGGGGTTGGTGTGCGTCGTATTCACCTCGACCCCGTCGGAGAGCCCGTCGCCGTCCGTGTCCTGCAAGAACGGCGATGTGCCGTACGTCAGCACCTCCTGGCCGTCGGTGAGGCCATCGCCGTCCGTATCGGCGCTGATCGGGTTGGTGCCGATGACGACCTCCTGGAGGTCGTTGAGTCCGTCGCTGTCACTGTCGGCGCTGTTCGGATTCGTGTGGAAGGACAGGGCTTCGGCGGCGTCGTGGAGCCCGTCGCCGTCGGAGTCGACGTTGTTCGGGTTGCTGTGCGAGACGTTGACCTCGTAGCCATCGCTCAGACCGTCGCCGTCGCTGTCCGCTGCCAGCGGATTGGTATGCGTCGTGTTGACCTCCGCCCCGTCGCCGAGTCCGTCGCCGTCGCTGTCGGCCTTCAGCGGGTCCGTGTGCGTTGTGTGGACCTCGGCGCCATCGCTCAGGCCGTCGCCGTCGGTGTCGAAGAGCAACGGGTTGGTGCCGAGCAGCGCCTCCTCCGGGTCGGTCAGCCCGTCGCCGTCGGTGTCAGGGGCCGATGGCGTCGGCGTGATCGTCGCGGTCGGCGTGACGGGTGTCGCAGTCGGCGGTGCCGGCGTGTTTGTCGGCGTCGGCGTCGCCGGCACGAAGAAGTTCAGCGTCGCCGCGAAGCATGGCCCTCCCACGATCCCGGTCGGGTCAGCGGGCGGGGGCGCACCGGGATCGCACGAGAGCAGGGAGACGGTATTGTCGTCGGCGGCCCCGACGTTGCTCAGCGTCAGAATGATGGGCCCGGTGGCGGGCATGGTGATGTTGTACGTCTCCGTCGCGAGTATGACCGAGGTGCCGTTCGCCATCGTTTCGCCGCCCGCCTGGTTGAAGCAGCCGAGGAAGGATGTCGATGTCCCGCTTGCACCGCTGGCAGCGTTTCCGAAATCACCGCCCGTGGCGCAGCCGGTGGCGAAGCCGGCGAGGTTGACAAGATTTGAAAATCCCGTCGACGTGCCCGTGATGCTCGGGTTGCTCGCGGGCCAGATGCCGGTCGCGCCGGCCGAGATCGTGCAGCCGGACGACGCCGGGGTGCCCTGCGCGGTCGTCGGCGCGCCGGTGCCGCCGCAACTGGGATTGAAGATGTCGAAGTTGAACGCGCCAAGCGACACGCTCGCCCCGGTGAAGTTCGACGCGATGACCGCCACAGAGCGGGTGCCGCCGGCTGGGACCGGGATATCGCAGCTGTTCTGGATACCCGCAGTGGTGGTGTCGCAGTCGAGTTCGAGTTGGACGGTCGTGGACACCACCGCTCCGGCGTTCCTGGCGCTGAACAGGACCGGAACCGTCACGGCCGCCGCCAGTGTCAGCGCCAGCACCGGCCCCGCCCAGGCTTTCTGCGCGGAAACGCGCGCTGCAACGCCTCGCCGCCCGCGACCGCCGGCGGCCAGCGCGAGCAGCGCGATCCGTCGACCGGACATCCGTGTCATGTCAGGAACTCCTTGGCAGGCGCGGGGAAGGGTCGGGCAAGTGCCGTTGAGGCTACTATACGCGGCCGTTGGGCGGTGTCAATACTGAGGTGCGTTCGGCCGAACGCCGGTCCTGCTCACGGCCGACGGGCCGCGGTGCGGATGGGGCGACCCGAGGCCGATTGTGTACGAAAGAGGTAGGCCGGACCGAGTCCAGGGGTGTCCGTCAGGCGGACAGCGCCGTTCGACTGGTGGGTCGCGGGCGCAGGGAGTGCAGGCCCCGGGCTCGGTCCGGCAGCGACACACGGCCGGCGGAGGGTCGCCGCGCGGCACCGTTGTACGTCGCCACTTCGCTCAGACGCGGTCGCCGCGCAGCGCGCGGGTCGGAGGCACGGGGGTCAGGGTCAGGGAGATGGGGAACGTGACTCCGTCCGACTTCGCCAGTGGAAGCGCAAAGGATAGTCGGGAGAGCCTGGGCAACGCCGTGCCGGGGGAGGCGGGTGCGAACTTGCGCGTTCGCCGCCATCACGAAACGGGCATCCGGGTTGATGCTGGCCACTGCGATCTCTCCGTCCGATCGGGGCGGAGGCAAGAGAATGCCCTCAATCCGCAGCGGATGAGGGCTGCAGACTCCGACCCGGTTAGTGCCTTCGGCGGCCCGGCTACCGTATCCATCGCTGGATGTAGGCCCGTGGCTTTGCGTCCCCGCCTTTCGACGGGTTTGCCTTTGTCGGAGCGATCTTCTGTTGTACACAAGGAATCGGCAGGAGGCGCGTAACCTGATGCCCCCGCTCGGGCATTTTCGGGACCTGGTTGCCGAGACCAGTTCCCCCGACCGGGGACGTTCCGCTCTGGCGGTGGCCGGGCCCGAGCCGGGCGGGCGCGCGGCCCCTAACCGCTTTGAAACACTTCCGCGGCCGCCCATTGGCTAGCATGGAGTGGAACACGAGTGGATATGGAGGTTGTGGTGAAGAAGACATGGATTATCGCGGCAGCAGGCGCGTTCGCCGTTGCCGTCATTGGGGCCGGCGTCGTCATGGCGCAGACGCCCGCCGGCAGCAGCGGCCCGTCGTTTCTCGATCGCGTCGCGCAGAAACTCGGCATCGACACGCCGAAGCTCAAGGACGCGATCACGGGCGCTCGTCAGGACCAGATCGACGAAGCCGTGCAGAACGGCGACCTGACGCAGAAGCAGGCGGACGCACTGAAGAGCAGGGCCGACAGGCTGCCCGACGGAGCCTTCGGATTCGGCGGTCCTGGCATGCACGGCAAGCGTGGCCCGGGCGGCCCCGGGATGGGCGGCCCTTTCGGTTTCGGGATGGGTCTCGAGAATGCCGGCCAGAAATTCGCTGAGTACCTGGGCATCAGCACGGATACGCTGAAGACGGAGCTGAGCGCGGAAGGCGCGACCCTGGCGAAGGTGGCTGAGGCACACGGCAAGAGCCGCGGTGACCTCACGTCGTTCATCGCCGACAACGCGACGGCGCTGCTCGACGCGAAGGTGAAGGACGGCGACCTGACGCAGAAGCGCGAGGACGAGATGCTGTCGCAGCTCAACGCCCACATCGACAACCTGATCGACCACCCGATGCCGCACTTCGGGATGGGCGGTCACCACCGCTTTGGCGGCCCCGGCCCCGGCGGCGCTCCGCAGGCCCCGCACCAGAGCGGCACCATGGGGGATCTCTTCCGGTCCTGAGCGGAGATCGCGGAGAGCGGCGACGGCGCCTCGAGGCGCCCCGCCGCTCTTCCTTGACGTGGAGCCGTAACATCTATGACGAATGAGCCCGCACCCCCAACACGCATCCTCGTCGCGGACGACGACCGCAACATCGCCGACCTCGTCCGCATGTACCTGACCAAGGCCGGATACGACGTCACCATCGGCCGCGACGGCGATGAGGCGCAGCGGCTGCTGCGCGAGCAGAGCTTTGATCTCGCGGTGCTGGACATCATGATGCCCGGCCCCGACGGCCTGCAGATCATCCGCAACCTCCGCAAGCGCAGCGAACTGCCGGTCATCTTCCTCTCAGCGCGGACGTCCGATGTAGATAAGGTGGCCGGCCTGCAGTTCGGCGCCGACGACTACGTCACGAAGCCCTTCAATCCGACCGAACTGGTGGCTCGCGTGCAGTCGGTGCTGCGCCGCAGTCGCGCCGCTGCCGAGCCCTCCGGCGAGCAGATCGCCATCGGCGGCCTGCAGATGGACGTCCGGAACCGGGTCGCGCTGATCAAGGGCGAAACCGTCACGCTCACTCCGAAGGAGTTTGACCTGCTCGCGACCTTTGCCCGCTTCGCCAACGTTACGCTCGACCGCGAGAAGCTGCTGGACCTGGTGTGGGGCACGTCGTTCTACGGGATGCGTACGGTGGACGTGCACATCGTCCGGCTGCGCACCAAGATCGAGGGATCCGGCCTGAAGATCGAGACCGTCTGGGGAAGCGGCTACCGGCTTGTGGAGGCGATCCCGGCGTGACGACGCGCGTCCGTGCGTTCGTATTCAGCTTCCAGACGAAGCTCGTGCTCTCGCTGACGGGCGTGATCGTGCTGGCGATCTTGCTGGCCGGCGCGGTCTTCGTGGTGCGTACGCGCAACGAGCGCCGCGACCAGGCGCTCAATCGCGTCGCCGCCGCGTCGCCGGCGATCTACCAGCAGGCGCTCTTCGCTCTGCTGCCGCAGGAGCAGGACGAGCGCCCGTTCTCGGAGACGCTCGATACGCTAGCGACGGACCAGGACGTCCGCATCCTGCTGGTCGCAAACGACGGCACCGTGCTGCACGACACCGGTGGCAGCCTGTCGGGACTCCATATGAGCGTCCCGCAGTCGACGATCGAGGACTACCAACGCGGCTTTCTCGCCTGGCAGCCCGAGCACGAGTTCCCGGAGTCGAATCTGACGTTGGTGTCGGCATCGTCGCGCGAATTCGGCGTGAGGCGGAACCTGCCCTTCCGCATCGTCATGGTGGTGGAGACTGACACGATCGCCAGCGCCTGGGTCGGCGTCCTGCCCGGCCTCGGGCTCGCCGCGCTGATCGCGGTGCCGCTGGCGATGCTCGCGGCGATCGCGCTCGCGAGGCAGGTGGCGCAGCCGGTGCGCAAGCTCACGGCGGCTTCGGAGGCGATGGCGCACGGCGATTTCAGCCAGCGCGTCGAAGTTGATCGCGATGACGAAGTCGGGCGTCTGGCTCGCTCGTTCACCGCCATGGCAGAGCATGTCGGCGCGCGGGATAGCCAGATGCGGGCGCTCCTCGCCAACGTGTCGCACGACCTGAAGACGCCGATGACCTCGATCACGGGCTACGCGCAGGCGCTGACCGACGGGACGGCCGAGGCCGGCGACGCCCGGCGCATCGGTGAGGTGATCGGCGAGGAAGCAGCGCACGTCAACAGCCTGCTGGCCGACCTGCTCTACCTGGGCGAGATCGACGCCGGCCAGGTGATCACCCGGCGCGAGGACGTGCCCCTCGAGGCGATGGTGTCCCGCTGTGTGCGGCGAGTCGAGATGCAGGCGAAGGCCAAAGAACTGGACATAACGCAGGACGTCGACCAGTCCGCCGTCCTCCACGGGGTCGATCCCGACAAGCTGGAGCGCGCGCTGACCAATGTCCTCGATAACGCCGCTAAGTTCGCGCCGGAACACGGCTCGATCGCAGTCCGCGGCTGGCGGACGAACGGCAGCGGACCGCAGCGGGTGATGCTGACGGTGACGAACACGGGACGGGGCATCTCGCCGGAGGACCTGCCGCGCGTCTTCGACCGCTTCTTCCGGGGCGATCGGGCGCGCCGCAGTTCGGCCGGCAGCGGCCTCGGCCTGGCGATCACGCGCGAGCTGGTGGAGCTGAACCACGGCTCGATCTCGGCAGCGAGCGACGGCGCCGGCGCGACGTTCACACTCTCACTCCCGGGCTGAAGCTGCGCATTCCTGACGGATTACGCTGGATCTCTGCCCAGCGGGTTATTGCGGGGCGCGCCAGTTCTGCCGTACAGTAAACGCAACAACTTGCAACAAAGAGTTCAGGCATGAGCTGCGAATCCGAAACTATCGACGTCCTGCGCGAGTCCGGGCACAAGATGACGCCCCAGCGGATGATGATCCTCACATCGCTCCGCCACGCGCCGGGCCATCTGAGCGCTGCCGACATCTTCGAGCGGGTGAAGACGGCCTACCCCTACGTGGACATCTCGACGGTGTACCGCACGCTGACGGTGTTCAAGGACCTGCGCCTCATCTCAGAGACGCACATGGGCGGCGGCGATGCCACGTTTGAGTGGGTGGCCACAGAGCGGCACCACCACCTCATCTGCCGGAAGTGCAACGGCGTGACACTGCTCGACCACCAGTACCTCGAGACGTTGGGCGCGCAGATCGCCGGCGACCTGGGCTTCCGCGCCGACATGGACCACTTCGCGATCTTCGGGCTCTGCGGCGCCTGCCAGCGCGAGCTCATGGAGACCTAGGCGGTTCGGCCAGACGAACCGCGCGGCACAAGGAACCGAGCATGCACCCGCTGATCAGTCTGATCCCCTCGTTCTCCGTCTCGCTGCCCGTGCTGTCGATCGTCGGGTCGGCGGGCGTGCTCGGTGCGTCGTTGGCGCTGGGCATCCGGCACGGGATCGACTGGGACCACATCGCCGCGATCACCGATATCACGAGCACGACCGCGTCCACGCACCGGGACGACGACTGGTTGACGCACGAACCCGGCGTGATGCTTACGGACGAATCGCATCACGAGCACGCGCCCGCCGCCCGCTCGCACGCCACGGCGACGGCCCTCCGCGAACCGGCGATGTTGCGCATGCCGGTCGGCGTCGGCGCCGGTGGCGCCGGCGCGCTCACCGCCGGTTTCCGATCAGGCCCGGGCGTCGTCAGCGAGAACCAGGTGGCCGCGTTCGTGCGGCGCCAGAAGCCGTCGCTGGTGCTCGGCACCATGTACGCACTCGGGCACGGGTCGGTCGTGTTCGTGCTGGGGCTGCTGGCGCTCCTCGTGAAGCAGTTCTTGCCGGCCTGGATCGACCCGATTATGGAACGCGTCGTCGGTGCGACGCTGCTGTTTCTTGCCGCCTACCTCTTCTACTCCGTCTACCGCTTCTTCAGGAGCGGAGAGGAGTTCCAGATCCGCAGCCGCTGGATGCTCGTGTTCGCGGGCATCCGGAATCTCCTGGGTGCGGTGCGGGCGCGCGCCTTCGGCCGGCCACGGGCGCACGTGCACGAAGCGCAGCAGTACGGCATGCGGACGGCCTACGGCATTGGCATGATCCACGGCATCGGCGCCGAGACGGGCACGCAAGTGCTCGTGATCACGACGGCGGCCGGCGCCGGGAGCCGCAGCATGGGCGTGGTCGCGCTCTGCTTCTTCCTGGTCGGGCTGCTGATCTCGAACTCGATCGTCACGGTGATGACGACGGTGGGCTTCGTATCGTCGCGGCAGCGCCAAGGCGTCTACGTGGCGGCCGGGCTGTTGGCGGCGGTGTTCAGCCTGTTCGTCGGATTGTTCTTCATCACCCGCTCGACCGGGCTGCTGCCGGACCTCGACCAGTACTTCCGCTGGATCGGCGGCGGCAGCGTCGGGTAGCGCGAACGCGCTCGCCTCGCCGCGGCCGCGATGTCACTCCCGTACCACCAGCACGATCTTGCCGATCGCTCGGCGTTCGTCCAGCTCGCGCAGCGCGTCTGCAGCGCGCTCCATCGGGTAGCGGCTGGTGACCAGCGGATTGATGGCGCCGGTCTCCCACATCTTCGCGAGGCCGGCCGCGACCTGCCGCGGCATCGCCGCGTCGACGCGCGCGTACTCCGGCCAGGCGACGCCGACGACGGCGGTGTTGTGCAGTAGCAGCCTGTTCACGGCGACCGTCGGGATCGTGCCGCTGGCGAAGCCCACGACCAGCAGCCGGCCGCCGGGCGCCATGGAGCGCACGCTGTCGGTAAAGCGGTCGCCGCCGACGGGGTCGTAGACGACGTCGACGCCGCGCCCTGCCGTGAGCTGGCGCACCTGCGCGAGCCAATCGGCGTCGGCGTCGATGCAGTCGTGCGCCCCCGAGTCGCGCGCGACCGCCAGCTTCTGCTCGCCCCGCGCGACGGCGATCACGCGGGCGCCGGCCGCCCGGGCGATCTGCACGGCGGCGGTGCCGACGCCGCCCGCTGCGCCGTGCACGAGCACGGTCTCCCCCGGCTGGAGCTGACCCCGCCAGATCAACCCGAAATACGATGTCTGGTAGTTGACCGGCATCGCCGCGGCCTGTTCGAACGTCATCCCCTCCGGGATGGCGAACGTCATGTGCGGCGGCGCCGCGGCGACCTCGGCCCAGCCGCCGGACGCCGGCATCGCTGCGACGCGATCGCCCGGCGCGAAGCCGCTGCCGCCCGGCGCGCTGCGCACGATGCCCGCCACCTCCGCGCCCGGCGTGAACGGCGGCTCCTGCTTGACCTGGTACTTGCCGCGCGTGACCAGCAGGTCGGCGAACATGACGCCGGCCGCGTGCACGTCGATGAGCACGTCGTCGGCGCTCTCGGGCACCGGCACGCGCTCGACGGCCAGCGCCTCCGGCCCTTCGATGCGCAGCAACCGGACGGCGCGCATGGTCTCTTGCGGCATGGGCACACCTCTCAGAGCGCAGGGCTGGCCGGATGTGAGACGATGCTACTCCGCGACGGTGTCTTGCGCCACCGTGACGAAATGGTGGTCGCCGTCCGCCCACACCAGCACCGGCGGCAGGAGGATCAGCGTGCACAGCAGGCTGAGACCGATGTTCATCGCCGTCACCTTGCCGAAGTTGTCGAGCAGCGGGAAGTTGCTGAACGCCAGCACCGCGAACCCCCCCATCACGGTCAGCCCGGAAGCGGCGATCGCGCGGCCGATCCGCAGCGACGCGAGCGACATCGCCTGGCGCGGCCCGGCGCCGGCGCTGCGCTCCTCGAAGTAGCGCGACATCAGCAGGATGTTGAACTCGGTGCCCATCGCGATGATCAGCGGCCCCGAGATCGACGTCAGCGGGCTGTACTCGATCCCCGCGAAGTAGATCACGACGCCCGATGCGGCCAGCGCGAGGACCACCGGCAGTAGCGGCGCGATGGCTTTGACCGGGTTGCGGTAGACGATCGCCAGCGTGAGCCCGATGGCCAGGAGGGCCACCAGCGACATCAGGTCGCGATTGCTGCTGATCGCGTCGATGGACGCGCTCCCAACGACGGAGATGCCCGCCGGCGCGACGCTGATGCCGGCGGGCGGTTGCGCGTCGTTCTCGACCGCGTCGGTGATCGTGCGCCGCTCGTCGAGCGACGCGCTGTCGCTGATCGCGAATGTGATACTCGCCAGCGTGCGGTCGTCGCTGACGACGACGTCGCGCAGCGCCGGCGGGGCGGCGGCCAGCGCTTGCTCGCTTGAGGCGCTCGTCGGCGCATCGCCCGTCACCGACTGCGTAAACGACGCGAGGCTGTTCGACTGCATCAGTTCAGGATGGGCCTGGCGCTGTCGCTGTTCGAACGAGAGCATCCAATCCAGCACGTCCTGGTCCGTGACGTGCCGCCCGGCGCTCGTTTCGATGAAGAGGTTCAACTCGCTCGTCGAGCCCACGACCCCGCTCACGATGTGCAGGTCGTTCAGCACGGCGCTGTCTGAGGGAACGAACTTCTCCGGATCCGTCTGCGTCGGGATCTTGCCACTGACATAGAGACCGAGGATCGCGACGCTCAGCGCTGTCAATGCTATGGGCGTAAATCGCCCGACCGTCCGCGCGGTCAGCCCACCAACCATACGTTCCACTTCAAAGCGCGCCGTGGGTGGCGGCGCGTCATCGCCGAGGCGCTGGCGCTCGCGCAGGTACACCACGCCGCTGACGAGCGCGATGCTGGTCATGAAGACGATGACCGCTCCCACCGCGAGCATGGAGCCGAAGTCGCGGATCATCGGGACGCGGGAGAGGTGCAGTACCAGGAAGCCGATGCACGCGGCGAGAGCGGCCAGCGAGAGCGCCGGACCGAGGCGCGCGAAGGTGCGCTCCAGGCCGATCTCCGCCGCGTCGTGCGCAAACGTCTCTTCTTCGATCCGGCTGTGGATCTGGATCGCGAAGTCGACGCCCAGGCCGATCAGGATCGGCAGCCCCGAGATCGTCACCATCGTCAGCGGGATGCCCACGAACCCCATCAGTCCGAACGCCGAGACGCAGCCGACGAGCACGGCCGGGAGCGAGAGCAGGCGCCATCGCGCGCGGAAGATGACCCAGAGGACGGCGACCATGATGACGACCGCAAAGATCGCCATCAGCGCCAGGGCGCTCTTCATCTTGTCGTTGATCTCCTTGATCAGCAGCGGTGGCCCCGACACCAGCGGCGAGACGCCCTGGAACTCGTACGCCGCCATGCCGTCCTTGAGCTGGGCCGCCACCGCCGATGCGTCGTCGATGGAGAGATTGCCCTGCAGCCGTGCCACGAGCAGCGCGTGGTGGATGTCGGGGAAGTCGCCGGTCAGCTCCGACCGTAGCTTGCCGTCGGCGTTGAACAGCACGAATTCGACGAACTTCGGGTTGTCCAGCGAGTGCTCGCCGACATCCACGAAGCGTCGCGCGTCCGGCCCGAAGGCGGCGTTGAACGCGTCGTCGACCTTCTGCCTCGCCGCCGCTGCGGCCGCGTCCTGCTGCTTCGGCGACTCACCCCGTGCCGCCGCGGACGTGCGTGCTTCGGCCATCGCGGCCTGCTCGTCCGCGGCGAGCTTCAGCGGCTGCGAGACCATCCGCCGCTCGATCTGTGTCTTCGCGAACTCCAGGATCAGCAGCGGCGTCAGCACGCTCTGGTAGTTACCCGAGGCGTCGAGATCCTGCTTCAGTCGCGCCATGGTGGCCCGGTTCTCCGGCGTGAACAGCTGTGTGATGTCGGGGCCGTCCGGTGGGGTCGAAAAGAGCACCAGCATCGGATCGCCGCCGAACTGCGCCTGGTAGCGCGTGTTGTCGCGGGCGATCTTGGAGTTCGGGTCGAGGAGGGTGTCCTGCCCCGTCCGGAACTGTAGCCTGGGGATGCCGAACGAGAGCGCCAGCGCCACGCACATGGTGGCGGCGACGAGCGCCAGTGGGTGGCGGTGTACCATGGCTGCGAGGACGGCGGCGGGGCGCTTCATCTCGCTCCTTGACAGACGGGGCCATCATCCGGCCGCGGGTATCCGCTGACCATTGTATTGCATAGCTGACGGCCGATAGGGCTACGGCCAACCTTCACCCGATCTTCAGGAAACCGCCGGCCTGCCTGCACGCCTTTCTCGTAAAATGTGATTGATGGTGCAGCAAGACCTCCCCTCGAAAGTCAACCGCAACGAGTCTCCGTCCGCGCGCCGCCTGCGGCAGGTGGAGACGCACGGTTACAACGGACTCGCGCTGCTGACGACGTACGACGGCTGGCGCTACTTCGAGCCGTCCGACATCGACGGATTCGTCCCGTACGAATTGCATCGCGGCACAGCGGTTGCCTGCGGCGACCCCGTCTGCCCGGAGACTGATCTGCCCCGGATGATGGCCGGCTTCGCCGAATACTGCGCCGCACGCCGCTGGCGCTTCACCTTCGTGGGCGCGAGCGCGCGAGTCGGGAAGATCGCGAACGAGCTCGGCTTCCACGCCGTGAAGATCGGCGAAGAGCCGTTCTTCGATCTGCGGACGTACAGCCTGAGCGGCAAGGGCGCCAAGAAGGCCCGCTCGGCGGTCAACCTCGCCCGGCGCAGCGGCATCCTCGCCCGGGAGTACCGCGACGCGTCGCCGGCGATCGATTCCGAGATCGAGGAGATCGCGAGGGAGTGGCTCGACAGCCGGGATGCTCCGGCGATGGGCTTCCTGATGCGCTCGCGGCCGTTCGCGCAGCGCGCGCACAAGCGCATCTTCGTCGCCACCCACAGGGGACGCGTGGTCGGCGCCATGACCTGTTCGCCCGCGCCCGCGCGGGATCTCCTCTACGTCGAGGAGCAGGTCCGCGGCGTCGATGCCCCGTACGGCACAAGCGAGATCCTCATCGACGAGGCACGCCGCCTCGCGGAGGCGGAAGGCTACACGCTGTTCAGCCTCGGCACGTCGCCGCTGCAGGGCGCGAACGCGCAGCCCTTCGGCAAGTTCCGTCTGCTCGGGCTGGTCTTCAAGGGCATAAATACGAAGATCAACTTCATCTACAGCTTCCGCTCGCTCAACCACTTCAAGAAGAAATTCGCCCCGACGTTCTGGGAGGACAACTTCTTCATCTACAGCGGCAGCCTGCTGTTGTCGGCGTTTGCGGTGATCACCGCCTTCGCGCCGGATGGCATCCCGTCGCTGGTGCTGCCGAAGCGGATGCAGTGGCTGCGGTTCGTGCCGTCGGCTGCCCTGTGGACGGCTGCCCTGGCCGGCGTGTTCGTGACCGGATTCTCGGCATGGGAGTTCCCGGTGCTGCAGCTGCCCGTGCGCTTCGCGCTCCACACGCTGCTCTTCGCCCTCAGGCCGGCCGATCTGGCGCTGGATCGGGCGATGGCGCATCGCCTGATCTCCACCGCCGTGCTGCTCGTCGCGGCCGCAGTCGCCTGGCAGCGGCGCGCCCGCGCCTGACCGTTCGGCCCAGCGCCCGGCGGCGGGCGCCCTTGTTTGGAGCCACCGCATCGATCTATAGTTGAGCAAACGTCGTGACCCTTTAATCCGGTCCCGTGAGGCCGGAAAGGAACAGGAAGATGCACCGCCCGCGACCGGCGCGCAACGCGCACGCAACCTCCATCCGGATCGCCCGGCGGGAGGTTTTTTGATGCGCGACGCCGCAGTTATGTCCCCTGCCGATATCCGCCGGGCGGTCGTCCGCATCGCGCATGAGATCGTCGAGCACAATCGCGGGACGCAGGACCTCGTCTTCGTCGGCATGCTCACGCGTGGCGTGCCGCTTGCCCAGCGCATCGCCGCGGCGATCGCGGAGTTCGAGGGCGAGCAGGTGCCCGTGGGCACGCTCGACGTCGGCCTCTACCGCGATGATCTGCCCGAGCGCGGCCCCAGCGTCAACATCCAGCCGAGCGACATGCCCGATATCGGGGGGAAGCGCGTCGTGCTGTGCGATGACGTGCTCTACACCGGCCGCACCGTCCGCGCCGCGCTCGACGCCCTCATCGACTACGGGCGCCCGGCCAGCATCCAGCTCGCCGTGCTCGTCGACCGCGGGCATCGCGAGTTGCCGATCCGCGCCGACTTCGTCGGCAAGAACATCCCGACGTCCCGCTCGGACGACGTGCAGGTGCGGCTCGACGAGACGGACGGCGAGGAGTACGTGCGCGTTGCGGCGGCCGAGGAAGCTGAGGCGCTGCGATGACGATCAGGCCACCGGAGCCGCGCCAGGCCGAAGCAGCCGCGCCGCTCGCCGCGACCGAATCCGACGAGAACGCGTGGCGCCGGCACCACCTGCTCGATCTCGATGACTTCTCCGTCGACGAGTTGGACCTCGTGCTGAGCACGGCCGGCGCGATGAAGGAAGTGCTCTCGCGCGAAGTGCCCCGCGTCCCGGCGCTGCGCGGCACGACGATCGTCACGCTCTTCTACGAGAACAGCACGCGCACGCGCGCGTCGTTCGAGCTTGCGGGCAAGGTGCTGGGCGCGGACGTGATCAACGTCTCCGCTTCCGGCAGCAGCGTCACCAAGGGCGAGTCGCTGATCGATACGGTAAAGACGTTGCAGGCGGTCGGCGCAGACGTGATCGTCATGCGCCACAACCGCTCGGGCGCGCCGTACCTCGCGGCACGGCACGCGGACTGCAGCATCGTCAATGCCGGTGACGGCTTGCACGCCCACCCGACGCAGGCGCTGCTCGACCTGCTGACCATCCGCAACAGCATCGGCGACGTGCGCGGCAAGCGCGTGGTGATCGTCGGCGACGTGCTGCACAGCCGCGTCGCGCGCTCCAACCTCTGGTCGCTGACAGCGCTCGGCGCCGATGTGGTCGTCTGCGCCCCGCCGACGCTGCTGCCGGCGCGCCTCGGCGACGCGCGCGAAGGCGATTTGCCGCCGGTGCGCGTCGAGACCGATCTCGACCGGGCGATCGAGGGCGCCGACGTCGTGATGGCGCTGCGCATGCAGTTCGAGCGCATGCAGGGCGGCTTCGTGCCGGGCATGCGGGAGTACTCGCGGCTGTACCAGGTGAACGCGAAGCGCCTGGCCCGCGCGAAACCGGGAGCGCTGGTGCTGCACCCCGGGCCGATGAACGAGGGCGTCGAGATCAGCCACGAGGTCGCCCACGGCCTCCAGTCGCGCGTCGAAGAGCAGGTGACGAACGGCGTCGCCGTGCGGATGGCCGTCCTCTGGCTGATCACCCGCACCGCCTCCCGCGGCGGCCGCGGCGCAGCGAAGGCGGCGCTATGAGCGAGCGCATCATCATCCGCGGCGGCCACGTGATCGATCCGGCGACGAGCCGCGAGCTCGACGCCAACGTGCTGATCGAGGACGGGCGCATTACCGCCGTCGAGGGGGGCATTGCGGCATCCGGCGCGCGCGAGGTCGATGCCCGCGGCCTCGTGGTTGCGCCGGGGTTCGTCGACCTGCACACGCACCTGCGCGACCCGGGGCTGGAGTACAAGGAAGACATCGAATCCGGCACGCGGGCCGCCGCGCGCGGCGGCTTCACCACCGTCTGCGCCATGCCGAACACGGAGCCGGCGATGGATACGCGCTCGGTTGTCGAGTACGTGCTGCGCGAGGCGGCGGCGCGGGCGAGCGTGCGCGTGCTGCCGATCGGCGCCGTGAGCAAGGGGCGCGCCGGCAAGGAGTTGGCGGAGCTGGGCGACCTGGCCGCGGCGGGATGCGTGGCGTTCAGTGATGACGGCGCGCCGGTGTACGACGCGACGCTGATGCGCCGAGCGCTTGAATATGCCGCCGCCTTCGACCTGCCGATCATCGACCACTGCGAGGATTCGTCGCTCGCGCACGATGCGGTCATGCACGAGGGTTGGGTGTCGACCCGCCTCGGCTTGCGCGGCGCTCCCGCCGCGGCCGAAGACGCCGCCGTGATGCGCGACATCGCGCTTGCGGAGGCGACGGGCGCGCACGTGCACATCGCGCACGTCAGCACGCGTGGCGCCGTCGATGCAGTGCGCCGCGCGAAGGCGCGCGGCCTGCGCGTCACCGCCGAAGTGACGCCGCATCACCTGACACTCACCGATGAGACGGTCGCGTTCGGAGCGCTCGGCGGCGGCGATCTGCTCTACGACACGAACGCCAAGGTCAATCCGCCGCTGCGCACGCAGGACGATGTCGATGCCTGTGCCGCCGGGCTCGCCGACGGCACGATCGACTGCGTCGCCACCGACCATGCACCCCACGCCTTGATCGAGAAGCTCTGCGAGTTCGACGAAGCCGCCTTTGGCATCAGCGGCCTGGAGACGGCGTTCGGGCTCTGCATGCGCCGGGTGCACGGCGGCGCCATCCCGCTGGCCGCGCTCATCGAGCGCATGACGGCGGGCCCGGTGCGCGCGCTCGGCCTCGACCGGCACGTGCCGGGCATCGGCACGCTGGCGGTGGGCGCGCCCGCCGATGTCGTGCTGCTCGACCCCGACCTCGAATGGGTGGTCGACCCGGCGCGCTTCGCCTCGAAGGGGACGAACACGCCGCTCGCGGGCGTGACGCTGCGCGGAGCGGTGGTCTGCACGATCGCCGCCGGCCGTGTCGTGCACGAGAGCGAGGTGGCCGTTGGCTAGCGCGCTCCTCGTGCTCGAAGACGGCACTGTCTTCACCGGCACAGCCATCGGCGCGCCGGCGCGCACGCACGGCGAAGTGGTGTTCTGCACCGCGATGACCGGCTACCAGGAGGCCCTGACCGATCCGTCGTTCGCGGAGCAGGTGCTGGTGATGACCTTCCCGCTGCAGGGCAACTACGGCATCAACGACTACGACGTCGAGTCGCGGCGCATCCAGGTGCGCGGGTTCGTCGTGCGAGAAGACTGCGCGGCACCCAGCCACTGGCGCTCCCGCGGCACACTGCACGAATATCTTCTCGAGAACGATGTGCCGGGCATCGCCGGCGTCGATACGCGCGCGCTTACCCGGAAGTTGCGGACAGGCGGCGTGATGATGGGCGCCGTCACGCACGACGAGACGCCGGAGCTGGCGCTCGCGCGGCTGCGCGACCTGCCCCGCTACGGCACGACTGACCTGGTGCCGTGGGTCAGCACACGGACGCCCTACGAGTTCCCCGCCGGCGCCGACGCGCATCGCGGACCGCGCATCGTCGTCCTCGATCTGGGTGTCAAGTACAATATCTTGCGCGTGCTCGACGGACTCGGCTGCGCGCCCGTGGTCGTCCCGTGCCAGACCGGCGCGGCGGACATCCTGGCGATGAAGCCCGATGGCGTCCTGCTCTCACCCGGCCCCGGCGACCCCGCGCTGCTCGACTACGCGGTGCAGACGGCGGCCGGGCTTGTTGGCAAGGTGCCGATCATGGGGATCTGCCTGGGGCACCAGGTGCTGGGCCGAGTCTTCGGTTCGTCGTCGTTCAAGCTGAAGTTCGGGCATCGCGGCGCCAACCACCCCGTGCGCGACGAGGCGACCGGCCGCGTCTACATCACGGCGCAGAACCACGGCTACGCGGTCGACGATGCGGGGCTGTCGAGCGACGTGGAAGTGAGCCATCGCAACGTCAACGACGGCACGGTCGAGGGGCTGAGGCATCGCACCGAGCCGGTGATGACGATCCAGTATCACTCCGAGGCGTCACCGGGGCCGCTGGACAACATGTATCTGTTCGAACGATTCGTGAGCATGATCGAGGCCGTGCACGCGTGAGCGTCATATCGACGTCGAAGAGTCCTGGGCCCGCGATACACCGGAGGCTGCCATGAGCGACGCGAACGTACAGACTGAACCGACCTACCGGCAGGCGAACGTCAACGACGCCGACGCCATCGCGCGCGTGATCGAGACGGTGATGAAGGAGCCGAATCCCGTCGGTTTCGAGCACGCGCTGACGCCGGACGAGATCCGGACCTGGCTCAGCCGCCTGGGCGGCGAGGGCGGCGTGTTCCTCGGCATCATCGACGGCCGCGTCGTCGGCTTCGCCGCGCTCGATTACGACACGTTCGAGCCAGAGACCGTCATTCTCGGCGTCTGGATGCTCCCTGAGGTGCGACGTCGGGGCATCGGCACGGCGCTCGCCGAGTACGCGCTCGGATTCGCGCGCGACAAGGGCTACAAGCGCATTCGCGGCCGCCTGCCGCAGGACAACGAGGTGGCGCTGACGTTCCTCAGCAGCATCGGCGCGCTGGTCCCGATCTACAACCCGGAGGCGCGATTCGAGTTGCCGCTCGTCTAGCGCCAGCGCATCGGCACGCGCAGAAATGACGGAATGAACAACGACCTGCGATTCGAATCCATGATGAAGAGCATCGACGTGTTCGGCCGCCTGGCGTTCGGTGGGCAGTGCGTTGGCGCCATGGCGATCATCGCCGGGCCGCTGATCTTCATCGTCGCCTGTGTCCTGCCATTCATGATCTGGCACGACAACCACGCCGGGGCGATCGGGCTCTGGCTGGGGGGCTGGCTCCTGGCGCTCGCCGTGACGGCGGCCGGTGTCGCCTTCGCCGTCTTCTGCTGGCGCTGGTCCGGCGACTGGATCACCGAGTGGCCGGGATACGCCGTCGGCTTCGGCATCGCCGGGATCGCTGACGCCGTCAACGGCTACCTGCTGACCTCGACGCCCGTCCCCATCTACGGATCGTTCCTGATGACGATGGCGGGCGCGTTCGTCGCGGGCCTCCTGGTGGCCGGGCACCTCGGCGGCATGCGCGTGCTGCCCGACCAGCGAGAAGAACGCCAGCGCGCCATAGCGAGGCGCCGCTGATGCAGACCGGCAACCGCAGACTTCGGGGTCGCCACACCGCGTGAACAAGCCAACGAAAGTACTGATCATCGGCTCCGGCCCCATCATCATCGGGCAAGCCGCGGAGTTTGACTACGCCGGCACGCAGGCCTGCAAGGCCAT
>Ga0315281_10001826_pt1 | contig 31619 bp, 30 predicted proteins | sample YL17G07_0_MG_FD_204540 | JGI IMG/M metagenome (GOLD analysis project Ga0315281, IMG submission 204540) | Sediment microbial communities from Yellowstone Lake, YNP, Wyoming, USA - YL17G07_0 | ecosystem: Environmental > Aquatic > Freshwater > Lake > Sediment | place: USA: Wyoming | collected...
GCAGAGCTTTCAGTTCTGGAACCTGGTCGTCATCCGAGGTCACCTGATAGATCGGATCGAGAATCGGCTTTCCGGCCTTCTCGGCCTCGCGCACCTTGCTGTTGTAGCCGGAGATGTTGCGCACGCCGAGCGCCGCCATCAGCCGGTAGCGACGCTCCATTTCCATGATGCACCAGCGCAGCGCGTTCGCCGCCTGCTTCATGTCGGTGACCACCGGCGCGAGCAGATGCGGGATGCCCTCGTACATGGCGAGCTCCAGCATCTTCGGGTCGATCATAATGAGACGCACCTGCTCGGGCGTCGACTTGTAGACCAGGCTCAGAATCAATGCATTGATACACACCGACTTGCCCGAGCCGGTGGTGCCGGCAATCAGCATGTGCGGCATCTTGCCGAGATCCACTATGACCGGTGCCCCGCCGATATCCTTGCCCAGCGCCAGTGCGATAGACGAATGCAACTCGTCGTAAGCCTGCGACGACAGCACGTCGCTGAGCCGCACGATCTCGCGGTTCTCGTTTGGAATTTCAATACCGACCGTGGATTTACCGGGGATGTTCTCGACCACGCGCAGGCTGATCACCGACAGCGCACGTGCCAGGTCGCGTGCCAGGTTGGTGATCTGGCTGGCCTTCACCCCCGGCGCCGGATCGATTTCGAAACGCGTGATCACCGGACCGGGATGCACCGCCACCACCTGTGCCTCAATATCGAAGTCGAGCAGTTTCTTTTCCAGCAGACGTGAAAGCGTCTCCAGCGTTTCCTTGTTGTACGCGACCTTGGTGGTCTCGGCCGGATCGAGCAGCTTGAGTGGTGGCAGTTCACCAGAGCCGGCCGGCACATCGAATAACGGCACCTGCTTCTCGCGCTCTACGCGTTCACTCTTGGCGATCGGCTTGAGCACCGGCTCGATGCGCGGTGGCGCATGCTTTTCCAGAACCTTCTTGTCTTCCGCCACCGTCACGCGCCGTTGCTTTTTCGCGCGCAGGCCGATGATGTAGTCAACCAAGGATGAAAAGTTCTCTTTCGCGCGTTGCGCGAGCACAAAACTGAAGTGGCCGGTAAGGTCCATCACCTTCAGCCAGGAGATACCGGTAAACAGCGTCACCCCGGCCAGGAACACGGCCAGCAGAAAAATGGTGGCGCCGGTGAAGCTGAACGGACCGGCCAGGCCGAGGCCTACGAAATTGCCCAGCACACCGCCACTGGTGAACGGCAGATCGCCCGTGCTGCTGAAGTGCAGGCTCGCCAGCCCGCCGCCGCCCAACACCGTGAGCACGAAGCCGGCAGAAATCAGCGCCGTCACGCGCGCGTCACGCGGGCCGTCACTCTTGCGGTTCAGAAATACGCGCGCCGCGGCAACGCCGGCGAGCACCGGAAACAGAAAGGCCACGTAGCCAAACAGGTGCAGCAGCACATCGGATAGCCATGCGCCGGCGCGTCCACCCAGATTTTCGACCCGGCTGGAGGTACCGCTGTGCGACCAGCCGGGGTCAGCGGCGTGGTAAGTCCAGAGAGAAACAAGCAGGTAGACGGCGACCGCAAGCAGGAGATACAGACCGGCCTCGCGAATCATGCGAAGCATTTTCGGGGCCAGGGGCGGCCGTTGTTCGCGTTTCCAGGTTGCTTGCGCCACAACACTCCTCGGGGGTGATAACTGCCTGCCTATTATGGCTTTTTTGGCCCAAATAGACCATGGTCAGAGCCCCGGCAGGGCCGCGGCCACAGCCGGGTGCATTATCTTCCCGCCCTGCACATTTATCCCGGCACGCAGGGCCGTATCCTGCTCCCAACCCGGTTGGGCCAGACGCGCGACATACGGCGCAATCGCCCCGGACAGGGCCTGTGACGCGGTGCGTGGGACCGCGCCGGGCATATTGGTGACACCAAAGTGGATGACCCCCTCCTCGACATAGGTCGGGTTCTTGTAATCGGTGGGACGAATGGTTTCGATACAGCCACCCTGGTCGATGGAGATATCCACGATCACTGCGCCCGGACGCATACGGCACACCATCGCGCGCGTCACCAGTTGTGGCGCGCGCGCGCCGGTAATGAGCACGGCACCGACCAGCAGATCGGCCTGCTCGATGGCCGCGGCGATGGCGCCGTGATAGGAATGCAGCGCCGTTACGTTCGGGCCCAGCTGGCCCATGCGCGCCAGGCTGGCGCGCGAACGCGCGAACACCGTCACCTCGGCACCCAGTGCAGCGGCTACCGCCACCGCGGCACCACCCGCCTCGCCAGCACCCAGCACCACTACCCGGCCATGCTCCGCGCCAGGCAGGCCGCCGAGCAGAATACCGCGCCCACCCAGCGGGGCGTGCAGCAGGTTTGCGCCAATCTGGACGGCCAACCGCCCGGCGATCTCGCTCATGGGGGCGAGCAGCGGCAGGTGGCCTTTTACTTCCACGGTCTCGAAGGCCACGGCCGTCAGACCCTTCTCGATCAGCACCCTTGCCAGCGCCGGCACGGCGGCCAGATGCAGGTACGAGAACAACACATGCTCGGGCCGCAGCAGGTCGTATTCCGGCGCGATCGGTTCCTTCACTTTGACAATGAGTTGTGCACGGCCATACAGGGCGGCCGCATCCGGCAGAATCTGGATACCATGCGCGCTATAGGCGCTGTCCGGGTAACCGCTCTTTTCTCCGGCTCCGGCCTGCAAATACACCTCGTTGCCGGCGCGCACTAACTCCCCGGCCGCTTCGGGAATAAGCGCCACACGCCCTTCTAGGGGTTTAATTTCCTGCGGAATGCCGATACGCATGAGTGCTCCTTGGGTCAAGGCCCGGAAAGACTTCGTCTCAGGATAACAGCGGTTATAATGCCAGCCCTAATCCCCGCGAACTTTCGGAGTCTTGTTCATGGCCACACCCAAACACTGCCGTCTCTTGATCCTCGGTTCCGGCCCGGCCGGCTACAGCGCCGCCGTGTATGCTGCGCGCGCCAATCTCAAACCGGTGTTGGTCACCGGCATGGAACAGGGTGGCCAGCTCATGACCACCACCGAAGTGGACAACTGGCCGGGTGACGTCGAAGGCCTGCAAGGTCCGGGGCTCATGGAGCGCATGCAGAAACACGCCGAGCGCTTCCATACGGAAATTATTTTCGACCACATTCGCACGGTCGACCTCAAGAGCCGTCCGTTCAAGCTCAGCGGCGATTCCGGCGAATACACCTGTGATGCACTGATCATCGCCACCGGCGCCTCAGCCAAGTATCTCGGCATTCCGTCGGAAGAGAAATTCCGTGGCAAGGGCGTGTCCGCCTGCGCCACCTGCGACGGTTTCTTTTACAAGAACCAGAAGGTCGCCGTGGTGGGCGGTGGCAACACCGCCGTGGAAGAAGCCTTGTATCTTTCCAACATCGCCGATCATGTCACGCTGATCCATCGACGCGAAAAGTTTAAGGCCGAGGCCATCCTGATCGACAAATTGAAGGAAAAAGTCGCGGCCGGCAAGATCACCCTGGAAGTGAACAGCAGCACGGATGAGATTCTCGGAGACACTAGCGGCGTTACTGGTGTACGTCTCAAAGACAATGCCGGCAAGAGCAAAGACATTGCCGTGCACGGTGTGTTCATCGCTATCGGCCACGCCCCCAACACCGCCATCTTCGAAGGCCAGCTCGATCTTGAGCACGGTTATATCAAGACCCATTCCGGCAACCAGGGCAACGCCACCGCAACCAGCGTGCCGGGTGTGTTTGCGGCCGGCGACGTGCAGGATCATATCTACCGCCAGGCCATCACCTCCGCCGGCAGTGGCTGCATGGCGGCACTGGATGCCGAACGTTATCTCGAACAGCTGAAAAAATAGTTTTACTAAAATACCTTGGCCACAGATGAACGCAGATATTGTTCTGGTCATCCATAAATAGCATGCCGTGTTTCCCCTCTCCCTCCGGGAGAGGGAGAGGGTGAGGGGAAATTAGCCGTAATACTTCCCTCATCCTGTCCTTCTCCCGGAGGGAGAAGGACCTGTTCAGATGCAGCGGTACGCGCTATCGATGCTCCATCTTAATCAGCGCCTATCTGTGACTGCTTTTCTTAAACATCTCGGAGCAAGATTATTCAACCAGAAATCCTGCTCGCCGCCGGACTGATTGTCCTGGCTGCCTATTTCATCCGCGGCATCTCCGGCTTCGGCTCGGGGCTAATTGCCGTGCCGATGCTTGCGCACTTCCTGCCGCTCACCTTTGTGGTGCCACTGATACTGGTGACGGATTTTTTGGCGTCGCTGGTGCTGGGCACCCACACACGCCGACACGCACGTTGGGACGAAATAAAACCGCTCCTGCCGTTCAGTGTGCTCGGTGTACTGGTCGGTACTACCCTGCTGGTCAGCCTGCCCAAGGCGCCCCTGCTCGCTGCGCTGGGCCTGTTGGTACTGCTGTTCGGCATACGCAGCCTGCTCAACCTGCATGGCACGCGCACAATCTCGCGCCACTGGGCCATGCCAGCCGGGCTCACGGGCGGTGCTATCAGCGCGTTGTTCGGCACCGGAGGACCGCCTTACGTGATTTACCTCAATCACCGCCTGCAGGATAAAGGCGAGCTGCGTGCCACCTTCAGCGGTTTGTTTTTCATCGAAGGCGGTCTGCGCATTATTGTTTTCCTGGCCGCCGGGTTACTGCTTAATACTGAACTGCTGTTGACGATACTCGCTGCCGTGCCGCTCGTCGCTTTCGGTCTTTTTCTCGGCAATCATGTGCATGTCGGCCTCTCGCCGGCACAGATGCAACGCGTAATGGGGAGCATATTGCTCGTCAGCGGTACGTCACTCCTGTGGCGTGCCTGGTCCTAATCCCGGAAGCTTGCGTGTGGCGGGCTGACAAGTGGCATTGTCGCAACGCGCGACGGCGGCGTACTATATTCGAATCAATACTTCTTTGAGGAAGACAAATTATGCTGCGCCAAGGCAAACACCCATACAGCATCGTCGCCCTGTTCGCCGCCCTGATCCTGATTTCAGGGTCGATACTGGCCGGTGAGATCAGGATCCCGACACCGCCGCTACCGCCATTGCCCAAGATTGTATTTAAGGCGCCGCCAGCCATGATCTGGCTTCCGGGTCCGCAGGTTTATGTGGCCCATGATTCCCCGTATCCGATTTTTCACCATGCGGGGCATTATTACCTGAACCACGAAGGCTCCTGGTATATCGGTCCTGGTTATGACGGACCGTGGACCACTGCCCACCATAACCAGGTGCCGCCCGGCCTGCGGAGCTACCGCGGTGAACACTGGGAAAAATACCAGCACGAGTCCTCGCAGCGCTTCCGCGAGGGGCGTGACCATGACCACGTCCCATTCTATGCAGGCCGCGGGAATGGCCATGCACGTGAACGTGCCCACTGGAAGGACAACGACCATGACCGTGGCCGGCACAACGGCAAGGAATCAAATGAAAGGCACGGAAAGGGACGCGGCCGCGATGACTGATTAACCAGATTCTTTCCCAGAAACGGGCGGCCTCGGCCGCCCGTTGTGTTTTCTGCGCCGGCACCGCATATTCACTGCACGAGGCAGGCGGTACTCCCATGACAGACCAGGACAGCGACAACGACGATAAGGGCCTGTTCCGCAAAGCGGTAAGCGGCACGCGTCCGCTCAAGCAGGATCGCAAGAGTCCACACAAACCACGCCGTAAGCCGGTGCCCCTGCAACGGCATCGCGACGACCAGGAAGTGATGGCGAGTCTGCTCTCGGACGATTTCAGCCCGGATATCGAAACAGGCGAAGAACTGCTGTTCGTGCGCACCGGCATCCAGGAGCGCGTACTGCGCAAGCTCCGCCGTGGCCAGTTCGCCATCGAAGCCGAACTCGACTTACATGGCTATATCGTGCCCGAGGCGCGCGAGGCGATCGCCGTTTTTCTGCGTGACGCACTGCTGGCCGGCAAGCGCTGCGTGCGTATCATCCACGGCAAGGGCCTCGGCGCGGAAGGCCGGTTGCCAGTGCTCAAGATCAAAGTAAATTCATGGTTGCGACAGAAGGACCAGGTGCTGGCATTCTGCTCCGCGCGCCAGCAGGATGGTGGTACGGGGGCGGTGTATGTCTTGCTTAAGAAGGCCTAGGGAGGCGTGTCGCCGGTAGTTTTACAGTTTGTAATTTCCGCTATCCGGCCAGAAGCGGGCATGATCGACTATTCATTAATGGCTGCTTTGAAGGCCGAAGCCGACAGAATTGCTGCAACTTGATATTGCCTGTATAAATTGTCATCTAGCACGATCCGAATCATTACTTTGGATTTACCGTGAACTCACTCGCCCTTCTTCTCGCAGGCTTTTCGATATTCAGCGCAATTACTATTGCGCTAACGCATTTCCGCAGCGAGCAGTATCAAGGCCAGGATATGTCGAGAGCCATGGGGTTGATATTACTGCTGGCGTTGTGCGGTATGCAGCTTGCCCATTTCGTGTGGCTCTACCTTGATGATGCGTGGGTTGCGACCCTGCCGTATCGCATAACCCTGTTTGCTGTGGCGCCAGCTTTTTTCCTGTTTAGTCAGCCATTATTAAGCACACAGGGTTTACGCCCTATCCGACCAGGATTACTCGGACATGCGGTGCCGGTTGTGATTTCACCCCTGCTTCCTAAAAGCCTGGCACTACCATTGGCGTTCATTGTTGGTGCGGGCTACTTGTTATGGCTGGCGCGGAGTCTTTATGTCATACGCCAGGAGCGTGTCAACTTCCATCTGGAGCTTATCCTGTTAGGGGGCGTATTCATTATTGCCATCGGCGTGTCGGTTCTTGGTCTTGCCCAGTCGGCATTGCCAGAAAAGCTATTTTTCAGCCTTTATACGATCGCAATCGGCTTGGCATTCTTTCTCGTGCAGACGACACTTGCTCTTCGACCCCAGTTGTCCGTGGAGGTCCGGGACACTGTGCAGTCTTATGCAAGTTCCACACTCACCAACGTGAATTGCGACGTCGTTCTGTCGAAGTTGGAGACGCTGATGCGGACTGAAAGGATCTACGTTGATTCGGAATTGAGTCTACCTCGATTGGCGGAACTTCTTGGACTCAACGCCCACCAATTGTCGGAGCTGATGAACTCTCGATTGGGAAAGAGTTTTTCGCGCTACCTGCGCGAGCAACGCATCAGTGCTGCCAAGACCATGTTAAGCGACGAGCCGTCTGCCTCGGTTCTTTCCATTGGACTCAGTATCGGATTCACCTCGCAATCTAATTTCTACGAGGCGTTTCGTGAAATCGAGGGCATGACCCCAGGCCATTACCGCACACTCCACGTCATAAAAGGGACACGCAAGTAAAGGCCCGGAGTCAAATCTCCGAAATGATAATTTCGGAACCAAAAAGTATTCCGTTTCGATAAGAGCGGAAGAACGTCAGATGTCCAATCCCCATACTGAGGGCTCCAGTCACTGATCAGGAGCCATTCATGAATTCCTATATCCTGCTGTTTGCTGAATCCTTCATAAGTATTGCCGTTAGCCTCACCGTGCTTCAGGTACTTTCTCGCCCGTTGGTGAATGTCTTGGGTCGAATTTGCCCAGATGAGGAAGCGGCCGTCTTCTGGCTGAGTTACGCGAAAGTCATGCTAATAATTGCACCTCTGCTCCTCGTACTGACTATAAATATAGTCGCGCAATTCAGCGACCCGATGAATAGCTTGCGCCTCGCGCTGATGGCGGCATTGGGCGGGTTGCTCATCGGTCTGCACTCGCTCGGTAAGCGCTTGGGTCACTTTATAACGACACCCCAGCAACCTGAGGATGCATCATGACCATACTGCTTACCGGCGCCAGCGGCTTCATAGGCCGCAATATCGCAGCGGCGCTGAACGCGGCCGGCTACCAGGTGAAACCGGTGTCACGTAGCCAGGGAGTAGATTTTTGCCGCATGCAATCTCAAGCGGACTGGCTGCCGCATCTCGTAGGCGTCGATGCCGTAATAAATTGTGTGGGCATCATTGGCGAAAGTGGACCGCAGCGGTTTGAATCTCTGCATACCCTTGCCCCGATGGCGCTGTTTCGCGCCTGCTCCCAGGCAGGTGTTCGACGAGTTTTGCAGATTTCTGCGCTGGGCGCGGATGAAAAGGCTTTTTCCGCTTACCACCTGAGTAAGCGCGCCGCTGACGATTACTTGCGTGGCCTCGATCTCGACTGGTTCGTATTGCGTCCGTCGCTCATCTATGGCCGAGGAGGCAAAAGCGCCGACCTGTTCATGCGGTTGGCGACATTGCCACTCATTCCGGTCATCGGTGACGGCTTGCAGACACTGCAACCAGTACATATCAGTGATGTAGCGGCGACTGTTCTGCGGGGGGTTGCGTCATCGGAGACAAGGCAGACGCTCGATATTGTCGGCAACGAAACGGTTACTTTTGCCGAATGGCTGCAACGGATGCGTCAGGCGCAGGGCTTACCCCGAACGGGGCTGGTGCATATCCCGTTTCAGCTCGCGATGACATTTGCACGGCTGGGGCGCTACTTCAACCCCATGTTGAATCCGGAGAATCTCCTCATGCTGAGGACGGGTTATCTCGCCGATATTCAGCAATTGACCCGGTTCCTGGGGCGCATGCCACTGACCATAGAGCCGCGTCTTTTCTTCTCTGATGTATTGTCCGTAGGGAGATAATTATGACATACACGATGCTCAAAACCATGCACCTTCTCAGCATGGTGTTGCTTTTTGGCACAGGCCTTGGCAGCGCATTCTACAAATGGATGGCTGATCGCAGTGGCAGTGTCTCTCATATTGCCACCACCAATCGTCACGTCGTTTTAGCGGACTGGGTTTTCACCACACCAACGGTAATTCTCCAGCCCATCAGCGGCCTGTGGATGGTGCATCTGCTTAACGTGCCACTGACGATGCCATGGGTCATGTCCAGCCTCATTCTGTATTCCTTGGCAGGCATGTGCTGGCTACCGGTTGTTTGGCTGCAGATCCGCATGCAGAAAATTGCCGACGAAGCTGTCGCTAACGCGCGTCCATTGCCTGAGATTTACTGGCGAATGGCTCGCTGGTGGTTCTGGTTCGGCATTACTGCCTTCGCCTCGATGACGTTTGTGGTGGTGCTGATGGTGTTCAAACACATACCGGGATCAGAATTATGAAAAGCTTGATGCAATCCGCGCTTGGTGCTGACTGGAACAAGCTTCCACCGGCCTTGCAGGCGCACTATCGCTTAGGCGCATCGACCGACACTGGCCACATGGACATAGAGTATCCGTGGCTCATGCAGCCCTTTCTGAGTGTACTGCGGATCCTCGGTGCGCTCGTCAATCGACGTGGTCAACATGTGCCCACAGTTGTCGACAAGAGCGTCGTTGGAGATCGCCGCTACTGGCGGCGAACCATCGCGTTCCATGACGGGAAAGTTGTCTATTTTAACAGCTTCTGGATAGCAGCCGGCGGCAACCAGGTTATCGAGTTCGTCAATCCGGTGCTCGGCTTACAAATGGCCGTACGCGTGGAGAATGAACGGCTCTATTACCGGGGTGTTCAATTCGTCGTAAAGCTGGGGTCGCTGCTGTTGCCTATTCCGGAATGGTTGGTTCTCGGGCACACCACAATCGTTGAAGAGGCTGTGGACGAGACCCATTTTGTCATGGACTTCCGCCTCACACATCCTCTGCTGGGACAGTTATTTCGCTACTCGGGTGAGTTTTCGGCAGATTCAAGATAACTCTCTATCGAATCGTCTGCGTGAGATTGATGCCAGATGACCGGAATGAGCGCTAAACCAGCCATTCCAATTATCTATCGTAAGACTGCTCAGGGTCGGTAACGCCCAGTCCTGCGATGCGTCAAAAAGAATACAAATACCGAGATCACGCCGCCCAGCGCTTGGCGTCGCACAAAGTCTTCACTTGGCTCCAGACATACCGACGCGCGCGATGTACCCCGAGCGCGATTCACCGGCGCGCTTCGCTGCATCGTCGATCACGCGCAGCACGCGCCGTGACAGCGTGATGTTGATGCGCTCGACCTTCTTGTCAATCTCGCTCAAGTCCACGTCCACAACGGCCCAAGTCCAGCCCTTCCACTGGCGCTTCTTTGCATGTTCCTCAAGTGGGCGTAGAGCCGGGATCGGCCGCTTGTCGTCCAGCAGACCATCCAGATGTAGCAGAATGGCTTCCTTGGCGTTCACCAGGGCTTCGTCCAGTGTGTCGCCAGCTGAGAAGCACCCTGGCAGATCCGGAACAACCACGCCGTAAGCGTGCTTTTTGTCACCTTTCTCGATTGCTACCACGTAACGCATAGTGTCCTCCTACTTCAGGCCTGCCTGTTTTCGTATTGCATTCACTAGACCGATCCCGAGGTCCTTCTTTGGATGTGGAATCGTCACCGTGCCGGATTTGCGGGGATGCTTGAACTGGTGATGGCTGCCGCGAACTCGGACAAGTCGCCAACCATCTGCCTCAAGCGCCCGTATCAAATCACGGCTTTTCATAGTGTGTATTATACACACCACTATAGGATAGCAGCAACCTGTGCGGGTAAATCGAATGCAGCCCGTTTGTGCTGCGAGCCACATGACAATTCTGATTCTCGAGCTTGTAGATTTCGGGCCTACGCTACGTCAATAAAACGAATGGCTGCTTTGGGTCAAAGCGGAAACCCAAACGAAGACATTACCGTCTCACCCGTCGCTCAAGGAACAATGTCGTGGCCATCCGGCCGTTCTGCGATGGATACAAGCAACACCACGGCATGCGCGGTGATGCCCTCTTCGCGTCCGGCGAAACCCAGTTTTTCGGTCGTGGTGGCTTTGACGTTGACACTCTCGACGCCGATGCCAAGATCGGCCGCGATATTGGCCACCATGGCCGGGACGTACGGCGCGAGCTTTGGGGCCTGGGCGATGATTGTGCTGTCCACGTTCTCCAGCCGCCAACCACGTTCGTCGAGCAACGACTCGACATGGCGCAACAGATCGCGGCTATCGATGTCTTTGTAGCGCGGGTCGGTGTCCGGGAAATGCCGGCCGAGATCGCCCAAGCCGGCGGCACCCAGACAGGCATCGCAAATCGCGTGCAACAACACATCCGCATCGGAGTGGCCGAGCAGGCCTTTAGCGTGCGGAATTTTTACTCCGCCAAGTATAAGATCGCGCCCGTTGACTAACTGGTGTACGTCGTAGCCATGGCCAATGCGCATCATCTACAGGTCACCTCAAAAATTACGGGTTCCTTCTCCCCTCGGGAGAAGTTGAGGATGAGGGGATAGTATATTCATGTGTTTGACTTAGCTCCCCTCACCCTAGCCCTCTCCCGGAGGGAGAGGGGATTATATTTAAGTGGTGCCCAATTTGTGTTCGCGCTCCTGTTCGCGCAAAAAGAGTTCTGCCAGCGCCAGATCTTCAGGCACGGTAATCTTGATATTGTCTGCATGCCCATGCACCAGTCGCGGGCGCGCGCCGCTGTACTCCATGGCGGAGGCCTCGTCGGTAATTTCAATGCCGTCGCGCATGGCCGATTCGAGCGCATCGCGCAGAGCCGCGAGCCGGAAGACTTGCGGCGTTAGTGCCCGCCACAGCCCGCTGCGCGGCACAGTTTCCTCGCTGCAGCCATTGTGGTCAGCACGTTTCACGGTATCACTGAGCGGCAGCGCCAGAAGACCACCATCGGCATGGCCGGCGACCGCTGCCAGCAGGCTGTCGATATCGGCATACCGCAAACACGGACGCGCCGCATCATGTACTAACACCCAGTCATCGGGCGCGGCGTAGGTCTCCAGTGCGCGCAGACCGTTCAGCACTGTCTGGGCGCGCTCCGCGCCGCCCATATAGGTGTTCAACAGATTCGGAATCTCCGACGCCAGGGTCGGCCAGTAGGCGTCGTCTGCGGCGATGCCGACGACCAGGCCACGCAGGCGCGGATAACGTCCGAGACGTTCGAGGGTATGCAACAACATGGCACGGCCAAGGAGAGGCAGATACTGCTTGGGACGACCGGCGCGCATGCGCGCGCCGCCGCCAGCGGCTGGCACCACCGCCCAAAGCGCAGGAGCAGACGCGGTGGTCAAGGGGCTCGGAGACTAGACGTCAGGCAGCGACGCCGACCTGTTCGCGAATTTTGTGGATGGCGTCTTCCGGTGTAATGCCAGTCACCACGGACACTTCACGCGCGAGGTGATTGCAACCGGTCTGCAGCAGGCGCACTTCTTCGAAGGATAAACTTTTCTGGGTTTTCCAGCGCAGCAGGTCGCGCACCACTTCACCGATCTCCATGCACGAACCGGCATTCACCTTGCGCGACAATTCCCGGCAACGCTCCAATTGGTTACCCGCCGTTGAGCGGCTCTTGCCCAAACCGGACAGCACCTTGTACAGATCTTTTACTTTTTTTCCATCGAGCAGCTGACGGATGCCATTCGTTTCCATATTCGTGAGCGGCACCTTGATGGTCGCGCCGCTTTCCAGAATACGGATGACGAAGCAGGCTTCCATTTTGCCAGTGAGAAACACGTCTTCCTGACTTTCGATGACGCCGACACCGGCCGCCGGGTAGAACACCGCGTCTCCAACCTTATAACTGGATTTCCGTGCCATTCAGCCACCCCTCCGTTTCTAGTTTAGATACTCCCGCTAACCATTTGAACAATAGAAGTATCCATTTGTCAAATGTCTTCTTAACTTTTACCAGCCCAGGACTGAACCCGCCGCCCCGCTGGTGAGGATCGGATACAATACCGACCCCAAAACGCCGAGCCTGTCATCGTCCTTGCCTGCCCTGCCGCCCACAGTCGATTCTGACGCGCCATGCTCACCGATCCTGCCGCGCTGGCCGCAGCAGCCTGGGGCGGGCCTGCGTTGGCAGCACCTGCTGGGCTCGGGCCGCGGACTGGCCATTGCCCGCGCAGCCGAGGGATATGCCGGCCCGCTGCTGGTTATCACCCGCGATACCCGCACCGCCCGGCAGCTGGAAGACGAGATCCGTTTTTATCTGGGCGCGGCCACACATGTCCCGCTGCTGCCGTTCCCGGACTGGGAGAGCCTGCCGTACGACGCCTTCGCCCCGCATCCGGACATCATCTCTGAACGCCTCCTGACCCTGTACCGGTTGCCAGAGCTAACCCATGGCATTGTGCTGCTCACGGCGGCCACCCTGCAGCACCGCCTGCCGCCACGGACCTACGTGTCCGGACACACCTTTCTGCTGAATGCCGGTTCCACCCTCGAGATTGAGACATTTCGTGCGCGCCTGCAGCAGGCCGGCTACCAGTCGGTCGCGCAGGTCATGGAACCCGGGGAGTACGCCGTGCGCGGCGGTATCGTGGATGTGTTCCCGATGGGCGCACCGGCACCCTACCGTATCGACCTGTTTGGGGAAAAAGTTGAGTCCATTCGCCTGTTCGATCCGGAAAATCAGCGCTCTGGAGAAAAACTGCCGGGAATACGGCTGCTGCCGGCGCGCGAAGTGCCGCTCCAGCCCGAGGCCATTCAGCGCTTTCGCCAGGCGTTTCGCACCCGCTTTGAGGGCGACCCACAGAAGGTGGCGCTGTATCGCGAGGTCAGCAAGGGTTCGGCACCGGCCGGCATCGAGTACTACCTGCCGCTGTTTTTCGAAGCCACCGCCAGCCTGTTCGATTATCTGCCCAGGAACGCGCTGTGCATCATCGAGGACGGGATTGAGGAAACTGCACAGGTCTTCTGGCAGGAAACCGAGGAGCGCTACCGCATTCTGCGTACCGATCTGGAACGTCCGGTGTTGCCGCCCGCGGACCTGTTTCTGGAACCCACCGCGCTCACTGCCGCCCTGAATGACTATGCACAGGTGCGGCTGACCGCATTTGCCGAGGACAGCGCCCAGCCATCCGTTGAAACCGTAATCTTCGACACCAAGCTGCCGCCCGTGCTGCCCGTCAGCGCCAAGGCCGAGGTGCCGCACGCCGCGTTGTTCGACTGGCTGAAACAATATCAGGGGCGCGTGCTGCTGGTCGCCGAAACCCCGGGGCGACGCGAGGTGCTGCGCGCCTTGCTGCACGATCACGGTTTCTACCCCGAGCCCTGTGCCGACTGGCCGGCCTTTGTCGAGATGGCGGTACCGCTGGCGCTCACGGTCGCCGATCTGGAAAAAGGTCTGTGGCTGTCTGACCCGGCGCTCGCCGTAATCACCGAGCCACAGCTGTATGGAGAACGCGCCGCGCAACGCCGACGACGCACGCAATCCAATCGTGACATCGGCACCGTCATTCGTGATCTGGCCGAGCTGCACCTGGGTGACCCGGTGGTGCACGAAGATCACGGCGTCGGTCGCTATCGCGGTCTGCAGACCATGGACGTGGGCGATGGCCCGACCGAATTCCTGACCCTCGAATACCAGGGTGGCGACAAACTCTACATCCCGGTCACGGATCTGGCGCGGGTCACGCGCTACACCGGCACCCATCCGGACAATGCGCCGCTGCACAAACTCGGCGGCGACACCTGGGACAAGGCCAAACGCCGTGCGCGCGAAAAGGCTTGGGATGCCGCGGTGGAATTGCTTGAGGTCCAGGCGCTGCGCCATAGTCGCGCCGGCCATGCCTTCGCGACACCAGATGATCACTACGATGCCTTCGCCGCCGCTTTCCCGTTCGAAGAAACGCCCGACCAGACGCGCGTCATCGATGAAGTTCTGAAAGACATGGAAGCCGCGCGTCCCATGGACCGGCTGGTGTGCGGCGACGTCGGCTTCGGCAAGACCGAGGTGGCGCTGCGTGCTGCATTTCTCGCGGTACACAACAGCAAGCAGGTGGCAGTGCTCGTGCCCACCACCCTGCTCGCCCAACAGCACTTCCAGAACTTCAGCGATCGCTTCGCCGATCTGCCGGTGAAGATCGAAGTACTGTCACGCTTTCGCAGCCAGGCCGAGATCAACAAGGCCATCACAGCGCTCGCCGAGGGCAGGATCGATATTGTGATCGGCACCCATCGGTTGCTACAGGACGACGTGCACTTCAAGCGCCTCGGACTGGTGATTATCGACGAAGAACACCGCTTCGGCGTGCGCCAGAAGGAACGTCTCAAGAAACTGCGCAGTGAAGTGGATATCCTGACACTCACTGCCACGCCAGTGCCGCGCACGCTCAACCTGGCGCTGTCCGGCATGCGCGATGTCTCGCTGATCGGCACACCGCCGCAGTCGCGGCTCGCCATCAAGACCTTTGTGATTGAATGGAACGATGCACTGATCCGCGAGGCCTGCCAGCGTGAGATCCGGCGCGGCGGCCAAGTGTTCTTTCTGCACAACGATGTGCGCACCATGGACCGGATGCTGGAAAAGGTTCAGAGGCTCGTGCCGGAAGCCGACATTCGCATCGCCCACGGTCAGATGCCGGAGCGCGATCTCGAGCGCGTGATGCTCGATTTCTACCACCAACGCTTCAACATCCTGCTGTGCAGCACCATCATTGAGACCGGCATCGACATCCCGACGGCAAACACCATTATCATCGAGCGTGCCGACAAGTTTGGCCTGGCGCAGCTGCACCAGTTGCGCGGGCGCGTCGGACGTTCGCATCACCGCGCCTACGCCTACCTGCTGATCCCGCCACGCAGTGCGTTGAGCGGTGATGCACTCAAGCGCCTGGAGGCGATCGCCGCATTGGAAGACCTGGGGGTTGGCTTTGCACTCGCCTCGCATGATCTGGAGATTCGCGGTGCCGGCGAACTGCTGGGCGAAGCGCAGAGCGGACAAATTGATGAGGTGGGGTTTGCGATGTACAGCGACCTGCTCAACCGCGCGGTGGAATCACTCAAGGCGGGACGTCAGCCGGATCTCGAGACACCGATCTCCAGCGGCGCGGACATCAACCTGCATGTGCCGGCGCTGCTACCGGCCGACTACCTGCCGGACGTGCACATGCGCCTGGTGCACTATAAACGTATTGCCGGCACCGGCAGCCGCGGAGAGCTTGAAGACCTGATGGCCGAAACCATCGACCGCTTCGGGCCCTTGCCGGATGCGGCGAAGGTGCTGTTCGAAGTCAGCGCGCTGCGCTTGCGCGCCAATCCCCTGGGAGTGCGTAAAATCGAGGCAGGTCCGAAGGGTGCACGCATCGAGTTCGTGGACCAACCGAATGTCGATCCGTCCAGAATCATTCGCCTGCTGCAGGCATCGCCACGCCTCTACAAACTGGACGGTCAGAACAAGCTGCGCATTACCGCGGACATGCCGGATGCCGAAGCGCGCATTCTGGCACTACGCATCCTGGTGGATGCCCTCACGCCAACGAATGCTGCCTAGATGAATGAACCTGGCGTGCCACGCTGTTACAGTTCCAGAAACAACGCGTCTTCGTAGCCAAACAGACGTATGTCCTTGAGGCGCATCGGATACAGGATGCCATCCAGGTGGTCACATTCATGCTGCACCACACGCGCATGAAAACCGTGTGCTTCGCGGGTGAGCTGTTTGCCATGTTGATCGAAGCCCGAATAGCGCAGATGCGTGCAACGGCTCACGAGACCGCGCATGCCCGGCACGCTCAGACAGCCTTCCCAGCCATCTTCGGTGTGCTGCGTGAGTGGCTCGATCACTGGATTGATCAGCACGGTGGCTGGCACCGGTTCTGCGTCCGGATAGCGCGGATTGGCTTCCACGCCGAAAATCACCACGCGCCGGGAAACCCCGATCTGCGGGGCCGCGAGACCAGCGCCATTGAGCGCTGCCATGGTATCGAACATGTCGCCAATCAGGCTATGAAGTTCAGGTGTGTCGAATTCCAGCACCGGTTCCGCCACCTGGAAAAGCAGTGGGTCGCCCATTTTCAACACACGTCGTATGGTCATGGCTTGTACCCGAATTCCGTCATCTTTAATAACATACTATAATGCAGCACAGAGTCGAGGGAATCACCATGCGCATCGCTATAGCACTTTTGTTTGGACTCAGCCTGCTCGGCACACTGCCGGCCCGTGCGGCACCCGCGGACAAGGAAAGCACCTATGAGGTCGAGATCGTTGTATTTGAAAACCGCCTGCCCGAGTTAATTGGCGATGAGATGCTGGCGCGGGACCCTGAGTCCCGGGTTAAAAACACGGGGGATACTGTAATTCCCGAAGCGGCTGTGAGCGTACCTTATCTGTACCCCACCATCTCCAATCTGCTGGAACAGGATGGTCATTTTCGTGTACTCGCGCATCAACACTGGCAACAGACGATTGATACCAAGACCGTGGCCAAACCGGTAGCGGTAACAGCCACCAATCCCGCGGAGCTGGAGGGAACGATACGTTTCTTTATGAGCCGGCACCTGCACCTGGACGTCAATCTCCTGTTCCGTGATGTTGCCGCCGGTCCCGGCGGCACCGTCTACCGGCTCAGCGAGCAGCGCAAGCTGAAGAGTCAGGAAACACACTACTTCGATCACCCCAGGCTTGGCGTGCTAGTGCGGGTAATGCCGCTGGAATTAGATAAAGAGAAGGAAAAAGAGAAAGCCAAGCTGTAAAACTTACAGTTAGATTACTGCGGGAAATAAGCAACTGCGGATGTGGTAGTTACTCGAGGGCATTACGACAGTTTGCGAGTCCTATCCTTAGCGTGTACCCAAGGCCGGAAGCGCCTGCTCCAACAAACTACGCACCTTCTCCATGCCCGAATCCAGAGTGCGCTCGATTTCTTTCAGACTGATAATGCCAGCTGCCTTACCCGCCGCCGGGTTGGCGACCACGGCAATACAGGCATAACACAGGCCCAGCTCACGCGCGAGACTCGTCTCCGGCATGCCAGTCATGCCGACAATATCGGCGCCATCGCGTTCCAGCTTGCGAATTTCCGCTATCGTCTCGAAGCGTGGGCCCTGCGTGGCCGCATAGGTACCCTTGTCCACGGCCGCCAGTTTTGCGGCACGCGCCGCCGACACCAGCACCTGACGTAGCTCCTCGCAATAGGGAAAAGTGAAATCGATATGCGTGACAGACTTCTGTTCAATACCGAAGTAGGTGTGTACGCGTCCGTAGGTGTAATCGATGATCTGGTCCGGGAAGATCAGGCTGCCTGCCGTCATGGCCGGCGTAATGCCGCCGACCGCATTCACGGCGATCACATGGCTCGCACCAACCTCCTTGAGCGCCCAGATGTTGGCGCGATAGTTAACGTCATGCGGCGGAATGGTATGACCATGACCGTGGCGCGCCAGAAATACCGTGTTCTGGCCACCAAGGTGACCGAAAATGAGTGGCGCCGACGGTTCCCCGAAAGGCGTGCGCAATACCTCGCGCCGGGTGATCTCCAGATTCTTGAGGTTGGTCATGCCACTGCCGCCGATAATCGCTACTAGTTGCATATCCGCTGTGCCTGAAAATATAAGTTATTTTTCGTCTATGGCCGCCACGGCATAGATGCCCGGTGCATTACGCAGATAGCCTTTGTAATCCATGCCGTAACCGAATACATAACGGTCAGGTATCTCGAGACCTACGAAATCGACATCAATTGCCACCTTGCGTGGCCGGTCTTTGCGCGTCAGCACCGCCTTGAACACGCGCTTCGCGCCGTCTGCCCGGTAACGCGCCTCAATAGCAGCCAGTGTCGTGCCTTCATCAAGGATGTCGTCTACTAACAATATGGTGCGGTCGCGCGCTGGCACAAACGGTCCGGCCATCCACTCCAGTTCGCCGCCCTTGATGCGCGTGCCATAGCGCGTGGCATGCACGTAATCGACCTGCAGAGGAAATTGCAAACGTGTCAGGAGTTTTCCGAATGGCACCACACCGCCATTCATGAGGCAGACCACAACCGGATTGGTGTCGGCAAGATGGCTACGGATGGCGATCGCCATGTGATCGAGGGCGGACTCGACCTGTGGTTCGGCAAAAAGGCAATCGGCCTTCTGGAAGACTTCCCAAGCCTGTTCTGGAGTAACCGTCGACAAGGGAGGGGAAACTCGTATTAGTAGGTGAAGGTGACGGTATCGTCGTCCATGGCCTGGCTGATGATATACGCACCACCCACGGTCTCCTCAATCTCAGGAATAAGATCCCGACCCCACAATTCGAGCGTGGGCGTACAGACTTTGAATTTTACGCCTGCTTCATGCGCATCTTTGATAAAATCGTAAACGCTCTTGGGGCTGCCTTCCTGAACATGCAGCTTTTCTGCTACGCCTTTTATGGCCAGTTCGCCGGCACGCGCCGTAAGAATAACTTCAACATCGTATTCCATGGCAGCAGCCACAGCAGCCTGAAAAAACGGTGCGCCGAGCTCCGCGCCGTTTGTGGGATCGGTATTGACCATTACGATCATAAGCTTGTTGGGCATGCATCACTCCTTCTGCTGGCGGGACTGATTATTATCTTGACAGGCTCGGGCAATTATATCGACTGAGCGAGGACGATACTACCGCTTGGGTATGCGTGCATTGTTCGGGCTGGATACTGTTTCAATCAGGAATTTTAAGCCTGGACAGATAATCGCGGAAGCTTTCCTTGAGCTCCGGATGCTGCAGTGCAAACTCTACTGTGGCCTCGAGATAGCCAAGCTTGCTGCCGCAATCATAGCGCTTGCCCTGAAACTCATAAGCCAACACCTGTTCACGGGCAAGCAAACTGGCAATGCCATCGGTAAGTTGAATCTCACCACCTGCCCCAGCCTGCACACTTTCCAGATGCTCAAAAATACGTGGCGTCAGAATATAGCGTCCGATAGCAGCCAGCGTGGATGGGGCCTTGTCAGGATCCGGTTTCTCAACAATGGCTTCAAGTTTGTGCAGGCCAGTGTCCAACGGACGGGTCTTCACAATACCGTAGTAACGAGTCTGTTCGCGTGGCACCTGCTGAACCGCGAGCACGGAATTACGATGATGATCATAGAGATTCACCATTTGCTTGAGTACAGGCGTGTTGGCGCTGATAAGGTCATCAGCGAGCAACACGGCAAATGGTTCATTGCCAACCACCTGGCGGGCACAGAGCACGGCATGGCCCAGGCCCAAGGCCTCACTCTGGCGGATATACACGCAAGAAACATTGGATGGCAGCATGTTATGGAGCAGAGCCAACAGCTGGTCCTTGCCACGTGCCTTGAGTTCGGTTTCGAGCTCATAGGCTTTATCAAAGTGATCCTCGATAGAACGTTTGCTGCGGCCAGTAACAAAAATGAGCTCGGTAACGCCAGCCGCAATAGCCTCTTCCACGGCATACTGGATAATCGGCTTGTCCACGATAGGCAGCATTTCCTTCGGGCTCGCCTTGGTGGCAGGCAGGAAACGTGTGCCTAGACCGGCAACCGGAAATACAGCTTTGGTAATGGGTGTCATGTTCTCAACTATCCTGATGTCTGGTTGAATTCAGGAACTCCGCCCGATGCCATGATACTCGAACCCGGCCTCCTGCATGGATTTTGGCTCATACTGATTGCGGCCATCGAAAATTAACGGTTGCTTCATAAGCGTGCGCATGCGCTCATAGTCTGGATGACGGAATGACTTCCATTCTGTGACCAACACCATTGCATCGACATCCTTGAGAGCATCATATTGATCGTCCACGAAACGAAGCTGACCAGAGGTGAACCAAGCCACCGGGAACTCATTTTTTGCAGCGGACATCGCAACTGGGTCGTGGGCAATTACGCGTGCACCAGCACCTATCAGCTCATGCAGCAGAACGACGGATGGCGCCTCGCGCATGTCGTCCGTGCCCGGTTTGAATGCCAGCCCCCACAAACCAATAGTGCGTCCAGATAAATCTGCCCCAAAGTGTCGGGTAATCTTCTGGAACAACACGTGTTTCTGGGCTTCGTTGCGCTCCTCCACTGCCTGCAACAGCTTTGGGACATAGTCATTAATCTCGGCGGTATGGATAAGCGCCTTCACGTCTTTTGGAAAGCACGACCCGCCATAACCGCAACCAGGGTATATAAAGGAATAGCCAATGCGTGAATCCGAACCGATGCCGACACGCACACTTTCCACGTCCACGCCGACACGCTCACACAGGCCGGCAATTTCATTCATGAACGAGATTTTGGTGGCCAACATGGCGTTGGCGGCATACTTGGTCATCTCGGCCTCACGCACACCCATATAGACGGTGCGTTCGTGATTACGTGTAAACGGGGCATACAGTTCGTGCATGACGGCACGGGCGCGCTCACTGTCGGTACCTACAATAATTCGATCCGGGCGCATGAAATCATCGACCGCTGCACCTTCCTTGAGGAACTCCGGGTTGCTCACGATATCGAAATCGACTTTCACCTTTCGCCGGTCGAGTTCTGCCTGCAGTGCGCTACGAACCTTGTCTCCTGTACCGACCGGGACAGTAGATTTATCGACCACAACTGCATAATCGTTCAAATGTCGACCGATATCCTTCGCCACTGCCAACACATATTGCAAATCAGCAGATCCATCTTCTCCCGGAGGCGTACCGACTGCGATAAAGAAGACATGCGAATCTTGTATGGCCTCAACCAGTGAGGTCGTAAAACGCAGGCGCCCTGCCTTGGTATTGCTGATGACGATTGCATCCAGGCCCGGTTCGTGGATCGGCAGGATTCCCTGCTTGAGGCGATCGATCTTGCCTTGATCAACGTCCACACAAGTCACCTCGTTGCCCATCTCGGCGAAGCATGTGCCGGTCACAAGACCGACGTAACCCGTCCCAATCACAGTAAGCTTCATGGTTATTTCAATAAATATATTTTCAGAATCTAGAATACCGAGTTGCTCAAACTAGCGTCAAATAATACTTGCCTAAATTCGACATTCTACTGCTTTGATTTAGCGATGCTTCGTTGATCATGTACGGCATGGTTGCTTGAGTGGAACGACCACGCCATTACTGAGATGTTGGCCCCCTACATCAGCTAACAGGCAGGATTGATGTTCTGGCACCAATTGTGAAAGCAGTCCATATATCTGTCGCGCATCGTCCGTACTGCAGGCTATAGCCAACTTGTCGAGAACCTGCTCAAGCTCTGCAAAATCCATGCGGCGACTATTGGCCAGAAGAATCTTCGGATGCGTTGTTCCAGCCAGCTTCTCGGATTCATGGAACAGCTCTTCATAGAGTTTTTCACCTGGGCGCAGGCCTGTGTAGACAATTTCGATGTCCTCGCCTGGCTTCTTACCAGTAAGGCGTATTAGCTGTTCTGCTAAGTAGGTAATTTTTACTGGTTCTCCCATATCGAGAACGAATATTTCTCCTCCCTTACCCATCGTTCCAGCCTGCAGAATCAGTTGTGCTGCTTCGGGAATGGTCATAAAGTAACGCGTAATTTCTGGATGTGTGACCGTAACCGGGCCACCTTCTTCAATTTGTTTCTGGAACAAAGGAATCACGCTACCTGCAGAACCCAGCACATTACCGAAACGCACGGTAATAAAATGTGTGAAAGAACGTGCGCTCAGGTTCTGACAGTAGATCTCTGCGACACGTTTGGTCATGCCCATAATGTTGGCAGGGTTCACGGCCTTGTCAGTGGAGATCATGACAAAAGTGGTGCAACCATAACGATCGGCAAGCGCGGCAAGGTTGCGCGTACCGAGCACATTGTTCTTCACGGCCGCGCGCAGTTGGTGTTCAAGTATCGGCACGTGCTTGTAAGCAGCAGCGTGCAGAATTACAGCAGGTCGGTGTGCAAGCAGCATCTGCTCGACCGCAACCGGGTCGTATATATCCCCAAGCAGTGCCGTGAGCCTGAGGCCAGGGAAAGTCCGTCTCAGCTCGAGCTCAATCGAATAAAGGTTAAACTCGCTCTGTTCGAAAATCACTAAGTGTGCTGGTTTGAGGCGAGCCACCTGCCGGCAAAGCTCCGAGCCAATGGAGCCGCCGCCACCGGTTACAAGAATAGTGTTGCCCTGTACTCCGCGTGTAATCGCCGTCCAGTCGAGAGATACACTCTCGCGCCCGAGCAGGTCGTCGATCTTGACCTCACGCAACTCCTTGAGACTGACCTGTCCGGTAACCAGATCCTTCAAGTGTGGCAGTACCCGGAACGACACGCCTGTCGCTTCACACAAGCCTACTACGCGTTGCATTTGTCGTGAGTTGGCGGATGGCAACGCAATCAGAATGAGTTGCACCGCTAACTCGGTGACCAGCTCCGGAATCATACTGCAGGCACCTACAACCCGCATCCCGTGCACATCCTTGCCCAGCTTTGCCGGGTCATCGTCGACAAAAGCTACTGGCCGATATGCATGCTGCGAATCACGCAATAAATCACGCACCAGCATCTCACCCGCCTGCCCGGCTCCGACGATCAGGACATTCTTTACCTCTTGTCCATACAAGCGCCGATCCTTGATCCAACGATAAACAAAACGCGGTCCTCCAAGCAGCAGAACCAGCAGAATGGAATCCAGCACGAACACCGAACGCGGCACAACCTGAAGTCGGGTTAAAATAAAAATTGCGATCGCCGCTACGGCAACTCCTGTCAGGGTTGCCTTCAGAATGCGGATCAAATCAGGCATCGAGGCAAAGCGCCACACACCACGATACAGACCGAAGTACCAGAACATGCTGCCTTGGGCGAGCATCACCACTGGCAACATGAACAGAGCCTGTCGCCAGAACTCCACGGGAATACCGTCAAGATTGAAACGCAACCAGTAGGAAGCCAGCCAGGCGACAGGCACCATAAACAGATCATGCAGAAATGCCGCATAACGCTTCTGCAACTTCCCTAGCAACCGGATCATGTATCCATCTTCTTTTCAAGTACGTGAACGCCGGAAATCAGCAATGTATACACAATGCACCAGAAAATGATCAGCATGATTTGTCCCTGTGTATCCATATATCGCGCGACCAATGCGGAAAGCCCGCAGGCCAGCATCAGGACATATTCGTACAATACTGTCTTCCGATGCCCCCAGCCGGATTGTACCAGACGCTGATAATAATGTGACTTGTGCGCTTGCCAGACACGCTCACCCCGGGACAGCCTACGCACCAACGTGACACTGGCATCCACAATAAACGGGGAGAACACCAATAACGCTGTCCAGAATGGAAATATTCCTTCCTGCGAGCCCCACAGGCTCAACCCGCCTGACAACAGCCCCAGGGCCGCAGAGCCAGAATCGCCCATAAAAATGCGAGCTGGCGGAAAGTTATGCACCAGAAACCCTCCAGCCGCTGCTGCAATCGCGAGACTCAGGGAGGCAAATGGCAAATTGCCGGCATACAGACCGAGTAGCGCAAATGTTCCGAAACCAATCAACGTCATACCACCGGCAAATCCATCCATCCCATCCATGAAGTTGTATAGATTCACCATCCACACCAGGAACAGTGTGGACAGCCCTAGACCCATCCATGCCGGCCACACAACAGGCAACCCGGGAAACAATGTTGGGAGTGTGAAACCGGCGCCTAGCACGACAAGGCAGGCACCGACCATGTGGCCAAAGAATCGTACAACGACCGGAAGACCGCGCCGATCGTCCAGAAATGAGAGTCCTGCTATCAGCGCCGTGCCGATCACAAGCCAAACGATTGAGCTGTCGCCACCCATTGTGAACAGCCAGACTGGAATTGCCGAAAAGATGCCCGCGAGAATTGCGATACCACCGGTGCGCGGCGTGGGCAACGTATGTAATGAACGTTCGTTCGGATGGTCGAGCAAATGCAGGCGCGAATCGGGATCGCAGAAACGTCGCGTCAGGAAGGCAGCAACCGCAAATGCGAGTACTGCCAACAAAAGCATCCAGGGCGTCATTGGTTCATGGCCAGATACCAGTTGGCCGTGCGTACCAGTTCTGAGTCCACAGTGGACGGCGGGGTCCAGCCTAGCAGTTCGCGTGCTTTATACGCATCGGCCTGCAGTGAACTACACAGTCGTTCGTAGATTCCGGGACGCCCCACAATTCTTGCCGCCAGATGCAGCAATGCTGGTGGAAATGGCAGCAGCCGCGATTTTCGACCCAACGCACGAGCAACACGGTTCAGCAGATCAGGCATGGAAAGATCTTCGCCATCGGAAGCAAGAAACAATTGTCCAGCAGCAGCCGGGTGTGTCACGCAACATTCCAGGAGTGAGGCAAGATTTGTGAGTCCAATAAAACTGCGTCGGTTGTCGCAGCTCGCCAAAGGCAATGGCCAGCCTCTCTGAATCACATGCAGCATTGACAGGAAATTTCCTTTTACTCCTGGGCCATAGACCAGCGGAGGCCGAACAATGACCACCGCCAGCCCGGTGTGCTGGCTTATTTCATGTAATGCTAGCTCGGCTTCCAGTTTTGATTGTGCATAGGCATCTTCCGGGCCCGGTTTGTCGTCGGCTCGGAAGGGCCGGGCTGAGGTGTGTTCGCCGTTCACCTTGATCGTGCTGACATAGATGATACGTTTGACACCTGCCGCTGCAGCCTGGCGTGCCAGGTTGATGGTTCCTGCCGTGTTCACGGCGCGGAAGTCTGTCAGCGGATCGCGCGCCACTTCCCGCATCACGTGCACTCTGGCAGCAAGGTGCACGACATGTGTCACGCCAGACAGCGCCGTCGTCCAGTCGGTACCAGCATGGATCTCGCCAACCTCTACTTTCTGACCAACGAGTGAACGTATTCCGGCAGCGCTTCCTGCTCGGACCGCGGCTCTGGTTTCGACGCCATGCTCTACCAGCCGCTCGCACAGGGCCGCACCGACGAAACCGTTGGCTCCGGTAACCAGCACCCGCTTCTTCTTCGGTGACATGGCTGTTCTCAGCCTGGGAATTTCCGCCAGACGACCCGGTTTACATAGTCGGTGTAACTCAGGATGATTCGCACGACCTTCTGCGACACATTGTCGATATCATAGTCCTGAACAATTCTGGCATTCCCCGCGCCTGCCTGACTCTGGCGAGTCACAACTTCGATAGCCTCGATAACCTTTTCCGGCTCAAGCCCGCACATGATCAACGTTCCTTCATCCATCCCTTCAGGTCTCTCATGGGCCTGTCGGATCGTTACTGCCGGAAACCCAAGCACAGATGCCTCTTCCGTAATGGTGCCGCTATCCGAGATCGCACAAAACGCGTGCTGTTGCAGATGCACATAGTCGAAAAACCCCATTGGCTTGAGAAACCGTATCCGACCATCCATACCGGTCCGGCCCTTTTCGTTCAGACGCTTCTGCGTTCGCGGGTGTGTCGATACAACAATTGGATGGCCATATTTATTGGCAACCGCGTCCAGTGTACCCAGAAAATCGCTGAAGTTCCGGTCTGAATCGATGTTCTCCTCCCGGTGCGCACTGACCAGGAAGTACTGTTGATTCTTCAGCTCAAGCCTGTTCAGCACATCGGATGCGGCGATCTTTTCTTTGTGGTAATCAAGGATCTCCTTCATCGGTGAACCGGTTTTAATAACCATCTCCGGCCGCAGGCCCTCTGCCAGCAAATACCTTCTGGCGTGTTCGGTATACGTCAAGTTGATATCGCTGATGTGGTCAATAACCTTCCGGTTTATCTCTTCCGGGACACGTTGATCAAAACAACGGTTACCTGCCTCCATGTGGAAGATCGGAATCTTGCGCCGCTTCGCAGCGATTACCGCCAGGCAGCTGTTGGTATCGCCGAGCAGGAGCAGCGCATCAGGAGGCAGCTCGTCCATGACGGCATCGGCCTTGATGATCACATTGCCAATGGTTTCTGCGCTGTTGTTGCCGGCGGCATTCAAGAAACGATCCGGCTTACGTAACCCCAAATCACTGAAGAATATCTCATTCAGTTCGTAATCATAGTTTTGCCCGGTATGGACAAGAGTATGATCAACGTATTGATCCAGCTCACCAATAACACGTGACAGTTTAATAATTTCCGGCCTGGTGCCAACAATGGTCATGACCTTCAGTGTCATCTCTCCCCCTGTATCTCTGTCGAATTACTCAGCTGTTATTGTGAACTGTTGTGGGGCTCAAATCAGCGTAACATTTCTGCTTCTTGGGATGTATCTGGGTCATCGACCATCAGTCTGTGTTGGTGAAGAAGCTGTGCTGTCCCTGCAAGATCAAGGACGGTATCGGCCGAACTGAATTCCTTGTTCAACGCGCTTGGTTCACGCATACCATCTTCGCGCAGTTCCGGCAACATCGGCAGAATGGCATAGTAGTCCCCACGTTTTACGCAATGGTTAGCCTCTTCCTCTGACACCATAATTTCGTGCATCTTCTCACCGGGACGAATACCGGTGACCTTGATCTCTACGCCTCTGTTGCCAATCAACGTCTTCGCAATGTTGATCACTGTGGCCGCCGGTGCATTGGGAACATAGGTTTCACCTCGTCGCGCCTCACGCATGGCGGCAAAGACCGTATCCACTGCCTGGTTCAGGCTCAATAAAAATCGGGTCATGTCCGGGACGGTTACTGTCACTGGTCCGCCCTTCCGGATCTGATCATGGAACAGCGGAATAACTGAGCCGCGTGATGCCAGGACATTGCCATAACGCACACAGATAAATCGCGTACGTGGATTCAGTATGTTCGCAGCAATAAAAATGCGCTCCTGTATCGACTTGGTCATACCCATTACATTCACAGGCTTGCAGGCCTTATCAGTGCTTATACCGATGACGGTCTCGACTGGGTAACCATGTTCCTCGATCGCGCGCACAATATTGGCTGCACCAATGCAGTTGGTAAGCACCGCTTGGGTGGGGAAATACTCACAGGCCGGCACCTGCTTGAGCGCGGCGGCATTCACGACAATGTCTGTGCCCTTCACGGCTGAGCAGACGTCCGCAAAATTCCGAACATCACCAATACGGAATTCCAGAACATTCATGAAATTTCGATAGATCACTTCGTCTGTCGCGACCAGTTTGTGCAGGTACGACATACGCATGTCGTGTTGCTTGGCTTCATCCCTGGACAATACAATGATCTTTCGGGGCATTCCCTGTTCACCGGTCAAGACACGATGAACAAAGGTTTTACCCATCGAGCCTGTTCCACCTGTCACCAGAATGGTCTTGCCTTCAAAAATCATGTACCACCCCGTTTGATGTCGTTAGTCAATTCTTCAAGCATGTCATCCCATGCTGGCGGCATATAACCGAATTCATTCCGGAATCTGGTGGAGTCAAGACTTCTGTCAATGCCAAGCGATTCATCCGGTTCGATTTGAACAGGGAGTTCTAGTTTTGCCCTTAATCTCGTCAGCAGATCTAGCTTGCTGATAGGAGCGCTCGAAACGTGATAGAGGCCGGAGGCCTGCGGATACTGCACCAGCAAGCTCTCGATGATTCGTGCCATTTCAATGGTCGTGAAGCCGGAGAAAATGGCCTTTCGATAACCCTTCACCGTCCCCTTCTGGGTAAGAAACCATTCCACCAGGCTCTTCTTGCGCGTCAATTCGGTTCCAATGATCGAGGTTCGCAGGGTTAAGCAATGTGGCTCGTGCACCTCGCCTAGATATTTGCTCTTGCCGTACAAATCTCCTGCATCCGACAGGTCGTTTTCCTGATAGTTACCCTTCCGTCCGGAGAATACGCAATCCGTGCTCATATGAACAAGCCGCGCACCTACTGCCTTGCACAGCACCGCCAGACGGTGGGGAAATAGGGCATTGATCTCAATGCTCGGAATGCTTTCCTTGGAGGCTGACTGCTGTTTTACGATCCCGACAGCGTTAACCACCGCTTGTGGATGAAAATCGGCCAGTACCCCGACCAGTTCCCCGGTATGGGCAATATTGACTCCATAATAACTGTTTCCCGGCCGGAACAGGCCGAAATCTGCATAGTCCCCAGGATCGCGTCTAAGTGTTGCGCGCACCTCGTGCCGTCCTTGCCACTGACGCAGCAATTGGTGCCCCAGCATGCCATCTCCGCCTAAAATCAGAATACGCAAGACATTACCTCTTAGAAATGAACTCTTTCATCTGCCTGTCCAGACGGTCCAGCAGCATGTTGCGTTCAAAGTTTGCCAGAAAGTAGCTCCGTCCGCTGGTCCCCATGGCAGCACGTTGGTGCGGCAGCATCCGGTATATATTAAGCAACGCATCAGCCAGTGCGGTGGAGTCCTCTGCCGGAACCGCTACCCCAGCACCGGATTCCTCAACAATCCGCGCCCCTTCTCCATCCAGTGCCGCAATAATCGGACGCCCACAGGCAAGGTACGACTGTATTTTAGAGGGTATGGTCAGCGCGAAAATAGGGTCCCGTTTCAGCGTCACCAGCATCACATCCGCCAGTGAAAAAAATTTCGGCATGCTGGATACCGGGAATTTACCCAAGAGATGCACGCTGTTACTGAGCCCGCGACGTTGAATCTCTTGTTTAACCCATGTTGCCATGCGTCCATCACCCAGTATTATCCAGTGTATATCCTTATATGTCCGTATTCGCTCCGCAGCCGCAAGTATCGTCTCGAAATCCTGGGATGAGCCAATATTGCCGGCAAACATGACGCGGAATCCGGTCGGCAGTAAACTGTACTCGGATGAACCTTCTGGAAGTGATACCGGCTGGTACAGCTCCTCTGCGCAATTCGGAAAGTAAGCAATCCGGCTCTGTTCTACGCCGTGCTTTTTTACCGGATCGGTAAACGCTCTGGATTGCACCAGCAGGCAATCACACCGGTTATAAATATATCGTACAAGCCTCTCAACAGACCGGAGTATTAAGGGTGACCGTACCATGCCTGTCGCCGACAGGCTCTCAGGCCAGAGGTCCTGAATCCAGAAGAATATCGGTGCGTGACGAATCTTCTTCAAGACGATGGCTGGAATCCCCACCGTAACCGGTGATGGCTCATAGACAAAGATTGCGTCATACCTTTCCCGGCAGCGCAAAGGAGCCAGTACACTCGCTAGCAGTGCGAACGACAGATAGTTGAGCATCAGCCGTAGAGCGCCTCCACCACCGCGGGGTATGAGCGGTATTCGAACCACCTGTATCCCTTCATAACGGTCATGGCTTCTTTTCAGGAAACCATATCCATCAAAATATCTCCCTTGTGGATAGTTTGGTTTTCCGGTGAGAACGGATACATCCCAACCACGTTGCTTCAAACCTAACGCCAAATCATTTATTCTGAAATCCTCTGGCCAGAAGTACTGTGTGATGATCAGAACTCTCACAGGTTTGGATGCGCTCATTCTGCTGTCTGTGAATACTTGTACATCAAAAACTTATTGGCATTATATATTACGAGTACATTCAGGAAGAGCGCCCCGAAGAGAAGGTAACTCTGACCCGGCACATACCCGTAATTGGCATAACGGTATGCCACAACCTGTGCCAGCAAGGCGCACAAAATGAGGTTTCCTCCTCCCGTCCTGTATACAGATACTTCTGTTGTCGCTGCGGCAACTCCCAAAAGAAACATGCATGTAAACAAAAAAGGTAAGGATCCTGGATAAAAACAAAACGCCAATATTCCCGGGAGGGATATGTAATGATGCCTCTTAAGATCTGCATGTACATACGGTGAAGTGATTATGTTCTTGTCGTAAAAGCTCGCCTTATTGTATGAATAGTCTTCATGCCATGCGTCACTCCACAACTTCCATCCTTTCCCTGGATAGCTGGCTACGGCCATGACGCCTTCTATCCCTACCCACCGATCGAGGAATAGCGGTGTCGCCATATAACTGTTTCCAGTTACACTTCTGTACATGTTCTGATAGTTGGCATATTCAAGTGAGTTTCCTGCTCGTAAAGAATTGACTATTGCAACAGAACTTCCGAACAGAACAACAAATAACGTCGATGTTACTATCCAGAAACGGAAACTAGTTTTTATAGTATTGAAATTTAGGCTCTTGAACACAACATAGGCCATAGCACTTGAATTCAATATCATGCCACGGCTCAAAAGTGACACATTTGTAAGAAAACCTTCCATCAGCCCCAGTATCACCACAAAATATGTCGTTCGTTTTTTTGTAGTGAATTCATGGTGCATGATTACTGATGAGATAGACGCTAGCCCGAATAGAATCAACCAACTGAAGACGCCCACAAGACCGTAAGGCAGGATTGTTTTTGGTACCTCCCCTCTTAGATAGATTCCAAAAAATATATTTGCAGACGCTATAGATACAAACAATATTACGAATCCTGACAATATTGCCCTGCGATTATTCTTGTAAAACTGATGCAGGCCTTCATGTGCCATGGTCCCCATTTTTATTGGGTACGTGAACATACACCTTTCGCGTAGGTAGCTGGCCGCCAATAAACCAAGAAAGCCACAGGATGACACAAGCAATACCTGGTCGAATCCCGACGTCACCCCTTCTTGAGTAGCGCTTCCATCTAGAGTCCGGTGGTTACTGTAGCCGATCGCTCGACCAGTTGTCTTGCGTACGCAGCAGGGGTCAGTCCGCCCAACACCCTCTTCGGTCGCTCCTCGTTGTATTCCCGTCGCCAGGTTTCGATGAGGGTCTGGACATGCGCCAGGTTCAGGAACCAGTGCTCGTTCAGGCATTCATCACGCAGCCGCCCGTTAAACGATTCGATGTAGGCGTTCTGGTTCGGTTTGCCCGGCTCGATGAGTCGCAGTGTCACGTTGTGGGTGTGCGCCCAGGTCAGCATGGCGTGCCCACAGAACTCTTTACCGTTGTCGGTACGGATGATCCGTGGCAGCCCGCGGGTGACAGCAAGCCGATCAAGAATGCGTGTCACGGTGAGGCCCCCAATCGCCCGTTCCGACACGATGGCCACCGATTCGTGCGTGGCGTCGTCCACGATGGTGAGGCACTTGACCACCCGGC
>Ga0315281_10001828_pt1 | contig 31614 bp, 24 predicted proteins | sample YL17G07_0_MG_FD_204540 | JGI IMG/M metagenome (GOLD analysis project Ga0315281, IMG submission 204540) | Sediment microbial communities from Yellowstone Lake, YNP, Wyoming, USA - YL17G07_0 | ecosystem: Environmental > Aquatic > Freshwater > Lake > Sediment | place: USA: Wyoming | collected...
CGGACTCCACTTCCCCTCTTCCTTGAGCATCTTGATTCGCTCGATTCGGGTAAGCACGTTTCTCGGTCTGGCCAATTTCCCTGAAGTTTTCAAACTTTTATCAATACTCATATCTCCTCCTGGCTCCTATTTCATACGTACGGGATAACATCCCTCAAATTGTTTTTTATTTTCATAAACCAGCTCAGCCACCGCCTTTTGCGCGTGGCTCAAGGCGGAGCTGTCGCTTCCTTCATATTCGCCTACACAAACAAAAATATCTTTTTCACCGCTTACTACAAAGGCGTCCAATTTCAGTTTATCATAGATTGCCCTTGCAGCCTCCTTTGCCTTCTCAATGTTTTCCTTGGTGTTTTTATAAGAAACCACCCGCAACGTCCAGGTATCTTTAGCCGCCATTTTTGGCGGTTCTGCCTGTTTTTCCACTTTTTGCTGCGCCTGCTTGCTCGTATTTTTTTGAGACAATTCCACTGCCTTTGCAGACGCAGGTTCCGCTTGTTTTTCCGTCTTTTGAGTTTGCGCTGGCGACTTGCTTGCTGGTTTCTGAGATACCTCTACAACCTTTGCGGGTGTAGGTTCGGCTTTCTTCGTCGTCAAAGGCTTTACGGTTTCAAGCCACTGATCCTCTTCGTGTTGTTCCTCCACCAAGCCGGCACCCTTATTGTAACCAACCTTATACCCTACAAAAAAACAGGCGATTGACAAAAAAGTTGCCGCAATTGCGCTAATGAGCAAGGTTTCCTGGCGTAATACAACGTCGTCCTTTCGCACGGACGGTTCGCTGGTAAAAGAGCCGGTCGGCGTGGAATAAGACTTCGGCGCCGACTCTACTTTTACCTTATCTGAAATGCCTTCTTTAGTGGTATTCTTGATCCACTTCAATGGGTCTACCGGAGCAACCGGCCTCCTACTTTCACGGATTTCTGCAACAGGTGGCGATGGAGGCGTCTCTTTAGGTTTAACAAAAGGTTCCTCTTCCTTTTTTTGTACTAATTCCTGCCCTTCCGGTTTCTTGAACAGTTCAAAAAATTCCTTTGAATCGCTTCCTTTGGTCATATCTGATTACTCCGCCATACCGATCAGTAAATTCCCCAAAAAATTCAGCGAATACTTGCAATAACTATTAGTTTTAACAATCCATTAAATAATTAGTTATATAGTTTTCCGTTCAGACAGTACGTAACGGCCCCACACTCATAACGCTTTGAGTTTAAGATAATATTGGTATAAAGTCAAGCGATTTGTGTTCTTAGGTGTTCTTAGAGTCTGAAAAAACCTGTCCGTTATACTTGATGGAATGCGCCTGCATTATGACATGCGATTGGCCATGAAAGAGGCTATCTCTTTGAAGATGGTCTTGTCTTCCACGGGGATTTCGTCAATGGTCTTATATGCCCGTTTTATCAAACCATCCGCGTAGTCTTGTGCATATTCCATCGCATGGTATTTTTTGTATATGTCTAAAACCACTTTTATGTCACTATCCGTCGTGTCGTCCCTTACCTTTGACATGATGAGGTACAATTGTCGCTTATCATCGACGTTTGCTATTTGCAGCACGTAAGAATAGAGAAAACTCGCCTTGCCTTCCTTGATATCAGAGCCAATTACCCCGCCCCGGCCTTTCCCCTGGGTCAAATCGATCAGGTCGTCCCGTATCTGGAATGCCGGGCCCATGGTCTTTCCCAGCGTCCAAATCTTTTCAACCACATGGTCAGAAACACCTGACGCAATAGCGCCGCCCACCATGCCACAGGCAAGATAGTATCCCGTTTTAAGCTCCACCATTTCCATATATCTATCCACGGTAAACCCTTCAGCGGCCCTTGCGTTGATGTCGAGTGCCTGTCCCTCCACCGTTTTGCCGTAGGTAAGGGTAAACACCTCTAACAATTTCACCTTTTTTTCTACGGAAACGGGGCTGGCAAGGAGGCTTTTATAGGCGCAGGCAAGAAGGTAGTCACCGGCGTTAACGGCGTTGGCTATGCCGTATTTTACCCAGACGGTAGGCTGGTCGCGCCGCATGGTATCGCCGTCTTCGATGTCGTCGTGCATAAGGAACATGTTATGCATAATCTCCACCGCAAGGGCAAAATGGATGGCATTGTCCGGGTTTCCACCCAACGCCTCACAGGTAATGAGGCAAATAGCAGGCCTCACCCGCTTTCCGCCGGTGTGCAGATGGTGCCATATAGGATCGCTCAAATAATCTTTTCGCCCCGGAGGAATAAGTTCCTTCAGGAGGTCGTTTATCTTTGCGCCGTAAATCTTAATAGCATCCTCTATGCCCATCTTTTCCTCTCTTAAAAATCTCTCGGCAGATCAACCGTCCCCGGTTGACATTATGATTTTTCCTTGTTCCGCTGAATAAGGGATTTTGTTATGGCAAGCGGGAACGCTTGCCATACCTTTGCTTTGAATCAGGCCGTTCTTGTAGTTGCGCTCGATATAGATACAGGCATTGTCGGGCATTGTCAGGTACTGTCACGCATTGTGTGGAAGTTTAGCGCGGCGTACCATGCAAGCGTCCATCAGGGCTGAAGCCCTGAGCTACAGGGCTACTCCCTGCCCAGGAACTCGCCGGTTCGGGTGTCCACCTTGATGGTTTCACCAGTGTTTATAAACAGAGGGACTTTTACAATAAGCCCGGTTTCTAATTTTGCGGGTTTGTATACGTTCACAACGGTGTCACCCTTCATGCCGGGGTCCGTCTCGACTATTTTCAGGACGACCGAGGTCGGCAATTCTACGGAAAGGGCTTTGCCTTCGTAAAAGGCTATTTTTGCCTGGCTGTTTAGTATCATATAAGGGATCGCGTCTTTGATAGCCTCTTCCGGCAGCATGATTTGCTCGTAGTTTTCTGTGTCCATAAAGCAATAGCTGTCTCCGTCCCGGTACAAATATTCCATGTTGCGGTGCTCAAGGAATATGTCTTCTACCTTATCGCTGGAACGGAATCGTTTCTGAACGATGTTGCCCTGTTTCATACTCTTCAGCTTTGCCTGCACCATACCGCGCCAGTTTCCGGGCGTTACGTGCTGATAGTCCACCACCAAAAACAATTCTCCGTCCATCTTAATTACCGTGCCTCTTTTCAGTTCTGTCGCGCTTAACAATTTAACCGCTCCTCAGTAAAGATTAACTTATTAAAAAAAATGCATGCTATAAAAATTCCGCCATTACCGAGTCCGCAACGAATAATCCCTTTTCGGTAAGCCTCAAATGCTCGTCTTCGTAGCTGACCAATCCATCTCTGGACAGATTGCCTATCTGGTCTCTGAACCGGTCGTCTATTTTACATCCGAATCTTTCGTAAAAATCGGCGTTTGATATGCCTTTCCGCAGCCTTAACGACATAACAACGGTCTCTGCGGCGCTCTGTGCATCCGGCAAGTGCTCACGGAAGGCCGTTGTGTCGTTGTTTCGCAATATTCCGTCGATATAGCTAAGCACGTTGTTTTCATGAGCGGTTCTTACGCCGTTGATAAAGGAAAATGCCCCCGCCCCAACGCCCACGTAGCTTAAGTTTTTCCAATAAAAGTAGTTGTGAATACATTCATACCCGCTTTTGGCAAAGTTTGAAATTTCGTAATGATTATAGCCATTGTCCGTTCCGTAGGTAATGGCCGTTTTATACATTTCCAGTTCAACGGACTCGTCCAACTTGCTGATGGCCTCATTTTGCAAATCTCTGGCAAGCGGCGTATCGTCCTCGTACGTCAGGGCGTACGTTGACACGTGTTCGGGTTGCAACCCAATTGCCGTTTCAAGGTCTTTCTCCCAATCGTTCAGCGTTTGTCCGGGACAGCCAAAGATTAAGTCAACGTTGATATTATGAAATCCGGCCTTTCTCAGCAAGGCAAAGGTATCTTTCACGTCGTCCCCGGCATGGATGCGTCCAAGCATTTTCAGGTGTTTCTCCTGAAATGATTGCACCCCTATGCTTATGCGGTTTACCAGACGCTCCTTTAACAGCCGCGCCTTCGCTTGCGTCACCGTTGCGGGATTTGCCTCAACGGTGAACTCCCGGGTATTATCTGAAACCATACCGTAGTGGATGGCGCTATCCAGCAGCCTTTCCAGTTGAGACTCGTTCAATACCGTAGGCGTCCCGCCTCCGATATAAACGGTATGAAACAGATATCGGTCTTTTAGCGTCTCAAACTCACGTTCAACGGCGTCGAGATAACGGTCGATGGTGTTCGATGCCGACACTGTCGAGTTAAAATCACAATAGCTACACCTTTTTACGCAAAAGGGGATGTGTATGTATAGCGCCTTCGGTGAAACGTCTTTCATAAATATTATGGCAATAAGGTAATAAATGCCGGAAGTGCCACAAAAAAAGAGAAAAGGTGGAATATACCATATATTCTTTGTGACCTTTGTGGCTCTGTGTGAGAAAATAAAAAAATGAACTCTGACTCACACAAAGCCACGAAGACACAAAGAAAAACTTTAATCTGTGATTTCAAAGTTGTTATTATTGTATTGCCCCTTCAGCACGCCCATCTCGCTCATTATAATTTTTTTGTAATACTGAAGTCGCCTGTCAGGGTTTTCCAAATTTCCTTTAAATCGCTTTGTAAGGTCTTTGTAAATAAGCTTTACCGGAATTTCTTTCACCCGCAAACCGGCCTTCCATGCCTGAATCCAAAATTGCAGGGGCATGCCGTAGCCGGGTTCCGTTAAGTGAACTTTCCGCAATGTTTCTACTTTATATGCCTTGAAGCCACAAAACGAATCCGTCAGTTGAAATCCGGTTATACGATTGAGGATGCCGGTGACCTCTTTGTTGATAAGATACCGCTCCAGAGGCGCTTCGTCGTCCATCTCTGTGGGCAAGAGATAGCGTGAACCGGATACGATATCACAATCATCAAAAGGAATTTCCTTCAAAAACAGGGGAATTTCCTCCGGCTTGTGTTGCCCGTCACCGTCAATCGTTAAAAGGTAGTTATATGCCTTGTCCACCGCAAAGGTAAATGCATCAATGATCGTCTTGCCGTATCCGAGATTTTCCGGATGGATAATAGTTTGTACGTTGGCATCGTGAGGCAGCCACTTATCAATGCCGTCAGTCGATCCATCGTCAATAACCAGGATATCTAATGAAAATTTCTTCACACCTTGAATAATGGTGTGCGCGTCACTTTCGTTAAATACCGGTAAGGCGACGAGTATCTTGTTTTTGTCCGTAATGATTGGCAACACTTCACCTCTCATCAGAGTGTGACGTTTGCGTGCATTTTTAATGCCTCAACGGTATTTCTGAGCAGCATAACTACCGTTACCGGCCCCACTCCGCCCGGAACCGGCGTAATGTAAGAGGCGACCTCCTTGGCGGTGGCAAATTCAACGTCGCCCACCGTCTTCATCTTTTGTTTCCCGTTTTTATTCATCACGGGGTTTCCCAGTGCATCAAATTCTTTTACGCGGTTGATGCCAACGTCTATTACAATAGCACCGGGCTTGATCATGTCGCCCTTTATCATTTCCGCCTTTCCAACGGCGGCAATCAATATATCCGCCTTTTTCGTTTGGGCTTGGAGGTCTTTCGTCCCCGAATGACAGATCGTGGGCGTGGCCGATAAATCGAGCATTAACAAACTAACGGGTTTTCCGACAATAGCGCTGCGGCCGACGATGGTTGTCTCTTTCCCCTTGATTTCAACGCCTACGGACTTTACCAGTTCAACCGCCGCCATCGCCGTGCAGGGCGCCAGTCGGGTATTACCATAGACCAGTTCACCCATATTCGTTGGGTTCATTCCCTCAACATCCTTGTGATGAGCAATTAACGTTTGTACTTTTTTAGCATCCATGCCCTCCGGAAGAGGCATTTGCAGGATAACGCCCGTTACCTGCGGGTCGCCGTTCAGTTTTTTGATGTGGCCGATGAGGTCGTTTTCTTTCGTATCGGCAGGTAATTCGTCAAGGGTATAAGTTATACCTACCGCCTCACACTGTTTCTGCTGATTTTGAACGTACAGCCGGGACGCCGCATTTTCTCCGACCTGTACGGCCTTTAAATGGGGATGGAATCCTTTTTTCTTTAATGCGCTTATTTCTTCAATCAATCGATTTCGAATCTGTCCCGCAACGGATTCACCGTCTATAATAATCGCTGACATAATATCCTCTCAAATTATGGTTAAAAAGGGTGGGTTCGGTTAATCATTCCCATTACAAAGCTGCTTAAACTTACAAAACGGCTTAAACTAAGAATTTATAATTATAGAAGAACAAGCAATTATATAGCAAGGAAAAATCAGCGAAAAGCAAGACTTTCCCTTGTGGGTAAATCTGTTGACATCGACCACCGTAACTGATAAAATCGCCTGCGAGTTTTACACAGAATCATTACGAAGTCGCTTTCCTTTGTGTAGTTAGATTGCTTGAAATCCCGACCGTAGCTTTCTGAGACAGATCGATGCGTGATATCGTCGGGATAAAGAATTTTAATATTCATAAATAATTTATGCGGGGTGGCAAAGTTGAGGGTAAAGGTCGCTAAAACAGCAGGGTTTTGTATGGGTGTCCGGCGTGCAATGGACATCCTCTTGGATGCTGCAAATGAAAAAAACGAAGACGGCAGGGTTTATACGGATGGGCCCCTTATCCATAATCCACAAGTACTTGAATATTTAGAAAAAAGAGGAATTCAGGTTGTTAAGGGGCAAACGGAACTTTCTAAGAGCACGGTGGTTATACGGGCGCACGGCATTACACCTGCCCGTAGGAAAGAAATAGAAAACACGGGGGCAAAGGTTTGCGACGCTACGTGTCCACACGTTATGAGAGTGCAATCTATCATCAAAAAATATGCCGCACAGGGTTATTCAACTATTATTGTCGGTGATAAAGGTCACGCGGAAGTTGTTGGGCTTTTAGGGTATGCTGAAGGCAAAGGCCACGTGGTGCAGGAGTTGGAAGAAATAGAGCAACTCCCGCCTATGGACAAGGTTTGCATTGTGGCACAAACCACCCAAGACAGGCACATGTTTAAGGAGGCAATAGAACGACTTAAGAAACGTTATGCTCAATGTGAATCATTTGAAACTATTTGCAGTTCCACGTACAAACGCCAGGATGAAATTGTCAGTCTCAGTAAGTCGGTGGATGCTATGATTGTTGTGGGCGGGAGAGGAAGCGCCAACACCGCCCGGTTGGTAAAAATCTGTGAATCGCAGGGAACGCCAACCTTCCACGTGGAAACAGATACCGAGTTGGACCTTGCCCAGCTTAAAGATTTCGACACCATTGGTGTAACCGCCGGTGCCTCTACCCCAAACTGGATGATTAAACGGGTTGTGGAGAAGGTACATGCGTATAAAGTCAGTCGATATGGAAAAATCTTGTTTGGTATAAAGGGCGTTGCGCATTTTTTTATCAGGAGTTGTATTTATGCGGGGCTAGGCGCAGCCAGTTTAAGTTACGCAAGCGCCACGTTGATCGGAATTCACCCCCGAATCAGTTTTTGTTTAATTGCGGCGCTATTTATTTTCTCCATGCAGGTCTTAAACCACTTCGCCAATAAAGAAGCTGTGGCAATTAACGAACCCTTAAAGGCAAGATTCTATGAAAGGAAGCAAACCCTCTTTGTGGCTCTTGGTATTACCGGCGCAGTAGTGTCGTTTATATTAGGATTCCTCCTATGTAAATCTATCTTTTTCTGCATTTTTCTCGCCAGTCTCTTCGGCATTTTCTATCGGCTCGAAATAATCCCAAAGAGCGTGTCACGCGTTATTCGCTACAGAAGCCTTGAGCAGATACCCGGCTCGAAGGAGATTTTTTATGGTATTGCGTGGTCTGTCAGCACGGCACTGATTCCCTTCCTTGGAACGACAAAGATTCTAACGCCCGCGCTTATTGTTACGCTTGGTGTAACCTTCAGCCTGGCGTTTGTCAGGGCGGTAGTGCTTGACATACGGGACATTCAGGGTGATCGTATACTAGGAAAGGAAACGATCCCGATTGCCATCGGTAAAGAACGGACTAAAACAATTCTTACCACTATAACGACGTTAACCGCAGCGATGTTGGCCATAAGCCCATTTTTGGGATGGACAACGTCTTTGGGATACTATCTGCTCCCCTGCGTTGCTTATGCGTTCGGATATCAATACCTGTTTCAAAAGCGAATTGTGTCTGAAGCCTTGATGCTGGAGACTATTGCCGATTTCAACTTTATACTTGCCGGAATCATTGTTTTTATTTGGAAATCCAGTCATTTTTGAGGGGCTAACGCTTCTATGAAAGAAGACAAAAAGCAGGGAATGTTTACTCAACTGAAAAAAGACGTGCGAAAACGAATACTAACGGGCTTATTGCTAATCCTGCCCGTTTACGTTACCTTTGTTGTCATAAAATTTCTCTTTGGTTTTATCGGGGGCATACTTTCACCGGTTGTCAAGAAAACGCTGTATTTTTTAGGCGTTACCATGCCGAATACGTCTCCTGCTGAATTTATCATCACCTTTTTCGGACTCATCCTCACCTTCATCGCATTATATTTCTTAGGTATTTTTGCGGCCAATTTCGTCGGCAAGTCCATCATCAGATATTTTGAAAACCTTTTAACAATAACGCCGATTGTAAAAAGCATCTATTCCTCCGTCAAGCAGATATTACATGCAGTTACCTTACCCGGCAAACAGGCCTTTCAACGCGTCGTCCTTGTCGATTTTCCAAAAGACGGCACAAAATCTATAGGCTTTGTTACCGGCGCTTCAGAATGTGGATATGGGAAAAAAATCAGTGTATTTGTTCCCACAATACCAAACCCTACCACGGGATTTTTAATATTTGTTGATGAAAATGCCATCACCAACACCAATCTTACGGTAGAAGATGCATTTAAAGCACTTTTCTCCGCCGGTGTGTTGATACCGGAAAATATATCTGCAGCATTCAATACGAACATTACCACAAGTCCCGACTCGGAAATTTCATAGAGCGGTAATACAACTCAAGGACGGGAGTGCATGTCGGCTGGTGTCGGCGACGGACTTCAAATCCGGTCTGTCCCGCTTCTAGCGGGATAGGTGGGTTCGATTCCCACACGCTCCCGCCATTAACAAATTGAGAGAAAAGGGCTTATAGCCTTTGCCCCCTCAAAAAACCAATAAATATTCACCATTACCCTTTTAAAAAATTGTAGCTGAGAAAAAACTGATGCGATACATTTTTAAAGGCAAAAGGCGTTTTTTTATTTTTATTCTCGACATACTTATTGTTATTGGCGCTTACTACGCTGCAATTCAGCTTCGCTTTGGAAGTAACAGCGCCAATGGCATACTTTCCAAAACTGTGCATATCGTGCCTATTCTGGTTGTTGCAAAGATAGGATGTTTTGTGTTCTTCGGTCTCTACAACCGCTTGTGGCGGTATGCCAGTATTAACGATCTCGTAAACATATTCAAAGGAACGCTGTTTGGAAGTGTGGCTGCCGTTGTTTTCGCTTTTATGGCACAAACCAAAGCCTATCCAAGATCGATTTGGATTATTGATTGGCTGCTTTCTTTTCTTCTCGTTAGTGGAATAAGATTAGCTTATCGTGTTTTTCTTGAATCCATTCCCACAACAAAGCGCTATGGAAAACGCCTGCTTATTGTTGGGGCTTGCGATTCGGGAGAAAAGATACTTCGAGAAATAAAAAACAATGAAAAAACAGGCTTCCGGGTTATTGGTTTTGTTGACGCTGAAAAAAAGAATTTGGGCATGCAGATCCATGGAGTTCCCGTGATGGGTTTGTTTCATGATCTAAAGCACGTGTTAACAAAGAAAAGAATAGAAGAGGTTGTTATTGCGGCAACCGATATCTCAGGGGAACAAGTTAAGAATATCGTAGCGGAGTGCAAAGAGAAAAACGTTGTTTGTAGAACCATTCCTAAAATGTCTGATTTAATAGATGGAACCACTAGCATTAAAAAACTTCGGAATATTGAACTAGAAGATCTTTTAGGCCGCGAGACGGTGAAGTTAGACATGGAGAAAATAAAATCTTTCATTCACGAAAGGAGCATATTGGTTACCGGTGCAGGGGGGTCTATTGGGGCAGAACTCTGCCGGCAGATTAGCAGGCTCCATCCAAGCAGAATGGTTGTTCTTGACAAGGCAGAAACACCGTTACATGAAATTACCTTAATGCTACAACAATCTCTCCCCCAAAGTGGATTGTTCCCCGTGCTTATGGATTTAAGGAATAAAAAATATTTGGCATCACTGTTTGACAGGTTTAAATTTGACATAATTTTCCATGCAGCGGCGTATAAACATGTTCCCATATTGGAGTATTTTCCAGAAGAAGCAGTAACCAATAACATTGTTGCAACAAAAAACCTGGTTGATATCGCGAAAAAGGCCAGCGTAGGGGCATTTATTCTTGTTTCAACGGATAAGGTAGTTAACCCTACCAGTGTTATGGGTGTGTCAAAGCGAATTTGTGAGATGTATATCCAGGAATTAAATAAAGATTCCAACTGCAAATACATTACCGTACGATTTGGAAACGTTTTGGAAAGCAATGGTAGTGTTGTACCGCTCTTTAAGCGGCAAATATGGGAAGGGGGGCCCGTAACGGTAACCCACCCCGACGTAGAAAGATACTTTATGAGCATTCCAGAAGCCATCCAATTGATAATACAGGCGTCGGCCTTGGGAACGGGGGGAGAAATATTTGTTTTGGACATGGGAAAACCTATTAAGATTATTGATCTGGCAAAAAGTCTTATCAACTTATCCGGTTATCAGAAGGATGAAATCAAGATTGTATTTACCGGTCTTCGTCCGGGGGAAAAGCTAGCAGAAGCCCTTTACATGAATGAAGACAAGATGTTGCCGACAAAGCACAGTAAGATAAAGATGTTCAAGACACATTGCCCCCTAAATAACAAAGAGCTAGAGGTTGCTATTTCTAAACTTACACGGTTCGCAAAAGAGGGAAACATCAGGGAAATCATTGCCCTATTTAAAGAGATGGTTCCCGAGTACCAACCTTCTGATATAGCAACGAAAGCAGACGTCTTGCCAAACACCCGACCCGGATAGGCCTCGCCGCCCTCACCATATAGCTTCATTCCTTAGCCTGAAAAGCATGATGATTCCAACGTATTTATCAACCTAATTATTCATAGATTTTATGTTGTTTTGTTTTCGGCTTTGTTACATTACGGACATACAATATATAGCGCAGCCAGGAACACTTGCCAGGCTTACGGGAATACCACTAAAAAACGTTTTATTTGCAATACGTGGTATTATCTATACAAATATATACAAAATATAGTGTTTTCGCTTGACAAATTTTTTATTTATGATACTATCGAGCCCATAATTAAATATATACTATATATAGTAACCGAAAATACAGAGAAAAGGAGGTGACCGAAAGAATATTTTCTGAAAATGGCGGTAGACTTGGGTTAGCTATATTATAAATTTTTGTAAAGAAAATCATATTAACTCATATTACTTAAAGGAGAGAGCTAGAGATGACAACGGCAATGCTAGAAATGCCTGTAGTATCAAGAGGTACCGGTAGTAGAGTAAAATCCGATGATGTACAGACACTTATCGAAGAAAAACTCAGCGCCTTTGACTCAAGAATTGAAGGACACGAATTCCTTGAAATTGACGGTGATATTAGCGGAAATACGCCGCAGGAACATTCACTGAAAATAATTAACCACAAACTGGAAGCAGCTTTTTCTGTTAGTCTTGACGCTGTAATTCGGCAAGATTTAGACCATATCGTTACGTCGCTCGAAACGGGCATTTCCACCCGCCTCCATGGTGTAACAAGGATTGTTGGCTATTATAGCAGGGTATCAAACTGGAATAAGTCGAAAATTGGTGAATTACACGACAGGCACCTCGGAAGGTATTCAGTAAAGTAAATAAGGGTTGTCTTCTCCCAAGGGATATTTACCCAACAGAGCCATTGTAGCGCAAATTACGACTGCAATGGCTCTGCTTCTTCCTGCCTCACGCATACAACTTCTTGTCGGCAACACATTGACAAAGCGTCTCGCTATTACGGACATAATTGTCAATAGCCCTTACGTGAAGCACCACACCTTCCGCAAAGCCGCCCTTAAAAAATCAGCTGATATACGGCATATTGTCCATTCCCGTATCATGGTTTTCCATTGTGCCTTCCCTTAAATTTTCTAAAAAGATAAAAAAAGCTTGTATCCTTCTTTGTTTTTGCTAAAGTAGCCACCTGAATCGGCTTTTGTTTAACCTTTATCTAAACAACAATAAACGATGGAGGAAATACGGTGGAAACCCATAATAAAACCAAGTTTCTTTTAGTCAATGTTTCTGACGACCACATGAAGGTCTATTTAACCATAAAATCTTTCACGCAAGAAAACATCGATATCTGTGTAGACGAAGTATTGAAATTTTTACAGACAAAAAACATTGTTACGGAAATAAATACGGAGTTGATAAAGACTACACTTGACAAAGTCAAGCAGGGAAATCTCACCACCGAAAACGTCCTTGTTTCCGAAGGAATCCAGGCAATTAATGGCAATGACGGCCATCTCGAATTTCTATTTAACGTGGACAAAAAAATCAAGCCGCACAAAGACACCAGCGGTAAAGTGGATTTCCACAACCTTAGCATAGTTGAAAATGTTGAAAAAGAACAGCCTCTGGTTAAATTAATAGAACCTACGTTCGGAACTCCTGGAAAGGACGTTTATGGCAAGGTGTTAGCACCGGTACACGGAAAACCGTGCAAGCTTCCAATGGGAGAGAGTACAAAGGTTTCGGGAAAAGACGCAAAGGTATTGGTGTCGTGTATAGAAGGAAACCCCCAATACACCGGAGGAGTTGTTACGGTAAAATCTTGTTATATGGTAGAAAAAGACGTTGATTTCAGTGTGGGAAACATCACAAGCAAAGGCACTATTGTTGTCAAGGGAAATGTGAGAAGCGGCTTTGTTTTAGATGCCGTAGGTGACATAGAGGTGTGGGGAACGGTTGAAGATTCTTCTATAAAATCAAAGGGTAACGTTTTGATTAAGGGTGGTTTTGTTGGCTCCGGTAAAGGGAAAATCGAAGCGGAAGGGGAAGTGACCGTCGGATTTGCCAGGAATCAAACCATTGTGGCAAACAACGTAACAATATTACGGGAGGCGGTGGGTTGCACCATCTATGCAAAAAATATCGTTAAGGCAGGCGGTGACAAGATATCTATAGAAGGCGGCATAACAACCGCCGGCGCATTAATTGAGGTAGAGACATTGGGAAGTAAGAATGAGGTTTATACGGACATAGAAGCGGGCATTGATTATACGATACATCCGAATCAAATAGTTACAAGAAAAGAGATTAGCGGATTAAAAGCCTTTCTTAAAAAGGTCGATAAAGAGCTTAATACGTTATATGCCATTAAAAAGGCAAAGGGCGAACTCCCTGCACAGTACGTAGCGACGTTTGACCATCTCCTTTCCCGAAGGGAAGAGTTAGTGAAAAAACTAAGAACTCTGGTAAGCGATGAAGTGTTGACCGTTAACGAAGACGCTAAAATAGTGGTTAATCGGGTGGTGCATCCTGGGGTAGAAATCAAAATCGGCGAACCAGCTATAACACTGCTTGAGGAATGCACAAGGGTAACGTTCTTTTTTTCAGAAAATGAGATAAAATTTAAAAAACCATAACTGCTCAGTATTGTAAAAGTTCAATAAATTCTTTGCTTCGATAATGCCTGGTTTTTCATCATTATGGATGCAATAATTATCCGATGATTCTGCGGGAATCTTCGAAAATACTGATCTCCCTGCTTTTTTAGGCTTTTTCCACTACGGGAAGGATAATTGTTATCCTGGTAAATTCCCCTTCGTTACTTTCAACGCTAAACTTTCCGCCATGTCCGCTAATAATGCCATAACTAATACTTAAACCTAATCCCGTTCCCTTGCCTTTGGGTTTGCTGGTAAAAAACGGGTCCATTACTTTACCCAAGATGCCGGCCGGTATGCCTGTACCCTTGTCGTAAAAACAAATTCGAATACAGGGGGAATCATTTATGGATATTTGCTGGGCAGAAATATCAAGTGTTTTGCCGGCATGTTCACCCGGGTATTTTTGATTAAGGGCGTACCGCGCGTTACTAATGAGGTTTAAGAAGACTTGCTGTATCTGTTGAGGCTGCACAAATATCGCCGGTAATTGCTGGGGAACGTCCACATTTATTAAAATACCTTCTTTCTGGAGTTGCGCCTCCGTAAGGATTAACGCTTCTGAAACTAATTCATGAATTTTTATCAATTCCCTTGTTTCGCTGCGTCTTGCATAGGAAAGAAGTCTGCTGACAATGCTTGCTATGCGTTTCCCTTCCTTCATAATTCTATTAGCCACGTCTTTTTCACGGCTACCATCGTTGCTCCTGTCAAATATTATTTGAGCACAGTTTATAACGCCCATGATCGGATTGTTGATTTCATGGGCAACGCCTGCCGCAAGCTCACCAAGAGACACCAAATGCCTTACGCGTACCGCTTCCATCTGCAATGACACCTTTTCAGAAACGTCCAGAAAGACCCCCAGTATGCCTATAACAGCACCATGCTCATCTCTCAGCGGAGTCTTAATGGTGTGGACGAACAATTCCTTTTCATTCTTGATATATTTTTCCTCAACATCCACCGTTTGACCGGATTCAATAACCTTTTTGTCATCTGCTCTATATTTTTCGGCAAGTTCCTTCGGATAAAAGTCGTAATCAGTCTTTCCGATGATTTCATTGGGTCTAATATTGAGGTCATTCGCATAGTTCTCGCTACAGGAAACGTATACCAAATTTCTATCCTTGTAAAATATCCGCTGTGGAAGATTTTCAAGAAGTACCCTGTACTTGTTTTCGCTCATGGATAACGCCTCTGCTGCCTTTTTGCGATCAATGCCCATTGCGACAATATCCGCTGCGGCAGCCAGAGCATTAAGCATGTTCTCGATAATCGGTTTGCGTGCAAATACGGCCAGTACCCCAACAAGGCGGTCTTTCGCCACCAGAGGATAACCGGCGAAGGCAATCAGACCTTCCTGTCTTACCCAATCTGTGTCATTGGCGTAAGGGTCATTGAGGAGATCGTTCGTCACCTGCGGTATGTGATCCCGGACGATGAGGCCGATTTTGAGGTCGCTAACCGGTATATGGCTGTGGGTGTCATTTTTATCGGTGTGGTATCTGACACTGGCTTGCAGTTCCAGTACGCTATCTTTTTCATTGAGCGTCCAGATGTAGGCAAATGCCGCATCAAGGTTGCTAACGATAGCCTCGGCGCATTTTTGGAGGATTTCCGTAAGGGTGTCGCCCTGGTTAATAGCAATACCGACGTCTTTGACGAATGACATGATGCGTAGTTGTTCTATCAATAATTCTTTTTGTTTGTAGTCGGTTATGTCGTTGCCAAAGGAAATTATTCCTACAACGTCGCCCCGATCCATTATCTCGCCGCTCTGCCATGAAATGTATCTTTTTTTGCCTGATTTCGTGAGGATGGGACTCTCGTGGGTTTCTTGTATCTGCCTGTTTGCCCGCCAATGGGCAAATGACTGTTTGCTGTTAAACCAAACGTCATTAGGCATAAGGATTTCAAAGCAGTTTTTTCCCAGTACAGCATTTTTTTTATAACCGGTAACGGCTTCCGCCGTTTTGTTAAATACCCGCACATTTCCTTCCAGGTCCAGCCCTATTACCATTACGTTTGCCGTTTCAATAAGGTTTTCCGCGTGTTCCTTTGCCTGCTTTAGTGCATCAACCATCCGTTTCCGTTCTGTAATATCCCTTGCAGTGCCAATTATCCCTACGATGTTCCCCGCAGTATCTCGCATGGGAAGGTTTTTGTATTCGCAGACTATGCCGGTGTCTTTGAAATAAAGCTCGAATTGTGGAGATTCGCCCCGCAATGTTTTTATCAAGACGTCTGCTGCTATTTCGTTGTTTTTCCCGTCAAAAAGAGATGAGAATGGCTTTCCGATAAAATCCTCACGCCTGTGTCCGGTAAGTTTGTCAAACATATAATTGACAAATACGATATTTCCGTTTGCATCGCAAATATAAGGCAGGTCGGTAATTTGAGAAATGAGGATTTCGTATTTCGTTAACACCTCTCTGGCACTCTTATGTTTTACGATTTCTTCCTCCAAAAGTTTATTTATTTTCAAAAGTTCTGCCGTACGTTCCCTGACGCGGACTTCCAATTGATTGTGCGCCTGGTGCAGCATATCCTGCTGCCGCTTGTGTTCCAGTGCATTGACAAATATCTCACCTATTATTTTAAGAAGGGCAACGTCCTGGTCAGACCATTGTTTTTCACTGATCACGGAATCGAACCCCAAAAACCCGACAAGGTTTCCGCCGTAAGCCATGGGCACAATGACAAACGATTGAACAGATTGTGATTGCTGCAGTTCTTTTTCGGCATCGGCGCAAGCCGGCATATTGGCAACCCGGGTGATATGAATGGTTTCCAGTTTTCTTAGTTTTTCCATACCCCAGGGGAAATGCTCAACGGGAACCCCTTTCAACTTTTCAATCTGGGGTTCAATTCCTTTGGCGCACCACTCGTGGGTATTGTCCATTTTTGTTTGTCTATCGTCAGTATACAGGCATACGTAGCTGCGGTCAACGTCCACAAATTCGCCCAACATTGCCAAAGAGCGGTTTATTCCATTATCAACCTCCATGGGCATGAGGTTAATGAAATTTGCCGATATGGTAGCAATAACTTCCTCGCTCTTCACCCGATGCCGCAATAATGCTTCGGTTTGTTTGTGGCCGCTAATTTCCTGGTTAAGGGCGGTATATGATTTTTGCAGTGATACCGTCATCTGGTTGAAGTGTATCGATAATTGCCCGATCTCGTCTTCCGACTGGACTTCTACGGTACGGGTGAGGTCTCCCCGCGCAATGTCCTGGGTGATACCGGTAAGGCGTTGTATCGGTGAAATAATGTGTTTCGAGAGAAGCGTGGTAATGAATATTCCGCCCAAAAATATCCCCAATCCGGCTGGAATGATGGTGTAGATAATGATTCTCAGGATTTTGTTGTTCATTTTTCGTGTGGACAAACCAATCTGTACATAACCCAGAATACGACCTTCTTTCTGACTGACAATGTCCGTGCCGTCTAATATTTGCGCGGCGAATACCTCTTCTGAAAAAGGTGTACTTTCGCAGATTGCAGCAGCAAAGTGGTTAAATTCTCCCTCGGAACACGTAATGAAGCGGGGAGGAAAAAACGTCCCATTCTGCCGGCCTTCCATTTCTATGGAGGTTTCTTTTGCATCGAGGTGGGTACCCCGGACATTTTCTCCAACAAGGCATCCTTTGTCGTTTAATATACGCCAGTAAGCGACCTCACCACCCATATCGAGGGACAGCATTCTCTGGATGGGTCCGGACAGAAACGCGGGTTGTGCATAACTCAAGGCCTGCTTGACTTCATTGTCCTGGCTTACCAGAATAACAAGGGACATGCCTAACTTTTCAAGTGAGCGCTTCTCGTATTTTCTCAGATAAACAAAAAACAACAAGACGCTGATCAAGTCCATAACGGCTATGGTTATATTAACGTAAAAAATAAGTTTGGTGCGGATACTAATCATGTTTTCTTATTACCGCTTTTTAACGTTTTCATGGATAGAATGTCACGTTAGAACGAGATTCAAAAGGAGCTATATTTATTCCCAGCCACTTTGCCGTCTTTGAATTTAAAGTCCACTTTAGTTTTTCCGGGCGCCTAATACCTAGTGAGATAGCTGTGTTATGGGACAGCAGTGATTCTGCAATATCTGCCGCCTGGAAACCCGTTTGGTTATAGTCTATTGAAATGGAAGCCAGCGCCCCCGCCTTGACGATTGCGCTGGAAGTGCAAAATGTTGGAATCCGTTGTTTCTGGACTTTTTTAAGAATGCCGGTTAACGCTTCCTTGGTAATTACCGTACTGTCCGGTATCATCCATAGAACGTCTATTTTATTGATAATCGCATCGAGTGCGGCTGCAACTTCCTTTTCCGATGAAACCTTTTTGGTTGTGAGAGTAAAGTCGTGCCTTTTCGCGATAGAGACGGCTTCTACGACGATGTTTTCCGTTTGTAGCGGGTCGTAAATAACTCCTACGCGCTTCTGAGCGCCAAGCAGCTCTTTTAGCGATAAAAATTGATCTTCTACCGAGGCCTCGGCTGATATACCCGTAATGTTACTCCCTTGAAAATTAAATCGCTCATGATTAATCACCAGGCAGAATAGAATAGGGGTATCGGCAAAGTATTCTTTTGCGAGGGTTGCGGCAAGTACTCCAACTGCAAGTATAAGATCGGGGGAGGGGTTATCGTTTTGGATGCCTTGGATAATCTTTTTTCCAGTCTCTGCATCACCATTTAAATCATAAATGGTCTTTACTATAATACCTTTCCCCTTGCACCCCTCTTGGAACCCCTTGATGGCCTCATCGTAAGCCGCTATTTGGTGGCTTCTAATGATAATAGCGGCTTTTCCATCCTGCCGATTATCCGATAAGGTTAATGGAGATTCAGCGGCTGCTAGTTGAAATGGCTGTAACGGGTTTGGAGAAAAAAAGGCGAGAATAACCCAAAGTACCAAGGTCGTCTTACGGGGAATAGGTAGTTTTCTGTTTTTATGTACCATTTTCGGCAAACAGACTGTATAAAAATGTGCCTAAATTTATAAAGTTGTCTCTTGGTTTCTTGTCTTGTATTTGGACACGTTTATCCCCGCATTGCAGCGATACAGAGGTGCGTTGCCCTTAAAATAATGGCAATATTAGTATTTCATAGACCGATGAGATAGTTTCGTCTTCGCATTAGCGATAAGGTTAACTACTGCTTCCCTGGTAATTAGCGGCCTACCCCTCCATTCCCCTGAAATATAGCTGAACATTCTGTGTCCTATTTTATTCCATGTGCTGGTTTCAGGTGGGAGTAACTCACATAAATTCATTTTTTAAAATACTCGATTGCAGCATGTTTCGGCCCATTCCTGCAGGCCTGTCCCATCTACGCATGATGTCTTGATTATCTTAAGTTCAGGATTAACCCTTAAAGCGTTCTCTGTGGCCTTTATAACATTAAAATTTGTGTAAGAAATGAGGTCGATCTTGTTTATCAGGAGGTATTTGGAAGAACTGAAGAGGGCAGGATACTTGAGTGGCTTGTCGTCCCCTTCTGTAACACTCATCACTGCGACCTTCAAGTCTTCACCAAGGTCATACTCGGCAGGGCAAACCATATTCCCTACGTTTTCTATGATAAGAAAATCTAGCCCCTCTTGCTCAAAAAGCCATGGTAGTGTGTGGTATATCATGTGTGCGTCCAAGTGACAACTCCTCCCCGTGTTTATCTGTCTGACCGGGATGCCGTAGATGAGAAGTCTTTGGGTATCAAGGTCCGTTTGTATGTCCCCTTCTATAACTGCCGGTTTCAGCCTTCCCTTAATCAGTTCAACGGTCTTCTCAACTATCGAGGTCTTTCCTGCTCCGGGAGCGCTTATCATATTGATGGTAAAGATGCCTTTCTCCTTTAGCTTTTGCCTATTTTCTCCGGCTATCGCGTCATTTTTTGCAAGGACTTTTTTGTTCAGGATTATATCATGCATCTACTCCACCTCCATGCTTATGATATCAAGTTCACGGCCTGAGACGAGATCTGCCGCCGTTCCACCACAATGCGGGCAGATGGACGAAAAATATTGTTCCAATCCAAACACTTTATTACAGTTGGAACACCTTCCAGCCAAAGGAACCATTTCTATTTCCAGGATAGCCCCTTCTAATGGCGACCCGTCAATGCATGCCTTGAAACAGAACCGCAGAGAGTCTGGCTCTAAAGCGGTCATCTCTCCAATCCTGAGCTTAATACACTTCAGCCTCTCTACCCCGCACTTGACCATTTGATCTCTGACTATCTCCAGGATACTGACCGTTATTGACATCTCATGCATATTGCAGCAATCTCTACGGGATAAATTTTCAATCTCAGTTTATACGGTGAAATCAGAAATATTTTTGCCGAAACAGTATCTTTCGTTAGACTTCATAAACCACTATGGCTTTGTTCCAGATATTTTGCGCTTGTTTCTTCATTGTTCGCAAAAACAATCAACTCACTTTCCCGGTAATTTATTATGCGCTCTGCAAATCTCTCTGGAGCTAAATACTGTTCGTAATAATTAATCACATTTTTGTGTAGTTCGTTAATTTCACCTTGAGAAAGATGCAGAATCTCATGAATTCTTAAAATTAATTCCTCCCTTGTGTTAAAAGAGATACAATTTTTCATGTGTTCCAAAGGAGGGGGGAAAAACCTTGCATAGTTTAAGACGGGTATAGCTCCTACAGACATAGCTTCGATTACATTATGACAATGTGGTATACAGAGACCTGGTGGACACAAAACAAAATTGCTCTTTGAATAAAAATGAAATAACTCTTTTTGATCCAAAATATACTTATGTATGTCATTGACGGTATTTTTGGTAACTACGAATAAAATTTCCGGAATAGAATTCTTAGTAAATAACAATTCTAATGCCTCTCTATTATGGATAATTTCAAGTTTGTCTTTATAATATTCTTGTATTATACCTAAAATCTGGGACCTATTTAGCTCTTTAAAATGAAAGAGCTCTGTATAAGCCTTTTCGTCATAAGTTCCAGCAAAAAACAGGCGTATAGTTTTTTGATTTTTTCTAATACCTTTAATTGTTCTACAAATTCCCGAACAATAAACCTCGGGATGCATAAAATAAGGCATCGTTATATTCTTTTCATCTTCTTGATGAGGGGTATAGTAGTCATAGTTCAACTTTATCTTTTTCCCTATTTCTTTATTATTAAGCAGTGTATGATTTTCCTCGTCATATATGACAATTTTACATTTGTTCGTAATTTTATTTAGAATTCCAGAACAAATTCCCATTGATAAAGAATAAATTAAAAAGGTGAAGAACCTTCCCTGGTGTTTAATATCAAGGATTACATTGTTTTGTCTGAGGAATTCAAACAAATTAACCTCGACCTCATTTCCAGGTTGTTGAATGGCCTTCGATGTGAAAGGGTTATTGTTTTCCATGGTTACTTAAACCTGTGGTTCCTTGCCGGCTGTTATTTGCGATCCTCATTTATAAATGTATTTCTGATAAAGTCAACAATGCGCTGTGCTGCGTGCCCATCGCCAAAGGGGTTTGGAATATGGGACATACGGTTATACTCTTCCACATCTTCCAGCAAGAGAGAGGTTTCAGCAATAATAGCATCGGGATTTGTACCCACCAGTTTTGCACCACCTGCGAGTACAACTTCCGGACGTTCTGTTACTTCACGAAGAATGAGAACGGGTTTATGCAAAGAAGGTGCTTCCTCCTGAATACCACCTGAATCTGTTAAGATAATACAAGACCGTTTCATAAGGTGAACGAAGGGGACATACTCCAACGGCTCTATAAGTATTACATTTGGCGCGTTTCCCAGGATAGGGAATACCGTATTTCGCACGTTTGGATTGAGGTGTACCGGATATACAAAGGTAACTTCAGGGTATCTCCGGGCTAATACCAGGATGGCATTGCACATATCGGTAAACGGTTTCCCAAAGCTTTCCCGGCGATGGGCTGTAATCAATACCATCTTGCCCTTGATGCCGTTGAGCACATCGTTGTCAAAGGTAAACTCACGCGATGCCACTTCCAATAAGGCATCGATGACGGTATTACCCGTTACACAAATAGCGGACTCAGCGATTCCCTCGTTCAATAAATTTGCCTTTGCCGCATGGGTGGGCGCAAAGTGGAGGCTCGCTATGACGCTGGTCAGACATCGGTTCACTTCTTCAGGAAAAGGGTGGTATTTGTCGCGTGACCGCAATCCCGCCTCTACGTGGCCCACGGGAATTTGTTTGTAATAGGCCGCCAGGGATGAGGCAAAAACCGTGGTTGTATCCCCCTGCACTAAAACGAGGTCTGGTTTTTCACTTTCATAAATAGCCTCTATATCCTTTAATATCTTGCACGTTATATCGGACAAACCCTGGTTTGCCCGCATGATATTCAAGTCGTAATTGGGCTTAATTGAAAAGACACCCAGTACGCTGTCCAGCATCTGGCGGTGTTGGGCAGTCACGGTAACGATGCTTTTTAAGGTGTCTGGGTACCGCTGTAATTCTTTGATTACGGGGGCAAGTTTTATCGCCTCGGGACGGGTGCCAAAAACGCACATTACTTTGTACATATATTTTATTGAAAATGTGTATAAAAGGTTATATTGAGTTAACTAAATCCATTGAAGTAGTTCTAACTTAGACCGGCAATTTATAGAGCTTCTATATATTCCCAAAATTCCTCTGCCGATCTTTCATACGTAGAGGGATTTTTTAAGTCTAATGATTCCCAACTTGCTGCCCCAACCATTTCATTAAGGATTAGATTGCAACCGCATAGCGCCGCCTGGTTGACTACTAATCCATTCGGTTCAGGCCATCTTGGCAAATGCACATAATTCTTTACCCTATTCAAAAAATGTGGCATTTCTTCGTAAGGTATCTTCCCTATGACCTGCCCAAACTTATCTTTTCCAGCAAGTTGGGGATCGTGCGACCCAAATAATACAATATTACCACCGGGAAACATTTTCCGCACGTTAAAATATCCTTTGGGTTCACCCATTGCGCCACAGGATGCGTACTCAATATCCCTGTCTAACCCTTTATTTACAAAAAGGTTTCTATCGAGAATGGGTTTAATTAAAAACGTTCTTCCCATAGTTTCTTCTCCATAGAGCTTGATATAGGTGTCACGATGCAAAGGACTCACAAAACAATTAAGAAGCGCATTTTTAAACAAAGGATAGGCAAAAGGAATCGTACAGTTTCCGCCAAACCATGGACCCGGAAGTCCCCTAACTTTAAAATAATCATCCCTGGAAATCACGCAACGCTCATCTACCCCACGGTTTCCATTACATGGAAGGGCAGCCAGAAAGCAGGCATTGCCATATCCGCATTGTCCCGTTATATACCTTCCCCGTCGCAGTATGATCTGTAACACACGGCTATCAAACTGGAGATAACCGGGACAATTCCAGAAATCAAATACGATGTCCAAATCTGCCTCCGTATCATAGTTGAAAAGCCTCGGCGCCATAGAGGATAAGCCAATGACATGCTTACGTTTTTCCCCCTCAATTACTAGGCCTCTTGTCTGTTGTTCCCCGCCTCCCGAAAAATAGTGCGGATGTAGATAACTTATAAAATTAATTTTCATTTTTATTATTGTTCTCAAAAAGTTTGTTGACGGTAAATTCTGCCAATTTGCACGGATTTAATCTATAGCAAGCATGCTTGCATTTTGCCGATGCATCATCAATATTCAATATTCTCGAAAACAGATGGCATCGAAAACGGCAATCCTGATGCAATGACGGGTCGAACGCCCCATTAGCCTGCATCAAAAAGAGGTCTGGCGCGTTGCATTCGTATGCTTGAAACAATATGTATTTTTTATCGATGGCGTTGAAAATGTGGTGGATTCCACCGTCACTCATCACGCCGATATCCATTTCGTTTAAAACAGCAGCCAATTCCCGAATATTTTGCACATGTGGTATGTAGTAATCCCCAATGTGGTAATTGGTTGGATTTCCAACTTCAAAGACAGTTACATCACCAAGCAGCATCTTCAGTTTTCCCACAAATTGTCTCCAGGCCTCTTCCGTGTATCTCAGTGGAGAACAATTATCCCTCAACTCGGAGTGTCTCCTTTCACTAACAACAATGCACACTTTGTATTTACTGGTATACTTTGCCATCTGCTCTCTTGCAACTTTTTTGTCGTCCTCTGTAAGATATATACGTGGTAGGGTGTCTTTCGTATACAGTGGGTGAAAATCGTTTTGAAGTAAATAATTGCAGACAATGATGTTTTTATCAGGGGCATTAATCATATTCTGAAGATTATTGCTGTGCCTTAGAAAACTAAAAAGATCGGGATGCCAGTCAGGTATTATAGAAAAAAATGATTTGGGTCTTTCTATAGCAATCCTCCAAAAGTTTTGATCGTTTATGTGTGACCGTTCTTCAAAATAGGGCAGCCTTACATTGTCTACATGAGGATTTGTTTTATACATTTCTGATAAAAATCCATCACAAACTACCGTAAGTTTCCCGTTTGGAAATTTCTTTTTTATTGGGAGAATCAAGGATGACGTAAGGACAGAGTCGCCAATGTTATTATTAAAAAACCACCTGGGGATGTAATAAATTATCTCGTTTTCCATAGTCTACCTAGCTTTTGCATCTCGTTCTGTCAAACCCTAAACCAATCTTTAGAGATTAAGCCAAGATGTTACAATTTCCAAATAAGTATACTCCGTTTAGAGTTTATCCACTTAAGGTTTTGCATGATTTACAAAACCAACAACGTCAAAAATCGTCTTAAAACGGTTAGTCCAGGTATGATCTCGCAGACATCGGTCCCTTCCCGCTGCCCCATTTTTTAAGGCAATGTCCGGGTGTGCCATGTAATAGTGTAATTTGGAAAGTAATTCTGTTTCATTCCGATAGCAATCAATCTCTTCTCCAACGTTAAAACAATTGGCCAGGTCATGATTATAGGTAGTTAAATAAAGTCCTCCCATCAGGGGAACTTCAAAATCCCTTCCTTTTAGACCTGTTTGAAAAGAATTTTGAATAAAACCAAAACCAAGGGTTACAATCGAGCGAGAATAAATTGCGGTCATGTCTGAAAACGATAATTCACCGGATGGCCAACCCTTGCCAAACACCTGCACCTGGATACCATGATTCCTTAGCCAGGTGATAATTTGAGGCCTTACGCCATAACATTGGCCAACGAAGGAAACGGGAATGTCTCTTGATAGCGGTAATGGGGAAAAGACCTTGGGATTGGCTCCCGATGGGAGAAATAAGACGCGTGCGCCGATGTTATCATATTTAAGTACGTCCTTCGAAGATTGGCAGGTAATACTAAAGTCAAATTCGGGCGCAATTTCAGCATTCCCGGAAAGACCGCTTGGTTCTTGCAATCCCCAGAACATAATTGTGTCGTCAAGGCTGATGTTGATGGTTAGAAGCCCCATTTTACCAATAGTGCGAATCGTCTCAGGATAAACCCATCTTCCCGAAAGGTAAGCAAAAAAAACATCTATTGGTTTCTCGTGATATGTCAATTCGACGTGCCGCAGAAGTTCTTTGTTGAATGCGGGTTTACCCACCTGGTGCCAATCCGGGGCGTATTGATCAAATGCATTTCCCCAATCGTAATGAATTACGTCGGCAATCCCCGACCATCCATCAACCAATCCGTACCTCTCCCAATTAACATGATGCACCGCCGCAAAGATGCGCGGCCTATCTTTGCAGCCAGGCGTTTTGCCTATCTTTGCAAGGTATTCTTTGATTCTGCATATCTGTTCTTCGGGAATATTATTCATGGCGCTTTTTTAAAAAAGGCTTTTTTAATCCCGACAGGGTAATATAATTTGTTATCGACATGATATTTCACCCCTTCGGGATTATTTTCTTCCGCTACTCATACTTTGCCTCACCCTTCTCTCGTCTTGCCCTTACCCTCTTTAAAAGTCACACTTCCACCCGTTATGGTTGCTAATAGTTGCTGCATCCTTTTTTTAAAACTGTGGTGTTCAACGGCAAAACGGTGGCCTTCTTCGGCGATTTTTTCCCGCTTGGCTTCATTCGTAAGATAATATTGGATTTTTCCCACAAGCCCCTCAACGTCGCCCTGACGCCATTGCACGAGGTGTTTGCCGTCGGCAAATAGTTCCTGGCAGGAGAGTTCTTCCGTAAGAAGGAATGAACCGGCGCCAAGCACCTCGCCGATGCGCGTCTCCGTGTTAAGTAACTCAGAAAGATGTATGTTTAAAACAATCTTTGAGGCATTAAACATTTCGTTTAATGTATTACCTTCCCACACGTTAGGGTGGAAAACCTTAACGTGCTTTTCCAGGGTGGTGAGTATCTCTTTGCGACGGGGGGTTTGGCTGCCAACAAAGGTGACGTCGTACTTCCTGGGTACATCCAGTTTTTTGTGGATATTGGTATTTACGGCAACACAAGGCAGCCAGAAAACATTTTTACACCCCATATCTCTATAGATTTGCAGGTTGGTGCTGTCATGAGAAAACACATAATCAAATGCCATGACATTAAATGCCAGTTCATTTCGTCGAAGAATCGCTGCATAGTCTATCGAATTATCATTGCCGATCTGTTCGCAATACCACAGAGCGGTTGGATAAGGGAGCGACTTGATGAGTTCCGGTGGAATGAATTCGCCTTTGCAAACGAGAACCAGGTCTGCTTTCTGTTGTAAGAGTGTATGGAGATTATGCCGTTCCTGCCGGAAGTCCGTGCTGATAACCTTATGGCCCATTTCCTCCAGGGTCGAAATCAGGTGGTTTTCAAAACCCCAGGGGTAATTTGTTTTTTGCGCGCCGACGATATGTATTGTTAGCATGTTTGTTGTCATAACGAGATATTTTTTAACCTTCTGTTGGAGCGTATAGTTTTTTTAAGTTCATAATTTCGAGATTTTGTATGGCATCTTTGTTATCCAGTGCAATTGCCTTCTTGAAATGGTATTCTGCCTCTTCAAAGAATCCTTTCGAAAGAAACAACACCCCAAGATTGTTATGGACGTTTGCGTTTTGTGGTTCTAATTCCACAACTTTTTTAAAGTACGTTATTGAGGCGTCCTTTTGATTGATATTATGATAAACAACGGCCAGGTTATAGTAGGCGCCCACCATAAGCGCGTCTGTTTCTATAGCCATCAGATAGTATTTTATTGCCTCGTTATACAGCTTTTTTTGTGCTAATTGTTCCGCTGCGTCATATAATTTCACTGCGCGTAATTTTAATTTTTTATAGAAATACTGCATGTTTTCTTCTAGCCTCTTCGAGGCTAATTCCTTGGAAGACTTATTTCTGGCAAAACTCCCGTAATGCTCAATTACTGCCGGGGCATGGTACATTTTATAGCCTTTATCTCTCAGGGACAAACAGATATCAATGTCTTCCCAACCATTGACAAAATTCCCATCAAAAAGCCCCACCTCGAATAGCATGCGCCTTTTAAAAAGCATGCAGGCACCTCCAATAGTATCGACACGATACGCAGTATTAATTTGCGGATAATCTTGTATCTGTTTACCCATGAGGAACAAGGTAACCTTTCTAACGTTGTCTTTACTCCAGAAACATCCGCCCGTTTCAATAACATTTGTACCGGCGTACAAAACAGTAGGCCCCACGGTAGCAATGTCTTTACATGATTCTAGTGTATTTATCATTATCGTAAGCCAACTCTCATGAACAAGGGTGTCAGCATTCAGTGTCATTATATAATCGCCCTTTGCCGCCTTGAAACCTTCATTGTTAGCGCCAGCAAACCCCACATTATTGGGTAAGTTTAAGACGCGATGTTTGGTTGATGCAAGATAATCCATGAATTCAGGCTCCGAAGAGCCATCATTCACAATGATAATTTCGTAATTTTGGCAAGACGTGTTCTTTTCGATAGATTGAATACATTCCGCCAGGTAGCTTACTGTAATAGTGGGGATAACAATACTTACCATTCCTTTCGTTACCGGGGTTGCCGGACACGTTTCTTTGCGGCTATCGGTTGAATGAGGCGACTTCTCTTCGCAGAAACCGCTGCCGATCGTGGCAGCGTCAAGCCCATTGCTTAAGGTTGAGGAAGGCGTCTCTACGGAGTTGAATGCGCCATCTGCTCCGCTTTTGCTTATCAAGACCTCCGGCAAGTCTCCTTTAAATCTAACTGCACGTCGGAAAACACTTGGCGAAACGGGGTGCAAGCCTTCTGTGGATTCCGTCCATCTGAGCCATTTGTTTTGATACCACATATCTCGATCAAATTGGTGTGCATGACCCCATGTGTGAATTTTACGGTACATCTCGTCGTCGGTTGATACATAGCTGCCGTGGTAACACAGGACATCCAGGAGGAAGTAATTCTGTGAATTTGGAACTCTGGCGCGCGTAAACCTTACGTTATGTTTGCAGTTAATAGCCACCTCTGGAAAGCCTATTACGGTAGAACCATTTTCGCCTTCAAGGATATAATCAAAACTTTTCCAAAAAACACACCAGGGCGTTTTGTAAAAATCATACTCTGGGTTATTGGCAATTTGTTCAAGCATTCGTGAATAATCACTTTGTTTATAAAATTCGTCTGCATCTTGAATAATCAGAAAGTCCATACCGTCAGCCTTTGCCCTGTCAAGGCAGGCATTTCTCTGGTCTTCATCCCTTTCCCAGACGCCGTGAATTAATTCTATCTTGTTGGCGTATTGAGAATTCAAGAGAATCGAAGGGTCTGCGGTATTCTTAATGGTATCTCGTGCGCTCGGGTTATAGGTCCAGGGGAGTTCACTATAAGCCACATAAATTTTTTCCACAAATGGACCGCAGTTCTCGATCATCGTTAAAATCCATTTTTGTGAATCAAAAAGGAGGGCATGTGCAGCAAATTTCTTATTTGTAATTTGATTCAAAATCGATACTCCTTTGTTTTTAATGCCAGTCAACTAGTCCGGTTCCAGACCAATGTCCAAAAGAGGTTAAATCTAATTTGGGGTGTTGAATACATCGCCATGTTTTGATCATACTTGTGAATTTAATATCGTCAAAAACGACTATTGGACTTTTACAAAAAGGCACATTATCAAGCAAATTGCAGAGTTTCTGTTCCATTTGTCCGTCTTTTGCAGCATCTATGAAAATAAGGTCCGCAGTCATGAGTACATCCAATTCAAGAAGCGCCTGTTCTCTGTTTGTTAAAATCAATTACCCTTTGCTCTAATTGTGAATCAAAATCAGTGCATTTTAATCCCGAACCAGGATATTTGTTCCAAGGAATAACATCGTGGGTTGTAATTTTCCCGCCATGTGATAAATATTTTTTCATAGATAAACAGCTTGCGCCGGTAGCCGTACCGATTTCAACAATAAATTCTGGTTTTAACACTAGCACCACGGCAGCCAACAAGCGATAATGTTCACCAGGCCACACATTTATAAATCTGGCAGTATCTTCTGGGAATAATTGGGGGATTACCTGTAGGTCAATCTTCGAAGCATGATAAGCAGACGCCAAACCTAAGTCTATTAATCTTTGGTTAGGGCAGAATGGTTCACCGTCTAAGCTGAGTACATAACTTGGCAAGATATGTCTAACATTCATAGCTATTCCTCGCATTTATTTACATTTTGTTAAATAATTCCTGATTTCTCCGTAGACAACTTATTTTAAAGATTAATCCTTCATGTCTACAATTTCTTTGAGAGGGTATGGAGGTTATGTCGTACCTGCAGGAAGTCAGTCCTGAGTACTTTGCAGTTCATGCCCTCCAGCGTCGAAATCGAGTGGTTTTCAAAACTCCAGGTTTTATAACAGCATTCCTTCAATCACCTTATTTACACTTTCAGATAGTGCATCATAACCACGTATACTTTTTCGCGCATTGGATTGCATTTGCTGAACCAATTCAGGATTTTTACCAAGATATTCCATTTTTGAAATCAAGTCTGCCATGTCGATAACCTCTTCAGGAAACGCGATATTGTCTTCCCTGGTTAACCTTGCGGCTACTTTAACCAGAAGTCCATTATAACCATCCTTTATGAATTCGTTCATCGGTGGGGCGTCGGTAGCAATGGCAGGAAGTCCACAGGCCAAACCTTCAAGCAAAGGAAGCCCAAGACCTTCCATTTTGGAGGGGAAGAGGAGTATATGGCCTTTGTGATAGAGACCGGGCGCAGGAACGGTTTCAATATGGTACGTTATTCGTGGATTGTTACGCACAATGTTGACTACTTCTGCAGGGAGTTTTTCCAGTCCTGCTTGTGCATGGATAAAAAGAGTGGCCGTGGGCAGACTGTGGGATACAGCATCAAAGGCGATGATAACAGATGGCGTCATCTTGCGATAATTTAAGCCTAGCCAACCGGCATTATGAAAAAAGGTGTATTTCTTATCTTCATTATCTCCCGGCCTAAAAAGTTCGGTATCAATCCCCCATCCAATGTAATGCGCATTACAAAAATCTTTAACCAAATGAAACGTCCTATTTGTTGAACATAAAACTGCATCATAAAACCTTATGTACGGCTTCCAATTTTCTTTATAATAATCAAGATAGGTTAATACCTGTACTCCCGTATCTTTTACTGCTACAACCTGATTCCAATTGTATTCTTCATTGAATATTACCATACGGAGATCGTTATTGTGAATCCATTGGGTAAGGACGTCCGTGGGTATCAGATAGTGCGGAAAGGTTGTTAAATTGGGGACATTCCAACAGCCTTGATTTTCCAACATTTGCCGGCCATAAACGATACCGGTACGCGCAAACACAAAGGTTTCGTGTTCTTTCGCAATAACGTCACGCAGGGTTTTGGTTACGTAAGACTGTCCCCGTTCAAACCAAACGCTTACGAAGCCAATTTTCAGCCTCTTTTTGTTAACCGGTGGCGACGGAGAAGGCGGGGATTGCGTATCCCGCAATTTTTGCCGAACCTTTTCCAGATTGATATGTGCTTCCTCATAATTTGCATCAACAGCTAAAGACTTCTCAAAATATCTTTTCGCTTCGCTCAACCTCCCCATTTCAACGTACAGCACCCCTAGATTGTTAAAGGCCGAAGCATCGCCGGGGTCCAAATCCGTTGCTTTTCTTAGGTTAACGATAGCCTGGGTAAGCTGTTGTATTTGGTAATAGGTGAGTGCCAGGCTATGATATGCGCTGACAAAGGAAACATCCGCCTCTATGGCCTTTTTATAAGATTCAATGGCCTCTTGTAAAAGCCCTTTTTCCTTATACTCTTCCGCATCGTTAAAATGTTGTTGCGCTGTATATACCGGCATGGCCTTATCTCTAAACAGTAGTTGTAGACAAAAGCCTCTGTTTTTCAAAAAACACAGGGCGAACCCCTTGCGTTTCCTAGTGTAAGCATCAAAAATCTGACTTGTTTGACTATAGCTTACCGCAAAGGGCGTGAAGAACACAAGGAAATAAGACGAAAGGTGGAATTGTTGTATAATTATCGCTTATTCACTACTCTATTCCTCGCAATCTTCACAATCTCTGGTTCAAAAATCCAGTAAAAGCTCACAATACGTTATATATATGCTTCGTATTAATAGTGTTGAAAGAGTATCGAATTCCCAAAGGTCTGGCAGCGTCGTCAAGTGGAGATATAACACGACGGCTTCCATTAATTAATTAAAAGGGGTTGCAATTGCAAATCGACGCAAAGTCTCCTAATTCTACATAACCAAAAATTTGGCGAAGGAGAAAAAGAGATGCCTGAATAAAAAAATAGCCCTCCAACTGTGGTGCAAATAGTATTGGTAAAAAGTAGGCGTGCAATAGGGATGCTAACCCAAATACGCATGGTATCAAAACAAAGGGTCTTCTCCCTATCGAGTGGGTAAAAATGAGAGGAAAAAGTCGTAGAACCCAATGAGTTACAGTGTTTTTTGTTTGTTTTGGTATTTAAAAATGTGATATAAAT
>Ga0315281_10001829_pt1 | contig 31595 bp, 25 predicted proteins | sample YL17G07_0_MG_FD_204540 | JGI IMG/M metagenome (GOLD analysis project Ga0315281, IMG submission 204540) | Sediment microbial communities from Yellowstone Lake, YNP, Wyoming, USA - YL17G07_0 | ecosystem: Environmental > Aquatic > Freshwater > Lake > Sediment | place: USA: Wyoming | collected...
ACTGTTTGTGCGTCGCACGCCAGCGAATTACCTTGCCGCACCCCGATTATATTAGCGATAACGCAGCGCGGATTTTGTTTGGTGGTAGGAGGGATTTGTCCGATATCATTGGTGTAAAAGAAAGTAAACGGTATTTCAGCATTATTGAAATATTTGTGCCATAGCATTAAGAATCTATCTTTAAATTCAATATCCATTGTGATCTCCTGTTTTAAGAGCTCTCAAATTTCTACAACACTTAATTCAGCGAATTGGGAGATACTGCTTTCAAACACCTTGCCTTCGAATCGAGCCCGGTTACCAGTGTTCAAGGATGCGGAAATTCTCGCTAATGAAAACACTTTGTTTAATTGTGCACATGCTGGCAAATCAACCCCCAATGTCCAAGAATTTTTATAGTCTGGCAAGACGAGGTGGCGTATTCCTCTTACAATGACAGTAATGCCCTTACCGCTAAGGCATGAGCGATTATTAATACAGCTGGCGCAGACGGCCGATGATAAGAGCTGGTCTGAAGGAAAAATGGTTGCGAAACCCATATTTACCATTATAGCTATCTTTCAATTCCATTACGGGCACTCACGTTGTTACGGTAGTAATGTTTAACTTCGTTCATTTCAGTGACTACATCAGCAGCATCGATGAGAGCCTGGGGCGCATACCGTCCGGTAAAGACCAGTTCGATACCGGGTGGTTTGGTTTTGATAACCGCAAGCATGTCGTCCAATGTAACCAGCTTGAAGTAGTGAGCGGTAATTATTTCATCGAGGACAATAATGTTATACCTCGACGACAGCATCGCTGTTCTTACTTTTTTCAGGCCTTCTTGTGCCATACTGACGTCTTCCGGGTCAGGTGGCTGTTTAATATGGATGAAAGTATCTTTACCATATTGTTCGATAGTAACAAGGTCGGGCAAAAGACGGGCTGTATCGAGTTCGCCGTAATGCTGTCCTTTCATAAATTGACCGATGTATATTTTTAAGCCGTGCCCTATGGCACGGAAAGCAAGTCCAAGGGCGGCGGTTGTCTTACCCTTACCGTTGCCGGTATAAACATGAACGTAACCTTTTCCCAGAATATTGATTGATTGGTCAGCCATTACTTTTTTCTTAAGTCAATTATTGTATAAACGATATTTTCTTCGGAGAGTTTCTGCTGCAAAGGTAACGAGGCGCTTTTTGTACAAACAATTGTGAAATCCATGCCTGAACGTGCTGCCTCGACTGCTGCTTGTGTTACTCCGTAAAGGTAATCGGGTTCTTTATTCAAATGACGGAGAGCGACGATGGATTCTGTTCCAATCGCGCCGATTAGCTTGGGATGAGTGACCTGTTTTTCCAGCTTCTCATGATTCACAGTCCTTGCTCCACCGTCTTGAATATCTGGAATTTCCAATAATGTAATTTTTCCGGGTTCCAGGGCGACAATTCCCTCTATGCCCGTAATGCCAACATCTTCGCCTTTTCGTGCTGAATGAGTGGATATGCCATGTGCTCCCTTGCTCGCATATGTAGTGGCGAAAAGGAGTCCTTGCTTCATGACGAGTCCGACAGTTTGCCCTTTTTTCAGATCGATGTCAGCAACCGCCGCCCAGGTGTTGATATTGGTTATGGCACGTTCGGCATCTGTAGAATACTCCTGCAGCTCTCGCAAAGCTTGTAAAACCCAGTTAACGCCTTCCTGGGTGACACGATAGCGGGACCGGCCGTGAGAACTTATCCAGCCATCTTTTTCTAACTTGCTGATATAATCGGATACCGCTTGTGAAGTGACTCCAATTCTGTTAGCGATATCTTTTTGTTGAATATAAGGCTGGTTGGCAGCAATCTCGATTAGTATCTGGAACCGGGTTGCCAAATTTTTATTGCGTAATAACTGAGGCACTATCGCCCCTCCTTACAAACCATCCTCAGCCCCACCAAATTCCAAGTATCAAATAATTACAAACCGTTAGGAAGGTATTTTTTCGGGATTCTCGATGGCAAGCTTGATCAATTGCACTAACACTTCCTCGTCTTTTGCATGTGCTTCGACCTTATCAGTAAGTTTACCGATCATTTCCTGGAACATAGTTTTTTTCGCAAGCATTTCCGATTGTGTCGAATCGACGAATTTTGTTTCAGCAATCGTCTTTAGAACAAGCTCCATCATCCGCTCTATATCCTCATGCTCTAATTTCAATGCTTGTGTCAGCGTCTTTCCCAGGATTTGAGGTAAATGCTCCTCTTCATACTCGAAGTGTTTCTTAAGATCTTGCCAGAGGTTTTGAACTGTCTTGCCGAGTTCAGAGCACTTATCTGCGAGACCTTGAAGTGATACCTGAGAGAGTTCAAACCGTTCTGTTTGAAGTCGAAAAAATACATCCAGGTCGACCAAAGTAGCCCCAACTATTCCGATAAGCCTTCGAACGTTGACGTGTTCCTCCGGGATAACATCAAAAGCGTGTTCGTCCAACATCTAACCCCTCCCCATCATGTTTCCTTGCTGGTAAGTCTATGGTAGCTTGAAATACTTGTTGAGTCAACGTATTAAAAGTTCAGAAACATATTGGACAACCGTTTGACAACTCCAGTAGACTAGTATATAATCAACCGCACTGGATTTACAATATTCTTGAAAAGGGGTCTGCGGTGAAAAAGATCATCATCTCGCTGTTAATCCTCAGCCTGGTAATTGGGATCGTAGGATGTAAAAACGACGCAAAGGAACAAACTTCCGCCAAGACTAATGTAGTGTATGCTAGCGGTTTCACTGTCGAAACACTTGGAAGCGGTATAAAGAAGTTGACTGACGGAGAAAACCAAACGTTTTTGTTGGTCTCCGAAGGTAACAAGGTACCTGCCGGGTATGAGAACATACCGCAAATTGGAGTTCCGATAAAGAAGGCTGTAATTTTGTCAGTTACATTTGGCGCGCTGATGCGTCCTTTGGGAGTGCTGGACAGTGTGGTAGGTAGTGGGACCGTGCCTGATGAGCTGTACATTGATGAAATGAAGCAAGGGTATGACTCTGGTCGAATAAAGTACGTTGGCGGCGGCACGATGGGTGCGCCAGATTTTGAAGCGATCCGGCTCTTGAAACCAGATATAGTGTTCTGTTCTACCGGTTACCCTGATTGGCTTGAATACTACAACAAGATGAAAAGTATCGGTTTGAATGTGGTTGTGTGCAACGACTACCTTGAAGTGGATCCCCTTGCGCGACTTGAGTGGATTAAATTTATAGCGGCTTTTTATGAAAAAGACCAGGAAGCGGAAAACTATTTTACCGGAGTTGTGGGGAAGATCAACGACATTCATCAAAAAATAATGGTTTCCTCTTACTTGCCGACCGTTCTCTGGACAAGTATTTTCATGGGAACTTGCTATGTATCCAACGGAGATTCTTATGTGGCAAAGATGATCGATATGGCAGGTGGGCGCTATGTATTCAATGATTTACCCGGGAGCGGCACGAGCAGCATTAGTCTGGAAGAACTTTATGCCCGTGGTAAAATGGCTAATGTTTTTATCTATGCGTCAACTCCTCCTTATATTAATTCAATAAAGGAAATAGTTGATGGTAATCCAATCCTTGTAGATTTACCTACCATAACATCCGGTGAAATTTATTGTTTTCAACCATGGTATTTTCAGATTTCGGACAAACCCGATGAGCTGGTGCAAGACCTTGCTTACATTTTCCGTCCCGGACTCTTCCCTGGTTACAAATTGAAACATTTTATGCTCTTACCTAAACAATAAGATGGCCATGAATACCGTCACCACAGAAGTCTTTCTTGCACGGCGTTGGAAAAGATATACATCGGTGCTGCTTCTTTTTTCCGTCGGTGTTTGCCTGTTCCTTGTACTTAACATTGTTCTAGGCTCAGTCACAATACCTTTGGGAGACACATTCAAGGTAATTTTCGGGAACACTGCCTCGGACGAGGCATATTCTTCAATAATCCAGGATATACGCCTCCCGAGAGCGCTTGGAGCTCTTCTGGGCGGCGCTGCGCTCGCCGTGTCAGGACTGTTACTACAGGTATTTTTCCGTAACCCTATCGTTGGCCCGTTTGTGCTCGGGATTTCTTCTGGTGCATCGTTTACGGTCGCATTAGTCTTGCTTGGAAGCTATTTGGCTGGTATGACTGCGGTCAGTTCGCTGACTCTCAGCCTGGCGGCTTTAATTGGTGCTTTGCTGGTCATGGGTGTTGTCCTGGCAGTTGCCAGTAAGGTACGGGATATTATCACGTTGTTGGTGATCGGACTGATGACGGGATACGTGGCAAGCGCGGCGAGCAGTTTCCTGGTTGCTTTTGCGCAGTCAGAAAATGTATACCGGTTCGTGATCTGGACAATGGGCAGTTTTTCCGGTTTCCGCTGGGATGAAGTCCTTATCCTGGCGATCGCATGCCTGGTTCTCATGGCATTTAGCTATCTGCTTGCTAAACCGCTCAACGCTTTTATTCTTGGCGAAGACTATGCACACAGCATGGGCGTTAATGTTAAAAGATTCCGATATCTGATTGTTTTCATTTCATGTGCGCTCGCGGCAGTCGTGACTGCGTTTGCAGGTCCGGTGGCTTTTATCGGGCTGGCGGTGCCTCATTTTGCCAGGTTGTCGCTGGGAACCTCCGATAATCGTGTATTAATACCTGCGTCAATTCTCGGTGGTGCGATGATATGTAGCCTGTGCGATTTACTGGCGCGGATGCTTTTTGCGCCTGTAGAACTACCAGTGAGCGCAACCACGGCCATATTTGGCGCTCCAATGGTTATTTTCTTTCTGGTAAAGGGAAAGACGACAATATGATCTTGCGGACGGATAAACTCACGGTTGGTTACGGGAAAAGAAGCGTGGTCTCCGATATCAACGTGATGCTGATGAAGGGACAGTTTGTCTGCTTGCTCGGACCGAACGGCAGCGGCAAATCGACGATTCTCAAAACGATTGTGCGGATGCTGTCGCCGTTAGGTGGTGAAGTATATCTTAACGATCGAAAGGTTGTTCAAATGAGCAACCAGGAGATGGCGAAAACTACCGCGGTCGTGCTTACGGAGCCGGTCTCTGCAGGGCTTCTAACTGCTTATGATATTGTAATGCTGGGTAGACAGCCTCATTCGGGACTGATAAGTAAGGCCACTATAAAAGACCGCGAGATTGTGATTGACTCGCTGAATATGGTAAATGCCGGAAATGTTGCGCAAAGGTATTTCTCCGAACTAAGCGATGGTGAAAAACAAAAAACTCTACTGGCGCGGGCACTCGCGCAGGAACCGCAATTAATTGTACTCGATGAACCCACTTCCCACCTCGATGCCAAACACCGCATTGAAGTCATGCTCATTTTACGCCAATTAACCAGGGAAAAAGGCGTCACGGTTATTGCCTCTCTCCATGACATCGATCTTGCAGTGAAAGCTTGTGACGTAGCGATATTAATTAAAGATGGATATGTTCTCGCCTGCGGCATGCCCGAAGACGTTCTGCAGGAAGAAATGGTGACACAACTTTATGGAATGGGTAATGCGAATTTTAACAGGCATCTTGGCGGTATAGAGCTGAAAAGCAAACAAACTGGCGCCGGTATTTTTGTTGTCGCAGGAGCCGGAACCGGCTCGAGCGTGTATCGCATCCTGATCAAGCATGGTTATACAATCACAACCGGTATATTACCTGAGAACGATATCGATTATCAGATTGCTGAATCCGTTGAAGCTGCTACCATAAAGAGCCAGGCTTATGAGAATATGTCGCATGACTCATATCTAACCGCGCTAAAATTACTCGGTTCGAGCCGACAGGTGATCGATGCCGGGTTTCCTGTTGGGGCAACGAACCAACCTAATATTGAACTACTTAAAAATGCATTAAAATCTAATAAACTTGTGCATTCCCTTCGCAATCGTGAACAGTCAGAGAGACTTTTTGGAACTAGTTCAAACAAATTTTTATACAGCCATGATTTTTTTGAGCTGATAAGCGCCGTAAAAAAAGCAGAGCAAACATAGGTTATCCCTCCCGCGTTGAACATCAATCTGCTAGGCTTCAAAAAGTAGCTTGTTTGCGCCTAAACACCTATTGATTTGAAAATACTCTGGGTTTATACTTCTAATGGTCGTTTGCGACCTATTTACAGACACATGAATTATTCATGAAAAAAGGAGGGTTCTATGATATCGTTCAGCCCGAGCGAAGACCAGCAAATGATCATAACCATGGTTAAACAGTTCGCCACGGATGAAATGCGTAAAATCTACCGGCACTGCGATGAAAACGGCGAAATCCCAGCTCAGATAATCGAAAAAGCCTGGGGGATGGGCTTTATCTCGAGCGCCATTCCGGAAAAGTACGGAGGCGCCGGCGAGGAACATTCAGCGGTTACTGCATCACTGCTTGCCGAGGAACTTGCCTGGGGCGACCTTTCGATGGCAATGGCAGTTCTTGCTCCCTCGTTATTCGTAGTCCCATTATTGCTCAATGGGACTGAAGAACAAAAAGCAAAATACCTTCCGGCTTTCTGCGGTAACAAATATCATGCAGCCGCGGCAGCCTTAATGGAACCGCGTTTCAATTTTGATGCCGCTGAGTTGATGACGACGGCTGAACGCAAAAACGGCAGCTATATTCTTAAAGGCAGCAAATGTTTTGTGCCTATGGCAGCGGATGTTTCAGCTCTTATTATCTACGCTAATGAAGGCGGCAAAACTCAGGCGTTCATTGTGGAAAAGGGTACGTCGGGGTTAAAGCTAGGTGAACGGGAAAGGAACATGGGCATTAAAGCCCTCCCCACTTTCGAAGTGACTTTGGAGAACTGTAAGATTCCTAAAGAAAATAAGCTGGGCGGAGATAAAGGTTGCGACTTCAGTGTTCTAATGAATAGCTCCCGGGTTGCGCTTTCAGCTATGGCGGTCGGTGTGGCGAAAGCCGCATTCGAGTATGCACGAGATTATGCGAAAACCCGCGTCGCTTTCGGAGAGCCGATCGCTTCGAGACAGGCAATCGCGTTCATGCTGGCGGAAATGGCAATCGAAATCGATGCCACGAGATTGATGGCATGGGAAGCCGCCTGGTTGCTGGATAAGAAGAAAGACGCCACCAAGGAAGCTAGCCTCCTGAAAAATTACGCCGATAACATGGTAATGGTAGTTACCGACCGCGCCGTCCAGGTATTGGGTGGACATGGATATATCCGTGAGCACCCGGTCGAGCTCTGGTTCCGGAATGGACGTGGATTCACGACATTCGACGGTATGGCGATAGTATAAGGGAGGTATGGAGAAAAATGATTGACTTTGAATTAACTCAGGACGAATTACAGGTTATTCAAAGAGCGCATGAAGAATCTGAAAAATACGCGCGTCCCATCGCCCGTTATTACGACGAACATGAGCATGAAGAACCGACAGAGCTGATTAAAAGACTATGGGAACAAACTCTCAAAGGTGAGAGTACCGGTATGATTGGACTTGGCGTGGGCGCAGTACTGCGGATTGAAGAGGCTTGCTGGGGTGATGCTGGTCTGATGCTAGCCAACCCTGGTTCTGGTCTTGGGGGCGCGGCTATATTACAGAGCGGTACTCCTGATCAGCAGCAGCGGTTCCTTTCACGTTTCGGTCAAGGCACTCCTAAATGGGGCGCGATGGCTATGACCGAGCCCGGTTGTGGTTCGGATACATCTGCAATCCAAACCACTGCCGTACGTGATGGTAACGAGTGGATCCTTAACGGAGAAAAGATCTTTATTACATGCGGCGCGCGTGCGTTTAACAATCCTGGCGGTTTGATTGTTGTTTGGGCGACAGTTGATAAATCTGCAGGCCGTGCTGGTATGAAACCGTTCGTGGTTGAGCAGGGGACCCCGGGGATGCGCCTTGAAAAACTGGAGAAAAAGCTCGGAATCCGCGCCAGTGACACAGCTGCCATCGTCTTTGAAAATTGCAGGATTCCTTACGAGAATATACTTGGAAGCCCGGAAGTAAGACAGCTAGACGCAAGCAGCACTGCTGGTTTTCGCCGGGCAATGGCGACCTTTGATGCTACCCGCCCTATCATCGCGGCTATGGCGCTTGGAGTCGCCAGGGCATCGCTCGATTTTGTGAAAGCTGAGCTTGAAAAGCAAGGTGTAAAAATTCGTTACGGCGTGCCGAAAACAAAACTCACTGCCATCGAGCGCGATGTTATGGATATGGAATCAGCCTACAAAGCAGCCAAGATGCTTATGATGAGAGCCGTGTGGATGATGAGCCAGTTCAAACCAAATAACCTTGAATCATCAATGTCAAAAGCAAAAGCTGGACTGGCGACAAGCTACATCACACAGAAAGCAGTCGAATTGATGGGACCGTTGGGATATTCGAGGAAATGGCTCCTTGAAAAATGGATGCGTGATGGCAAAATAAACGATATCTTCGAAGGCACCGGGCAGATCAATATGCTTGTTGTCGCCCGCCGCATTCTTGATTTTTCAAGCAGAGAATTGAAATAAAAGGCAATAAAATCACTAAAAGGGAGGCAAAACAATATGGCACAACTTACTGATGCAGTAATTGTTGGCTATGTCCGGTCGGCGTTTTCACGCTCCCGTCCCCGCGAACCTGAAAGAGATGTTTTCAACAATATCCGCGTGGATGAGCTATCAGCAACATTGGTCAAGGAGCTTATCAAGCGAGCTGGAATCAAAGGCGACGATGTTGATGAATTAATCGTTGGAGCTGCACGGGCGGTGGATGAGCAATCACCATTTGGCGGTAGGATGGTAGTATTCCTGTCTGAGCTGCCTCTCAGGGTTTCCGCCCATTACGTTGATCGCCAATGCGGCTCTTCAATGACCACTGCTCATAATGGGGCAATGGAAATCGCTTTCGGTTTTGCTAATACGGTTATTTCCGTCGGGATGGAGCATATGACGCATCTGCCTATGGGCGGACCTGCTCCGGGTTCTACCCCAGGTAAGCCGGGACCATTTGCTGGGCCGAGCCCCAAACTTTTCAGCGACGCCAAAATTGCTCCGATCGTTGATCTCCCAACTACTATGAATATGGGTTTGACTGCAGAAAAGCTTGCGAAATTTGCTGGAATTTCCAGGGAAGACATGGACAAATGGGCATTCCGAAGTCACAATCTATCGGGGAAAGCAATCAAGGAAGGTTATTTTAAAGGCGAGATTCTACCAGTCGAAGGAACACTTCCAGACGGGAAAAAGGTAATGATTGAGGTCGATCAAGCAGTCCGTGCCGACACAACTCTGGAACAAATGGCTGCGTTGAAGCCAGCTTATACCCCAGACGGCATAATCACGGCTGGAAATGCTTCGCCACTAAACGCCGGTGCCTCTACTCTGTTACTGATGTCTCGGGATACAGCAAAGAAACATGGTTTGAAACCGCTGGCAAGTTTTGTTTCTATGGGTTTTGCCGGCGTCGATCCGACTATGATGGGGATGGGTCCTGTTCCTGCCAGCAAGCGTGCTCTTGCTGCGGCAGGAATGACAGCGAAAGACATTGACTTCTGGGAAATAAATGAGGCATTTTCAGTCGTACCCCTGTACGCGATTAGAGAGCTTGGTATCGACCCTGAGAAAGTGAACGTCAAAGGCGGCGCATTAGCTATCGGACATCCGCTGGGTGCCAGCGGCAGCCGGCTGCTGGGTACATTGGCGAGAATTCTGCAAATGGAAAAAGGTAAGTATGGGCTGGCAACCATGTGCTGCGGCGGCGGACAGGGTATCGCTACCATTATCAAGAGAGAAGATTAGTAAACAGTAGATTCGAATCGAAATCGGGGGCATTTTTACATGCCCCCGACGTGTTTGCCGCAACGCACCATCTCATTACCTCTTCCCCAGAGGTTAAGAGGAGCCTTTTATAAGAGGACTGCGCCCTCTTCAACACCTGCTTGGGATTGAGCTTTCCAATGACCTCAATTTCCGTAATTACTGGTAACAGCCTAACTCATTAAATGAAGGCTGCGCGGATAATAATTCTTCTTAACTGTCATTCTGAGCGATAACAAAATGATTCTTCGACTTCAAGGTTAGGTTGCTCGCGAAGAATCTCCTTTCTGAGCTATTTAGTCTGCGTTTTTATTTTTGTACCAGTTTTTATACCAGTTAATGTATAGTGATCCTGAATGTTATGCTTAAAAAGAAAGTGCAAATCTTAAAACCTTACCAAATTAATTTTTACTTATTAACTCCGGCTTTGACTTTTGACCTTTGACTTTTGACTTTCCTCTCATTTGCCCTAACCTCGCCTGTGCGATTATAATTTGAAACAGTAATACTCTTCTTAGGCAGGCGGATTAATGAAAAACGATGCATTCAACCAGTTTAAAGGCTCAAAAGATTATGTGACCTCAGAAGCTTTACGAAACGCTGTTAACATAGCTATTGCACTCGGTAGGCCTCTTTTGATCCGCGGCGAACCCGGTACTGGCAAGACCATGCTTGCCCACAGCATTGCCAAGGATTTAAAGAAAAGGCTTATCGTTTGGAATATTAAGTCGACCACCAAAGCTCAAGAAGGACTTTATGTCTATGATACAGTCCAGCGCTTGAACGATAGCCGCTTCGGCGATAAAGATATCGCGGATATAAAGCAATACATTAAATTAGGAAAATTGGGGCAAGCATTTTCATCCACCGAGCAAGTTATCCTCCTCATCGATGAAGTCGATAAAGCTGATATCGAATTCCCCAATGACCTGCTTAATGAGCTCGACGACATGAGCTTCTTTATTCCAGAGACCGGCGAGACAGTAACCGCTAAAAACCGTCCTATTACTATTATCACGAGCAACGCTGAAAAAGAACTGCCGGATGCCTTCCTGCGGCGGTGTGTCTTTCACTACATTGAATTTCCTGCTCCTGAGCTCATGACGCAAATTGTTGCAGTCCACTTCCCGAATCTCAAAGATGGACTTCTGAGGGAAGCCATGAAAACCTTTTATGCGCTGCGTGACATCGAAGAGTTCCGCAAGAAACCATCGACCAGTGAGCTAGTCGATTGGATAAAAGTTCTGCTCGCCAGCGAAACATCGAACGATAATATTGCTAAAACTGTTCCGTTCGCCGGGGCTTTGTTGAAAAAAGAAGTTGATTACGACTATTTCTTAAGCAACTATATGGTAAAACAGGACGAAAGCTACGTTCTGAAAAAGCAGTTTTAAAGATAACATGTTTACCGGTTTCTTTTACGCCCTTAAAAAAAGTAAAGTGCCGATTTCCATTACAGAATGGATGACTTTCATGGAGGCACTCGCCCGCGGATATATTCATAATCTGGACGAATTTTATTACGTCGGGCGCAGCTTACTTGTAAAAAGCGAGGTCTATTTCGACCATTACGATGTTGCCTTCCAGGAGTATTTTAAAGGCGTTGAGTCGATGACCGAGATCACCGAACAAGTCATGAAATGGCTGAATAGTCCATTAACTCAAAGAGCAGTCGATCAAGACCTGCCGTTCGGTTATACAGCTGAGACACTTGAAGATCTCATAACAGCGTTAGAAAAAAGACTGCGCGAGCAGGATTCTCCCCATGATGGAGGCAACTACTGGGTTGGGCGGGGTGGCAGATCGCCGTTCGGATTTGGCGGCGAGCATCCGGCTGCAATACGTATCGGCGGCGATGGCGGCAATCGTACCGCTGTTCAGATAGCCGGTGACCGTCTCTATCGCAACTACCGCAGCGATCTGACTCTCGACGTCCGCCAGATAAAAATGGCGCTCAAGAAGCTGCGTCAACTTAAGCACATCGGGCTTGAGGATGAGCTTGACCTCGATAAAACTATAGATGCCACCGCTAGGAATGTCGGCGATTTAGAACTCGTGTGGCGGCGCGAAAGGAAAAATGCCGTCAAGCTGCTTCTCTTAATGGATACCGGCGGCTCAATGGAACCGTATGCCCATCTTTGCAGCCTGCTATTTACAGCTGCTAATACCAGCACTCATTTCAAAGATTTCCAGTATTACTATTTTCACAATTGTATTTACGATGATGTTTTCAAGAATATGGAAACCAGAGACGAAGTCAGCACAGATCACTTGCTGCAGATACTCACACCCGATTACAAGGTGGTTATTGTTGGCGACGCCAATATGGCTCCCTGGGAATTGATGGAAAGAAACGGCTCGATCAACCGCTACCAGAAGAATAAGACTCCGGGGATAGTCTGGTTGGAACGTTTCGAACGGCATTTCACTCATATCGTGTGGCTAAATCCCGAAGAGCAGGGACAATGGTGGCGCGCTCCAACACTTTACGCTATTAAGAAAATGTTCCCCATGTATCCGCTTACGCTCGACGGTCTAGGGCAAGCAGTAAAAAAGTTGATCGTAAAAAAATAAAGCAAACGAGGATAAATATGGCCGATTCTGGTGATACCTTCTTTCAGCGTACAAACTCTTCCCGCTCGAAATTAGCGTCAACTCCCAGAGTCGATCCCTCAGCGCGTCCGCCTCTCTATAAAGAATATCCGCAACAGCCGCGTCTCGCACTTCCGCCACCCCAGGCAGAAACCCTTACGCTTGACCAGTGTCTCCACAAAAGAAAAAGCGTACGCCGTTATGCAGTCAAACCTTTAACGACATCTCAGCTGTCATATTTACTCTGGGCAGTCGCTGGTATTCAACGAAGTATGGGTGATTTTCATTTTCGCCCCGCCCCTTCTGCCGGTGCCCTGTATCCGATCGAGACTTATGTAATTGTAAACAATGTCGAGGGGATACCTAAAGGTTTGTACCATTATGCGATCCGTTCTCACGCGCTTGAAGAACTTAAAACAGGGGACATGTCTAAAGAAATTGTTAATGCTGCCCAGGGACAGAAGATGCACGCTGACGCGCCGGTGATTTTTATTTGGACAGCCATTGTTCAGAGAAGCGCCTTTCGTTATCACGACCGGGCTCATCGTTATATTTATCTCGATGCCGGGCACATTGCACAAAATCTTGCATTAGCTGCAGTAGGTTTAGGATTGGGTTCGTGCCAGGTTGGAGCGTATTTCGACGACGAGGTAAACCGCCTGATTGATGTTAACGGAACCGATGAGAGCGTTATCTACATGTCGGTAGTAGGCTGGGAAGCGGCAGTATAATTCCCTAAGATTTGTTATTTATCATTTCGTTAGGTTCTGAATAAAGAATATATATGGCGTTATGACTATTTTTTTATTACATTTCTCAAATTTTTCTGATAAAATGGATTTAATTTTATGACAACTAATTTTTACCGGGAGGACTTGATGGTAAAAGAATTAACGGCATCACAGGTTCGGATAAAATGCGATCCGGCCTTATTTAATTGTGAATCCACTCGTAATCTTGAGCCGCATGAAGGAATCATCGGCCAGGACCGGGCATTACAGGCGCTTAAATTCGGATTACATATACAAGAACCCGGGTTCAATATTTTCGTTTCAGGGCAGGCAGGCACCGGGAAAACGACTGTAATCAAGTCTTTCTTGGACGACCTGGCTGCGAGTAAAGAAACGCCTCCTGAGTGGTGCTATGTGCATAATTTTAAAGACCAATATTATCCTAAAGTATTAAGGGTTCCACCTGGTATGGGACTGGAACTTCAAAAGGATATGAAACGCATCATAGAGAATGCTAAGCGTGCTCTCGCTCAGGCTTTTATCAGCAAAGAGTACACCGACCATCGCGCAGAAATAGTAGAAGGATTGAATAAAAAGCGTGAGAACGTTTTCCAGGATTTGAGTAAAAAAGCTAAAGAAAAAAGTCTGCTATTAAAAGCCACGCAAATGGGACTCATACTGATTCCAGCGACCAGCGACCAGCCCATAAGTGAAGAAGCCTACGAAGCTCTTCCCCAGGAGCAGAAGGATATCCTCCTTAAAAATCGAGAGGCACTAACCAGGGAACTTAAGGACCGTATAATGGAGCTTCAAACTGAAGAAGGCAACGTTGAACGGCAATTAGAAGAAAACGACCACCAGGTTGCCAGTTATGCAATCGCTTTTATTTTCGAAGAACTGCGCCGAAAATATAACAAATTGCCCCAGGTAATTTCTTTCCTCAAAGACGTTGAGCAGGATATAGTCGAAAACTACAACCAGTTTAAAACTGAAAAAAAGCCAGATAATAATCCGGACCCGTGGGCGGCTATGCAAGCTGCCAATCAGAAGCAATCTTTAACAAAATATGGTGTCAACGTCCTCGTAGATAACTCGGAATTAAAAGGCGCCCCGGTTATCCTTGAGCTTAATCCTACTTTTAATAACTTGTTCGGGCGCATCGAAAAAGAAGCCCAGTTTGGAGCGCTTTATACCGACTTCTCAATGATAAAAAGCGGCAGCCTCCACAAAGCAAACGGTGGATTTCTGGTTATGCGTATCGAAGACTTGCTCACCAACTATTATTCCTGGGATGGACTTAAGCGTACTTTACGTGATGGCAAACTCGTCATCGAAGAAATCGGGGAGCGGATGGGGTTTGTTGCAACCAAAAGTCTACAACCGGAGCCAATCCCGCTGGAAGTTAAGGTAGTAATCATTGGAGAGCCTATGTTTTACTTCTTGCTTCTCCAGGCTGATATCGAATTTCGCGAACTCTTTAAAGTTAAAGCTGATTTTGACAGCGTCATGGAACGGACCGAAAGCAACCTGAAGGATTATGCTGCCGTTATCTGCCGTATATGCCGCGATGAGAAAATTAAACCTGTCAAGAACGACGCTCTCGCCAAAATAATGGAGTATAGTTCACGACTGGCAGATGACCAGGAAAAGTTGTCTACTCTCTTTAAAGACATCGCTGATATTATCCGTGAGGCAAATTTCTGGGCAACCGACAGTAAATCTCGATTTATACAAGCAAAGCATATCGATAAAGCGATTGAACAAAAAGTATATCGGAGCAACCTTATCCAGCAAAAGATCAATGAAATGATTAACAAACATATGTTGATGATCGATACCGATGGAATGGTAGTTGGCCAGGTTAACGGTCTGTCAGTGATTGACCTCGGAGATTTCGCTTTCGGTAGACCGAACCGGATCACGGCGAGTCTCGGTATGGGACGCGAGGGAGTAGTCGATATCGAACGTGAAGCAAAACTTGGAGGACCTATCCACACCAAGGGAATGTTGATTCTTAATGGTCACATGATAGAAAAATATGGACGCGATGTTCCGCTATCGCTTTCTGCCAGAATCGTCTTCGAACAAAGCTACGAGGGGGTCGAAGGCGATAGCGCATCGAGTACCGAACTTTATGCGCTTCTATCACGTCTGGCAGATGCCCCGATTAAACAGGGAATTGCTGTCACCGGCTCCGTGAATCAAAAGGGAGAAGTGCAAGCGATCGGCGGAATTAATGAAAAAATAGAGGGTTATTTTGAGATATGCCAGGCTGCTGGTCTGAACGGCAAACAAGGCGTCATGATTCCCGTCAGTAACATCAAAAACCTGATGCTGAAAGAACAGGTTACCGAAGCAGTCAGAAACGGTAAGTTTCACATCTACCCGGTTCGTACAATCGATGAAGGTATTGAAGTGTTAACCGGTGTCAAAGCTGGCAGCAGGCGCAAAGACGGGTCCTTTGAACCTGATTCGATCAACGACCACGTACAGAAACGATTGATATTAATGGCTGAAAAATTGCGTGACTTTGGTAAAACAGAGGAACCCCCCAAAAAACAAAATAACAACGGATCTGAAAGCACAAAACCGAAGCCAAAGAAGGATAAATAAAATTGTTACTAACTCGACCACAGATACGGGCAATAACATAAAATGACGGTTACTTTCATTATCCTGTCAGCGTTATTTGGATTGGTAGTCGGTAGTTTCCTCAACGTTTGTATCGACCGGCTGCCGGCTAAAAAATCTCTAGCTTATCCACCATCGCACTGCGATGCCTGTCAGAAGCCGCTCAAAATACAGGACTTAATCCCGGTTGTCAGCTATTTGTGGCTGCGCGGCAAATGCCGATATTGCGGAATGAAAATCCCACAGCGTGTGCTCTGGGTCGAGGTATTTTCCGGAGCTGTTTTTGCATTTCTTTTTTGGCGATATGGATTAAGCTGGGAATTTCCTCTCACAGCGTTTTATTCGAGTGTTCTGCTTGTATTAGCTATGATTGACCTGCGGCATAATCTTATCCTTAACGTTGTTGTTTATCCAACTGCAATTATCGCTCTTATTATCGGATTCTTCCTACCGGACTTTGATGTTTTTAAAGGCGCACTTGGCGGAGCAATTGGCTTTTCAATTTTACTTATTCCAGCTTTAGTAATGCGTAAAGGTATGGGGTGGGGAGACGTGAAGATGGCGGGGCTAATAGGGCTGATGCTGGGATTTCCCATTGTATTCGTAGGTCTCTTCCTCGGGATATTACTCGGTGGAATATTTGCTGCCTTATTGTTGCTGTTTAGGAAAAAGTCGAGGAAAGACACCATCCCCTTCGGACCATGGCTCGCTTTAGGAGCTTTTATCGCTTTAATATACGGAAAAGAAATCCTGGACTGGTATTTGACCGTGTTTAGCTAATTCAATCGGCAATGAAGCATTCTTATTTCCGTTTATCTTTAATGTCCGAAGCTGTTTTCATAGTGTGAAGTCGCCTCATTTTCCGTATTGACAGACTCGTTTTTATATGTTAATCTAACTTGCATACGGTAAGCGGTTTCCGTATACCCTATTTTTTAGAATTATTTTTCAAACGACACGCATTTTTCAGCCGACTAACATGGGAAACTCAAAGTCAGAAATGATTAGTAGTGGTCTCAAGCAGCTGGACGAACTTATACAGGGGCTTCGATCCGGTGATAATGTGGTTTGGCAAACAGACCGCCTTGAGGATTACGCGAAATTTGCCGGGCTATATATCGACCACTCTATACGTAATAAGTCCGTTTGTGTATATTTCAGATTCGCTCCCCATCAACCAGTCCTGCAAAAACGTCCTGGACTTGAAATAATTCCAGTCGACCCGACTCCTGGATTTGATTATTTTAGCGGCAGAGTGCATGAAGTAATCGAGCAGCACGGTAAAAATGCCAGTTACGTATTTGACAACCTGTCGACTCTGGTAAACGAATGGGCAACCGATGAGCTTCTGGCAAATTTTTACCAGGTGACCTGTCCTTATATTTTCGAATTGGATGCTCTAGCTTATTTTGCGTTAAACCGGGGTAAACACGGTCACAGCACGATCGCCAGGATACGCGATACTACCCAGATATTACTGGATGTTTATCATATTGACGGGAATACATATGTTCACCCATTAAAAGTTTGGGGGCGTTATTCGCCGCACATGTTTTTACCGCATCTTGTCAGCGGCACAACCTGGCAGCCTATTTCGCAGAGCGGCGATGCGGCTTCTGTTTTGTCGGCAACCGGTAAACATATAATCAACACCGTACCGGATTCCACTGCACCCTGGAACAGCATCTATCAAAAACTCGCCCAGTATAAGGAATCGGAAGTCAATTCCCCAATTGTTGCCTCTGAAATCGGAGTCCTGAAACGCGAACTCTCAAGGATGATGCTTGGAAATCATGAAAAGCTAAATAAATTATCCGACTTCTACCTGAGAGTAGAAGACATTTTCAATATTAGAGAACGACTAATCGGTTCGGGACAAATTGGCGGCAAGGCCGCTGGAATGTTACTGGGAAGGCGTGTGCTGGCAAATGCACAGTGTAAAATCAATTTTTCCGAGGTTTTGGAGGAACACGACTCTTTTTATGTTGGTTCGGACGTATTCTTCACTTTCCTGGTGAATAACAACCTGTTTCGACTCCGCCTGCAGCTTTCTAAAAATCCTCAAATATCGAGGGAAGAATTCGCTGACGTGGAGCAGCTATTTCTTAACGGACAGTTCCCGAAAGAAACACTCGAGCAGTTCCGCGAATTGCTGGACTACTATGGACAAGCTCCCATCATCGTCCGCTCAAGCAGTTTATTAGAAGATAGTTTTACTAACGCCTTTGCCGGGAAATACCGTAGCGAATTCCTCGTGAACCAGGGCACTCCGGACGAACGTTTGGAAGCTTTTTTACAAGCCTTGAAACTTGTGTATGCCAGCGCTTTGAATCCTGACGTTCTATCCTACCGTAAAAAACAGAAGCTCATTGAAAGTGATGAGCAGATGGCGATATTGGTGCAGCGTGTTTCCGGCATACCGTATAAAAATTATTTCTTCCCGAGTCTAGCTGGCGTTGCGTTTTCAAGAAATCTCTACGCCTGGACAAACCGTATCGACCCCGCAAAAGGAATGATCCGGTTGGTTTTTGGACTTGGGACACGTGCTGTAAATCGGGTCGCCGGCGACTATCCGCGAATACTCGCCGTCAGCAATCCGGAACTTCGGCCGGAAATCGGCACTCAAATAGCCAAGTACTCTCAGCGGAATGTCGATGTCCTCAATCTTTCAACTAATGAATTTACCACAATGCCGCTCATAAATGTTATTGGCGGCAACAATTACCCTAACCTCAGCCTGTTCATTTCGTCCGTAGCAGAAGGATATGTACACGATTTGCCTGCAGGGGAAAATATAGATAGAAACGCTATTCTAACCTTTAACAACCTTATCAAACGAACACGCCTGGTTGAAATAATCGGTGAAATGTTAATGCAGCTGGAACAAGCATGGGGTCAACCGGTTGATATCGAATTTACAGCTCATATCGATTCAAAGGCAAATGTAAAAGTCAATCTTTTGCAATGTCGGTCGCTACAATTGCCCAAGGCACCTGCTGCCAGTCTCTCTCTTCCAGGTAACTTACCCAGGGAAAGGGTTCTATTCAGGTCCAATGTAGCGATGAGCGCCGGTGTTGTTGAAGATGTACGCTATATTATTTACATCGATCCTCAAAAATATACGGATCTCGCGTCTATTGATAAGAAAAGATCGATGGGACGAGTCATCGGTAAAATCAATGAAATATTGCGCTGTAAGGAAGGCAAAGTCGTTTTAATGGGACCGGGACGGTGGGGCAGCAACAATATCGAGCTGGGAATAAATGTCAGCTATGCTGATATCGATAATACAACAGTCCTCGTAGAAATCGCCCACCAGAAGGCTGGTTATGAGCCGGAAGTATCTTATGGGACTCATTTTTTCCAGGACCTTGTAGAGGCTGATATTATCTACATTCCCGTTTATCCTGATGATGAGACGACTGATTTCAATACCAAATTTTTCAAGAATTCAAAAAATGTGTTCTGCGAATTAACCCCGGAATTCCATGATTTTAACGAAGTGGTACATGTCATTGAAATTCCTTCATGCGCACAAATTATGGTAGATCCAAAAACAAGGAACGCTATTTGCTTTTTACGATAAGACCAGGAAGCTGCATATTATCAGCAAATAAACTCATAAAAAACAAAAGGAGAGAAGAATGAACCTGCAACAACCCAATTCTAACGATGCCACCAGGACAGCCAACCGCTCTAAGAGTGTCGTGCCGATGAGCGGGCTCTGCACACGCTGCGTCGACGGCTGCACTGGAAACTGCGAAGTGTTTAAGGCAACATTTCGCGGGAGGGAAGTGATCTACCCGGGACCATTTGGAGAAATCACTGCTGGGGGTGATAAAAATTATCCGGTTGATTACTCTCATTTCAATATTCAAGGATACGCTCTTGGAGCTAAAGGACTACCGGAAGGTGTCACCGGCAATCCCGATACCGCTATTTTCCCCTCTGTGAACACTGAGACCTCATACGGCTGGGATAAAAAGGTGAAAATGAGAGTTCCGGTTTTCACGGGCGCACTCGGTTCTACCGAAATTGCCAGGAAGAATTGGGAACACTTCGCAGTCGGTGCCGCGATTAGCGGTATTACCCTGGTTTGTGGCGAAAACGTTTGTGGAATTGACCCCAAGCTTGAACTTGATTCGAAGGGTAAAATTGTGTTATCCCCCGATATGGACCGGAGAATTGAAATCTACCGCCGTTATCATCAAGGATACGGCGAAATCCTTGTCCAGATGAATGTCGAAGACACCAGACTCGGTGTAGCCGAATATGTCAGCAAAAAGCATGGGCTGGAGACAATTGAACTGAAATGGGGTCAGGGCGCTAAGTGTATCGGCGGCGAGATAAAAGTCAATAGCCTTGAAAGAGCATTGGAATTACAGAAACGCGGATATATCGTAACCCCGGATCCCTCCCACCCGCTCACCCAGATGGCTTATAAAGATGGAGCTATCAAGGAATTTGAACGGCATAGCCGGCTTGGTTTTATAGATGAGGAAGGTTTATATGCAGAGGTTCAAAGACTTCGGGATTTGGGATTCAAGAGAATTACCTTGAAGACCGGAGCGTATAGTCTGCGAGAACTGGCGATGGCCATCAAATGGGGTTCGGCTGCCAAAATTGATCTGTTGACTATTGACGGTGCTTCTGGTGGCACTGGAATGAGCCCCTGGCGTATGATGGAAGAGTGGGGAATTCCGAGCCTCTACCTGCACGCCGCCGCATACGAATTCTGCAAGGAACTGGCTGATAGAGGAGAAAAAGTGCCAGATATTGCTTTTGCCGGCGGTTTTAGCAGCGAAGACGGTGTATTCAAAGCACTGGCTCTGGGAGCTCCCTTTACTAAAGCTGTCTGTATGGGGCGGGCATTAATGATCCCCGGCATGGTCGGTAAAAATATCCAGAAATGGATTAAAGACGGGAAATTACCGAACACCGTCGGACAATTTGGTTCAACTCCAGAAGAGATATTCGTTTGCTACGAAGATGTAAAAGCTATAGTTGGCGAAAAAGAAATGAAAAACATCCCACTTGGAGCTGTTGGTATCTATAGTTACGTTGAAAAAATCAGGGTGGGTCTGCAGCAGTTGATGGCTGGTTCAAGAAACTTCAGCATACCAGTAATCAGCCGGAACGATCTGATGTCCCTGACAGAAGAATGTGTCAAGGTAACAGGAATCCCGTATCTTATGAATGCCTACCGGGATGAGGCTATGAGAATTCTCAAGGGTGAATCACGTGAGAAGATACAGGTGTGGGCTACCAAGTATCCGAGGTTCCGGAGTTATGAATGATAGCCATTATTGACTATGGTGCCGGGAATTTACATAGCGTGGCAAACGCCATAGCTAATCTCGGTTACAAGTCAATAATCACTGGTAAACAAAACGAGATCCTGGATGCGCAGGTGGTGATTTTGCCTGGCGTCGGTGCCGCTGCCGACGCCATGGCAAGTCTCCATAATGCAGGCATCGTTGATGTCATTCGTCGAATAGTTCAAGAAAATAGACCCTTTCTGTGTATTTGTATCGGACTCCAGGTCTTACTGTCTGTTTCTGAAGAGGGTGGCGAACAGAAGTGCCTGGGAGTTATACCGGGTAGAGTTATTAAGTTACCCGAAGGCATAAAAGTACCCCATATAGGATGGAACCAGGTTAAACAATTAAAGCCACATCCGGTTTTCGCAGGTATCCCTGACAACACTAACTTCTATTTTGTTCATAGCTATTATGCCGTTCCTGATAACAATATTGCAGTCATCGGCACGACTGATTATGGTGTATCTTTTTGCAGCGTCTTAACTCAGGGTAAAATCGTCGCTGCCCAATTTCACCCGGAGAAGAGCGGTACATGGGGACTGAAGTTTTACGATAACTTCTTGAAAATGGCTGGAGAACACCGAGGATTTAGTTAAAGTGCTGACAAGACGGATTATCCCCTGCCTGGATGTAAAAGCAGGTCGCGTGGTTAAAGGTATAAAATTTCGCGACCATCGCGATGCCGGCGATCCGGTGGAGATGGCAGCCTTCTATAACCGGGAGGGCGCTGACGAACTGGTCTTTTATGACATTACTGCTTCCAGCGACAATCGTGCCATAATGAGAGACGTTGTCGAACGCACGGCTCGACAGATTTTTATTCCACTGACGGTTGGTGGTGGACTCCGCACGGTTGAAGACATGCAGAATATGCTGCAGGCTGGAGCGGACAAGGTCTCGATCAACACCGCTGCTGTTCTGAATCCAAAGCTTATCACCGATGGGGCAAAACGGTTTGGCAGTCAATGCATTGTCCTGGGCATGGATACCCAGCGTATACCAGGATCAAATCCGTTGTGGTGGGAAGTGTTTACTCATACCGGAGCAGATGGCGGACGTGGTACAGGCTTGGATGCAGTTGAATGGGCGATAAAAGCAGTAGAGCTTGGCGCCGGGGAAATCGTCGTCAACAGCATCGATGCCGATGGCACACAGGCTGGATATGACCTGGAACTGCTGCGGGCGATATCTGAAAGGGTGAATGTGCCGGTGGTTGCTTCTGGGGGCGCGGGTACGCCTAATGACTTTTTCAAGGCTCTCATCGATGGCAAAGCTGATGCCGTGCTTGCTGCCAGCATTTTCCATTACCGGACATATTCAATCAGGGATGTAAAAGAGTTTCTAGCAGATAAAGGTATCCCGGTAAGACTGGAAACGATAAAACGATAAGGCTACCGTTTCACGCACTGGATAAACCCAAGAAATAGCAAATTTTAATGGGAGTCATCCCCACCCTGAGATTGCCGCACATTCATTTGAAATGACTGGTAGGAGCAGGAGTTTAAGAGGGCGCTAGCCCTCTTAAATAATATTCCTCTTCACCACTGGGGAAGAGAGCTTGCCCCGTACGCTTGTCCCGTACTAAATACGGGATGATACGGGGTCAGGAGCTTGTCCTGAGTGTAATCGAAGGGATGGGGCGTTGTGTCACTAGATCGGGAAAAGCAAAATTCACTCTGCACTCAAGTTACGCCGGCTATTCTTTGAGGTTAAAACTAATCAGGACAACGCTGCTGAGTCCATATTCTTCTAAGGTTTGGAGCTGGATTCTAGCGTACATTGCCCTCGTCATCAGTTAATTCTATAAGTGAGATAGAGAACATGTGTATCTGCCGATCGGTTAGCATCGTATCTATATAAAAATTAAGGGATATATACTTATATCAAACATAATAATATTTGATAAAAAAACAGTAATTACATGTTTAAAAATTAATGGAAGAACTTCAATCTGCATAGGAAATCTGCTTTGATACTTGCCCATTCTCTCAAGAGGTGATAATGTGAATCGAGAGGTGTTGAAATGCGTCGATTACGGATTGCCATGGCGCAAATTAATACAACCGTTGGCGATTTCGACGGCAATGTAAACAAGATTCTGAAAAACATCGATGCCGCCCGCTCCCAAGGCGCAGATATTGTTACATTCCCGGAACTTGCTGTTTGCGGTTACCCGCCGGAAGATTTACTCTTCAAACCGCAGTTTATTCAGGCAAACCTGGACTCGCTTCAGAAAATTGCGCGCGCGTCGCAAGGTATCACGGTCGTTACCGGCTTCGTAGACACTGATAACGATATTTACAATGCCGCAGCAATCCTGAACGATGGAAAAATCGCTGGCATATACCACAAGATTTATCTCCCTAATTATGGTGTTTTTGACGAAAACCGTTATTTCCGCGCCGGCTCCGATTACCCTGTATTTGTCATTGGAGGCGTCGGAATTGGTATCACCATCTGTGAAGATATCTGGTATGAGGTCGGACCTGCAACCGTACAGGCAAATTCCGGGGCAGAAGTAATAATTAATATCAGCGCTTCTCCGTATCACGCCGGAAAAGGGGCTTCACGCGAAAAAATGATTGCTTGCAGAGCCGCTGATAATGTCGCTATTTTCGCATATAACAATGCTATCGGCGGACAGGATGAGCTTGTCTTTGACGGTCATAGTGTCATTATGGATGAGAAAGGGAACCTTATCGCTCGCGGTAAGCAATTTGAAGAAGATTTAATTATCGCCGACCTTGATGTCGAGTCGGTTTTCAGAGCACGACTTCATGATCCCAGACAGCGGAAAGAAGAGCTTCTCGGGGAACAGCGACGCTGGAACCAGAGACGAATCGTGGTTTCGGAAATACCTTTCTCCGGCGAACATCCTGTGCAAAATAAACAACAACCTGAAATACTCGATCTCCCAACTGAGGTCTATCGGGCACTCGTGGTTGGAACCCGCGACTATGTGCGCAAGAGCGGCTTCAATAAAGTAGTCATCGGCTTGTCAGGCGGAATAGATTCAGCAATCGTCGCGGCAATTGCTGTTGACGCACTTGGCGGTGAAAACGTTGTTGGCGTGTCCATGCCTTCACGCTATTCTTCCGAAGGCAGCAAAACAGATGCACAGCGAATCGCGGAAAATTTTAAATTCCGATTGTTGAGTATACCGATTGAAAAAATCTATCAGGCGTATCTGGACACTTTATCCGAGCCATGCACCGGTACAGCACCTGATACAACCGAAGAGAACGTCCAGGCACGCATCCGCGGTAATTTGCTAATGGCGTTATCAAACAAGTTCGGGTGGCTGGTGCTTACTACTGGCAACAAGAGTGAATATGCAACCGGCTACACTACGTTGTATGGCGATATGGCAGGTGGCTTTGCCGTCATTAAAGATGTCCCTAAAACCCTGGTCTACAAAATCGCCCGAAAACGAAACCAAATGGCAGGTCGTGAACTGATACCGGAGTCGGTTTTTACCAAACCTCCATCTGCCGAATTACGACCGGAGCAGAAAGACACCGACAGCTTGCCGCCATATGAAATTCTCGATCCCATCCTTACCGCATACGTGGAAGATGATAAATCTGTGGAGCAAATAATCGCACTCGGATTCGATAAAACGACTGTGCAAAAAACTGCAAAGCTAGTTGACCGCAGTGAATACAAGCGCCGCCAGGCACCGCCAGGGGTAAAAATCACGACCCGCGCTTTTGGGCGTGATCGAAGACTCCCGATCGTTAACCATTTTAAAGAATGGTAGAAATAAATTCTTTGTGGTTACTTCAGAACATCACTCGATTGTAGACACTAAGCAGGAATTTAAGAGGGCGCCAGCCCTCTTAAAAAACAATCCTTCGCCCTACCGCCCAGGGCGAGGGTAAGGGAGTGGGTTGTTGTGTCTAAAATACATCGGGAAAAGCAAAATCTACTTTGTGCTCAAACTTCTCACTTGTCATCCCAGACTCCGATCTGGGACCATAAAATTGTTAGCCTTCCCTAACAAAAATCACTTAATGAGATTAGTAGACCTGTGCAAAGCAGAATTCAGCCTGTCACCTACAGAATACAACTATAACAACTTTTACTTTTTACTTCTGGCTTTGACTTTTACACTTTGAACTTTGAGTTATTCGTATTATTGGTTAAAATCGAAGAATTCTTTATCCAGGCTGCCGTCGTTAGAGTAACCACGCTGTTCCCAGTAGCCGCGGAAATTCGGATCGTTTGAAATCTCAATCTCTGTCACCCATTTCGCCCACTTGTAACCCCATTTGCTTTCAGCTACTACCTGGAATGGGAAACCACGCTCGGGAGGCAATGTAACACCGTTTATTTTGTAAGCGAGGATAATGTTGTTATCGAGTATATAGTTCAAGGGCAGCGAAGTAGAGTACCCGTCATACGCGCGGAAAATAACTGTATTAGCTTCAGGTTTGAGACCGGCGGTCTCAAACAGATTCTTTAAGGGGATTCCTTCCCAGAGTATCGTCACGCTCCAGCCTTCAACGCAATCGAGTTTGATGACCTTTTGCTGATTTGGATTCTGACTAATCACTTCGGTATAAGTGAGAGTAAGTGGCTTGTCTATCAGTCCGGTAATATTGAGCCTGTATTTCTCCACATCAACATATTGAGGACCTGCGATTGAGTTTTCGCGAAAATCGTTGAGGGAGGAAAGGTCTTCTCCTTGATATTCCTTGATTTCTATCGTTTCCATGCCCGGTCCCTCTTTTTGTCCGTTTCTAGATGAGCATCCACTGGCACCTAAAGCCACCACTACAGCCAGAAAAGAAAAAAGGAGGACCGTGACTGCTCTTTTAGCCTTCACGCTGCCTCCTTTAGATTTTAGACGCTCACGACTTGCTTGACTTCCGGCAATTTCTGCTTGAGAAGTCTTTCGATACCCATTTTCAGCGTCATCGTGGACATCGGGCAACCACCACAGGCGCCAGTCAACCTGACGCTGACAATACCGTCTTTAACTCCCACAAGCTCGACATCACCACCGTCCGCTTTTAGGGCTGGACGAATCTCTTCAAGCACTGCCTTCACATTCTCATTGGTCATGTTTTCCACTCCTCGTACAAATTATTGTACACTAATTCAGTTTTTATAATACTATTATGTTGACGACATGTATGCGACTTATGTCGCATCAACGTGACCGGGCTGGACACGAGTACATTCGCCAGATAATATGAGATCAAATAGTGGATTGATAAGAATTATCCGATGTCTACTATTAATCGCGCTCAAATAATTAGACAATCGCTAATTTTCTCCGGTCTTGAAGAAGATGAAGCCGCTGAACTGGCGCGATTGTGCACGGAAAAACACCTCCCGGCTGGTGAGTATGCTTTTTGGGAAGGCGATCCACCCGACCGATTCTATCTGCTTGCCAGCGGTAAAATAAAAGTTGTCAAGCATTCTTCTACCGGTAAGGACTTCATTATCGCTTTTTTTGAGCCTGGTGAAATATTCGGCGAGGTGGCAGTCTTCGAAAACCGTCCGTATCCGGCTTCCGCTCAAGCGGTGGGAGATAGTACAGTGCTCGGTATCAAACGAGAAGATTTCTTAAAGTTTCTTTCGAAGCGCCCGGAAGTTGCGTTGAGAATAATAAATGTGCTCGGCGGTCGACTACGCATGGCTTCAGACCGACTCCGAGATCTTGCAGGAGAACGGGTAGAGCAGCGTCTTGCGAGAATACTTTTAATGTTATCATCAAAGTTGGGACCATCTTTACCGTTCACCAGGCAGGATATTGCCGACATGGCAGGCACAACGATTGAAACCGCGATCCGGTTTCTCAGCAGCCTCAATTCGCGTAAAATTACACGTTCTGCGCGTGGCAGGATAGTAATCCTGGATGAGCTGAAACTAAAACTTCTCAGCGAAGGACCACCGCCGCTCTAAACGAGCGGAAAATCCTAAACTCTAAACTCGAAATCCTAAATCCTCTTGACCTGTCAGTGTTTGTTTTAACTGAATGCTGATAGCTGAAAGCTTATTTTTAATACTTGAAACTTGTTACTTATCCGCGAGTATGATTTACATCATAGTTTAGCTACAAGCTCTACGTTATCATAAAAATGTAATCTGAATAAACTCCTGAAGGGGGTGGTGATAATGTACAGTAAATGTCCTGGTCAGGATACGAGAAAGCTGAGGGTAGAATTATATAAATGCCCTAATTGCCATGCAGAAGTGGAAATATTCTCCGATGAGACGCGTATCCGCTGCCAGAAGTGTGGCACGATGGTTTTCAGGGAAAAACTGCCATCTTGTATTGAATGGTGTGCTTCGGCGCGCCAGTGCCTTGGCGAAGAACGCTGGAAACAAATAATGGGCGAAGACCAACCGCCGCGTGCAAAGAAACCAGTTGAGGAGGTTGAGAAATGACTGTCAGGACTATGAGGAAAATTGTCAAGATAGATGAGGAGAAATGTAACGGTTGCGGTGCCTGCGAAAACAAGTGTGCTGAAGGCGCTTTAAAGATCGTTGATGGCAAGGCACGACTGGTAAGCGAGGTATATTGCGACGGTCTTGGAGCTTGTCTCGGTGAATGCCCGATGGGCGCGATCATCATTGAAGAGAGACCAGCCGAAGAATTTGATGCTGAAGCCGTTGAACGTCATCTCCACGACACAAAGCATGAGGAAGAGAAGCTCGCTTGTGGCTGTCCAGGAGCTCAAGTACAGGAGCTGGCTGTACAGATGCCGGAAACTTCGGAAACCGCTATTAAGCAGCTGTCAACTCTCCGAAACTGGCCTGTCCAATTAGCGCTTGTACCGCCGAAGGCGCCTTTCTTACAGGGTAAGGATGTCCTACTCGCAGCTCATTGCACCGCTTTTGCGCATAGTGGCTTTCACCAGGATTTTTTAAAAGACCATGCCTTGCTCATCGCCTGTCCAAAGCTCGATGACGTAGAAGCACATCTTGAGAAACTGACACAGATCGTCGCCCAATCTGGATTAAGAAGCCTAACGGTTGCGCGGATGGAAGTACCCTGCTGCGGCGGGCTTGTCTTTCTTGCGAAAAAAGCCATCGAAGCCAGCGGTAGGAAAATACCATTGAATGCAATTACAATCGGCGTCCAGGGAGATATAAAAGAATAGTTGTCGGATTCGAAGTGCTAAGGGGAGGGCAAAAACTCTCCCCTTTTGTTTGGTTCTACTCATTTTTAGTTATTAGAAATCTCGTCAAGCTAGTTTGGTTATGATAGGGTGGATGTTCCAGGACGCCGTCTTCTAACAAGAAGTTCCCTCGTAAGGAGCCTTAAAAGTGTATTGAGGCAAAAACGGTAAGGGTTGTCCCTTCCATTAGTTGAGGAAGGGACAACCCTTACCTGATACGGGGGAGATTGAGAGGGTTTTACTTTCCCTTATACCGGGGATCCATTATAGTTTTTGTCATCCACTATAAAGTGTCATTACGAGCGCACGCGCGGTAATCTCAGATTGGGGAGCATTCTTTTTTTATCTTTTTAAGAGCCTGCCCCGAAGTAATGTGGTGAATACAGGGCTTGCCCTGAGCGACTTGTCCTGAACAGTTGAAGGAAGTCGAAGGGACGGGTCGTCGTGACTGTAAACCTGAGGGAGAATAAATATCCTCACATCAAAAATCGTTACCGATTAATTATATTTTTTATTAGGTGGGAGATCGGGGATGAGGAGCAGGATGTGTTAGAGGATGCAATCCTCTAAAAAATAATACCCCTCTCTCTGTTCAAACAGAAAAGGAAGAAGTGGACAGGAGGGCGCAGCCCTCCTGTCAATAATTTGCCCTTCCTTAGTTTTAAAGGAAGGGATTAAGGGATGGATCGTTGTGATAGCATACGTTGGGGAGAACAAAAATCCTCAGTCTAAATATCAATCCTTAATTATCCCAAATTGATTCTTCTTAAATTGCATTGCTCCCCCTTGTTAATATACTATTGTTTGTGACTGAATTTTTGACTTGAGGAGGTTTCGATGCCTGCTGTAACATCTAAGATTGTGGAATCGACTATTGGGAAAAAAGTAACAGAGATTGATGGAGCGGCAGTTGCCGGAGTCAGGATGGATGTGCAAAAAGCCTACGCTGGCGTGCCTCAACTCCTTCAGGACTTCATTAACAATAATAATCCAAAAGCATGGATCGAGATAAAAAATAAAATCGATTATATCTACAACAATCTTGATTATTTATTCGTCACACTCGATAATGAAGCTCCATTTGCACAGGAGATCCAAAAACAGGTAAAGGAGGGGAAGAAGGTCTTCTTCAAACCAAACTTGGTTAGTGGCGGCGTAATAAGCCCGATTTCACATGGTCCTGGACAGGGTGATACTACCTGTACGGAATGGTCGTTTATTGCGGCTCTCATGCGCTGGTTCCACGATAAGCTAAACATTGAGTACTCCGAGATGGCGATCGGCGATGCAGCGAGCTCAAACCCAACGAGCGCGACTATTTACAGCCAGTACTACAGCAAAGGCAGAAAAATCACTACTCAAGCCATATTCGAGGGGCGGAGTGGCGATTTTTACGGTGGTTATGGCTTTTACTTTGTGCGCAAATACCTGGCAGAGTGTCTCCCGGAAGGTCACAAAGATAATCCGATGAATGGGTATGAAGAGAGTATCAATGGGAAATATATTCCTCCGGGAAGAGCTGGCAACCGTCTCATGGTCTACGATTTAAATAAAGCTGGCTTGTCGAAAGGCAGGACAGTACCGGTTCCTCAAGGCGCAAATTTTAAAGAGGTAACATTACATAAAGCAATTCTCGGCGGTGACCCAATCGACCCGAAAGATATGAAAGATTATCCCGGCTGCGTACTGGTTAATGTCCCTAAATTTAAAATTCATTCCCAGGACCTGTTAACAAACGCAATTAAAAACTTGGGTATTGGCTTGTACCCTCAGGAAGCGCCTTCTGATGACCACCCGAGGGGGACTCACTGGAAATACAGCTATCCGTATAATCGGAATCCCGCTTTGAAAGCAAAAGTGCCACACCAGACATGGTGGCCTGAAATCGATGAAAAGACCATGCTGCCCCTTCGCGACAAAAATGGCAATTTAATTACAAAAAAGACTAAGGGATTCCCAGGTACCCAGGCAGATGTTATTCGCGCTACCCAGGACCAGGGAATCTTCATGCTGCACATCGTCGATGCTATCGAAGCGATTAATAATAGCCATACCGGGGCGGGAATGGGTATTCGTGTTAATGAGGGCTTTGTCTGGGCTTCTTTAGATTGCGTAGCGCTCGACACGCTCTGTGCGCGTAATGTATTTAATACCCTCCCGATGGCGGAAGGAAAACGCCTTCAGAAGGAAAACGATTGGCAAACTGAGTTTGCTCATATTGTACCCGCAGCTAAAATCGAAGGTAATGCAATCGTCACCGGGCAAGATTATGATTCACCGCTTTTCCGCTACAACCTGTATAAGTACTGCGAGGAGCGGGGCGTTGGGCAACAAAAATACCATGTCATTGGCTGGGATTCAATAACGAACTCGCCGCTTGCTTCTCTCGAAGGACACCTTGGGAGAATTGACGGGGAGAAATTCGAAGAAATAATAGAAAAAGAAATGTGGCATAATCCCGGCTCCTTCCTTTGGGATTTACAGAAGACGGCGTTCACCTATCTCCAGGCACATGATAAACTGTACGGCACTAAACTTTTTCAAGAACTTATAGATTTCTTCGATGAGAATGGTGATGGGGTCCTCGACTATGATGAGGTCGGGAAAAAAGGTCAATGGGGACCTTCGACCCGCTCAGCGGCTTATGCTTCGAGCCTGAGAGCAGATGGTAAGTTCGGCTGGCTGAAAGGCGGTTTTATATCCCGGACATTCAGCACCAAGTGCACCAGGAAAGAATGGAACGCGGATGGCTTTGATTTCTACGCAAGCTCAAGGATGGCTCAATTACTTATTTCGGCGTTTTCAATGTCGCGCGCCGGTGCAGAAGTTCCCGATCCGTTAAATCCGCCGGCAACATTCGGAAAAGGAAAGTGGCCTAGCTGGAAATGGGTTAGCTATGTATCGACCAATTCAACCATCTGGGGTATGGGGTTCCCAAGGCGAATCGACCTGACAGGGCTGTACGGAACGGTGTTTCAATACTCTGACAAGACTCAAAATAACGGTGGATATACAGGGAATGTCCCAATGATGAGCAATCAAGACTCTCTGGCAAAATACCTGGCAGATATCGCCGAAAGTAAAAGACAAGCTCTGGACTTCGTGTTGTATGTTCCGGTTGGTCTGGGTAAATTCAATGGGCAAAGTGTACCAAACATAGAGGAAACCTCTGACCCGAAGAAAATTTTCACCGCCAGCTTCATGGGCGGCAAAGAGAAGTGGGGTATTTAGACTTTTACTAATAGATATCAGCGATCAGCTTTCAGCCTGAGATTTTAAATTTAATCGCCAATGCTCTATCCTCACTAACATAGGGAGATTAAAGAGATAATCTATGAATGTACTCAATGCAGTAATCGCATTAGTGTGCGCATATGTACTCGGTTCAATACCGTCAGCCTATATCGTAGGAAAAATACAGAAG
>Ga0315281_10001830_pt1 | contig 31592 bp, 33 predicted proteins | sample YL17G07_0_MG_FD_204540 | JGI IMG/M metagenome (GOLD analysis project Ga0315281, IMG submission 204540) | Sediment microbial communities from Yellowstone Lake, YNP, Wyoming, USA - YL17G07_0 | ecosystem: Environmental > Aquatic > Freshwater > Lake > Sediment | place: USA: Wyoming | collected...
AATCCGAATCAAAACCAAAGTAATTAAAGACTGCACAAAAAAAAGCGGCATAGTAGATGCCACTTTTTTAATTGAATTTTTGTCAGAAATTAAATCTTTTCCGGCAAATGCATTTTTTGAACATTGGCTCTTTTTGGCAATTCTTCCTGAATAGCAAAAGCAATATCGTTATTTATAAATGGAATCACCAAATCATCATAATCTGTAAATTTTTCCGGCGGCTCATTGGGATCGTTATCGGTAATTATTTCAATAATTAAACGGCTGACACCAAAAATTTGATAAAGCAAAGGCTGTTTAATATGAACGCTGACGATTCGTCGATAAGGCAGGGCGAGTTCTTCACGAGTCAAAACGCCGCGGGTTACTTTTAAACAATCTTCAGCCAGCATAATTTTATATCGCGAATATTCCAGCCACGCAATCAGAACCGCAATAAAAACAGATGCCAAAGACAAAATAAGTCCGGCCGAAATCGCCAACGCAAAAAAATCTTCGTATTGCGCAATAAAATTAATATCCTTAAAATAATTTCTGGCGATAACCAACGCAATCGTCAAAAAAATCAAAATAAAAAATATCTGGCTTCGGCGAATTACAAAAAACCAAAAAGCTCGAGTACCTAAATTTTGATAAATTTTGTCTTCCATATTCAATAAAAATCTGCATTTCTATTTTCAATTTAACACATATTTGATAAACTAACAATGTCTGGCTAATGTGTTAAAATTAAAATAACAAACTTAAATATAACTAAGACATCTTCCTATGCCTTATTATTTTTTTATAATTGCAGGATTTTTTGCGCAAATTATAATGGCTCTGATTCATTGGGGCTTTTATAAAATAGCCGTCTCGTTTTTCCAGATATCCAACCCGAATATTCTTTTGCCGCTAAAAATAATACTGGGATTTTTATCTTTCAGTTTTATTATCGCTTCTGTTTTGGTCAGCCGATTTGATAATATTTTTGTCAGGGTTATTTACATTGCTGCGGTTTTTTGGATGGGATTACTTTTTTATTTATTCATCGCGGCGGGGATTATCTGGCTGATACTAACTGTCGGCAGATTATTTCCCGTCTTTCTTAATTCTCAAATTCTGGCTCAAATATTTTTCACGGCGGCTTTGATTGTTAGTGTGTGTGGCGTTATCAACGCTACAAATGTTCGCGTAAAAAAACTGGAAATAACTTTGCCGAACTTGCCAGCTTCTTGGCAAGGAAAAACCGCTGTCTGGGTAAGCGACACTCATTTGGGCGCAGTAAGAAATTATGGTTTTGCTGTCAAAATTGCCAATATGATTCAAGACTTGCATCCTGACATGATATTTATCGGCGGGGACTTATACGACGGCGTGGCCTCTGACCTTGATAAACTGGTTCAGCCATTCGTCAAGCTCAGTGCGCCGCAGGGAATCTATTTCATCACCGGCAATCACGAAGAATTCACGAGTGATAATAGATATATTGATGTGATAAAACGCACCGGCATAAAATATTTAGATAATGAGATGATTAATCTGGACGGCCTGCAGATAATCGGACTGAATTATCGCGATACCTCTGGCGACCAAAATTACAAATCCGTCATGTCAAAATTCAATATCAACCAAAATCTGCCAAGCATTTTACTAAAACATTCACCCGGTTCGCCCGAAATAGCCAAAAACGCCGGAATTTCGCTACAACTTTCCGGCCATACTCACCAAGGCCAAATTTTTCCGGTTGGCATAATTGATCATCTTATCTGGAGGGGATTTGATTATGGATTAAAAAAATTGGATAATCTTATCGTTTATACTTCCGGGGGCGCCGGCACCTGGGGCCCACCAATGAGAGTCGGCACAATGCCGGATATTGTTTTAATACAATTCAATAAAGATTTTGGGCAAAATCAGGTTTGTTTTAAAGACAATTGTTTTGCCGTTGAATTAGCCAAGACGCCGGAGCAGCAATCGCAAGGCCTGATGTTTAGGGAGACATTGGCGGCTAATCAAGGCATGCTTTTTATCTTTAAAGAAGAAGGTATTTACCCATTTTGGATGAAGAATACTTTAATTCCTTTAGATATTATCTGGCTTGATAAAAATAAAAGTGTGGTTTTTATCAGTGAAAATACGCAATCCTGCGAAAAAGACATTTGCCCGAGTATTTATCCGACTGGTCAGACCCAATATGTTTTGGAATTAAACGGTGGTACTGCCAAAAAAATCGGACTTTCGGTTGGAGATAATTTATCTTTTAATCTAGGGACTGGCCAGCTTGCTAATTAATCTAACCTGTGATATAATTTAGTTTAATAATTACTAAAATAAATAGCTAAACGAACCTCTACTACTTGTTATGAAAAACTTTTTCAAAAAACCTTTGGTTATTATTTTAATGATCGTCGTTGTTTTTGCCGGGCTGAGCGCTTATTTCTATTTTAGCGGCTCAAAAACGTTGTCTTACGAAACCACGATCGTACAGAAATCCGATATTTCCCAAATTGTCAGCGTGACAGGCAGAGTAACGCCGGCCCAAAACGTTGATTTGGCGTTCGACAGAAGCGGCAGAATAACTTCTTTGACAGTTAATGTAGGCGACAACGTGACTGCCGGACAAATCTTGGCGACATTGAACAACGCTGATTTGGTCGCCCAGGTAGCGCAAGCCAGGGCCAGTCTGGCCAACCAGCAAGCGCAATTGAATGAATTAAAAAAGGGTACACGGCCCGAAGAATTACAAATTGCACAAACCGATATAGCCAACGATCAAAAAACACTGGCTAATGCCCAGACAAATTTAACCAATGTTCGTAGTACTGCTCAAACCACCTTGGAACAAGTTTATAACGGTTCTCTTTCCGCTGCAGCCAAATCCGTCGGGGTGGCTATAAACAGCCTCTATGTTTTGACTGATATCCAGTATTCTCACTTTATGGGAAGTGACCAAAATTCTTTAGCTTTGGCCGATGTCAAATCATATGCAGTATTGGCCTTGCTTGGCGGTAGCGACGCCGGTCGCTGGACTAGCAATGCCCTTGGCCAGCTAAACGGTGGCGCAAAAGCCAGCGTTCAAAAAGCCCAGACGAATCCAACCAATAGTAATATTGATAGGGCACTTAGTGATATTGCCGACGCATTATCAAAAGTAAAATCGGCACTGGATGCCACACCCGTTACAACCGATATGACCGCAACAGAAAAAACTAATTTGAGCACCGAAAAAAGCAATATCAACACAGAAATTATCACAATTTCTGGCAAACAGCAGGCAATTGACGTCCAAAAATCAACCAATGACTACAATATTACAACAGCCGAGATTAGTGTGACCAGCGCCCAGAATGCTTTAGCCGCAGCGCAGGACGAGTTAGTGCTCAAACAAGCCGGCAGCACGCCGAATCAGATTAATGCCCAGCAAGCACAAGTTAATTCGGCACAAGCGAATGTTGATAATTTGCTAGCCCAATTGGCCAAAACTATTTTGCGCACGCCGATCGGCGGCGTCGTGACCACCCAAGATACAAAAATTGGTGAAATTGTGTCAGCCAATGTGCCTATAATTTCTATCATTAGCACCGCTCAATTTCAAATCGAAGCTAATGTGCCCGAAGCCGACATCGCCAAAGTTAAAGTTGGTGAAACTGCCAGTTTGACTCTGGACGCCTACGGCAGCAATGCTATTTTTGACACACAGGTTATCGACCCGGCCGAAACAATCATTGAAGGGGTGGCAACATACAAAGTGACTATGCAATTTACAAAAGAAGATGAACGAATAAAATCCGGTATGACAGCCAATATTGACATCCTGGCGGCAAAAAAAGATGGCGTTTTGATTGTTCCCCAGCGCGCCGTCGTGCAAAAAAATAATGAACAGTATGTCTATATTGTTTTACCAAACAATCAAACCCAAGAAACAAAAATTACCACAGGCCTCAAAGGCTCTGACGGAAACATTGAGGTGACTTCTGGTCTAAATGAAGGCCAAAAAATTGTCAGTTTTGGCGGACCACTTGCTCAATGATTTTTTAACAAAAAAAAGATGGCTCTGATCGAAGTTAAAAATCTGGAAAAAATATATCAAGATGAAGATAATCAAACGCCGGCTTTATGCGGCGTATCTTTTGATATAAAAGAAGGTGAATTTGTGGCGATTATCGGACCATCTGGCTCGGGTAAGTCAACGCTACTGCATATTTTAGGATTTCTGGACAGACATACCAAAGGAGAATATCTCTTTGAAGGGAAAAGTAGCAATGATTATTCAGATGTTGACTTAGCCCGCATTAGAAACACAAAAATGGGTTTTGTTTTTCAGGCATTTAATCTTTTGCCACGCACCACCGTCCTTGATAATGTTAAGCTGCCTTTGCTTTACTCCGATATTCCAGAAAAACAATGGGACAGTTTGGCTCGTCAAGCGATTGATTCTGTGGGTTTGAGCCATCGAGTAGACTTTGAGCCGGCACAGTTGTCTGGCGGCGAAAAACAAAGGGTGGCGATTGCAAGAGCCCTAGTCAATAATCCAAAAATTATTTTTGCCGACGAACCAACCGGCAATCTTGATTCAAAATCCGGCAAAGTGGTCATGGAGATTTTACAGCGCCTGAATGACGAAAAACATCACACAATTATCTTAATCACCCATGAAACCTACACGGCCGAGAACGCTGAAAGAATTATTGCTTTGCATGACGGATTAATAAAAAGTGATGAAAAGGTCATAAATCGTCTCAACGCCGACGGTTTTACCAAATAGATATGAAATTAGCATTTACTTTCAAAACAGCCATCGCCGGTTTGCGAACGAACAAATCTAGAACGGTTTTGACTATTCTGGGCATTGTGATTGGTATTACCGCCATTATTATAGTTATGGCACTGGGCAGCGGCGCGCAGAATTTAATCTTGAGCCAAATTCAAAGCATGGGTTCAAAGACTATTGCTGTAGTGCCTGGCAAGCCGGCTCAAGGGGTCTCCGACGCGCTTTCTACGTTTTCTGATTCAATAAAAAATAAGGATGTTATTTCGCTAGAAAAAAAAGAAAACGCGCCCCATATTACCAAAATTATGCCAATAGTTTTTACCCCCGAAGTGGCAACTTATTTGAGTAATACTTACCAGACCACTGTTTTTGGCGTCACTAATTTTTTCGCGCAAATTTACGACATTTATCCTTCCGAGGGGCGGCTATTCAGCGACGATGAAATTCAGAGCAACGCTAATGTGGCAATTATCGGCTCTGGTATCAAAGACCAGTTTTTCAGCCAGACCGACGCCTTGAACGAAAAAATAAAAATCAAAGATCGTAGTTTCCGAATCATCGGTATCTTGCCCAAAAAAGGTCAGTTTTCTTTTGTCAATTTTGATAACGCGGTCATAGCACCGTATTCCACAGTACAGCAGATGCTGGGCATTAAATATTTTAACCGTTTGGTGATTGAGGTTGATTCAGAGCAAAATGTTGACGCGACCGTCCAGGATATCAAAATCACCCTGCGCAACAATCACAATATTACTGACCCCAGCAAAGATGATTTTTCCGTAGAAACTCAGGCGCAGGCGATGCAAATGGTCGGCACTATCATGAACGTTTTGACAATGTTTGTGGCGGCGGTAGCGGCGATTTCTTTGTTGGTCGGAGGAGTAGGGATTATGAACATAATGTTGGTTTCGGTGACTGAGCGGACGCGCGAAATCGGCTTGCGAAAAGCCGTAGGAGCGACGCGAAATAATATCTTGTCTCAGTTTTTACTAGAAGCAGTGGTGCTGACAGGTTTAGGGGGAATAATTGGAATAATTTTAGGTTCTATTTTCTCTTTCCTTACATCTTTTGGTCTAAGTAAATATTTAAATCTAAATTGGGCTTTTAGTTTCCCAATTGAGGGCGCAATTATCGGATTGGCAGTTTCAGCAGCCATTGGTCTAGTTTTTGGCATTTATCCAGCCCGCCAAGCCGCCAAAAAAAGCCCCATGGAAGCATTAAGGTACGAGTAGTGTTTTATTTAACAAATAACAAAAAAGGGGCGGCAGCAGTCTGCCTCTTTTTATTTTTTCATATTTTCGTTAATATAGTATTATGTTCCAACATTTTCTAAAACCAATCAAAAAATTCCGCAAAACGTATCTGCCGGGCATTGTGACGGGCAGCGCCGATGACGATCCATCAGCCATCTCAACTTACTCGGTAGTCGGCGCCACGACCGGTTTTTCTCAGCTTTGGCTGCTTTTGGTTTCAACGCCCTTGGTCATTGCCATACAGAATATGTCGGCCAAAATTGGAGACGTTACCAAAAAAGGGCTTATCCGTTTAATAAAAGATAATTTTGGTCGTTCGCCGGCAATTGTCTGCGTTATTGCTCTTGTTGTTGCCAATCTTTTAACACTTCTGGCTGATATCGTCGGTATGGCAGCCGGTTTTCAGTTAATCACCGGCGAAAGTTATGTCTTTTTTATAATCCCTTTAATTATTTTTGTCTGGTATATTGTGGTTTTTGACAGCTATAAAAAAATCGCCCGCTATTTTTTTTGGTTTTCCGGAATTTTAATCGCCTATATCATTGCTGGGATCATGGCGCGCCCGGATTGGTTTTTGATTTTAAAATCTTTCTTTGCGCCAAAAATATCTTTTAATTTATCTTATATTTTTGCAGGATTGGCGCTTTTGGGAACCACCTTTTCTCCCTATGCGTTTTTCTGGCAGACCGAGGAAGAAATTGAAGAAAATCATAATTCCAGTCCCAAGCAGATTAGACAGACAAATCGCTCGGTTTCCTTCGGTTTTATTTACAGCAACTTAATTGCTTTTTTCATTATCGTAGCTAGTGCCAGCGCCGCTTTAAACAACAACATTAATTTCTTGACCATCAAAGATATTGCGAATGCCCTCACGCCGTTTACCGGCAGTTGGGCAACAACGCTTTTTGGTATCGGGCTGATTGGGTCCGGAATGCTGGCCATTCCAATTTTAGCCAGCTCTTCTGCTTACGCAATCGCCGAATTACTCAAATGGCCTTGTGGCTTGGACAAAAAACCCAGCCGCGCCAAAGGATTTTACGGCATTATCAGTTTCGGATTTATTTTATGCATAGCCGCGCTGATATTTAATTTACATCCGATAAAAATTATGTTTTTTTCGCAGGTTATAGTCGGAATATTGACATCGCTCGTAATCTATTTTATTTTACGAATTGCCGGTTCCAAAAAAATAATGGGAGAATGGCGTTCACACTGGCTGAGCTTATTGGCTGGTTGGCTGACAATCGCCTTGATACTTTCTGGCAGTATTTTTTTTATCTGTTATCTTTTTTAAAATGCAGCAAGACAAACACAATATAACTATCGTCGTTGGTATTATAATCGGGCTGGCCGCCGCCACTCTTTTTTTAATAAGCAAATACCAAATGCAAATTATCTCCGATATAACCGGCGCACTTAATCCCAAATCCCAAGATCTGTCGTTTGAGACTCTGCCTCAAGATTCCAGTCAAAACAAAACAACAGAACAGGATGAAATCGCGAAACTCCAGCAGCAAATTGACGAATTAAAAAAACAGCAAAAATTAGCCATGACGCCCGCCGCGCCCCCACTCATTGATTTAAAAACTCAGGAAGAGCTTAACAAAGCCAAGCAACAAATAAATTCTTTAAGCCAGCAACTGTCGCAGCTTCAAAAACAAAATACCCAAATTCCGTCACCAACTCCAATAACTACATATCCGGCAGTGGTCAACGACGCTGATTTGATAAAAAATTGGCAGGCGACCGAAAAAGTTACCCAAGTTGCCTGCCTTGATAAATTTTTAAATTCCTGGCAGTTGGGTTCAGGAGTCTTGATTTCCGGCGACGGAAAAGTTTTAACTAATCAGCATGTAGTACAGTCATCTATGAGCGCGACCACCCCGGATTACTGTTTAATATTATTTAATAACGACTACAACTCTCAAACCCAAACATATACCAAGCAATATCGGGCGACTGTTATTGGTTTTTTTAGCGACCGCGACGCAGCCGAGTTAAAAATTAACGATGTGCTGGCACCAAATCAATCAGGGACGATAGTCTCAACGCCTGCGCCCGGACCTTTCCCGTATTTTCAAATTACCTCAGCTAAACCGCAAATCGGCGACCCGGTTTATGTAATCGGATTTCCGGAATCAGCCAAATTCAATTTTTCCGTTACCAAAGGAATAATCAGCAATATTACCTCTGATAATTTATACTTTGGCACTGACGCCCAAATTGACCGCGGCAATTCCGGCGGCGCGGCAATCAACTCTGCCGGCCAGCTCATCGGCCTGCCCACTTATAAATTCGTCTCAGCTGGTGATTACCGTGGTTATATTTTGAATATCAAAATGATAAATTTATAATAGTTCTACCGTTTTACGATAACCGTAAAATTTTCATGCAAATAGATAATTCTATAAAATCAAAAATCAGGGAAATTCCTGATTGGCCAAAAAAGGGAATAAGCTTCAAAGACATTACGCCTTTGCTTCAAAACGCTATTTGTTTTCAAAATGTGATAGATGAATTGGCGAAAAAATTTAAGGACAAAAAAATAGATAAAATTGTCGGCATAGACGCTCGGGGTTTTCTGCTGGCCTCGGCTGTGGCCTACAAATTAGGAGCGGGCGTTGCTATTGTCAGGAAAAAAGGAAAATTGCCGTATCAATGCATTATGCAAGAATACGACCTTGAGTACGGAACCAATTGCATTGAAATGCACAAAGACGCGATTGCGCCTGCAGAGCGCGTAGCGATTATTGACGACGTTTTAGCCACCGGCGGCACAGCTGCAGCCTGCGCGAAATTAGTTGAACAATTAAAGGGAAAAATTGTCGGCATCGCTTTTTTAATGGATTTGAGTTTCTTGCAAGGGAAAAAGAAATTAAAAAAATATAAAGTATATTCGCTGATAAAATACTAAAACTATGAAAAAACTCGCTGAAATCGGCATAATCGGCGGATCGGGTTTTTATGATTTTTTTGGAAAGGACGCCAAAGAAATTGATATTAAAACAGAGTTTGGCTCGCCCAGCGATAAAATTACTATCGGAAGTGTTTTTGGCAAAAGAGTCGCTTTTTTGCCACGCCACGGGAAAAAACACCAATTTCCGCCACACAAAATTCCTTATAAAGCCAATATTGCTGCGCTAAAAAAACTTGGGGTTGAAATAATAATTGCCCCGGGTGCGGTGGGTTCACTCAAAGAAAAAATTAAGCCCGGCGATTTTGTCATTTGCGACCAATTTATTGACCGGACAAAACACCGCGATCACACTTTTTTCCATGGCCCCAAAGTTGCCCATATTGAAACCGCATATCCGTATTGCGAGGATTTAAGAAAAATTACTATTGAACTAGCAAAAAAATTAGAATTTAGAACTCATACCAAAGGAACTGTAATGATTATAGAAGGGCCGAGATTTTCAACGGTAGCTGAAAGTATTTTTTACGCCAAAATGGGATGCGACGTCATCAATATGACCCAATATCCCGAAGTCGTTCTAGCCGCAGAGCAGGGGATTTGCTATCTAAATATTTCGCTTGTTACCGACTACGATGCTGGAATTTACGCGGGCAAAAAAGTGAAACCGGTTTCAATTGAAGAAATTTTGGCAAATTTCAAAAAAAACACCGCCAAGCTAAAAAAACTGATTTCTGAAATAATTAAGGCTTTACCTAATGAACGAACCTGCGATTGCCAGAAAAAAGCGGAGAGAGCGGTAATATAGATATATTTTGTATAATATACAATAAATGGAAACTTCCATAATTTTCACTTCCACAACCGAACATTTGCTGGAAAATTTGAAAAAAAGTCGAAAGACCTAGAGTTTATTTTACCTGAAAAAAATAAAGAAGGAAAAAGGTTTTTTCCGGACGGCGAGGTTTATATGAGAATTCGAGGCGTCAAAAACCTAAAAGGCAAACGGGTAGTAGTTTTGCATTCGGGCGCTCCCAATCCAAATGACGGGTTGATGGAATTAAAACTGATGCTGCACATTTTGAGAGATCACGGAATTAAACCTGAATTATTTTTTACATATTTTCCTTACGGCCAACAAGACCATGTGTTTGCGCATGGCGAAGGAAATATTGCCGAAAGCTTAATTAAAAAATTCCTGAATTATTACGGTGTCAAAAAAATCTATGTCATAGACCCGCATTTTGGAAAAATGAAATGGGTTAAAAATTATCCCATAATTAGCGTTTCAACAATTCAGCTTTTACTAGAAAAAGTTAAAAAAGATTTTGGTGAAGATATTTTGTTCCTTTCGCCAGATAAAGGCGGCAAAAGAAGAACCGGCATTGACGGTTTCAAGAAAAAAAGGCTGGATTCTTTCACTGTTGAAACTTTTTCATCAAATGTCTCTATTGAGGGAAAAATCGTGGCAGTTATTGACGACTTACTTGAAACCGGTGGAACTCTTGCTAGATTTCATGAAACAGTGATAGAATCGGGCGGAAAAGACGTTATTGCACTAATTACTCATGGAATATTGAATTCCGGCATCAAAAGAATAAAAGATAAATTTTCCAATCTCTACCTGACAAACACTATAAATAAAAAAGGAGCAAATGTTGATATAACTGATTTGATTATTGACACATTTTGTCATTGAGGGAGAAGAGTTCTTTTTACAAAAAACCTAAAGTTATACGGACAAAAAGAGGAGGGGACATGAAAAAAATATGCGTGGTTTTGTTCTTTTTTTGTTTGCTGGCGCCGCAAGAGATTTTGGCTGGAGGAGTCGCTATTCGTTTTTTAATCCTGGATAATCAAAATGTGCGAAATTTTGCCCGGGAATTTATACAAGAAATGAAACAACGGGAACATATTATTATGTATGAGTTTGTCGGCCAATACAGTATCGATGGATTTATCGGAAGCGACTACAGCCAAGGCACAAGGCAATTAAAATCCTGTATCAGAATTTTTGTTGATGGCAAAGAAGTGCGATCTCTGAATCTTTGGCTGGAAGACCTTTATTCTGAAAAAACAACCAGGGAAAAGGCAAGGGAAACCGCGGAAAAAATATTCCGTCATTTAAAAAGACTAGATCGAGAAAAAACAGAAATACTTATCTAGTTCCACCTAAGGAGCTTGGATCACACCAGGCTCTTTTATTTTTTATCAAGAATGTTAAAATTATTAATACTAAAAAATACTGAGTGGCTTTATTTTAAATGGATGTTCGTGCCCTCACCAAAAAAATAAGAAGTAAGATTAAAGGCAGTTATTTTTAAACCAATGAAATAATTCAAATGCTAATCTGGTATTAAATTATATAACCAAGATAAAATGACCGTAATAGTTTCAATTCGGTTAAATTAAATAAATTTGTCCGAATTGAATCATAAAACGGAAAAAAACATGATGTGGGGTTATGGACCAATGATGGGAGGCTGGGGGATAGTCGGAGGTATTTTCAGTTTTATCTTCTGGATTTTGATAATTCTTGCAATTGTGGCGCTGGTCCGCTGGGCTTTGTGGTCAAACCGCGGTGGACATCGTTCCTGGCGCAGTGAAGATTCGGCTATCCAAATCTTAAAAGAGCGCTATGCCAAGGGAGAAATTGATAAAAAAGAATTTGAGGAAAAGATAAAGGATATCACAAAATAGATTAAAGCTTTAAAATTGCGATCCAGAAACAAAAACTTCTTGAATATTTTAGTTTAAGAAGTTTTTTGATTATCTATGATAAACTAGCTCACCCCCTCGGGGGGAGGGGGACTTGACAGGATTTTTGGATCGCGTAAAATGAAATTAATATAATCTTTAACCGACTACTTAAAACAACATGATACAAGAACAAAACGGAATCCAGCACCGCCTCAAAATCATTGAGGGACACATTAAAAAGGTCCGCAAGATGGTTGAAGACAGGCAATATTGCATTGATATTTTAAACCAGTCTTTAGCCGTTCAGCGGGCGCTTAAAGAAGTTGACGCGATAATTTTAGAAAAACATCTAAAAAGCTGCGTGACTGGCGCTATAAAAAGTAATAAAACTTCTAAGGCCTATAAAGAACTATTGGAGGTTTTTAAACGAGCAAACAGCTAATTTTAAATTATTTTTTAGCCTATGAACAAAGAATATATTTATCATATACAAGGCATGCATTGCGCTTCTTGTGAGATTTTGATTGAAAAAAAGATACTAGAAATTGAAGGGGTTCAGTCGGCTGATGCTTCCACGGCTAAAGGGCAAATATTGATCGTATACAATAAAGAAAAGCCGACTCCAGATATTCTTAACAAAATATTTAAAGAGAGCGGATATGTTTTTTCCGACAAACCGTTTGGCAATCAAAATTTAACCTATCAAACCAACGGCTGGCTGATTTTTGTTGTTTCTCTGACTATAATTTCAATTTTTTATTTTCTTCAAAAAACAGGACTAAGCGCTTTGGTAACTATTAATTCAAAATCTAATTACTTAAGTTTTCTTTTGCTTGGCCTGCTGGCGGGTATTTCCAGCTGCGCGGCTCTCGTTGGAGGACTGGTACTTTCAATGTCAAAACAATGGCTTGAGCTTTATTCTGACAGAGATTCTTTCTGGCAAAAATCCCAACCGCATCTTTTATTTAACATCGGCCGATTAATTTCTTATCTGGTTCTTGGCGCAGTTTTGGGCCTGTTAGGGAAAAAACTGCAATTTTCTATAACCGCTTCCTCAATTCTTGTTTTTTCCGTATCAATTTTAATGGTGTTTCTGGCACTGCAAATGTTAGGAGTCAGAGCTTTCAGAAAATTTCAGATTACTGTTCCAAAATTTATAACCAAAAAAATTACGCAGGAATCAAATTTTCGCGGCCGCCTCATGCCAATTCTACTTGGCGCTTTAACATTTTTCTTACCCTGTGGTTTTACCTTGACAGCTCAGGGAGCAGCTTTACTTTCGGGCAGCGCGTTTGGCGGCGGGCTAATTATGTTTTTGTTTGCGCTCGGCACCTCGCCAACACTTCTGGCTATTGGACTTAGCAGCGTAAAATTTATCAAAGACCACCGACTATCAGTAAATTTCTTGAAAATAGCTGCAATTTTAATTTTGTTTTTTGCTCTCTTCAATATTAATGCACAACTTAATATTTTGGGCGCGCCTAATTTCAGCAGTTTAGCCGACCAAGTTATTAAAGAGAACAGCACTGGCGGCCAAGTTCAAAACGACAAAGATTTGCCGCCGATTGTTGATGGAAAACAAATTTTGATAATGAAAGCGTCTTCATCTGGCTATTCGCCCAATTACTTCAAAGTCCGCGTCAATATCCCGGTCAAATGGGAAATTCAGGATCTAGGTACCAGCGGTTGTACAAACGCTGTAATTTCACGAAGTCTTTTTGACGGGGAAATAGCATTAACACCCGGCCAAATTAGCATTAAAGAATTTACTCCTGCAAAAGTCGGCAAATATCGCTTTTCCTGCTGGATGGGTATGATCTCGGGTACTATTGAGGTTATTGAAAGTTAAATTTTTTAATTATGACCAATATGACCAAAACTATTCTAAACATTAGCGGTATGCATTGTGCATCCTGCGCCGCTGTAATTGAAAATACCCTCAAGAAAGAAGAGGGGATTTTTTCTGTTAATGTTAATATTGCCAGCGAGAAAGCGTATTTGGAATTCGATCCGGCAAAAATATCATTGGTCAAGATTCAAGAAATAACGAAAAAGATAGGCTATACTCTAAAAGAAAAAGAGGCGCAAGCTGATAAAGAGACGCACGACCATCATAAAGCAGAAAAAGAAAGCGAAATCAGAAAATTAAAAACGAGATTCCTGGCCTCGCTGATTTTGGGTCTGCCGATTATTTATATGGTTATGGGCGGATTTTTTAATTTACCCATGCCGGGATTTTTTGAAAATTATGGCTCGCTTATCCAGCTAATTTTGACTACGGCCGTTATCTTATCCTGTTTAAATATTTGGGTTTCAGGTTTTAAAAGTCTGCTTCGATTTCACCCCAATATGGATTCTTTAATTTTTATCGGCACGGGAGTCGCTTATTTTTACAGTTTAATTGTTTCAATTTTAATGTTTTTTAACACAATCCCTGAAGTATATCTTTACTACGAAAGCGCTGCTTTAATTTTAATATTCATTTCTCTGGGTAAATTTTTAGAATCAAAAACAAAAGGCAAAACCAGCGATGCCATTAAGAAATTAATCGGGCTTCAACCAAAAGAAGCAATTGTCATTAAAGATGGACAAGAAACAAAAATTCCAATCTCAGCTGTCCAGATTAACGATATTATTCTTGTTAGACCCGGAGAAAAAATACCGGTTGATGGAATAGTAACAGACGGTTATTCTGGCGTTGACCAAAAAGCTATAACAGGCGAAAGCATTCCGGTTGAGAAAAAAATTGGCGATGAAGTTATCGGCGCGACCATCAATAAAACCGGCGTTTTGAAATTCAGAGCGACACGAGTAGGCAAAGATACAATGCTGGCCCAAATCATAAAAATAGTTGAAGAAGCTATGGGTTCTAAAGCCCCAATTCAGCTTCTGGCCGACAAAGTATCTTTATATTTTGTGCCGACGGTAATCGGTATTGCTTTCTTGACACTGATTATTTGGTCATTACTGGGCCAACCTATTAGTTTTGGCCTAACAGTTTTTGTTTCGGTTTTAATTATTGCCTGCCCTTGCGCCCTGGGACTGGCTACACCAACGGCAGTAATGATGGGGACAGGCCTTGGGGCACAAAAAGGAATTTTAATTAAGAGCGGGAAAGCCTTAGAAATGGCCAAAAAAATAAACGTTGTTGTTTTTGATAAAACTGGAACTTTGACAAAAGGAGAACCGATTGTTACTAATATCTTTTCATTTTCCGAATCGGAATCTGAAGTGCTTAAAATCGCCGCCTCCATTGAAAAAAATTCAGAGCATCCTTTAGCACAAGCGATTGTCAATTACGCCAAACAAAAAAATATTCAATTATCAGAAACATATAAATTCCAGGCAATTCCCGGCAAAGGAGTCCAGTCCGAAATTGACGGTAAAAAAATATTTTTAGGGACTCGCAAATTAATGTTTGAAAACCAAATTGATCCGACTTATTATGAAAATCAGATCGCAATGTTTGAAACCCAAGGCAAAACTGCTATGATTTTGGCTTTTGACGGAAAGATTGTCGGCGTTATCGCCGTTGCTGACACTTTAAAAGAGTATTCAAAAGACGCTATCGCTATGCTCCACAAAATGGGCAAAAAAACAATAATTCTTACCGGTGACAATAAACTAGTTGGTCAAGCTATTGCCAAAGAAATAGGCATAGACGAAGTTTTGGCCGAAGTCCTGCCGCAAGAAAAAGCCACGGCTATAAAAAAATTGCAGGAACAAAAAAATATTGTTGCGATGGTTGGAGACGGCATCAACGACGCGCCTGCGTTGGCTCAATCAGACCTTGGCATCGCTCTGGGGTCAGGAACCGATGTAGCTATGGAAACGGGCGAAATTGTTTTAATCAAAGATGATTTACGCGATGTAGTGACAGCTATTGATTTGAGTCGCTACACAATGGCAAAAATTAAACAAAATCTTTTTTGGGCTTTTATTTATAATGTCGTTGGAATTCCAGTGGCCGCCGGAATTCTATATTCCTTTACCGGCTGGCTACTTAACCCAATGATTGCTGCTGCTGCCATGGCTTTTTCTTCAGTCAGTGTGGTTTCAAATGCTTTATTGATGAAAAGATATAAATCGCGAACACTAACAAATTAAATTTATCCTTTATCAATCTTTTTACAAAAGGTTTATTTTTTTATTAGGTTTGCTAGAATAAAATCATGCCTGAACTTCCTGAAGTTGAAACAATCAAACATCAATTAAATTTGCTTGTAGCTGGAAAAAAAATAAAGCGGATTGAAATTTTGTTACCAAAAATAGTCAAAACTTCGCTGGCAGAATTCAAAAAAGCGACAAATGGCTCAAAAATAAATGGATTTAACCGGCGCGCCAAAATCCTAATCATGCACCTTGATAATGGCTGGAGTTTATTAATACATTTGAAACTTTCAGGCCAGCTGATTTTTGACGGCCAAAAATCAAAACATACACATGTTATTTTCCACTTCACAAACGGACATCACTTGATTTTTAATGACCTGAGACAATTTGGTTATGTCAAAATTATTAAAACTGGCGAACTGGATAAATTTTTTGAAAAAGAAGATTTCGGCCCGGAGCCATTTGATAAAAATTTTTCGCTGGCGCAATTTGTTGCCCGTCTTGACCGCCGGCCCAACACCAAAATCAAGCAATTCCTGCTTGACCAAACGAATATCGCGGGCATCGGCAATATTTACTCTGACGAAATTTTATTTGCTTCACGCATTCATCCTTTGCGCAAAATAAAAGACTTAAAGCCCAATGAAATAAAAAATATTTATAAAAACATTAAAAAAATCCTCAACGAGGCAATAAGGCTTAAAGGAACTTCGTCTAACTTATATGTAGATGCTTACGGAAAAAAAGGAAGTTTTTTAAACCATTTAAAAGTTTACGGCCGCGAAGATGAAAAATGCAAAAAATGCGCCGGTCTAATTAAGCGAATTAAGCTCGGTGGCCGCTCAGCGCACTTTTGCCCTACCTGCCAACGCCTAGCTTAGCTGTAAGAAGCAGCCTCAAACGCTAAAAATGAAAAAAATAATTGTCATTTGCCATAACATTCGTAGCGCTTTTAATATCGGCTCAATTTTTCGAACGGCTGATGGCGTAGGGGTTTCAAAAATAATTCTGGGAGGCTACAGCGCCTACCCGCCTCATCCAAAAATAGAAAAAGTGGCGCTGGGCGCTCAAAACTCAATGCCGCACGAACGCTTTTGGCAAACCTGGCAGGTAATTGAAAACTTAAAGAAAAAAGGTTATCATATTGTTGCTCTGGAACAAAATAAAAAAGCAAAAAATATTTTTAATTTTAAACCTAAATATCCACTCGCATTGATTGTCGGAAATGAAAAAAGGGGATTGTCGAAAAAGATTTTAACTCGCTGCGACAAAATAGTTTTTATTCCGATGCACGGACACAAAGAATCGCTAAATGTTTCCGTCGCATTCGGCATCGCCATATATCAATTAACTAATCAATAATTTATTTTATGGGTAGAATTCAAAAACTTCGCGAACAAAAAAAACTAGAAGAACTTCAAAAACAAGATGGAAAATCTCGACGCACCAAAAAAATCTTAACCGGGACAGTAATCGGCGTTGCAATTTTTGGAATAATTATTTATGGCACCAACGCCATATTTGCCAATAAAAAAACGGCTGCCAGTCCCTCTATCACTTCTTCGCCGTCGGCAACTATTCCCGCAATAACTCCTGCTAAAAATCAGATATTTCCATCTCTCGCTCCAAATAATAATTTAACAACTTCCAGCCAAAATATGACAACTCAAAACAAAGTAGCCCTAATTGAAACTGACCGCGGCAATATTAAATTAGAACTTTATACCAAAGACGCGCCAAAAACAGTGGCTAATTTTGTTGATTTAATAAATAAAGGTTTCTATGATAGTTTAACTTTCCATCGTGTAGTGGCCGGGTTTGTCATTCAGGGCGGCGATCCCAAGGGCGATGGGACAGGCGGACCAGGATATACTTTTGAAGACGAAATAAATCCCTGGAGCTTAGGTCTAGACACCCAAACAATACAATTATTAGAAGCTCAAGGGTACAAATACACTCGCGACTTAACCTCTCACAAGGTAAGCGTCGGCGCCCTAGCGATGGCTAATTCAGGCCCCGACACTAACGGCAGCCAATTTTTTATTGTCACAGATCAAGACCAGAATTATTTAAACGGCAAGCACACGGTTTTCGGACAAGTTATTGAAGGAATGGATGTAGTGCGAAAAATACAGCAAGGTGATATAATGAAAAAAGTCACAATTATTAATTAATAATTGTCATCCCGCACTTGATGCGGAATCCAGGGCTTTTTGGATTCCCGCTTTCGCGGGAATGACAGATAATATGGCACGCACTCAACTCAAACCACAAAAAAAGACCCTTTATGCCAAGCGTGACAAATCTGGTAAATTTACCGACATTCAGAATATTTACCGTTGTATCAGACAGGATATGGCACGGAAAGCTAGACACAAAGCAAAGCCTGGAAGAAAATACGCAGGAGACTAATATCTAATCGCTAACCTCTAATTTATGTCTAAAGTTGTTTTTGACATAGAAACTATCGGTATTGATTTTGAGGCGCTCAACGAAGACGCACAGGATTATGTTCTAAAAGATGCTGAGGACGAAAAAAAGGCGAAAGAAGCTAAGGATAAGCTGGGCCTATGGCCTTTTACCGGCGAAATTGCCGCCATTTGCCTTTTTAATCCGTAAACTAAAAAAGGACGGACATTTTTTCAAGCGCGCAACAAAAAAATTGAACAATTTATTGAAAACGATATTATCTTTGAAGCCATGGGTGAAAAAGAAATTTTGGAAAGATTCTGGCAGGAAATAAAAAATTATCAGCAGTTTATCACGTTCAACGGCCGCAAATTCGATTGTCCGTATATCATGCTTCGTTCAGCCATTCAGAAAGTCAGACCGAGCCGAAATCTTATGCCGTATCGCTACAGCGACGAAGAACATATTGATTTACTGGACCAATTAACTTTTTATGACGCCTTCCGCCGCTTCTCGCTTGATTTTTATTGCAAATCTCTTGGGCTGGAAAACTGCAAAATGGAAGGAATAAGCGGCGAAAAAGTCCAGCAATATTTTAAAAGCGGCAAATATTTGGAAATCGCCCGCTATTGCGCCTCTGACGTCAAGGCAACGGCTGAACTGTTTGAACGTTGGCAAAAATACATAAAAATATAGTTAATCCAAAATGGCTTATATTAAACATATAAAATTGGGACTCATGTGTGTAATAATTTTTCAAATCATTAGTCTTTTCTATCTCCTCCATGTTTACAATGAATTTGTTTCCAATCCCAAAAATTACTACGTTAATTATCTGACACAAGATGTTAAAAATTTGGAAAAATAATAAAATGAAATTTACTCTTTACAAAATAAAAAAGTCGTGTTACAATCTAATTAATAAATTTTCTTATATTAAACTATGACTGACAAAAAAATCATATTTATCGCTATTTTGCTGGCTATTTTGGTAATCGGCGGCGGCTGGTACTACGCCAAAAATCAGCCTCAAGAAGCGGCAATCTCGCAACCTCAAGGGTCGGGCGCACCTACTGAATCAGGAATCAGTTTCGGTAATCCCAACGCGCCGGTCGTCATGGAAGAATACACTAATTTTTTGTGTCCGGCTTGCGCCAGATTTGCCACCGAAACTTTTGGCCAGATCAAAGACAATTATATTGCCAGCGGCAAAGTCAGAATGGTTTTTTATATTTTTCCACCCTTGGAATTAAGCAGGGCGGCTCTTTGTTCTGAAGAACAAGGAAAATTTTTAGAATATCATGATTATGTTTTTGCTCATCAGAGCCAGATTACCGATGAAAATGTTTTAAAAGATTTTGCGGTTAACGCCGGGCTTGACGGACAAAAGTTTTCTACCTGCTACGCTTCTGACAAATATAAAGATAAAATCCAAAAATGGCTGGATGAAGGCCAAGCAAGGGGAGTTGACTCAACGCCAACATTTTTTATCAACGGACAAAAATTCATCGGCGCGCAACCATACTCGGAATTCCAGAAACTGATTGATGAAAAATTGAATCAATAGATAAATTAAAATCCATCGCATAAAACAGGCTACGTTCAAAAATATTGAGTGTGGCCTGTTTTTTAAACTATAGCTAATTTAAAAATTATCACGTCTAACAAACTTGCAATTCTTTTGACATATAATTGTTTTTGTTGTATAATCAACATATTCTATATTATAATCTATCTAAGCACGGAAAAATGAGTAAAGAAGGCAATAATTTAAATATTTTAGACCCTCTAGCTAAAGCACTTCTGGCGAATCTTGTTGTGAGTGCATTATTTTTGAGCTGGGGCTGGATTTTAGGCGGGCCGAATATTTATATTGAAAAAAATATTGCGCTTTTTGTTTCGCTGGCGCTTACGATTATTTTTGCAGCTATAATTTTCTGGAGCGCTTTTATTTTGACCAAATACGATTTTAAACAAAATTTAATTAAAACCGGCCCGTATCGCTACGTCAGGTATCCAATATATTCAGCTATAATCTTTTTATTAAACCCGGCTCTGGCGATATATTTGCGTTCGTGGCTTTTGTTTCTGGCAATTATTCCCATATATTTTATCTGGAAAAAATTAATTAAAAACGAGGAAAAATATCTGGAAGAAAAATTCGGCCAGGAATATTACCGATATCAAAATTTAACCTGGGCTTTTATTCCAAAACCTTGGAAATTAAATAAAGGATTATTTTTCCCGATAATCGGATTGCTAATTTTTTCGTCCGCTTATATTTTGCTTAATTTTTCTGCTATTTATTTGCGCTGGGTTTCTTATGAATATCAACAACCCAAAAAACAAGTTTCCATTGCCTACGATAATCCCAGGCAACAGCCGCCGCCTTCGTATTTTCAGCAGATGTTTGCTGCCGGAACTTTCAGATTACCTGATTCGGCAAACGCGGAAAGCTACGAACCAAATTATACAAAAAAACCAAATACAATTATCATTTCCAAAATCAATGTTGATGCTCCGCTGGTTATGGCACAGGCCACAACGCAAAAAGAATTAAACCAAGCTTTAGATCAGGGAGTTATAATTTATCCGGGCAGCGCCCTGCCGGGTCAGGACGGCGAAGTTTTTTTATCCGGCCACAGCTCGGTTTATCCCTGGGATAAAACTAGATATGGCCAAATTTTCACTTTGCTTGATAAACTAGAGACAGGGGACATAGTTTCCTTAGTTTATGAGAATCACCAATTTGATTATCGCATCACTGGCAAACAAATTTTGGCACCAAAAGAAACTAAACTTATCTTAACGAACAAACCAACCATAACCTTAATGACCTGCTGGCCGATCGGAACATCATTTGAAAGACTGGTGGTGAGAGGAGAATTGATACAATAATAAATACTGACCTTGACAAAGATATCTAATATCGTATATAATTTGCTATTATTTAATCACTATTTTCTCTATATTAATAAACAAAAAATATGAATCCAATTATGTCTAGATTTAATTTAAAAATTAAAAATAACAGAGATTTTTTTTCTATCTCGGTGTTTTTTGCTGTGTTTTTGATAATTTCTAGCCAGATATTTTTACCTTTAAACGCTATGGCGTGCAGCTATCAGCAGCAATGCCTCGATCTCTCAATCCAAAAAACTGTGCGTAATGTAACCGCTGGCCAGCAAAACTATACTGACAGCACTAATGCCAATAACGGTGACCAAGTTCAGTTTCAGATTCAAATCCAAAACACCGGCAATACAACCTTGCAAAATGTTATTATCCGCGATGTTCTGCCGCCTGGTTTGGTATATCAAACCAATTCTACTTTGGTTGATGGCGCAAATGTTTCAGATGGAATTATGGGTAGTGGCATAAATATTGGTTCCTTGACCGCCAACTCAATACGCACAATTAATTTCCGTGCTTCAGTAAATAGCTCTAGCCTCCCCGGCGGCAACCAAACTTTATTCAATACGGGTTACGCGCGGGCTGATCAGGTCGGCGAAAAATCCGATACGGCAACGATTATTATTTGTGTTATACAAAATATTTATGATTTAAGTATTAATAAAACCGTTCGTGATATAACTGCCGGCCAAACAGGTTATATTGACAGCGTTGCCGCGCAAAACAACGACCGCGTAATGTTCAAAATTGAAGTTGCTAATACCGGCAATGTTGCACTTTCAAATGTTATAGTCCGTGACACTCTGCCTTCCCAATTTTCTTTTGCCAATGGCACTGTCCGAATTGACGGAGTGGTCAGTGCAGATTCTCTAATCAGCGGTGTCATCAATACCGGCTCTCTTGGCACAGGCAGTTCACACATCATAACTTTTGAAGCAGTAATTAACACGGGTAATTTTTCCGGCACTCAAACAATTATCAACACGGCTTTTGCCCGCGCCGATCAGGTTTCAGAAAAAAATGACACGGCTTCAGCGGTTGTCACAAATGTACCGGCCAATCTGAATTTAAACATTTCCAAAGCCGTCCGCAACGAAACAAACGGCGGCAACTTTTCTGACAACATTAACGCCAAAAGCAACGACCAGATAATGTTTCAAATCCAAATCACCAATACCGGCAATGCTACTTTGAATAATGTTTTTGTGCGTGATGTTTTGCCTTCACAATTATCTTTTGTGAGCGGAAGCGTGCGCGTAGATGGAACAGCCAATTCTGATTCATTCGTGAACGGCGGTATCAATACCGGTTCACTTAGCACGGGTGTATCGCGTCTTATAACTTTTGAAACCATAGTAAATTCCAACCTCAATCAAACTTTAATTAACTACGCTTACGCCAAAGCCGACCAGGTTAACGAAAAAAGTGACTCGGCCACGGTTTTTGTCAGCAGTGTTTTAAACAATCTTGCTTTGACTATCTCAAAAACTGTCCGTAATGAAACTTCCGGCCAAGGATATTCTGACAGCATTAATGCTAAAAATGGAGACCAGATACAATTTCAATTACAAATTCAAAACACCGGTAACGCGACGCTCAACAATATAATTGTCCGGGATGTTCTGCCATCTTTTGTTTCTTATAACAGCGGCTCAACCAGAAATGACGGCTATTTTATTTCCGACGGAATTACCAGTGGCGGAATTAACGTGGGCTCGCTAGCCGTAGGCAGCACCAAAACCGTAACCTTCGAATCGACGATAAACTTTTATGGATTTTCCGGCAGCCAAAATCTAACCAACTACGCTTATGCCCGGGCAGACCAGGTTTCGGAAAGAAGCGACAGCGCTAATATTTATATTTCACAACAATCATATTCAACAGGTAATTTAAGCTTGACTAAATACGTCAGAAACTTAACCAAAGGTGAAACCGGATTACTTGTTTCTACCACTGCCAATCAAAACGATACGGTGCTTTTCTCAATCCAGGTATCAACTCAAAATAACAGTCAGCAAGTCAACAATGTCAAAATCTGGGATAATTTGCCAAACGGACTAAATTTGGTTTCCGGGACAACTCGACTGGATAATGGCCTAATATCAGATAGCTTATTCGTGGGCGGATCGGGTATTAATATCGGCTCAATCATCGGCAATCAAACCAGAACCATTACTTTTCAAGCTACAGTAGGCAACGGCGTAAACAATCAAACGCTAATTAACTATGCCTACGCCACAGCTGACAATGTGCCGCAACAAACCGCTTTTGCGCAAGTAGCGGTGGGACAGGCCGGCACTTTTTTTGGCGGCGCAACCCTGACAAAAAAAGTTGCTAATATTTCTGCGCCAAACGGCAATGATACCAACAATTCAGCGATAGTAAGCAATACTTTGCAATATACAATTGCTCTAACCAATAATGGTTCCGGCGTCTTGAATAATATCCAAATTGCTGATGTTCTGCCGCCATATACGACATTCCAATCAGCGGATAGCGGCGGCTCTTATAACAGCTCGTCAAACCAAATCAACTGGTCCAACGGCAACTTAACCAACGGCACTAGCATGAGTTTTACCTATCGGGTGACGGTCAATGCGGTGCCATATAACGGCTATGTTATTATCAATACCGCTTCGGCCAATGCCGACAATTTAACCTCAATTAATTCAAATGAAGTCAGAACAACTGTCGGAAAAGTCAGCGCTCCTGTCAAAGCCGTAACCGGCAGCGATAACTTAACGAGAAATATAGCAGTTGCCGGTATGGTTTCGCTTTGGAGCATATTCTTTCTGTATTTGATTATGGAATACGGAAATTTCTGGAAAGGTGCGCGACTGAAATGGGCGATATTGAAATTAAGACTGAAAAACAAATTATATTAATATATATCTATGAAAGCCGCCCCGACGCGATGTCGGGGCGGCTTTATTTTTCCACAGTTTTAATCTTGTCGTATATCTGATACAATTCAATCAATGACTCAAGCCCAGCTTGAAAATTTTATTGTTTATCTCCAAAATGAAAATTGGGAGGTTTTTGGACCGACATTGGTCGCTAAAGAAGGAATACCGGAAGAAGAAATTTCGCCCTATATCGCCGCGCACCAGCTGCCGCCAAAAAAAGAGAAAGGGATAATATTAATCAAACCGACTTTAAAACCACACGAACTGATCCTGGACGAACTTTTGCCATTTTTTTCTTTCAAACGTTTCTTTGTGCCTGAAAAGGAAAAATTATTTGATTATAAAAAAGGAAACACCGAAGAAACCAGACAAAATCAAAAAATTGCGTTATTGGGAGTAAATATTTTGGATTTAAAATCAATAAATTTATATGACCAAGTTTTTGAAAAAGATTTTTATTATCAAGCACGCCGTAAAAATATTCTGGTTGTTGGCCACGCACTATTGCCAGAAATCGAAAACAATATTTTTGAATATAAATTTGAAGAAGATATTTTAGAACATCTACCCTTTGACATATTCCTAGCTGCCAAAAATCGCGACCAAAAACCAAAAATCACAAACTACAAACTATTTACCGGCTCAATTAAGGGCCAACGAATTTTAGATCACTTTGGCTACAAAAATTTTGAACATATTCAATTCAGCGGACCGGTTAAAGAAGGAAAACTCGATGAACAGATGATTTTTTTGCGTGACAAACTCAAAAATCACCATAATCCTAAAATTTGGGAAGAGCTGGGAGCGCGCTGTATCGAATGCGGCAAATGCACTGTTGTCTGCCCGACTTGCTTTTGTTTTAGAATTGACGACGAACCGGCACTCAAAGAGAATACCGGCCTGAGAGCGCGCTGTTGGGATTCCTGCTATTACCAAGAATTTTCCGAGGTTTCCGGACCGGACGCACCAGGTCACGGTAAGCCAAAATTTTTAAGCAATACCGCCCAACGAATCCATTTTTGGTATTTCCATAAATTTGCGCGTATTCCGGATGAATTTGATTTTATGGGCTGTGTGGGCTGCCGCCGATGCGCCAAGGTTTGCCCGGTCGGAATTGATATTACGGAAGTGTTAAAAAACATTGAACAATCTTAAAAATTTATAATTTAAGAATTTTTAATTATTTATTGAAAATTGAAAATTTCTGCTTAATCCATATCAATCACAACAAGCCAAAATAGTCAAAATTACCCCACAAACAGATACAATCTCGCTGTTTCGTTTTAGTTTGAAATCTAAAATAGATCACAAACCCGGGCAATTCATTGAACTTTCAATTCCCGGATATGGGGAAGCACCTTTTGCGCCGTGCAATGCGCCCGACGCCGGTTATCTTGAACTATGCGTCCGCGATATTGGAAAACTAACTCACAAATTGCATACTATGAAAATAGGTGATTACGTTGGAATTCGTGGACCTTATGGTAATGGATGGCCGATAATTACAAATAGTAATATATTAATAGTTGTCGGGGGATTAGGGTTAATTCCACTACGAACACTTATTTTGGGTAAAGAGAAATTTTTAGGCAAAAATGCTAAAATCCAGATTTTTTACGGTGCGCGCCTACCGCAGGAAATGCTTTTTCGCTACGAATTTAACAAATGGCGGAAAAAAGGCGTAGAGATGCGTTTAACAATTGACAATAAATGCCCAGACTGGGTCGGCTGTGTCGGATTAGTCACAACTTTATTTAACCATTTTCAATTAATTGAAAATGTAAAAGCTTTACTGTGTGGGCCGCCCGTAATGTACAAATCAACTCTAGAGAAATTAAAAGAAAAGGGGATTGCCAACCAAGATATTTATTTATCGCTTGAACGTCGTATGCATTGCGGTTTGGGTGTTTGCCAGCATTGCGCTGTCGGGCCATACTACACCTGCAAAGACGGCCCAGTGTTTAGATACGACCAAATAAAAAATATAATAGGAGCAATTTAACATGAAATTAAAACATATTTTAGGTGAAGAACTTTACGATATCGGTCCAGCTCTGCTAACTTCGGCAGCGGTGATTGCCGGTATTGTTATGACGGTTTTAAAAAGTATCAAATTAAAATAGTATGTGCCTAACCATCCCCAAACAAGTACTAGGATTAAAAAAAGATCTAGTTGAGGTAAAAACACCCAACGGACGTGAAAAACTGGGAACTCTTATTAAGTTAAAAAAGGGAGATTGGGTGTTTAGTCAAAACGGCGTAATTACTTCAAAAATTTCAGCTAAACAGGCAAAAGAAATAAATAAATTATTAAAATAAAAACATGTATAAAAAGGGGCTTATTCTTGTTTTAATTACTTCTATCATCTCCGGCATATCTATTTTTATAAATAAATTCGGCGTAGATTTTTCCAATCCATATATTTTCGCATTTCTAAAAAATACGGCCGTCGCTTTAATATTTACAGGGTTGATTGTTTTCTTCAAATATTTCAAAACTCTGCGGCAACTCAAACCTAAACAATGGCTAATTTTGCTTTCCATCGGATTAATAGGGGGTAGCATCCCATTTCTGTTATTTTTCAAAGGACTGTCCATGACGAGCGCGGCCCAGGGTAGTTTCCTTCAAAAAACAATGTTTATTTATGTTGTTGCTATGGCCGTAATTTTTCTTAAAGAAAAGGTTTCTAAAAATTTTCTGATTGGCGCCCTTCTTTTGCTATTAGGAAATCTGCTGGCGTTAAAAACACTGAAACTTTCTTTTGGCTACGGCGATTTATTGATTTTTATCGCTACACTATTTTGGGCGCTAGAAAATATTATTTCAAAATATGCGCTAAGAGATTTGCCTCCAAAAATTGTGGCTTGGGGAAGAATGTTTTTTGGCTCTATCTTTATCTCTTGCTTCTTAGCCCTGACGGGACAAACTAGTCTAATTTTTTCTATCAATCCAAGTCAAATTACTTGGATATTAATCACTTCGGCGCTGCTTTTTGGCTATATTATAACCTGGTACAGCGGCCTAAAAAACATTCCTGTTTCTTTGGCGACAACGATTTTGTTGCTCGGTTCGCCAATCACAACCTTGCTTTCTTTAATCAGCGCCGGAAAAATACATCTTAATGAAGCGGCTTCTGGAATTATAATTTTGTGCGGTTTGATAGTTACGATTTTTGCGTACAAAAACTTCTACAAAAAACCCCTACTCTTGGTTTCTAATCACTAATCACCAATCCATGTCAGGTCCAAAAATTGCCGCACTTTACGGCTTAATTCCCAATGAACTTGGATTTTGCGGTCCGCGCCAGGAAATATTAAAAAAATTCATAGCGGGCAAATTAGGAATACTTGATGTTGTCCCGGTTCTGGAAAAATTTGAAGCCGCTTATCCCTATTACGAATTGATTGCAAATAAAAATAAAATTAAAACCGGGCCATTTAATAAAAAAGTGGTTGAAGCTTACTGGATTGGAAACGAACTTCTGGATAAGGTCACAGTTAAAGATTTACGCCGCTTAATCATAGATAAATTCACTAAACCGGGCTTGCTTTCAAAAAAAGAAGCCGATTTAAAAGCCAAGCTTATACCGGAAAATTCCAAACCCCATCACAGTTTTCATGTTCTCATTATGGGATCGGTGACCGGACGCGTGGATTTTACCGGAAATACAAAACTAAAAGATATCTGCCGTATTTCGTGGGGGAAAGTAAAAAAATTAAAAATAAAAAGTAAAAAGCCAAAAATTGTAGTAATATACAACCCTCTTTTTGGAAAAAAAATTCTTGAACTCGGAAAACCAACAGAGAAAGAAATAAACTGGGATAAACAAATTCTGCCGGAAATTAAAGAAGGTGATTGGGTCTCTTTCCACTGGAACCACGCAATTCAAATTTTAAAAGAAAATGACATATTAAATCTTTATAAATATACACAAAATACGCTTGAAAGTTTATATTTTCATTAATTTTACATTATGTTAGGAGCCAAAAAAGAAAAACCGACCATTGCGATTGTTTCTTTAACTTGCTGCGAAGGTTGCCAAGTGGCTATTTTGGATTTGGGAGAAAGATTTTTAGAATTGACCGAAAAAATTAATATTGGTGACTTTGCATTCTTGGAAGACAAGCCGGAATTGCCAAATTATGACATTGTTTTTGTTGAAGGAGCACCCATTACTAAAGAGAATATCATCAGATTAAAAGATTTAAGAAAGCGTTCTAAATTTTTGATCGCCTTGGGCGCTTGTGCCGCTCTTGGCGGCATTGCTGAAATCAAAAATTATCAGGACAAATTTGAGCGCATGCGCTATGTTTACAAAAACTTTGAAGGCATTAATAATCCCGACATTAGACCTCTAAGTTTTTACGTAAAAGTTGATTTGGAAATTCCCGGCTGCCCCATCAATAAAGAAGAATTTTTATCCATCGTCAAAAAATTACTTTCTGATATCCCGGTAAAAATTCCTCAACGGCCAATCTGTTATGAATGCCAGCTTAAACAAAATGAGTGCCTGTTGCAAAAAGACCTGCCCTGTCTCGGCCCGGTAATTTTGGGCGGCTGCGGCGCGCCCTGCCCCTCTAGCAGCTATCCCTGCGACGGCTGCCGCGGGCCAATGAAAAATATTAATCCTGATAAATTAAACAAACAACTAATAACACAAGGATACACGCAAGAAGAAATTGATCTGATAACGCAAAGATTCGGTTTTGAAGATAAAATCTACCCTGAGCCTCCGACGATTAAATAATATTTAAATTATCTGTCATGCATATAAAAATAGATCATATCGCAAAAATTGAAGGCCATGCCGGCTTTACCGCCGATATTGCCAATGGCAATGTAACTAAGGCACGACTTGACGTCCAGGAGGGCGCGCGGCTGCTGGAAGGAATTTTGCGCGACCGCTCAATTTTTGAAGTTTCGCAAATCACTTCGCGAATCTGCGGCGTCTGCCCTGTTGTGCACACCTTAACCAGTTTAAAGGCGCTTGAAAAAACGCTTAATATTGAAGTTTCAGAACAAACAACGCTACTGCGAAAACTTATGATGATGGGTCAAATCATCAACAGCCATGCCCTTCATCTTTTTTTCTTTTCACTTTCTGATTTTTTCGGCCAGATTGACGATTTAGCATTAATAAAAAAGTTCCCCGACCGCACCAAGGACGCTTTGGTAATACGCGAATTCGGCAACAATATCATTGAAGTTATTGGTGGCCGATCCATCCATCCTTTAACTCCCACTATCGGCGGATTTCTTAAACTGCCCGATGCCAAAAAATTAGGGAAGTTATTTAATAAATGCGATGATGTTTTAATTCATACTCTCAGTCTAGCCAAACTTTTTATTAAATTAAAATATCCTGATTTTGTCAGATCAGCGCCCTATGCCAGCATGCACCATTTAAAAGAATATGCTTTTTACGATGGCTTGATAAAAACACCGGACGAGAAAAAAACCAGCCCGACTGAATTTATTAATGTCATCAAAGAATACCAGCTAACAGGCAGTGCAGTGAAGCGTGCGAAATACCATGGCAAACCTTTCATGGTGGGTGCGATTTCTCGGCTTAACAATAATCACACCCAGCTAAATCCAGAAGCTAAAAAAATCCTTAAAGCAACTAAAATTCATCTGCCGAGTTTTAATCCATTCCATAATATTTTAGCTCAAGCCATTGAAATAATTCACTGTGCCGAAGAGTCAAAAAAATTATTGCACAAAATTTTACGTCAAGATTTAAGTATAAATAATAATAAAGAACGCGAACATTTAATAGAAATTAAATTAAAAAGTATCAAAACCACGGTCAAAGGCACCTCAACCATTGAGGCGCCCCGCGGCACGCTATATTATTTTTACGAAATCGGTGGTGATGGGAAGGTCAAAAATTGTAATGTGATCACGCCTACCTCACAAAATCTAGCACGCCTGGAAAAAGACCTTGAAGAATATCTGCCCGAGCTCATCGGCACAAAAAACGTTTGTAAAACAGACTGCCGAGAAAAAATAAAAATGTTGGTACGCGCCTATGATCCTTGTCTGACTTGCGCCACGCATTAATTCATATTCAGACACCAGCTTAACTGCCGCCACTACTTATGTTTACCGAGTCGCAGCCTATGACGCGGCCGGGAATGTTTCGGGACAATCAGTTTCGGCTTCAGCGACAACTCAAACTCTAGTGGACACCACTCCTCCCGGTCCGCCGACAGGAGTATCGGTAAATTAGAGAATGTTGATAATCTAAATTATTTTTTAAAAAAACCGTGTTATAATAAAAGTAGTCGGTTTTTTTATCAATAATCAGTAATTCTATGTTTAAACCAAAATTCGTAATAGTTTTTCTAATGGTTTTTTTCAGTGTTTTGTTTTTCGCGCATAGTTCTTGGGCCGCAACTTTTTTTCAAGAAAACTGGGACAGCGGAACACCCGATGCTTGCTGGCCCTGCAAGACAGAGAGTTGTGGCAGTTCTTTTAATGGATGGAGACAAAGTACCGATGCACTAGTTCCTCTAGCTGGCTTATCAACAGCACAAAATCATAGTGGAACAAGGTCGTTTTATCAGTACCGAGCTCCTGGTTTGCCTTATGGTTGTGACATTAATCATGTTTTGTCGACTCCTTACCCTACTACAATTTATCTGCGTTTTTACTTATACATGACTTCTAATTGGAATACTTCAGAAACTAATAATGCTTCTTGGATGCATTGGATTTTTACCAATAGTGCTCGGTCTAGCACCGGGTTCAGAATAAATATGGTTACAGATCATGAGTGGGGTCCATGCCCTCAAGGTGCAGTATGTATATTACCAGAAGGAGACGGAGGCGTTCAGTGGTGGAACACATCGTGGCCTGCTGGGATTAACCTTAAGTCCATCATTGGTACGTGGACCTGTTTTGAATATAAAATGCAGATTTCAGGCAGCAACGTTATACTTACCGAATGGATTAATGGAATTCAAACCAGAGGACCAATCACCGGACCAGGACAAAATACTAGTAGTTTCAACAATATTATCTTTTCCGGATGGGAAAATACAGGAGCAAACTTCACTGGTGACCACTATATAGATGATATTGTAGTTTCGGACAGTTATATCGGGCCGATTGGCGGTGGAGACACTCAATCTCCAACTGCTCCGATGAATCTCTCGGCTTTAGCTGTTTCTTCATCTCAAATCAACCTTTCTTGGACTGCTTCTACAGACAATACCGGAGTCATCGGCTACAGAATTTACCGCTGCCAGGGAGTAAGCTGTACGCCTTCAACTCAAATCTCCACTTCAGGTACAAATTCATATTCCGACATTGGTTTAACCGCCAATACTGCTTATGTTTACCGAGTGGCTGCTTATGATGCGGCAGGGAATGTGTCAGACCAGTCTTCTTCGGCTTCGGCAACCACCCAGGCTCTTGCCGACACCACTCCGCCGGCCGCACCTAGTGGTGTGGCAATTTACTAAAAAATATAGTAAAATAAGAATAATACAATATTTTTTAAAAATATAAGCCTATGGAAAATCAAATTAATAAAGAAGTTTCAGCTGACAAAAAATTAACATCAAAACAATTAATTGTTTTGATAATAGCATTACTGGTGATTGTTGGTGGTGCTTTTTTAGTT
>Ga0315281_10001831_pt1 | contig 31590 bp, 30 predicted proteins | sample YL17G07_0_MG_FD_204540 | JGI IMG/M metagenome (GOLD analysis project Ga0315281, IMG submission 204540) | Sediment microbial communities from Yellowstone Lake, YNP, Wyoming, USA - YL17G07_0 | ecosystem: Environmental > Aquatic > Freshwater > Lake > Sediment | place: USA: Wyoming | collected...
AAAATCTGGAACTTCAGACGGCAATGTCTTATCGGTATTTTTTTTAATCACCCTCACCTCAAGATTAGTTGTAATCCTGTTGTCTGCTCTCCTTTCATCAAAAAGTTTTGGCAACTTGTTGTCACCTGTCTTGTTTCCTGAAAATTTTGGTAAAACAATATCCCTGCTAACTGTTTCAATATCCTCAGGTAATATAATCTTACTAAAATGTTCACCAATAAGCTCTTCTGGCTTATACCCCAATCTACTAATTGCATTATTAACAAAAATAAACTTTCCGTTAGTATCAATTTCATATATTATATCAGGTACTGTTCTCAATATAGAGCTAAAGTTTTCTTCAGATTGTGTTAACATCGTCTTGCTTAAAATAAGTTCATTTATATTTATCAAAAATTTTCTTTTTATTATTCGAATCACATAAAAGTAGATAAATGGAAAAGATATGAGGGATAATAATACGGCATCTATTACCCCTGTAACCGCATCAAAGATACAATACTTCCCTATTTCGCAACCAGTGATATACTTGACGACAAGGGTATCAATCTTAACAAATGAAAATATTTCCATTATTACAAATTCAACAATAGTTATGATGATAAAAATTCTAATAAATATTTTATATATTTTCATATTTTCTCTGTGGACAAGATTTTTTTGTGGATAAGATTTTTTCCCATCGTAGGTTCAATAAGAAACGTATAATTTGTAATATACTCCACGAAAGTGGTTTAGTGTAAAATGGAGGTTCAATATTCTGTAATATTTTTCTAACCATCATTATTCTTTATTATACTATTTATTCAAGTAGAAAGTTTATATTTATTCTTAAAACCTTCCCAATAATCTACAAATATCTGTTTATATACATTCCAATCTTTTCTTTCTTCCACTTCCATGCGCATAAGCGCTTATTTATAACTATATTTTTAATCCTTTTACCTCAATCTTTTTAATCAAATTGCTGGAAACCCGCATTAAAAAAATGAAAATTTCTATAAGTTTGAATTATTTTATATCATTTCTCTGTGCTATATGCGCCCATAATAGTTCTATTTTAATGAAATTATTATTTTATATTAATTTTATTAAAACTGTTTACAAAAAATGATATAATAGCAATAATAATTTTTAAAGACATATTAAAAATAAATTTTATCATGGAGAATATTTGAGTATATCATCTATCTTTCGGTATAGTCTGATGATTTTGAGGCTGCACAAACATATTGCTGCGCCTTCAGTAATTGTTTCATTAGTCATGACCATTCTTTCAGTTATCTTTATTTCAAATCCTATTGCTTCTGCCCCAAGCCCGCATATTATAACATCCAAAGACATTGAACCCATTATGGGAAGCCTTTTGAGTCTTGGTATGCTTGATTTTCTGCTTCATATCTTTTCTTTAGCCATTGTTATTGCAATGGTCAATGATGTCATAGATAAACAGGAATGTTCAATAAAAGGCGGGATTGCCAGCGCTTTATCAAGGATAAATGTTTTATTTTCCTCTGCAGTTTTTCTTGGCGTATTGCTTTTTGCGGGTATATTATTATTATTTGTACCTGCTCTGATCGCTGCCTTTCTTTTTATGTTTACGATAGTGATTATCATTAGTGATGACAGAACTAATGCAGTTACTGCTATGAAATTAAGTTATATTATAGTAAGGCGCAATCTTAATTATTCCTTGTCGGTATTTTTATCTCTGATATTTACAGGGATGATTGTTACTTTATTTAATATATTGATCAGCTCTGTTCATGGTTTAGGACAGATAATTCCTTCTATAACTATGGGCATATATATGGCGTTTTCAGGGATAGTCCTGATATTATCGTATAGGGGGATTATTAAACATGAGTTTTCAAATACGATCAAGTGAGCAAATTATTAATGCTGCCAAAGAGATCAAACTTTTAATCTTGGATGTTGACGGCGTAATGACAGACGGTAAGATCATCCTTGATAATGAGGGCAATGAGTTTAAGGCTTTTAATGTCAGGGATGGACATGGCGTAAAGATGCTTGTTAGAGAGGGCTTTAAGATTGCCATTGTCACTGGCAGAGAATCTAGGGTCGTACAGCGCAGGGCATTAGAACTTGGCATTTCAGATGTCTTTCAACGCTGTTTGCGAAAACTGCAGACCTATGAGATATTAAAGGATAAATATATACTTACAGATAAAGAGATTGCCTTTATTGGCGATGATATCGTTGATTTACCGATATTAATACGCGTAGGATTATCTGTGGCAGTCTCTGATTCAGTGGATGAGGTAAAAGAGCGCGTTGATTTCATAACCAAAAATCCCGGCGGGGCAGGAGCAGTCAGGGAGGTATGCGAGATATTGTTAAAGGCAAAAGGCGTTTGGGATAGGATAATTGAAGACTACTCCAGAATCTAAAATCATAAATCTAAAATAATGAAACCTACTATAAAATTTAATCTGCCTACAATCTTAACATTGAGCAGGATTGTTGTAATACCGTTTTTTCTATGGATTACCCCTACGCATCCGATTAGCGGGGCTATAATATTTAGTCTTGCTTCAATTACAGATTCATTAGATGGTTATCTTGCAAGAAGAAGCGGACAGGTCACAGAGTTTGGGATAATAATGGATCCCATTGCAGACAAGTTTCTTGTAATATCTGCGCTTATTCTCCTTGTAAGTCTTGAATCGCTTTCCGTTTGGCTAGCAGTTATTGTAATTGTCAGGGAATTTTCAATTACAGCATTGAGAGTAGTCGCCCTTTCAAAAAATATAATAATAAAGGCAGAGATGGGCGGAAAACTCAAGACTGTATTTCAAATAATTGGAATAATCTGTCTTATACTGCAAGATTACCTCTTTGGAATAGATCTAGTTTTATTAGGTCTAATCCTTTTTTGGATTTCAGTTGTATTGGCAGTTATCTCAGGCATACAATATGCCGTAAGATTTTGGAGAGAGAGTTGATAATAACTCTATTTATATTTGCATTTTTATGCGGCTCTATCCCAAGTGGAATTATTGCAGCCAAGACAAAGGGCATTGACCTTAGACAGTTTGGAAGCGGCAACATAGGCGCAACCAATGTGCTTAGGGCAGTTAGCAAGACTGCAGCGCTTATCACCCTTATAGCAGACATGTTAAAGGGAGCGATACCTCTTATGCTAGGAATATATCTTAAGATAGGAGAACCATATCTTGAAATGCTTGCAGTGACAGCGGTTTTAGGACATGATTTTTCAATATTTATGAAATTTAAGGGCGGCAAAGGCGTTGCAACATCTCTTGGGGTGTTTTTTGTATATAGTCCATTAATTGGGTTAATAAATGCGCTATTATGGTTTTTTTCTGCGGTTACCTTTAAATATTCCTCACTTTCAGCCCTTATAGCATTTGGAATTTTACCGTTAAATATATATATATTTGATTATACTCCTAATAAATTAGCGGCGTCGCTGATAATCTCAGGCCTTCTGTTTTTTAAGCACAGGCAAAACATAGTCCGTTTAATCAATGGGTCTGAACCTAAGATAGGTAAACGCAATAAATGAGCAGGGCGGTAATTTTATTAAGCGGCGGGATTGATTCATACACAACTGCAGGCATTGCCGCATCCATTGGACATGAGATATTTGCCCTTACCATAGATTATTCCCAAAGACACAGGCGTGAGATTGAATCCGCTAAAAAGATTGCAGCTTCGCTTGGAGTAAAAAAACACCTTATCCTAAATATTGATCTCCGCCAAATTGGAGGCTCTGCCCTGACATCAGATATGGATATGCCAGAAGGCATGTTCAAAGGCGCAATACCTTCTACATATGTTCCTGCAAGGAATACAATTTTTTTATCTACTGCCCTAGGCTGGGCAGAGGTAATAGGAGCAGGAGATATTTACATTGGGGCAACTGCGATTGATTACAGCGGGTATCCAGATTGTCGTCCAGAATATCTAAAGGCATTCGAAGATATGGCTAACCTTGCAACCCGCCTCTCTATAGAAGGTACGCTTAGATTTAGGATAAACGCCCCTCTTATTAATATGTCTAAGGCGCAGATCATTAAAAAAGGGACTATAGAGCTTGGACTTGATTATGGATTATCGTGGAGCTGCTACGACCCAACCGTAGACGGGCTTCCTTGCGGTAAATGTGACAGCTGCATTTATAGAGCAAAGGGATTTAAAGAGGCTGGGGTTATAGATAAGGGTTAGGTCTGTTCACATTACAAAGCAAAGATTAAAAAAAATTTACCACAGAGACACAGAGAGCGCAGAGAACGCAGAGAAAAAATTTAAATCAAGTTAGAATTAAAATGAATCTCTATTTATGTCGATTGAATGTTATTTTTATATTGATATTTATATCTAAATCACTTTAATATAAATATATGATTGAAAAAATGAGCATCTCGAAAAAACTATAATTACTTTTTATTAATGGAGATTAATCTTGATGAATGATATAGAGAACTTAAGCGGACAAAAAAAATCATATGTAATAACCAGAGGCAAGGTTATATTTGATTATTCACGTCTTTATTGCGACTCAACTGAGAAGTTATTAAGGAGCGAGTTATTTGCGGACATTGTTGAGCGGTTTATAGAGAAGATTGCCTCTGCTGGAAACACATATTTCGCTTTTTTAGGGCAGAATCTTAAACCCCTTAGGCGTGATGAATTTGCAGAATATATAATAAACATCTTTCGTTTGTTGTCAAGCCATACAGCTTCTGAAATTATCTCTATAAATAAGGATTATGAGGCTATACTTTCTAAAAAGGATTATTTATTTGAGTTTATTGAGGAACTCTATAATTTTTGGCGCAGGTTTGAGCGTTTTATATATATTGAAGCCCCAAAAAGCTCAAGATATTCGGAGAACAATATACAACATCAACAGTTTATTGAATCAAATGAAAGATTTAGGGGACTTGTACTGACAACATACAGGCGGATTTGTTCAAATCTAATGGGTAAGCATCCTCGTGTTTACAGGCAGCTTCCATCTGGCGCAAATATGGGTATGTTGATAGAGCGGATAGATTGGGACTGTCCTATAGAATTTTCAATCATAAGGGATATTCCTTTTATTACGCTTAGCCTGCTTGAGCCTCCTCTGATTATTTATCCAAAGATGAATACAAGGAAGGGCAAATTTGAGGAATTAATAGCCTTCTCAAGTGATATGATGGAGCTAAATCCATCTGATTGGTATTGTTTTCCTGCAAAGATTGGGGAATTAACGGCATTTATATATTTTCATCAGGATTTTATCTCGCTTGGTCTTTCTCTGAGCAATCTATTTGAACTTGCAGATTACAGAGAGATTGATAAAAAGAGACCAGATATTTTATTGTTATTTGGATTAGAAAATAGCGCAATGTCTCCATTAGGCAATACGGTTTTTTACGAGGATAAGGCAACGGATATGTTGATTGGACTAGTTAAACATTCCGAAGATATTGATTATTTTGGATATTTTAAAAAGATGCCTTTGACCCTTCATAATATAGCCATGCTCAAGCGCAATCGTCTTCCTGTTCATGGAGCGATGGCATATATCAAGCTGGCTGATGGGGCAGCTTCAAATATCTTGATAATTGGTGACAGCGGCGCAGGAAAGTCAGAGACCATTGAGGCATTGCGCGCTCTTTTAGGCGAAGATATCTGCGAGATGATTATTATCTTTGATGATATGGGTTCATTAGGAATGGATGCCTTTGGCAAGATATTGGGATATGGCACAGAGATAGGGGCATTTGTGCGCCTTGATGATCTACAGCATGGTTATGCCTATGAAGAGATTGATAGAAGTATATTTATGAATCCTGATAAGGTAAACGCTAGATTGATTATGCCAATTACGCATTATTATAATATTATCAAGGGGTATCCTATTAATATGGTATTATATGCTAATAATTACGAACTGGTAAATGAAGAACTCCCTGCAATAGAGTTTTTTGATAAACCAGAGGAGGCAATCTCGATATTTAGAAACGGAGCGAGATTTGCAAAGGGTACTACAGATGAATTGGGGTTAGTTAGGACATATTTTGCAAATCCATTTGGAGCGCCTCAAAGACGCCAGATGCACGAAGAGATTGCGGTAAGATATTTTAATAAGATGTATGAAGACGGTATAAAGGTTGGGCAGATTCGGACAAGGCTTGGGGTTCCAGGATTTTCACAGGCTGGCCCTCATACGGTTGCTGTTGAGTTATTGAAATTGTTAAAAAAGTAAAGGAATTCACCGCAGAGACGTAGAGGCGAACCTATGTGTTCACCCTGTCTATTTACCAAAAGGGCAGACACTTAGGTCTGCCCCTACGCACTCTGCGGTGAATTCCTTAAGTTTTTACTACTTTAAATGGAGGTAACAATGCCGATATATGAATTTTCATGCAATAATTGCAAGGCTGATTTTGAGTTATTGATGCTATGCAGCATGAAACCCGAATGTCCTGAGTGTAAGACGGTTGATGTTAGAAAAAAGTTATCCCTTTTTGGCATGAGCGGAGGGAGCAAACAATCAAGTTCTGGCAGTAATTGCGGCGGCTGCCATAAAAGCTCATGCAGCAGTTGTTGATTTAATAATAAGACTTTGAGTTATGAAGAAAGGATTACCTCAAAAATCCAATTAGAAAAAATATAATTTTTTCTATTTCTGGATTCATAAACATCTATTTTCTTGAAAATAATCGTATTATATGGTATATTAAGTTTATGATACGCAGTATCTTAAACTTACAGAATATGAGGCAATTGGTATATTAGAATGATACGTGGCATGTTGAAATCAAAGATTCACAGGGCAACCGTTACAAATGCCTTTCTGGAGTATGAGGGAAGTCTTACTGTTGATCAAGACCTGATGGATGCTGTTGGATTGATTCCTAATGAGTTGATTCATGTATGCAATATCAATAATGGTGAAAGGCTTGAGACCTATGTCATCCCAGGCATTAGAGGAAATGGCGATATATGTTTAAACGGAGCGGCTGCTAGAAAGGGCATGGTTGGCGATAGGATTATTATTTTAAGCTATTGTTATGTATCCGATGAAGAAATAAAAAATGGATTTATACCCTCCATAATATCCTTGTCTGATGATAATAAATTATATAAAACCTTTTAGAGAAGAAAAAGAATTCACCGCAGAGATGTAGGGGCGTATTGTATACGCCCTATTCGTGGACATATAGGGCGTATGCAATACGCCCCTACGAGAGGTAACGTGTCTAATAAACAAAATATCTTGATAGTATCAAGCAGGACTGATGTTAGAGAGATGGCAACATCAGCCTTAAAATACATGGGATTTGAAAAGATTTACGGCATAGCCTTAAATCGTGACAGTGTGTTTGAGGCAATTGAAAAATTTAAGATTGATCTAGCAATTGTTGATAATAATGGATTTAAAATCAGAGATATCAGCCAATTTCGCAAGCCTGATAGTGATTCTGGTGAACAAGGCATAAAGATAATCCTGCTTATAACCACAAAGATGGACATTCGTCAACTCAAGGAGGGCTATAAGGTTGGAATTAGTTCCGTACTTAATTATCCCATTCAATTGAGTGAGCTTCAAAAATCTGTCCAAGATGCCTTCCGAAGCATTGGTACTGGAGAAATTGAAAAGTCTGGGGTTTTTAAGGGAGTCAGGGAGATAGATTTTTTCTCTTTTCTTACTGATGACGAATTGATGAAACTGCTTAAGATGTGTAAATGCAGAAATTATCACAAGGGCGAAACGGTTTTTGAAGAGGGCGACGCTGGTGACAGATTTTATGTAATTATAAATGGAAAAATAGATATTATTAAAATTATTAATGCCTCAAAGGAAGATACTCTGGCAACTTTAGGCAAGGGGCATTGTTTTGGAGAGATGGCAATATTGGATGATTCCCCAAGGTCAGCAAGCGCTAGGGCATCAGAGGATACCTTGATGTTTGAATTGGATAAAAAAATTATGGATGGTTACGATGATGTTATTACCTTAAAACTCTTTAAAAAACTAGGATTTATTTTTTTAGACCGTCTAAGGAGCGCAAATAAAAAGATCAAAGAACTTATGATGTATGGTAATAAAAGATAAAAAAATAACATTCACCGCAGAGGCGCAGCCACCAATATGATTATGAAAGAATTTAATTATAATAAATTTGGCAATGTAAAATTTGGCGCAGTTATTATCGACGAAAATACAATTATCACTCATCTGTATAAACAAAAATCCTCAAATAATCTAAGCATTACTGATGAACTGACCAACTCGCCTAAATTAGAAGGTAACACCTCAGCTATTGAGATTTCCGAACCTTATGCAACCATAAAACACATATATTCTGACAGCAAGATGTATGAATACGGTCTTGTATGCGCATCTCCTGCAATGAAGGAGGTTATAAAAAAGATTGAAATGGTTGCAAAAAGCAATTTTACTATAATCCTTCAAGGAGATACTGGCACCGGAAAATCCCTTATTGCAAGCATAATCCATAGTTTTAGTAATAGAAAAGACAAGCCATTTGTAGCAGTAGATATGGGAACAATACCAGAGAGCTTGATAGAATCAGAGCTTTTTGGACATGAAAAGGGAGCGTTTACTGGAGCCACGCAGAAAAAGATGGGCTTTTTTGAACATGCTCATTTTGGCACATTATTTATTGATGAACTTCAAAATATGTCCCCAAATGTTCAAAGCAAGCTGCTTAGCGTTTTAGATGAAAAGAAGATTTATTCAGTTGGGGCTAAGGAACATATCAATCTTGACCTTAGAATTATAGCTGCCACAAATATGGACATTAGACGTTTTGTTGAGGAAGGAAAATTCAGACCAGACCTATTCTTTAGGCTGAGCGAATTTATCATAACATTGCCTCCTCTAAGGGAACGTAAGGAAGACATCCCTCTGCTTACGGTCTTGATGGTAAAGGAGGCAACAGATGAGCTTGGAAAGGATCAGATATTTAATGTATCTGATGAAGCTATGGCTTTATTAAAGGAATATCATTGGCCTGGAAACATTAGAGAGCTTAAGAATGTTTTAAGAAGGGCTGCGCAGACATGTATAGGCGATTGTATAGAGACGCAGCATATAGATTTTCTATTTAAGGGAAATAATACAATGAGCAGTTCATATTGTCCTCCACTAAGGGAAATCACAGAGCGGACTATAAAGACCGTTGAGATAAATGCTATAAAACATGCCCTAAAACTTTCAGGCGGGAATAAATCTAAGGCTTCAAAGATGCTGGAGATTGATTATAAATCATTTCTTAATAAGATTAAGAAATATAGTCATGAGCTTGGCAGTTGAGCCCTTTTCATCAACAGACTCCGCAAGGCATAAAATAAATATTATAAAGTGGTGAAAATGTGAAAAAGACCTTGATTTTAGTATTGCTGACATTATTTCTATATAGTTGCGGAGGGGTTGACACTAAGGGTTATAATATCCTTGATGCTCACTTAAAATCTCATGATTGTCCAAGGGCAGTTGATTATCTTGTAAAGAATAAAAACAAATACGGGGTAAATCAGGAGCTTATTTATCATTTGGATAATGCAATGGTTAATATGGAATGCAGAAATTTTGATTCAGGTAATAAATTTTTTCATTCCGCAGAGACCATTGCAGAAAACCTCTATACAACGTCTATCTCTAAGGAAGCTGCATCTTATTTGGTAAATGATTATACTATTCCATATGGTGGGGAAGACTTTGAGAGGGCTTTAATTAATATGTTTTCAGCAATTAATTATCTTATGCTTAATAAAAAAGATGATGCCCTTGTTGAATGCCGAAGGCTTGACGCCCTGCTTTCAGTTTATAATGAAAAATATACCCAAAACAAAAATGTCTATAAGGAAGATGCCTTCGGACGATATTTAAGCGCAATGATTTATGAGGCAGTGGGGCAGTTTGACGATGCGTATATTGATTATGATAAATCTTTAAAGACTTACAGGGATTATAAAAAAGCATATCAAACACCTATACCAATTGCCCTTATTCAAGATATATTGCGCTCTGCCTCAAAGACTGGAAGAATCAATGAATCTGAGGCAATTAAAAAAGAATTTTCGTATGTTGCAGTCTTGGACGATAGTGGGACAAAGAATCTTGGAAAGTTAGTTTTCATTCATTTTAATGGACAGTCTCCTATTAAGACAAGCTCCAAAATATATGTGCCGTCGCCTTCAGGTCCAATAACTCTGGCATTTCCATCATATATCTCTAATCCGCCTGATTGTCAGAACACGATATTTTATGCTGAGGCAGATGATAAATATATAGGCTCAAAGGCTGAACTTGTTGAGGATATAAATCAAATTGCCATAAAAAATTTAGAGGATAGAAAGGGCAGGATAATTGCTAAGGGACTAACCCGCGCGGCAGTTAAAGAGTTAGCCCTTCATGCAGCAACTAGTTCCATTAAAAACGAAAATCTGAGACAATTTGTCAGAATCATTGGGAATGTTGTAAATACTCAGATAGAAGCTGCAGATGTCCGCTCATGGAGGACAATGCCTGGCGAGATTTCTATGGGACGAATCTATGTCCCAGAAGGTACGCATAATCTTTATGTTCAACAGTGCAATGGCGGGAAAAAACTCCTTGAAACAATTGATATAAAAAAGGGCGAGACCAAGTTTGTGTTTTTTGAGAGTATTTATTGAGGATTGGGTGGACTCTTACCATAATAAAAATGTATGGTAAGGACTGTAATGAGTGTTTTGCCAATAATGGAGAAAATACAATGCATAGATTAAAACTATGGCAATTAACCATGCTTACGCTTACCTTGCCTATCGCAATAATGCTTATTTTATTTTATATTGAATTAAGGGGCTTAAAAGGCGAGTATTTTGATCAGATAAAGATAATACAGTCTATTGATGACATAAATATTGATTTTCTTGAGGTAAGGAGATATGAAAAAAATGTGCTCCTCTATAGAGAAGAGGGTATAAATATTGCTAAATATCATGAATACATAGACAGATTAAAGAGAGAGATTATTAACTTAAAAGGTGAAATCATCAATCTCATGGGTGAAGAGGTCTTTAATGACATTATCGTAAAATTAAACACATATAAAGAATTATTTGAGATGTTAAACAGTAATATTGATCTCAGAGTAAAACTCCTATCTCAGATAAGGGTTTTAGGCAGAGAAATAGAACATGGTTCAAAAGATAAGATGACAGTTTTTGATCTAAGGAGAATAGAAAAAAACTATCTGATTTATAAAGAATCCAATATATTAGACGACTTGCAAAGCATTGTCACTACTCTTAAGACAAATCAGCCAAGATTAAGGATTAAGCTGGATCAATATCTGAAAAATATGCAAGACTTTGTCTCAATGGAAACTGCTCAGACGGATATTCTTTTAAAGATGCGTAATAGCGCAAGGGATATTGAACTTAAATTTAATAATTTTTCTAAATCAAAACGCAGTATTTTAAATTTAGCGCTCCATAAATCTGAGATTTTGTTTATAGTTACAGCTATTTTAATCATTGTGTTAACTATTTTGATAGGCGGTTTATTTGCGCGAAAGATTGTTAAAGATTTAAAGGAGATAGAGCAGTCTTTAGACAGCATAGTAAAAGATGACTTTTCTTTTAGAGAACTTACAATTCATGATAGTATGGAATTAGAGTCTTTTAATGAAAATTATAATAAAAAACTGCGAAAATTGAAAAAGAACAAGACTGAAACTAATATGTTAATTGATAAACTTGGCGAGTTGAATAATATATGTATAAAGCAGCAGAATGAGATAATTGAATCAAGAAAGGCAGAGGCTATGAAGCTCTTTGCGTCTGAAATATGTCATGAGATTAATAATCCCCTTTCTTCAATCTTATCGTTTTTAGGTATCATGTATGAAGAATTGCATGATGGCGATTCAAATAAGGATTTAGTGCGTATAATGTTGACTGAAACCAATAGGTGTCACATGCTTGTTCACAAACTCTCGGCATATGCTAAAAACAGCGCTCTTAATCTAAAGGAAATCAATATAAAAAGTCTTGTTCATGATGCGGTAAGGATACAAAAAAGTTTTGCGCAAGAAAAGTCTGTCTTAATGTTATTATCTTCAACTAATGTTAAGAAAAAATGTATGGTAGATATCGCCCTTATTAATCAGGTATTTACAAATATTCTCTCAAATGCGGTAAAATGCTCTCATCAAGGCGGTTTGATATTTGTTTGCATAAGCGATGTTGAGGGAGGAGTAAATATCGCAATAGGAGATGAAGGGATTGGGATACCTAAAGATGGATTAGCAATGATCTTTAAACCATTTTTTTCTACTCAAAAGGAAAGCGGTGGGACTGGACTTGGACTTGCTTTAGCCAAAAAGATAGTTGAAAGGCATGGCGGCGCGATAACTGTGGAAAGCGTTGTCAATGAAGGATCTATATTTACAGTTTATCTGCCTGCGCAGGAGAAGATAGAAAGTTGAGCGCCAGAGTTCTGATAATAGATGACGAAGAAGAAATACTCAAGGCAGTGAGTATGATCTTGAATAAAGTTGGCTATGAGACAGTTACAGCTATATGTGGAACAGATGGGATGGTTAATCTTGCAAAGGGCGGCTTTGATCTGGTATTTGTAGACCTCAAACTCCCTGATCTTAGTGGTTTAGAAATAGTATCCATGTGTGAAAAATCAGTTCCAAGACCAGAGGTAATAATAATTACTGGTTTTGCAAGCATAGAAACCGCAATTGGGGCAATAAAACGCGGGGCATATGATTATTTGATGAAACCCCTTTCAGCAGACAAAATAAGAATAACTGCTAAACGAGCCCTTGAATCGGCTGAAAATAGAAGACATCTGCTTCATCTTCAGCAAGAGGTGCTGCATTTTTCAGGTTTTGAGAGTTTTATTGGATGCAGTCCTTCTTTAAAAGAGGTCTTTAATGCCATTCATTATGCTGCAAAGAGCGATTCAAATGTACTGGTCACAGGGCAGTCAGGCACAGGGAAAGAACTTGCAGCAAGGGCGGTACACTATAATTCTGAGAGAAGGAACAATAATTTTGTGCCTATTAATTGCACTGCTATAGCTAAAGACCTTATAGAATCAGAGCTTTTTGGTTCTATAAAGGGTTCATTTACAGGGTCTATGAAGGATAAGGTTGGTTTTGCCATGCTTGCAAATGGAGGGACTTTATTTTTAGATGAGATAGGCGAGACATCTATAGAAATGCAGACAAAACTGCTTCGCTTTATACAAGAAGGCGAGTTTCACAGGGTTGGAGACCCAAATCTAACAGTAGTAGATGTGAGAATAGTGGCTGCAACAAATAGGGACCTTTTAAAGGCAATGAAAGAAGGGATATTTAGAGAGGATTTGTATTATAGGCTTAATGTTATACATATCCAGATGCCTCCTTTAATAGAATGCAGAGAAGATATACCGCTTTTGGTAAAACATTTTATTGAAAAATATGCTAAAAAACGCAGCGATTTAGTTATAAGAGGAATAAATGATGAGGCAATGGAAGTATTGATGTCATATCATTATCCGGGCAATATCAGGGAACTTGAAAACATTATAGAGCGGGCAATAGTATTTTCAGACAGAGAATATTTGTCTTTAAGCGCATTACCTGCGCATTTGCGGCAAGTTGATATTATAAAACAATCAAGACCATCATCAAATGGAATGTCATTAAAGAATGCAAAATATCACTTTGAGCGGAATTTCATAATAGAGATACTTCAGAAATATAAAGGTAATGTTTCACAAGCTGCAAATATTATGGACATTCACAGGCAAAACCTCCAACAGAAGATAAAGGAATTCGTCATTGATTTAAAGGAGATGAGGGATAAATGAAGATATTATCTGCAATTGACGATGGGGCTGCCTCATTTAATGCCTTTAAAAGCGCCTATAAACTGGCAAGGCGCATTGGATATGGGATTTCTGCAATACATGTTGACATGGGGCAGGAATATAGCACTGAGTTTATTGTGTCAGGGAGGATGCAGGATAAATTAAGAAAAGAGCTTCATAATATTTCAAGAGATGTAATAACAAAAATTAAAGACGCAGTAAAAGAAACAGATGTCTATTTATCAGGAGGAGTTCCATCTGAAGAGATAATAAATTTCGTAAAAGAAAACGGAGTATATAAAATAGTCTCAATGGGTCACAGCACAAAGACAATAGTTGCGCAAAGCGTTACAAAAACCGTATTAAATAGTTTATCAATACCTATTTTGGTAACTAATAAAGAGATAGAGTTTAATAATATATTATTGCATATACAAAATTCAAAGGCAGCCGAGAAAATTGTTAAGACACTGATTCCATTTATAGTATCCCTTAAACCTTTAAAAGTCACAGTTATAATGGTTTTACATGACTCTAAAGAGATGTTAAATGGATATAAAAATATTGCAGAGATACCATATTTTAGCGACCCTCCTGATTTAAAACGTGATATAGCCATTTACGAAGCAAATCAGCGCAAGGCATTAGATGAAGTAATCGCTATTTTGAAAGAATCAGGAATATCTGCGTTCGCCTTGATACAATATGGAGATACACTTGAAACAATCAAAAGAGAAGCTGCAAATCATGATTTGCTTATTCTTGATAGAGCCAACCCTTACCTGTCTGACCATTCATTGAGTATACTTTTTATTTAGTGATTAGAATTTCTATAGCCGTTTAATTGAATTACTAACTTGTGGACAGTGGTAGATGGATTGTCTGTTTCTGGGTTTGGATTTGGATAAGAAGCTAATAATCTTTCAGCATTTCTTATTGCCGTTTCTTGACGTGCAAGGAGTTTATCAAACATATCCTTACTGTTTTTTACATATTTAAAACTTAATCGTTCTGTAAGCATTTTTTCGTATTGATATCTTGATAGAGCAGAATCTATATAATCAAAATGTAGAAGATACCAAAGTTCAAATGCCTCATTGCTATATGCGACATTAAATTTTTTTCGCTTAGCTAAAGATACGGCTTCATTAAAATCCTGAGTTGAAAAGGAGTCTCTATCAAAGACTACCCATACCATATTAAAATTTTCTCTTTCTTGAACGGCAATTTCTACCTGTTCTATTGCATAATCAACAAGGCTTAAAGTATTCTTTCCAGTTCCATCTATAAAAACTAAAAGATTATCTCTTATTGATTCTTTAAATTGAATAAAATAATTTGGTTCAGTTTTTTCACCTTCGCATACTATTAGCATGCGTGGTTTTTTCTGATCTCTTATATTTTCTTTTCGACCAAGCGAAGTTACTTTTTGATTAAATTTATTTTTAGATATCATATTTATATTCTATTCCAAAAGTGAAGAAAAATCGCCAATAAATGGGAGAGCTCCATATCTTCCGACTATATAGTCCTTTTCAAATGAGGCATCATTCCTGACCTCGCCCTTAAATTCCACTAAGGAAAATAGATCAGTAGCCCCATACTTGTCTTTTTCAGTAAACCAAATCTGGTCACGTCTGAAAAGACGATTATCTAAAAGGTTTGTATCATGAGTTGTGAAGATTAACTGTGCGTTTGACTTCTTGTTGTCATTAAAAAGTCTGACTATTAAGTTTACAATTAACGGATGTAGTCTTGCGTCTAATTCATCTACCATTAATTTTAAATTTATTTCATATGTCGTGATATAAACTAAATAATATAAAAGCGCAATAAACTTTTTTGTGCCTTCGGACTCATCTAATAACCTCAAGTCAACATTTCCGATTTTATTTAGGTCTTTGTCATACTGAAAGTGGGATGTAGTTGAATTTTCTTGAATATCATGATAAATTTCATAGAATTTCTTTTCATTATCTTTTAATGATTTATCAAATAGTGATATAGAACTGGTCTTAGTATTTATATCTACAATCTGCAAATCTGCAATACTGATGAATTTTAAAGCATCATTTTTATTGTCATCATCCTTCAAAAAATCCAATGCCCATGGCAATAACCTTTTATCTTCCAAGCTATCTATTACAGAATACCAAGTAAACCAATCAAAAATCTCTGTAGAAATCTTACCATTAAATTGTGCGCAGATAGATAAAAACAGGGCATTCTCGCGAGTTTTATCCGTTAGCATCCTTCCTTCTTTAAAATAATTACCTATCTTAAACTCATTTCCATCTCTAAAAAAAAGCTCCCTATCTTTTCCCTTTGGATTGCTGTATAACCATTCAGAATGCACCTTCTTACGATCTGCCTCAAAGCCGTATCTATAAATTGTCTCATCAATAAGAAATACAATCTCAAAGTGTGAAGGCTTGCCCACTGTCTCAGTATTAAATAAAAAGCTATCAACTGGAATTTCATCATCCTTCTGAGTATCCTTTGAAGAATATCTGATGAAATTACCCATAAATTCCATTGCCTTAATCACATTGCTCTTACCGCTTGCATTTGCCCCATAGATAACTGCGCTTTTTAATAGTTTCAGCCCTTTTCTCTTTGTCTCAATTACGTTTTTTGGCAATTCCTTAATCCTTGAACATACCATGCTCAATGTAACTGGGTCTTTGATAGAACGATAATTTCCAACTGTAAAACTTATCAGCACTTTAGACACCTCAATGTTAATGATATAATAAAATATACCATAAATAATAGATACAAGTCAAGTTATTTTGAGAAATTTTCTCAAAATATAAAGGTTTGATGATATGCCTGATCTCTTATTCACACTTAGTGCCATAAATTCACTGCATGAGGTAATATTACTTCCTAGTTCTAAAAACGCCCAATTGACAATGGTTTTGTAATAAACCAAGTCCAGCCTGCCATATTTTTACTGCGCCGCTTTATATGTGATTTCCCTTATTTTACGCCAATCTTGCTCTGGCATATAACTTGATATAGTAATAGTGTAATCAAAAAATATAAAAAAAGGAGGTGAAAGAAAATGGGAGAGATAATTGATTGGATGGTTGTGTTGAATAAGACTAATCATGTTGGCTTTGGCTTATTGACAGTTGGGATAATGTCAGGCATGGGAATCATGATAGGGTTTACAATGGAATTGGTTTTCAAAATATTCAAGGTTGATACAGATAAGATAGATATACAGCATTAGAGTTGGCTTTGTGCCGACCCGCAATAAAGTTAGGAGGGAATAAAATGGATTGGTTAATGATACACCTGCCAATGGCTGGCGTTGACATGATGTGGTGGCAGCTTGTTTTGATAGGTTTAACGGTTGGAGTAATTGGAGGGTTTTTTGGAGTAGGAGGCGCATTTATGGTTACGCCTGCTCTAAATGTTTTTGGATTTCCTATGGCTTATGCAATAGGAACGGATATGGCGCAGATTGCTGGAAAGTCCATTGTTGCCACATTTAAACATAGAAAACTCGGTAATGTGGATATGAGGCTTGGACTTATAATGGTGGTATTTACAGCAATAGGCATTGAGGCTGGCGCAACTTTAATCATGTGGCTTGAGAAGATTGGCAAGGTAGGTCCAATAGTCAGAGGAGTATACATAGTATTACTCTTTGGAATTGGTTTCTACATGTTAAAGGAATACCTTGATTATTCAAAGAGGGAAAAGGCTGGCGAAAAGATTCTTGACGGCGCGAAATCTAAATTATCACTGATTATGCACAAGATAAATCTTCCTCCTATGATTAATCTGAAAAAGTCGGGCATCAGGATTTCATTATGGGTAGTTGGCGGAGTGGCAATATTTACTGGTTTTCTGGCTGGGTTTCTTGGTGTAGGCGGTGGTTTTATCAGGATGCCTTCTTTGATCTACATAATTGGCTGTCCTACTACAATTGCAGTTGGCACAGATTTATTTGAGGTCATGATTTCAGGCGCTTATGGAGCATTTACATACGCAATGAAGGGCAAGGTAGAGATTATCGCAGCAGTAGTTATGTTAGCAGGCGCAGCAGTTGGCGCGCAGTTTGGCACAGTTGCTACACAATATGTAAAGGGTTTAAAGATACGTCTATATTTTGCTATAACAATGCTCCTCTCAGGTGTTTCAGTAATATTGAAGCAGATTTCATCCGTGTATAAGGATGATTATGAGGTATTGCTAAAACCTTGGATTACAATTCAGACAGGTCTTACCTCAAAACTTGAGATAGCAGATTGGATACTTGCTAATAAGACAGCAATTAAGTCATGGATAGCAACTCAGCCTGAGGCTATACAGACTGCTTATGGCATGGCAAAGTATTGGAACAACATGGCTGGTTATTTGATGCTTGGGTCAGCATGCGCGCTAAGTTTAGTAATAGTTTACTTGATGTTTAAAGGTATTGCTATTGAGAAGAAAAACCTAAGCGCTAATAGAATTCTGCAAAGAGTATAGTATTAGATTGTAGATAGTTAAGGAGAGACCTTGTCTCTCCTATGGAATCAAATAAATTAAGACTGAAAAAACCTTTGGAGGTTATGAAATGAATAAAATAGAAAAGATTGTAGTAGTATTATATCCTGGAATAGAGTATAAAAAGACCATAGAATATGGAAGTCAAATGGTAAATACTCATAATGTGCCTTTAGAGCTTGTAGGAGTAGTGCCTGATGCATCCATTTATTGCGCAATGGCAGAGCTTGCTTCTTATGAGACTTTATCAAAAAGTTTTGAAGCAGATGCCCTTAGTTTCTTTGAGCATGTTTATGATTTTTGTAAATCTGAGGATATCAAATGTATTAAAAGCGTTGAGCATGGCGCGCTTGATGATGTCATTGAACGTATTGAAAGAAATAACAATAAGAACATCTTGATTCTTGTTCCAGCGATTACAAAGGGCATTGACATTACTTCTTATACGGATAAGTGGAGAAGCGAACTGATGGAAACAGGCATCTTTAATAAACAATCTCATTGTCCGATTATTGCAGTGTTATGAAAAGATATTGAGTATGTGTATTGTCATATTAATTGTCTTTGATAAAGACAATACACATACCGAAAAGATGAAGATAGAATAATTTCCTATAATCAATTTGTTCAAAGCGAAAGTAAAGTGAGGATTTTATGACTAAAGCAAATAGTGAAGATAATTTTTATGATAAGATTACGAGATTTTCCGAAAGTCATTTCTTAGCTATTCTTACGGGGTCTATAGTTAGTATAATAGTAGTTAGTTTATTATTAATACTATTAAATGTTGTGTAAGAATTTAATAACTCAGCAAAAAAGATGAGATTTAGTTATAAATTACTATGAATTTAAAGATCTTCTGCCCAGAAGAACAAATTGGACTTTTTGACAAGATAACTTGTCAAAGTCCAATTTAAATTTTTAGATACCATAAAAAAATGGAAATATTAAAAAAACTATTCCCTAAATGGAATACCACCTCAAAGGAAGCGATATTTAATCAGGAGCAGCTAACCTCACTGTTTAAATCCCGTTACCATAATTATAAACTCCTTGTAGGGGCAAATAATAAGGTACTTGAAATAATCAGCGAGATGGAACGGTTTTTAAATGGCGAAGGGATTTTTTATGGCACATCTTATATAAAGTCGCGGACAACTCAGCTTAGTGTAAATGTCTTACGCGCAATCAAAAATCTGGACGATATGAAGCCTAATAAATATACTAATCTTTATACATCCTTTGAAGGTATTAGAAAAACATTAGATAATATCTTAGACTTTAAAACAATCAATATTGTTTCCACAAAGATTTTTAATAACTATATTTTGCCTTTTAAAGAGGTCAGCAGGGATAACATTAATGATGCTGGTTCAAAGATGGCAATATTAGGCGAACTTTATAACAGTATCAAGGATGTCTATGTGCCAGAGGGTTTTATTATGACATCTTATCTATATGAACAATTTATCAAGCATAATGATCTGAAATCAGAGATAGAACGCCTTTTTCAGTTACATGAAACAGACAAGATGGACAGTATATTTAGGCTTAGCAGCGCAATATCAAAGGCAATTATGACTTCAAAAATGCCTCCGTCCTCTGTTGATGAGATATATAAGGCATATGAAATGCTTGAAAAATCTGAAGGCTTTGAAGTAAGGGTATCACTAAGAAGCAGCGCTTCTTTTGAGGATTCTATTGACAGTTCATTTGCAGGGCAGTATACTTCAAAATTAAATGTTTCAAGAGAATTTATAATTAACGCCTATAAAGAGGTGCTTGCAAGTAAATATAGCCCAACAGCAATTGCTTATCGTCTTAATATGGGATTATGGGATGAAGATATTTCAATGTGTGTTGGCTGTATGGTTATGGTAGATGCAGCCGCAGGTGGAGTAATATATACTAGAAATCCTATTGATAATAAAGATGATTCAATTATTATTACATCTGTATTCGGGCTTCCAACTTCTGTAGTAGACGGTACAACAAGCGTTGATATGTTCATAGTTTCAAGGGCTGATTTAAATATAATAAAAAGAGATATTCCACAAAAAAAATATGCGGTGAGACTGCATAAATATGATGGATTAATAAAAGAAGAACTCATCCCAGAATTAGCTAAGCAGGAATCTTTAGCCGATGAAAAAATAATAGAACTCGCAAGGATTGCCCTTAAGTTGGAGGAATATTTCTCTGGTATTTCACAAGACATTGAATGGGCAATAAACCAGCAAGGGAAAATATATATATTACAATGCCGTCCATTTAAGCAAGACTCTGCAAAAGAAGCCACTAATGTGTCTCAGACCATCTCTAAGGGAAATGATAAATATGTTGATGATATTATCTCAACAAGCGGTCAAAGGGCAAGTTCAGGTAAGGCTGGGGGGTTATGTTATGTGATAAATAAAGATGCGCATATGCTGACATTTCCTGAGAAATCCATATTAATAGCGCCTTTTGCAATACCTAAATTGGCAGCCCTATTGGGAAAGGCATCCGCTATTATTACACAAGAGGGAAGTCTTGTCGGACACCTTGCAAGCGTTGCAAGGGAATATAAGATACCTGCGATTTTTAATGTCTCAAATATAATGGAAATAGTGAAAAATGATGAACCAATCACTGTGGATGCAGATAATATGGTGATTTATAGTGGAATAAAGGATGATATTATAAAGGACTCAAGGATAATTAATAATCTAAGAAAAGGGTCTCAAATAGAAAAGATACTTAGCGATATATTAAAAATTATAGCTCCTCTTAATCTCTTAGACCCTGATTCCGATGATTTTCGTCCTGAAAAATGTCAAACATATCATGATATTATAAGATTCTGTCATGAAAAATCAGTAAATGAACTATTTGCTTTTGGCAGGCACGAGAAATATTCACGCCATACCTGTAAGGAATTAATCAGTAACCTGCCGCTTCATTGGCTGGTAATTGACCTTGAGGATGGATTTAAGGGCGAGATAAAGGGGCGCAAGATACATATAAAAGATATAAATTCAGCGCCTTTTTTATCCTTATGGGAGGGATTATCTGCTGTGACATGGAATGGTCCTCAGCATATAGATGTTGGTGGATTTTTATCAGTGGTGTTACGTCATAACAGCGGCGGAGATGCAGCGCTTTCTAATCAAGGTTCTTATGAAAATGATAACTATGTACTCTTATCAAAACATTTTTTTAGTCTTTCATCAAGATTAGGATACCATTTTTGTACAATAGAGGCTCTTGCAGGTGATAGAAAGGCAGAAAACTATGCGGGATTTTATTTTAAGGGTGGAGCTGCCGATTTTCAAAGAAGAAACCTGAGGATTCAGTTTATTGGAGAGATATTAGAGAATTTTCAATTTAATATAACCATAAAAGGTGATTCATTAAGGGCAAAGATTAACGCATTTGAGGAAACTAAGTTATTAACTAAAATAAAAATACTTGGATATATGCTTATGCACACGCGGCAGTTGGATATGGTAATGCTCAATTCATCCTGTGTTGATGAGTATAGGACAAAATTTATTTCTGAAATTAATTTAATGATTAAAGAATAAATACAGCTATACATTATAGATACTTTGATCTCAAACAGATTAATCTTTCAAAAAATTAATTAAATCATTAAGCTTAATTTGCAATTATACCAATTCGCAATTTGTACAGTAATATTTTATTTAGAGATAATTGTCGTAGGGGCAGCAAAGCGTGCCTGCCCTTTTTTTGAGATTGCCCTCTGTGCCAATATACATGAGACACTTCCAATATGTTAAATTAGAGTAGAAGGCGGGAAGGAGAAAAGTTGATTATGACAGCCAATACGAAGAAAATGGCACAGAGAAGAGCAGAAACTTATGAGGTTGATACTATAACAATAGATCAACCAGCTTTACCAGTAGTTCTTACAGAGGTTATACCAGAGCCAGAGGTAATGACAAAGGGCAAGAGACTGCGTTTTACAGCGCAACACAAATTAGATATTCTCAAGCAGGCTGATGCCTGAACCTTGTGAATCGTATCATTGCGGTTGAGAGGTTCTTCAATTGAATCATATTCTGTATACCTGAATTGTACTGCAAAAGGATTGTATTCTACATATATTTCCAATCCATCAACATCACAATTCAAACCCTTTAAAATCTCAATCAGCTCTTCAATGTCATGAATATTAGGATAAGTTCCTGAGAGGGCTGAAATCCATGCCTTTAAGGATTTCTCAATCGCTTGTTGAACGTGAAATCCAAAGATATTATCGACAAAAACCTCTGTATCAAGCATACCTTTTACGGCATTTAAATCTTGAGATGCTAGTTGCAGCATAGCCTTTGCATGATCAATGTCGCTCATAAAGAACCTTTCCCTCTTTCATAGCTCTTGCGATGATATGATTCCTTGCGGTCTTCCAAATGTTTACTTCATCTATACTATAAACAAGTATATCTTTGGCAATTCTAAATCTTTTAAGAAGATGCCAAAGCATAATCATCTCTTTTCTCCTGCTTCTGCCTTGACCAAATGGTTGATCCTCAATAATGAGAAAATCTAAGTCTGAATCAACGCCAGCATTATTTTTTGCGTATGAGCCAAAGAGAATTATAGATACAGGATTTACCTTATCTACAATTTCATTAGTGATTTCTTTTAATAAGTTTTCTGTTATTGAATTCATAGTGTGTTTTTAGGGACATAAATATTCTAACACAAGTTCAAAAATAATTTCCAAAACAATCTCATCCCAATTTATATAAAATCTATTTCCACTCTATTTTCTTTTTGCCAAAATAAGAATTTGCAAGTCCTGCTGCTCTAAGTTCTTTTCCTAAATCCTCACCATCAACATAAACATCTGCAAGTATTCTAAAGTATTTATCCCTCCGTATTTTTCTTAGTTCTATTAACTTAGCATTTCTAAGCCTATTAGTTGTATAGATTTTAGCCTTTATTCCAATCTCTTTTATCTGAGGTCTTTTATCTCTAATTTCTGGGGCATCAATACCATTAATTCTTATCCTAATCCTTAATCCTATTATATCTGGAAATTCTCTGATATTACAACTAAAAGTATCTCCATCATATACAGAGGTAACTTCTCCACAGATAGCATTACCATAGTCTTTACTCAGTAAGTCTTCTGAATAAAGTATTGAAGACATATATAAAATTATTATTAACTGATCTTGCCCTCCCGATCATATTGTCTTCTTTCCATTTTACACCTCCATTTCTATTATACAAATTATGAAGAGTGTCTACAATATCGGGGGAAGATCAATCAAGTAGTATATTCATATAAGATTATAACATCTTTCTAATACTTTCAGCTATCCCCTCTGGATCAAGCCCTTGATTTATAATCTGCTCATATTGACCGCCTATTCCTTCCTTTGTTATGCCAAGTGATAGATATTTTGGACAAAACCCGCGCTCCAGTAATTTTGTCCCTAATTTACTGCCAAGCCCTGTAGCCCTTCCTTGATCCTCAACTACGATAACCTTTGGAGACGCCCCGATTTTCGCCATCATTTCCTCATCTATCACATTTAAATGCGGTTTATTTACTACTCCTAAATTGATACCGCTGTCTTTTAATATATCTACTGCGGCAATCACCCTATAGACCATTGAGCCATAGGTGACGATATAACCATCCGTGCCATCTATCAATAATTCATCCCTGCCCAAGACAAATTCATATCCATTTTCCTTTGAGAAATACGGGGTATTATCCTGCTTTAATATCCTATAAGACTCAGCCCTTGTTGAAAATATAAATCTTAACCCCGGCTCATTGATAACCCTTTTCAGGACTGCCTCCATCTGAATATCATCTGCTGGAAAATACAGATTAAGATTTCTATCAGTTTGCTCCAGTTTAATATCCGCATAAAATATATTTGGCGCAAAGTGCGTATTATTATCGCTGATTCCATCTACGCCTGCATGCGAAAAAAATGCCAATACATTTGAATCAATAAAATTGCCCATCACTATATCAGAGATAATCATCTCTAAAAATGCAGAAAATGTCGTATAAAACGCATGATGTCCTGCAACTGAGCCAAATCCGCTGGATAACAGCCAATTCCCGCGTTCCTGAGGCCCTCCTCTAACGGTGTTTTCTGGATATTTATCTGCAATAAGCTCTGAAGACGATGAATTAATCAAGTCATTATCAACAAGGAGATAGTTTTTCCTTTGTTCTATAGTAAGATTATCTAAAAATCCTGTAATAAATCTCCCAAATACCTTTCTTGGATAACTTGGCTTATCTGACAAAAACAGATTAGTTGTCTTTGTCTTTTTTATCGGCGGGATATTTTTTTCTACTGTATCTAAATATTGCGCAGCCTGACTATAACCTCTTATAGACAAATAGTTTGATGCGTCAGCTTTACTAATTGAATCATGTATGCTTAAAGTTCCCTCAAGATTATCAAGACCTGGAGCCATTGGTCTTCGAATTACTAGGGCATATGGACCGACAGAGTTTATGGCGTCTCTAACTGCGCAATATAATCCCTCATAGTCTTGCCCATCACAGGTATTTGCATTAAGACCGTGACCTTTGAGAGTTTCATAAATATCATAACCCTTCATATAATCGCTTGGTCTTGCGCAAATGGTTGTGTTGTTATCATCAATAAATATCTTGGTTTCAAGATTCTGAGAGCGAGCCACCCTTGCAGCCTCAGCATTTGAGCCTTCAAGCATTGCGCCGTCGGTGCTCATTACTATAAATTTACTTCCTTTATTGGCAATAGAAATCCCATTGACTATTCCCCATGCAGCGCCAAGTCTTCCTGTAGTCAGATTTATACATGGGAGAGCGCCCTTTTCAAGATGTCCATGGAGTCTGCTTTGATATTGACGATATGTTAAAAGCTCTTCCGGCTCAATATACCCGTCAAGCGCAGCCATGACATAATGTACAATTGCCCTATGCCCTGAGTCTTCAAAAATCTCTTTGTGTATAACAGTTTCTTGTTTGTGCAGAGCAGAGTATCTCTGAAATGCCCTGATTATTTCAAGCTCTGGAACAACATCATAAGCCCCGCCAGTATGTCCGCCAGTACCTTTTGCGCTTGAAACCCCTGTGGCAAGTATGATAGAGGCTCGGATAAGTTTAATATTGCTCTCTAAAGAGATAAGTTCATCTTTAGCTATTTTTTGCCTGTCAAGTGAAAACGATAGTTTTGTATATCTTGTCAGGTCTATTGCCCATGTCTTGTTTGATGTCATATTATTATTCCTTTGTTATATTTTTTTACCTATTATTTCATAGACATTTATCATATTTGTCTTTCCTTTTATCACTTGCTGTCCAAGTGATTTTATCTCAAAGAGATCACTTACCATCTTGTAACATAGCTCTCCAATAAGTATACCATTTTTGGGCGCAATAGATTCAAGTCGTGAGGCAATATTTACTGTATCGCCTATCACTGAATACTCAAGGCGCTGTCTTGAACCCATAGTTCCAGCAACTACAGGCCCGGTATTTATTCCGATTCTTATATCAAAACGACTGTATTCATCCCTTGAACTATTGATCTCTTTAAGCCTTTCTATCATCTCAAGGGCTGCAGATACAGCATTAAAAGCACTGTTTGGAAGCCCTGTAGGAACGCCGTAAATTGCCATTATTGAATCGCCTATAAATTTATCTAAAGTGCCTCCGTATTTAAATATCACGTCCGTCATCACTGTAAAATACTCTGTCAAAAGATGCGCAACCTCGGCAGGCTCAAGCCTTTCAGAAAGACTGGTAAATCCCATGATATCTGAAAAAAATATAGTAGCCTCAGTCTTTATTATTCCTAGTGTTGAATCTTCATCATTCGTAGTAGATGAAGCCTTTTTCATTATCTCCTCAACAACATTTGGCGAAAAAAATCTAGTAAGACTGTTTCGTTTAATCTGTTCTTCTCTGATATTTTTTATCAAATTGGTATGTTCTATTCCTATTGCAGCAAGATTGGCAAAACCAGTCAGCAGTTCAAGGTCATCCTGTGTAAACTGCTCAAGGGTGTGCATATAATCCACGTAAAGTATGCCAATTACACCCTTTTTGCTCCACAATGGAACGCACATTGCTGAATGTACACTATTTAATATTATGCTTTCACGATCTGAAAATCGATCATCTGATAAGGCGTCTTTTGTGAGAATTGAAACCTTTTTTTCTATCACTTCCTTAGTCATAGTCTTGCTTATAGTTATTGATATGTCTCCATCAAATCGTCTATGACGGGCAATAAGTGGTATAAGTTCTTTAGTAATTTCATCAATAAACATCAAAAATCCCCTGTCAGCCTTAGTAATCTTAAAGACATACTTCATAAGTTTGTCCATGAGATCATTTAATTCGACAACCGAGATCAGGTCTTTACTTATCTGATACATTATAAGTAGCATCTGTTGATCTTTATCTGAACTACTCCTTTGTTTTAAATAAACATCTTTTTGATTAACGTCAACATCCGAAAAATCGGCATCTTGAAACATGAGAGTTTTATTTGAGATGTCCTCAATGGACCGCTTTATCACATTTTCTTGATGACCACAAATGGCATCATCAGATGAGAATTTAATATTCTCAATGGTTTCTTTGATAAAGGCAATAGAAAAACCTCCTATTACGATCTTATCATTATTATCTAGAGGCTTTGACTTGACTATAACTCCATTTACTTTAGTGCCATTTTTGCTGTCTTTATCAAAGACTATAAATCTGCCATCCTGATTTTTTATCTCGGCATGGTATCTTGATGCCTTATGGTCTTCAAGGATAATATCGTTGTCTTTAGCCCTTCCAATCGTGACAACCCTATCTATTATTTTAAATTCATTTCCCTTAACACTATCGTGACTAATAATTAATTTTGGCATAATGATAATATTCCCGCTCTCCAAACATCGTACCTCTTGCCTTTGCTACTAATATCATTATAAAATATCCTAAAACATAATAATATTTCAACTAATAGTTTAGATTTGCTATAATACTATCAGATAATCTTCGAATATTTCATAATTTACGATATAAAATCAATAGTTATCAATTTGAGAAATCTACTGTCATAAGGAAGAAAGATATCTTTTTCTATTGAAACCTTGCCTTCTAAAAATTCCGATATATCATTCAATAATTGTTTCCAATTTTTATAAATATCTTTATATCTTCTCCAAATATCCCTCAAATGCTTAAGTCGTTTTTTAGTAAGGCTGATTGACAACAGCTTAACTTTTAGTATTTCCCACTTTTCCTCAATTTTTTTATCATCAGGAAAATCCAAAAGATAATCTTCTAATCTTAAATCTATCTCCCTGATAATACTTGATACGAATTTCTTACTCTTATCGCTTGTTAATTCATTAAAAGATGTGTCAACTATCTCTCGCTGCTCTGCCTCTTTATATGCTGCTTCAATATCCTCAACTACTTTCCTATTAATATCAAAGACCTCTTCAAAAAAATCTGGAATATCCCTTTGTTCCTTTGACAGACAAGATATATAATCAAGTATCTTTGTTTTATTCTTAATTATTTCCCCTGTAATAATATCATAGAGATACCAAAAGTGAAAATCTTCTTTGTATTTATAATAAAAAAATATTCCTTTAAAATCCCTTTTAAGTCCGCTGTAAACTCCAAAGGGGATTGACTTGAGATCAAATGCGCCGCTTGATTTAAAAAAATTCATCAAAGGTTGATAAAATCTTTCCCCGCCTCCAAAGACCTCTCGTTCTAAGTCATCAAAGATAGTTGAATCCTGTTCTTTTATTCTTCTTATAATCCCAAATACCTTAGGATTAACCTCCTCTCCTAATACTGTAGAGTCAAGCCCAATGGAGCAGTCAATATTCCTTATCTTATTTTGTAAAACCTCTACAAGACGCAATAGGTCTTCCAACTCTTCTTCAGGGAAGAAGTTATAAACAAATATTTCTTCAAACGGCGAACCTATCCTATCTATTCTGCCTGCGCGCTGTATCATTCTTGTAGGATTCCAGTGTAGGTCATAATTTATAAGGAATTTTGCCTTTTGGAGATTCATCCCTTCAGATAGAACATCTGTGCTCATTAGGATATTTATTTCTCCATTCATAAATTTATCAACGATTTCAGTACGTTTAATGGGTGAACTTATTCTGCCTGAGATTTTCTCAATATTTATTTTGGAAAAACAAGGATCATTAGATACATTGAGATAAATATAATCAAGGGTATCTGCATAATAAGTAAAAACAACAATCTGCCCTTTCCTGCTTAATTCCAAAAGTCTTTTCTTTAGTTCTTTGAGCTTTGCATCCTCATGCGCATCAATAGAGCTTACCTTATCTTTCATATCGTTAAAAAATTCAATATCTTTTTCAATATCACTTATAAGGTCATCACTTCGATAATCTTCTAAATCTATATTTTCTAGTTCATCTAAGAATTCTTCCTCTACTTCCTCGCCCTGATTTAATACATATTTATAAAAAGACTTTTTTGTTAGCAGCCTGCCCTTTGCCAAATATTCTTTTAAACTTAAAAGAAATCGTATATGATTTGAAACGCTTTTTCTAAAGGCATCGGTACTGCTTTCAAGTCTCTTTAAGAGAATAGTCCTAAAAATCCCTTCCAGCGCAACCATCCGCCCAAAAGCCATCTGTTCAGGGATAGAGCGTTTTTCTGACTTTTTATATTCAAGAATTTTATAATAAGCCATTGTCAATTTTTCACTTATGGTTTTAGATAAATCCTTATAGAATCCTTGATATGCCCCATCAAGTTTATAATTTATATTTTCAAGAACTCGTTTTGGAAAGAGGATTTTCTTACCATTAATTTGTGAATCGGGATAGTTTTGTTTTATATAATCCCTTGTTCTTCTGATAGATATTTCATTCATTAGGTCATTTAATAAAATTGGATTTCCTTCTTTATCAATATCCTTAAAAAACTTAAATAGGTCTGAGATGCCTTCTTTTAGAAATGCCTTTTGGTCTAAAAGTATAAGAAGCATTACCTGCCAATATAAATCCCAGATAGTATTATTAATAGGAGTAGCTGTAAGAAATAGGATATAAGGTCTAACACTACCTTTTGCTATATTATCCTTAATAAGAGTAAATAGATTTTCCCAACGATTGGACAGAGGATTTCTAAAGTTATGGCTTTCATCTACCACTATTAAAGATACTTCTTCAAGGTTTCCTCCAACCGTCTTCTGAGCTTTTTTAAGAAAATCTATTGATGCAAGCTCTTCTTGAGATAAGATACTTTCAGATAATATAAGGTCTTTTACCTCATCACTCCACATTTTTTTTAATTGAGCAGGACAGATAATCAGAAATCTTTTTCTTCTATAAAAACCAAATTCCTCAATGACCTTTTTAGCAATCCATGTCTTGCCGAGTCCAACAGAGTCAGCCACCATGCAAGCCCTGTATTTTTTCAAACGGCTAAAAATCCGCCTTACAGCATCGTCTTGAAACTCTGCGAGATTAACCATAGAAGATGGACGAGTCCCTTCTGCTTTTATCTTATCATCACTTTCGATATCATCTTTTTGTAATTCATACAGAGACTTTATATATATCTCATATGGGCTATATTCCCTGCTGCCAAAACGTGACGCTTCAAGCAGATTAATAAGGTCAACCTTAAAATCTAAGGCTTCATTCCAGAACTTTTCAAACCAATGAATTCTTACATACTGCGCCCCTGATTCTAAAGAAACGGAGTTTAGCTCCGTGTTATGCGTTAATCCAGAAGGAGTAAAGTTTGATGAGCCAACTACAACGAGGTTATCAAAGATATATGCCTTTCCGTGAAGAAAATCCTTATCATATAGCCTGACTTCAACATTTTCTTTATTGAGAAATCCTATAAAATCTGTAACAAGGTTATTTTTTTCTTTAGAGAGGTCAAACCCTTCAACTTCTTCTTTTATCATATCCAAAAGAATATCCCCAAGGGTTGTCTTGCTTTTTATTTCAGGCGCCCTGCCAAGAAGGAGGCGGAAACTCTTGATTTCTTTTAAATTGTCTTTGATAAAGGCATAAGCCTGTATTTCAAAAAAAGCGGTAGCAATGTCAAGTTTAGTATTAGGAATTTCCCTAAGAACATTATTAAGGAAAGTAGAGAGTTTTAAGTCGCTGTTGTCTATAATTTCTTTAGGTATCATGGTGTCCCTATGATGTCAAAGACTATCGTCCAGAGCCTTGCGGTCTGCTAAAACATTATTCAATAATACAAAAACACTAAACTTCAATCATTTTCTAACAATAAGAAATATTCTTCTCTATTTATCCCTGCTGTTCTCAAATTGTTTTTAATAATAAAGACTGGTACTTCTTTCCAATCAGGGATAACAACAGGTCTTAAGACTCCTTTTTTCGTATATACATAATGATCGCCTTCAGTTCTTATACATATAAACCCTGCTCTTTCAAATACCTTCCTGAGTCTACCCGCTGAAATTGGAACTATTCTTTTCACTTTATGCTACACTTACCAATTCTGTAGCAACTATTTTTGGAGGTATCCATCTGCCGCTTGAATGTTTTATATAATTAGCCTCATGTAAAATTTCTTCAAGCGTTCCCATTTTTTCTGATTCTTCCAAGAATAATCTTACCGCAGTCTTTATCATTTTTTTAGCATCCTCAATTGTTTCTCCACAACTTGATACATCCAGTTCAGGACAATATGCTATACATGTGTTTTCTTCTTTAAATACTATAATATCAAAATCAATAGGTATCATAATTTATCTCCATGAAATATTATAACAATTCTTTCAATATATCTATTCATTATTATTACACTGTTCTCATTTTTATTAAATTCCCCTTTTTTTAAAGGGGTGGATGCAAAGCAGACGGGGTATTTATTTTTTAAGAATTATTTTCTTTAAATATATCCCTTAACAATTCATGACCTCTTGCCCCATAAATATTACAAATCTTGTTAGCCGTTTCTTTTTGAGCCTCAACAGAATATAGTTTTCTAACTATAGAAATAATATATTCTTTCTTAATTTACTTACTATCTCAATTAAGGGTTATAGTTATAGAACAAACCTGAACTCTCATTCGGAATATGTCAATAACATTGAGACACGCTTCAACCTAATTTAGTGTATCATAGTTCACTCACGATGTTCTGAATTGGTTTATTGATCCAAACAGCCTCAACAAGAGGCGGTGGTACAGGTATT
>Ga0315281_10001832_pt1 | contig 31581 bp, 34 predicted proteins | sample YL17G07_0_MG_FD_204540 | JGI IMG/M metagenome (GOLD analysis project Ga0315281, IMG submission 204540) | Sediment microbial communities from Yellowstone Lake, YNP, Wyoming, USA - YL17G07_0 | ecosystem: Environmental > Aquatic > Freshwater > Lake > Sediment | place: USA: Wyoming | collected...
ATCGACGCTGCCTCAATGGATGCCGTTGCCAGCCAGCTTTTCAATAATGGCACCACGCCGATCGATATTATTGAGGTGAGTGCCGGACAGGATGTACTTGGCGGTCTCAAGGCGTTGCGCATCCGGCTCAGCGAGGGGCGGGTTGAACTGGTCGATCAGATCTTTTTCTGCCGGCAGATGTATACCCTGCTCAAGGCCGGGGTGCCGATCCTGCAGGCATTGCGCGGCTTGCGCGAATCGACCCAGAATCCGGCCCTGGCCAAGGTCATCGGCAGTATCAGTGAGGGCCTGGACGCGGGCATGGAACTCAGCGGTGCCCTAAAACGGCACCCTGACGTTTTTTCGACGCTTTTCGTCAATCTGATTCAGGTTGGTGAAAACACCGGCAGTTTACCGGCGGCCTTTCTCCAGCTCTCCGCCTATCAGGAAAGAGAGAAAGATACCCGCGAACGGATCAAACAGGCCCTGCGTTACCCCACCATGGTGTTGTTCGCCATCACCGTGGCCATGTTCATCATTAACCTGTTTGTCATCCCGGCTTTTGCCAAGATCTACGCCGGATTCAAGACCGAGCTGCCATGGGCGACAAAGATTCTCATCGCCACCTCGAATTTCACAGTGAGTTATTGGCATTTCATTCTTGTTGCCATGGTTCTGGCGGTTTTTGGGATTCGCCTGTACGTCAAAACCACCGAGGGCCGATATCGCTGGCACCGCATCAAGCTGAAGCTGCCGCTGGTGGGAGACATCATTTTTCGTTCCACCTTGGCGCGGTTTTCCCGTGCCCTGGCCATCACGCTAAAGGCTGGCGTGCCGCTGGTGCAGGGCATGACCATTATCAGCCGCGCCGTGGATAACGATTATGTCGGCGAGCGCATTACTCAGATGCGCGACGGCATTGAACGCGGCGAAACCATCACCCGTACCGCCGCGTCGACCGGGCTGTTTCCGCCACTGGTACTGCAGATGATTTCCGTGGGCGAGGAAACCGGCGCCGTGGACGACCTGCTCCTGGAAGTGGCCGAATATTATGAGCGCGAGGTTGAATACGACCTCAAGAACCTGAGTTCGGCCATTGAACCGGTGTTGATTGTCATTATTGGCGTCATGGTGTTGATTCTGGCGCTTGGCGTATTCCTGCCCATGTGGGACCTGGCGCGCGCGGCGCGCGGCGGTTAAACCCGTGTTCCTCCCTCCCGACACGACACATTTTTTAACAGATTGGACAAACTATCTTCTGTATCCTACTGTTCGTAATGGAAATAGTATTGCGGGACGCCAGGCATGAGCCGCATCAAGCGAGTCCCGCGCACCGGCTGCCGTCGCGGGTCAGGATTCTCGCTGCTGGAGCTCGTGGTGGTCATCGCCATTATCTCGGCGCTGCTCGCGTTTGCGATCACGCGCTTGTGGCCATTGCAGGTGGACGCGGAGCGGGTAGCCATGGAACAGGTGCTGGGCAGTCTGCGCAGTGCGCTTGGCATAAAGGTTGCAGACTATTTTGTGCGAAATGATGTGGCCGGGGTTCGCTCCTTGACGGGCACCAATCCTATGGATCGCCTCAGTGAGGTTCCCAAGAATTACCTGGGGGCATTGAGCGGTGCGAACCCGGGCAGTATCGAAGGCGGCAGTTGGTATTTCGATGTCCCCGGCAAGGCCCTGGTCTACCGGGTACGCAACCAGGATTACTTTCGCGGCGGGGCAGGCCCGCCAGCGCAGGCTCGGTTCACGATCAAGGTGGTGTATGAGGAACGTGGGCGCAGCGGCAGGAACGAAATTGCTGGCGTAACGCTTGGCGCTATGGAGCCTTATTCATGGATCAGTGAGAACTGAAGTTTGACGAAACTGAACTGCTGAAGTCTGGATATTTTAATTGGAGAGGTGGAGACATGAATAATCGACAGTCCGGCTTTACATTAATCGAACTGGTGGTGGTGATCGTGATTCTGGCAGCGCTCGCCGCCATTGCGCTGCCCCGCTATATCAACTTGGGAACCGAGGCGCGCATCGCGAGCGTCAACGGCGTGGCCGGAGGCCTTCGTGCTGCAGTGGCGGTGGTCCAGGCGCGTTATATCGCCAATGGCAACAATGCTGCCGTCACTGTGACGATGCTCGATGGCACGGTTGTGGGTGTAAATGCCATAACCGGTATACCGCTCGGCACGGCTGCCGGGATCGGTAGTGCGCTTCAAGCTGGAGCCGCGGCTACACCGGTTGATGGCTTCACAACCAGTTATGCCGCCCCCCTTGCGGTGACCTTTCGTATAACGCCGCCCAACACGGCTAACTGTCAGGCCTCCTATAACGGCACGACGGGCGCCGTAACGACGAACGTTACCGTATGTTAATTGGCAAACAGGTTTGATTCTGGATTCGTAGTATCACTTAATTGAAGCACGGCAACGCAGGAGAAATGCAATGAACAAGCAGAAAGGATTTACGCTGATTGAGTTGGTGATGGTGATTGTGATCCTCGGCATTCTTGCGGCTACGGCGTTGCCGAAGTTTGTTGATATGGGTTCAGATGCCCGTTCGGCAGTAATGAAAGGTGTGGAAGGTGCAATGCGCGGCGCCAATACTATCGTCTATGCCCGCGCGGCACAGACCACCGGCGCCCTGACCGCGGGCCCAACCAACGTGACCGTCGGCGGTGCCACGGTTTCTGTCGTATACGGCTACGCGGCCAATGCGGTGGAGCTGGCGAAGGTGATGGATCTTGAGCCGGCGGCAAGTTTTGACAAAGGCGTGACGGTGAACACAGAAATACGCCACTTGAGTGCCACAACCCCGGCCAGTTGCAAGATTGGCTACACCGCCGCAACCGCTGTAGCGGTACCGCAGTATGCCCAGACTTTAGGTGGTTGCTAGGATCCGGTTAGTCACTACCGGCAGCGTGAGCTGCAAGTCGCGCGGTTCAGTCACGTCATGCGGGGTGAGAATAGCCACCCCGCTTTTTGTTATTGATTAGGACCGGGGGAGTGACGCAAACGGGTGGGTGTCGCATGGAGACTGGACGACAAGCCAGGGGTTTTACCCTCATCGAGCTGATTATGGTGATGGTGCTCCTGGGTGTACTGACCGCCATCGCCAGCATGCGCATGCCGGGCGACGGGATCAATGTCGGCGCTCAGGCGGAACAACTGGCGAGTGATATCCGCTACACACAAAGCCTGGCCATGAGCCGCGGCCAGCGCTTTCGCATCAACTTTGCCGCCAACAGCTATCAGATTACGGACGTAAGCGGCGCCACGCCCATCACCGCCGCGGTTACCCTCGCACCCACGGTGCTGAGTGGTTATAACCCGCCTCTTACCAACAGCTATCTGGCCTACGACAGCCTGGGCGTGCCGTATACGGATCCAACCACTGCTCTGGCTGCCCAGGTGGCGTTAACACTGACGTCGGGCGGCGAGGCGATCACCGTACGTGTGGCGCCGCAAACCGGTCGTGTGCAGGTGCCATGAACACGCGCTCCATGCGGTTATTCCGCGGAACGAGGCCAGCAACAATGAGTTGTGCTGTTTCCGCGTCACGCGGATTTACCCTGATCGAGCTGATTATTTTCATTGTTATCGTGTCCATCATGGGTGTGGCGCTGATGTCCGCGTTCTCGATCACCACTCGCGGCACGCCGGAAGCGGGGCAACTTACCCAGGCCACGCAACTCGCGCAGGAGCGCATGGAACTGGTGATGGCGCAACGGCGCATTGCGGGCTTCGCAGCGTTTGCCGACCCTTGTCCCGGGCCGGCAGCGGCCTGCACACCGCCGGCGGGATACAACGTGACGACGACCATCGCGCCGAACTGGAGCGGTGATGCCAACTACAAGCAGATAACGGTCAACGTGACCGGCACGGGCTCGGCCACGGTCACATCAATCGTGGCCAAGTATTGAGAATATGATGCGCAACACACCCAACATCGAAGATGCTGCGCCGGCGCACGGGGATTGTGTCAACCTGCAGGAGCGCGGGTTCTCATTGATCGAGATGATTCTGGTCATTGTCCTCGTGGGCATCATCGCCACGGTGGGCGCGCAGCTCATGGGCACCGGGTTTCAGTTGTATTTCACCGGCCGCGACACCCTGGACGTAGATGCGCAGGCGCGTCTGGCGCTGGAGCGTATGACGCGCGAGCTGCGCGCGGTGCGGCCGGCCACCGGTCTGACCATGGTTCCGGCCACCGAGGTTACTTTCACTGACGTGGATGGGACGGCCGTGCGCTACTACATCAGCGCTGGCGACCTGTTGCGCAACACCCAGGTGCTGGCCGGGGGAGTCAGCGGATTGAGTTTCGTGTACACGGACAGCAGTGGCGCCGTCACAGCCAATCCAGCGCAGGTGCTGTACATCAGTTTCCAGTTCACCGCCACGCAGGGCGGCATGAGCAGCACCTACCGGGCCACAGTCAGCCCGAGGAACATCTGATGCAACGGCGCGCGAACCAGTGTGGTTATCTGATGGTGGCGGCGGTCATCCTCATCGTGATTGTCGCGTTTCTGGCGGTGGCGCTGAGCACCATGCTGGCCAGCAATGTGAACACAACCGTCAATAATCTAGGTTCGATGCAGGGCCTGTATCAGGCGGAAGGTGGGCTGGAATACGAGCAACGCCGGCTTGCCCGCAACCTCGACTGGTATCGCAGCGTCACCGATCCGATGGCGACCACTACCCTGAACATTGGATCGGACAGCTCCACGGTCAAGGCCAACCTGCCCGCGACCTTGTTGCGCCGGAATCTCACCAGCGGCGCCAACGTGGTGTGTGTATATACCCTCGACCGATTCCCGGCCACCGGGTCATTGCTGCTGGATGACGATATCGCTTCCAGCGGCGAATTTGTGACCTATACCGGCACCACGTCCAGCCACGCCAGCTGCGGCAGCTTGGCGGCGTTCACCGGTGTTGCCCGCGGGCAATCTATAAGTGGTATTTCCAATGCGGCCAGTGCGCACACCCGCAGCGACCGGGTATACCCGGTCACCACGCTGGTCACGAACCTGGCCGCGAGTTGCGCGAGCCCGGCCACCTTTCAGATCACCGCCCATTCCAAGTTCCTGAGCGCTGGCACGCTTGATATCGAAGGCGAGGAGATTGGTTACGCTAACTCCAACACTGCCGCGGGTGTGATGACGCTCACTGGCGTACAGCGTTGTCAGAACGGCACTGCTTCCGCGTCTCATAACGTTGGTGCACCGGTAACCCCAATGTTGTGGGACGGCGCGAGCCCGGACTATGAAGCCGAGGCCACCGCCACCGGGACAGTGGGCGCGGCGGTGCGCGAGATGCGCAAGACGATACAACGATAGCCCATGGGGTGGCACATGAAACGATTCCACGTGTGGTTGCTGTTGGCCCTGGCGCTTTTTGGCTGGGCAGTGCCTGCGCAGGCGGCCCGTCAATACACCATCACCCAGACGAGCCCCGCCGCGCCGGTGCAGCTCGACATGGGTACGACCCAGACGCTGACCTACAGCATCGCCAATACCAGCAATGGCGGCAATGCCAGCGAGCGCATCTACCAGATGCGTTTCCGCCTGCCCGGCACCGGCACGGTTTTTTCTTCCTCGACCGTCGCCCCGGCCGGCTGGACGCGTACCAGCTTCAGCAGCACGTCGATCACGTTCCAGGCAACCGATTGGACCACGGCCATCCTGTCCGGGTCCTCGTTCAGCTTCAGTCTCGTTATGGTGATGCGCACGACCAGCGCGGACGTGAATGAAACCCTGCGGGATGCGCGTGCGAGCTTTACCCTCGATACGAATTTTTCCAACGGCGTCACGCGCACGGGCCGCGTTACAACCAACAATCCGGGTTCGTGGACCCTCAAGTCACTGCAAGCCACCTCGTTCCAGACGGTGGATGCCACCACGGGACTTCCGGTAAGCACCATCATCGCCGGTCAGAGCTTCAAGCTGGTCATGACCGTGCGCAATATTTCCAGCGCCACCCAGAGCAGCATCATCACCTCGCCGAACCCGCCGACAGCGAACAAGACCGGCACCGTCACGCAGACGCTGACCTCTACAGTCTACAGCCCGAACCCGCTTACGCTCGCGTCCGGCGCCAGCGGCATAATTACATTTACCTACACCACCGCCGCCAGCGATAACGGCACCATTACTTTCTCGGCATATGCGCGCAATGGCGGCAATACGGCCACTTCGCGCACGGCGTCATCGAATCTGCTCACCGTGAGCGGCGGCTCATTTATTATCAACAGCATTAACGCCAGCAGTATCAACCCGATACCGACATGCGCGTACAACGGCCAGACGTTCACCGTAAGTATGAATCTGACCAACAGCTATGGCTACGGGATCACCGGCATCGCGCCGACACTCGCGCCCACCGTGGGCGGGATAATGACACTCACCTCCGGGCCCACCCCGGCGACCCTGTCGATCGGCGCGACCTCGACGGGGTCGTTCCAGTGGACCTACCAGATCACCGGTGGTACCGCCGGCCAGACCTTGGCATTTACCGGCTCGGCTAGCGGAACCGCGAGCGCGCCCGGTTCCGGGACAAAGACCACCCCGTCAGGGACATCGCCAACGGTCAAGCGCGGCGGGTTCTCGCCCACGGTGAGCCCTGCGAACACTAATGCCGACAGCACGAATGAGGAAGTGACCCTCGGCATCACGAACAATGGTTGTGGCGCGGCTGTGCAAAGCGTCTCCATCGCAATCCCCGCTGGTTGGCCAGCCTACGGCGGTGACGGTTACGCGCTGCTGGACGAAACCTGGAACCCGCCCACGGGGACCGGGCCGGTGGTATTCAGCGCGCCGCCCCTGGGGAGTCAGATAGCGTCCGGCGGCAGCGGCAGCTATTCCCTGGTTCTGGACACGCCCACGGCGACTGGAAGCTATAACTTCACGCTGGTGATTACCGACAGCCTGGGGGCTTCCATCACCGAGACCACGACCGTACCGATTACCGTGAACCCGTTTAATTCCGGCACGCCCAACCTTAACAGTACCGTTCCGGGCACTTGGCGTGAGCAATATCGCTAGAAACTTAATTGACAACAGTGGGTTACTTTGCAAATCTTCCGCTATACTTTAATTCGAAATACGGGTCGTGAGACACCGTATCGGGCCTTGTTCAGCCCCCTGTCGGGGCCAATAACCAGGAGCCAGTTCCCTGTTCAGCCTGCTTAAAAGAAAAACCAGTGACTCTGGGCTGACCGCCATCGGCGTGCATGCGGACGGTTATTCCCTGGCGCGCGTCGAACGCGCGGAAGGTGCCCGCCCGCGCTTGCGTGCCTGCGCTTTCCTGGCCTATGACACGGACGACCAGAGCAAACAGCTGATGCGTCTCGCCGCGCAACAGCATCTTAAACATGCACGTTGCACCACACTGCTGGATGCGCCCGACTACCAGTTGCTCCTTACCGAGGCGCCGGTCGTGAAACCGGACGAACTCAAGGCCGCAATCCGCTGGCGCATCAAGGACCTCATCAGTTTTCACATCAACGACGCAACCCTCGATGTGTTCGATGTGCCGGGTGCGGAAAATGCCGGGCGCGTGCGCGAGATGTACGTGGTGGCGGTGCAGAATCAGGCGGTGCAGCAGCGCGTGGACCTGATGGATGGCGCCGGTGTGAACCTGCAGATCATCGATATACCGGAAATGGCGCAGCGCAATGTTGCCGCCTTGCTGCCCGAGGACGAGCGCGGTGTGGCATTGCTGGCATTTCAGGCGCACGCTGGCCTGATTACGCTGACCCGCGGTGGTGAACTGTATCTGTCGCGTCCGCTGAACATCGGCCTCGACATGCTGCAACGCACGGACAACCAGACTGGCTACTTCGACCAGGTCGTCCTGGAAGTGCAGCGTTCCCTGGATTATTTCGAGAGCCATTTCCGCGAAGCGCCGATCCGCAATGTGGCGCTGGCGCCCCTGCCATACGATATTCCGGGATTTACCGATTATCTCAGTGCGAACCTGAACACCCAGCTCATCGCCGTGGACCTTGCGCGCCTGATGGACTGCGATACCGAGCTGCCTCCCGGTCTGCAGGCCGGATGCTTCGCCACCATCGGTGCGGCGTTGCGTCAGGAGGTGAAGGTGTTATGAGTCAGCAGATCAATCTCTATCACCCGGTTTTCCGCAAGCAGGAAAAGAAATTTTCCGCGCTCACCATGCTGCAAGCAGCAGCGCTGGTGCTGGCGGGAATTACGATGATGTATGGCTACGCGGCGTGGCAAGTACGTTCGCTGCGCCAGCAGGCCACGCAGATCGAGGAACAATTCCGTGCGGTGACCCGACAGCTCGATGACATGGGTCGGCTACTCGCGGCGCGCCAGGTGAATCCGCACTATGCGAAAGAAGTGGAGCGGCTGGAAGGCCGGATCCAGGCGGTGCAGCACATACGCGAACTCGCGCGCCACGATTACTTCTTTGGCGGCGACGGGTATTCCAATTATTTCATTGCATTCGCCCGCCAAGGCGTGGCCGGCCTGTGGCTCACCGGGTTCACCGTGACCGGCGCCGGCGAGCAGGTTGCCCTCGAGGGCCGAACCGAGATCCCGGAACTGGTTCCACAGTATCTGCAGAAACTGTCCTCGGAACAGCTCCTTTCGGGCACGGAGTTTGACGCGTTTCAGATGACGCGGCCGGAAAATGCCAACCGCAAGGGGATGGCGGGCTATGTGGATTTTTCGGTGCGGTCCCGCGATGCCAATCTTGCGCGGCGTGATGTCGCCGGCAGAAGGTAACGATTCATGAACCAGAAGCTGAAGCAGGCGAAACAGCAGCTCAAGCAATTTGAAGCGCGCATCGATGCGTTGTCGCTGCGCGAGCGCGGTATTTTATTCCTGGTCATTCTTGGCGTGCTGTTCTGGATTGCGGCCAATGTGGTGTTCTCTTCCTTGCGCCTGGAACAACAGCGTCTTGAGCGCGATGTGCGGGCCAGACTGAATGAATTGCAGGCCATGAGCGCGCAGAGCGAAACGATCAGGGCCAAGCTCGCCCAGGATCCGGAGGCACTGGCGCAGGCGCGCGTTGCCGAATTAAAGCAGAAGCTGGTGGAGGAAGAGGCCTCGGTGGCCCATGTTGTCCGCGGTTTGGTGTCACCCCGCGAAATGCCGCGCCTGGTGCAACAGATGCTGGCGAAAAACAAGGCGCTGCAGGTGATCAAGATGGAGAACCTGCCGGCCCAGGCGCTGGACGAGCTGCAAAAGACTGCCACACCTGCACCTGCCACCCAATCCGCGACCGCCGCGAACAGTACCGCGCGCGTCTACCGGCACGGTATGCGTATCGAATTGCGTGGCCAGTATGTCGATATCGTGCGCTATCTGCGTGCCCTCGAAGCCATGCCATCCAAGGTGTTCTGGGGCGAGGTGCGATTCGAGTCGGAGACGTATCCGGTATCGCGGGTCACGCTCGTGATCTACACCATCAGCCTCAACAAGGCGTGGCTGGAGGTTTGAATGAATGTTGGCACGATAATTGGATATAGACTAAGCCTATGAGTATGCAAACAGGCGCGTGGATCATCGCAGGCCTCGTGGCGGCTACACCGCTTTGGGCCGACGACTTGCTGGACAGCTTGGCCGATCCGACTCGGCCGTCGTCGCAGGGCGTGGTCACGACGGGCGTCAGCCAGGGCGGTCTGGTGTTGCAGTCCACCTTGGTGTCGCCACGTCAGCGTGTGGCGGTCATCAATGGCCAGCGTCTGTCCGTGGGCGATGCAATCCAGGGCGCGAACGTGACCGATATCCAGCCATTTCAGGCTACACTGCAGCGCGCCGGACGTGAGATCACGCTGCGCCTCATGCCGCCGCTTGCCAAAGAGAAGCGCTAAGTCATGATCAAGTTGCCGATGTTCTCCACCCGTGTACCGCTGCTGATGGCGCTGTTCGTTGCAGGCTGCCAAGGCAATCCGTATTTCTGGGACAAGCAGGCTTCAGCCACGGTGGATGACACCATGGCAACGGCACGCCGCGAGGCGACCGGCAAGCCTGTCGTGCCGGCCGACGTGAGCGAGGCGCTGTTACCTTCGCTCGAACCTGGGGCGGCACCGAAAGCCAGTGCCGGTTTGCTCGAACCACGCTTCGACCTGTCGGTCAACAACGCGCCGGCGCGTCAGGTGTTCATGGGATTGGTTGAATCCACACCGTACAGCATGGTGGTGCATGCCGACGTCGGCGGGTTGGTCACGCTGCATTTGAAGAATGCCACCGTGCCGGAGGCGATGGAGGCTTTACGCACGGGTTACGGTTATGACTACAAGCGCGACGGTAACCGCATCATGGTGCTCGGCCGCGGCATGCAGGCGCGCATTTATCCGGTGAACTATCTCAACCTGGAACGCAAGGGAAGGTCACTTACGCGCGTTTCGAGTGGCGAACTTAGCCAGGGCGGTACCACCAGTGGAGGTGGCGCCGGAACGGGCGCGGCGCAACCGGGCGCTGCCGCGGGCAGCCAGCCGTCTTCGTCGGTGAGCGTCGACACCGGCTCCAAGGCGGATTTCTGGAAAGATCTGCAGGACAGCCTGGTCGCCATCATCGGCAATGTTGAGGGACGCAAGGTCGTGGTCAATCCGCAGGCCGGCATCGTGATTGTGCGCGCCATGCCGGACGAACTGCGCATGGTCGAGGAGTATCTCGGCGCGACACATCTCAGCGTCAACCGCCAGGTCATTCTCGAAGCCAAAGTGCTTGAAGTCGAACTCAAGGACGGTTATCAGACTGGCATCAACTGGGCGGCGATCGGCGGCAACTCTGTCTTCGGTCAGGTGGGCGGCGGTACCATCTTCGGCCGCGGCACGAGCGAGATCGCCGGAAATATCGGTAACGTCAATCCTGGGGTGTCATCCGCAATTTCTGGCACGAATGCGTCAGCCTTCGGCGGGGTGTTTAGCCTGGCAGTGAAGACGGCGGATTTCGGCGCCTTCCTAGAACTGCTTCAGACCCAGGGCAATGTGCATGTGTTGTCCAGCCCGCGCGTGTCCACCATTAACAATCAGAAGGCCGTGATCAAAGTCGGGGGCGATGAGTTCTTCGTTACCGGCGCCACCGGTGGGACGGCAGCTACAACCACGACGGCGGCGACAGCGCCAACCGTGATTCTGACACCATTCTTCTCCGGGATCTCGCTGGACGTGACACCGCAGATCGACGAAAACAGCAATATTATTTTGCACATTCACCCGGCAGTGAGTGATGTCACGCAACGCGACAAGTCCTTTACGGTGGGTGATCAGGTGTTCAGTCTGCCGCTGGCCTCGAGCACCATTCAAGAGTCCGACAACATCGTGCGTGCTTTCAATGGCCAGATTGTGGTCATCGGCGGCCTCATGAAGGAAGGTGCCACCGATGAGAACGCCTCAATCCCGTTTCTGGGGGATATCCCGCTTCTCGGTAATGCCTTCAAGCACAAGCGCGTGACGCGCATCAAGCGCGAACTCGTGATCATGCTCAAGCCCACCGTGGTGGACACCGCCCAGGCGTGGGAGAGTTCCATCCAGGATTCGCAGGGGCGTATTCAGAAGTTCAAGCGCTGATATGGTTATTTTTGTGCAAGCCTGCTTTCCTTAGAGACGAAGGACCATGTACACGGAGCATTACGGTCTTCAGCAACTCCCGTTCGGGATCACCCCCGACACGCATTTTTTCTTCGCTCACAGTTCCTATCAGGAAGCGCTTAACACGTTGCTCATCGCAGCACGCAGTGGCGAAGGATTTCTCAAGGTGGTGGGCGAAGTCGGTACCGGCAAAACGCTGCTTTGCCGGAAATTTCTGAATCAGCTTGAGACTGAAAGTTTCGTCACGGCGTTTATTCCGAATCCCTACCTCGAACCCATGACACTGTTATTGGCGGTGGCCGATGAGCTCGGCGTGGTGTATCCCGAGAATCCCAACCAGCATCTGCTGCTGAAGGCGCTCACCGAATTCCTCATCGCAACCCACGCGGATGGCAAGCGCGTGGTGCTGTGTCTGGACGAGGCGCAGGCGATGCCAACCGAGTCGCTGGAGGCGCTGCGGTTGCTGACAAACCTCGAAACCGAATCGCGCAAATTGCTGCAAGTGGTGTTGTTCGGTCAGCCGGAACTGGATATCCGGCTCGATGAGCCTTCGATCCGTCAGCTCAAGCAACGCATCACCTTCAGCAGCAACCTTGGCACGCTCAACGCACAGGATGTCGAATATTATCTGGCGCATCGGCTCGGCATCGCCGGTTACCGTGGCGCACGTCTGTTCGCGCGCGATGCGGTGCGCCGGCTGCATCGCGCCAGTCGCGGTGTGCCGCGGCTCATCAACATCCTGGCACACAAGGCATTGATGGCCGGATTTGGCGAGGGCGCGCGCTATATCACCGATCATTACGTGAAACTGGCGATTCTCGACACGGAATCGGCGCGCGTACGCGCTGTGACTGCACGCCGACGCTGGTTGCGGCTCGGTGCGTTGCTGGCGGCGCTGGCGGCTTCGGCCGGCGCACTGGTCTGGGCGCAGTGGCTATGAGCTTGATCAACAAAATGCTCAAGGACCTGGAGGTCCGCAAAGATGCTTCCGGGCGCGTGGAGCGGCCGATCTTTCAGGATCTGCATTCGGCCCACAGCGAGCGGCGCCGTGGACGCGGACTGTGGGTTGTTGCGCTGGTGCTGCTGGTTCTCGGCAGTGCCGCGCTTTATTCCTGGAACCGTTGGGGTAGCGGTCTGACCCAGCTTGCCACCAGCCCGACACCGGCTGTAATACTGGCACAGGCACCACCTGCGATTCCGGAATCACCAACTCCGGTGCCAACAGTAGTGTTGCCGCAGGTACAGGAAAGCGCGCCAGCGCCAGCGATCGTGACCAAGCCTCCAAAACCTGCGGCCAAGCCGACAAGTACTGGGCTGGATAAGGTAGACCGCGTCGGGAACCAGCAGTCGAAGCCAGCCAAGGCATCCAGCACACCGGCTGTAAAACCGACTATCCCGAAAACCAAATCTGCAACCGAATCTGCCGAGGCCGGGCCGGGCCGGATGGAAAAAACCGAACGGCCCTACACGGCGGAGGAGCTGGCCGAGAACACGTACCAGGAAGCCGCGCGCCTTAAGGCGCAGGGCAATTCGGTCGAGGCGGAACGTCAACTCAAGACTCTGCTTGCTGTCCAGCCGAAGCATATTAAGGCACGTGATTTGCTGATCGGCATCCATCTTGCGAACGGTCGCGTACCGGAAGCGCAGGAGACGCTTGAGCAGGGGATGGCACAGGTTCCGGCACACCTTGCATTCCGTTATCAGCTCGCACGCCTGTACCTGGAGCGTGGCGAAGAAGCGCGGGCGGTGAGTCTGCTTGAAGAGGCGCGCCGCCAGGGGCACAGTGATCCGGAGCTACCCGCCTTCCTGGCCGCGGTATACCAGCGCGTTGGTCGGCATGCCGACGCGGTGAAGAGCTACCAGGCGGCGCTGGCGGCAAAACCACAGGAAGGCCGCTGGTGGGTGGGCCTCGGGATATCGCTCGAAACCCAGCAGGACAGCGGCGCGGCGCGCGATGCCTATCGTCGTGCGCTCGATACAGGCCGGCTCACCGCCAGCCTCGCCCGTTATGCGGAAGACCGCCTGAAGGCCTTGATCGTGCGTTGAGCGTCGCTCAGGCGCGCGCAATCACCCAGATATCCACTTCCTTCGCCCCTGCCGCGCGCAGGCACTGCGCGGCTGCTTGCACCGTGCTGCCGGTGGTCATCACGTCATCCACCAGCGCCACACGCCGGTTTAGCACGGCGGTATCATTCCGAAGTGCAAATGCGCCACGCAGGTTTTTCCGGCGTGCCGCGACCGTCATTCCGGTTTGCGGCGCGGTCGCGCGCACGCGCACCAGCGACAGGAAGTCGAGCGGCACGCCGAGGGTGCGTGCCACCGGGCGGGCTATTTCCAGTGCCTGGTTGTAGCCGCGCTCGCGCAGACGCGCGCCATGCAGCGGAACGGGAATGATCAGGTCTGGCCGCGAGGTCTCACCCATCAGGCGCTGGGCGAGGCGTTCACCGAGCAGGTGCGCCAGCCCGAGCTGTTGGTGAAACTTGAGCGCGCGGATGAAATGATCTACCGGCGGGGCGAAATGATAGAGCGCGACGGTGCGTGCGAAGGCCAGTGGCTGCTTCTGACAGGCCCCGCACTCGCCGTGCGCGTCCGGGGATTCATATGGTATGGCGCAACACGGGCAGGCGTGGAGCAGGGCGGGCAGATCCTGCTCGCAGCCCGGGCACAGCTCTCGCCCCGGTCCGGCCGGGTCGCCGCAGGCCGGACAGAGACGCGGCAGCAACCAATCCTGTATATTAGTTAACCAGTTGTTAAGCATCATCAACAGTCCTTGTTGACGGTTGGATATCCGAATCTCTTTCAATTCCCCTCTCCCGCCTTGCGGGAGAGGGGATAAATTTTACTATTGATTGGGAACGGGTGTTACCCGTCTTCTGGACATCCTGCCCGATGGCAGCACATGGCGGCAAGTGAAGGGCATGCATATTAAGAGTCAGGCTCCAGCACATTCTGGTATCCAGCGGCTTCGGGAAGAATTGCAGCGTCTGCGCGCGCAGCACCTGTTTCGCACACGCCGCGTTCTTGAATCCCCGCAGGGTGTGGAAGTGCGCGTGGACGGCGAGAACCTGCTGTCGTTCTGCAGCAACGACTACCTCGGCCTGGCGAACGATGAGCGGGTGATTGCCGCCCTCCAGAACGGCGCTGAGCGCTATGGGGCGGGAAGCGGCGCCTCGCATCTCGTTACCGGCCACAGCGTGGCGCACCATGCATTGGAAGAGGAGCTGGCCGCCTTTGTCGGCGCCGAGCGCGCGCTGCTGTTTTCCACCGGCTACATGGCGAACCTTGGTGTGGCGACGGCGTTGCTCGACCGGCGCGGCACGGTGTTTGAAGACAAGCTCAATCACGCCTCGCTGATCGATGCCGCGCGCCTGTCGGGCGCGCAGGTGCAGCGCTACGCGCACGGCGATCTGACGCGGCTCGAAGTGCAGCTGACGGCGGCCGAAGGCGCAAAGCTGATGCTGACGGATGGCGTATTCAGCATGGACGGCGATATCGCGGATGTCGCGCGGCTAACCGGCCTTGCGCAACAGCACGGCGCCTGGCTGCTGGTGGACGACGCGCATGGTCTCGGTGTGCTCGGCGCGCACGGTCGCGGCACGCTGGAGCACTTCGGCCTGCGGCCGCAAGCGCCGGTGATCCTGCTCGGCACGCTCGGCAAGGCATTCGGCACCTTCGGCGCGTTCATCGCCGGCGACGCCGAGCTGATTGAATATCTCATCCAGCAGGCGCGCACCTATATCTATACCACCGCGCTGCCGCCGGCGATGGCCGAGGCGACGCGCGCCAGCCTGCGCATCGTGCAGGAGGAGGGTTGGCGGCGCGAGGCGCTGACCGCGCGCATCGCCCAGTTCCGGGCGGGCGCCATGCAGCTGGGCCTCAAGCTGCTCGATTCTCCAACACCGGTACAGGCGCTGATCCTGGGTGATGCAGAACAGGCCGTGACCGCGAGCGCTGCGCTGCGTGCACGCGGCATTCTGGTGCCGGCGATCCGCCCGCCAACCGTGCCGATTGGCAGCGCGCGATTGCGCGTTACCTTTTGTGCACAGCACTCGGTGCAGCAGGTGGAGCGCCTGCTGGAGGCCCTTGCGGCGTTGCCGCACAAGCTTTCGGAGCCGGCATGATGCTCTGGCATGAACGACAAGGCAGCGGTCCGGACCTGGTGCTGGTGCACGGCTGGGGGCTGCACGGCGGCATTTGGGGCGACCTGCCCGCGCGCCTCGCGCAACACTTTCGTGTGACGACGCTGGATCTACCCGGCCACGGCCGCAGCCGCACTGACGGCGAATCGCCATCGCTCGATGCATTCACCGACAGCGTTGCCGAGTTGTGCCCCGCGCCGGCAATCTGGCTCGGCTGGTCGCTCGGCGGACTGATTGCACTGCAGGCGGCGCTGCGCCATCCACATAAGGTTGCGAAGCTGGTGCTGATCGGTACGACGCCAAAATTCGTGCAGGCACCGGACTGGCCGCATGCCATGCCGGTCGCGACGTTCGCCGACTTCTCCCGTGGTCTTATTCAAGACTACCGCGCCACGCTGCTGCGCTTCCTGAGCCTGCAGACTGGCAATAGTGAGTCGGCGCGCGCGCTGCTTAAACAGTTGCGTGCCGGCATGTTTGCCCACGGCGAACCGCAGCCCGAAGCGCTGGCCGCCGGGCTTGCGATACTCGAACAAACCGATTTGCGCGCACGGCTAGCGGAAATTCAGGTGCCGGCACTGGTGGTGCATGGCAGTTACGACCGTCTCGTGCCGGCGGCTGCGGGCGAATATCTGGCGGCGCATTTGCCGCAGGCGCGCTTGCTGCGGCTCGAAGGCGCCGGGCATGCGCCCTTTCTCTCGCACGCAGCGGAGTTCGCAGATGCCGTGCGCGCGGCCGCTCTCGGTGCCATGCCGCCCGTGACACCTGCGTGCCCCGGTGCAGCAGAGGTCACGTGACCGATTCCGTCTTGCCACTGCTCGACAAGAAATCTGTGCGTGCCGCATTCGCACGTGCCGCCGCGCGCTACGATTCGGCCGCGGTGCTGCAACGCGAAATCGCCGACCGGCTGCTCGCGCGTCTCGACTACATGCGTATCGCACCGCAACGGATTCTCGATCTTGGTTGTGGTACTGGGTACGCCATCGGTCTGTTGGGCAAGCGCTATCCGGCCGCGCGTCTGGCCGGTCTTGATCTCGCCCATGCCATGACCACGACCGCGCGGGCGCGCACGCAGCCGCGTTTGCCGTTTGGACTCGGCCGGCATCTGGGTCGCAGCCGTTTTATTAACGCCGATGCCGAGGCGTTGCCGTTTGCCGGGCACTCGTTCGATTTGGTTTTTTCAAATCTGGCTTTACAGTGGTGCGATCCGGACGCCGTATTCCGCGAATGCCGTCGGGTGCTGCGGCCGGGTGGCTTGCTGCTGTTCACGACCTTCGGCCCGGACACGCTCAAGGAATTGCGCGCTGCATGGCGTGCCGTAGATCATGGCCCGCATGTACATGCCTTCATCGACATGCACGATCTCGGTGACGCGCTGGTGCGCGCGCGCTTCGCCGATCCGGTGATGGACGTCGAGCCGCTGACGCTCACCTATGAGGATGTGCCCGGCGTGTTGCGCGACCTGAAGGCCATCGGTGCGCACAATGCCGCTGCCACGCGCAGCGCCACGCTCACCGGGAAGGCGCACTTCGCCCGTTTCGTTCAGGCGTACGAAGTTTTTCGGCAAACCGATGGCCGCATTCCGGCGAGTTATGAGACCGTGTACGGTCACGCCTGGGTGCCGCTGTCAGAGCCGGCAAGCCCTGCCGACGGCACGGCGGTTATCAGTTTGGACCAACTGCGCCAGAGGCGAACTTAATATGGTTATTTTTGTGCAGGCCTGCTTTCCTTGAAAGCGATGCAGCGGTCATGGTTTGTTACCGGTACCGACACGGGCGTGGGCAAAACGCTGGTGAGCGCGGCTCTGCTGACGGCGCTGGTGCGCACCGGCCGGCGCGCGGTTGGCATGAAACCGGTGGCAAGCGGTTGTGACGCCACACCACAAGGTTTGCGCTCGGCGGACGCCGAGGCGCTGCGTATCGCCAGCAATGTGGCAGCCGACTACGAGGATATAAATCCGTATGCCTTCGCGGCCCCGACGGCACCGCATCTGGCCGCCGCCGCAGCAGGTGCGCAAATCGATATCGCTACCATTCACGCACGCTATTCGCGTCTCGCGGCTTGCGCCGACGACGTGGTCGTGGAGGGCATCGGCGGCTGGCTGGTGCCGATCAATCGCACTCAGACCATGGCAGATGTTGCCCGTGTTCTCGATCTGCCGGTGATTCTGGTGGTGGGAATGCGTCTCGGTTGCCTGAATCACGCACTGCTCACACAGAGTGCAATCGCATCCAGCGGTTGCCAACTGGTGGCGTGGGTGGCCAACAGGATGGATGACAGCGTGCAGGAAAGTTATGTCGATGCGTTGATCGACAGCTTGGGCGTGCCCTGTCTCGGCATTCTCCCACCTGTGCCGGCGGCACAGGTGGCTGCCGACAGTCTTGATCTGCGTGTGATCGTTAACCGGGAGTAAAACCTAGCTAACCACTATGGTTAATTCTGAAAAGTTTTTTCTAACAACCGCAATTCAACGTATTGCAGTGCTTTGGGCGCTGTGATAGTTTGCCGCGCGACAAAAAGCCGCAGGGCGCAGAAGTTTGTTGATCTGTGTCACTGAATATTAAGAACAAATTTAAAGGCTGACAGGAAGAGCGCAACGCGCGCCGCCTGTGTCAATAATACAAAGAATATGTGCGTTGCGGCTGGCAGGCCCGGCGCGGCTGATTACTTAAAAGTACCACTGGGAGAATGTAGGCATGTCCAGAAGCAGCAAGTGCTCGGGCCCCGCAATGCGGACCAGCCTGATTTCCGTCATATCCGGTATCGCTTTATCCCTTGTTTCCACCCTCGCCGCCGCCGAATACGGGCTTAATTTCCCGAAGCCGGTCACGGCCATCGCGCAGGAAGTCCATAGCCTGCACATGCTTATCATGATGGTGTGCGTGGGCATCGGCATCGTGGTGTTCGGCGCGATGTTCTGGTCGATTTTCATGCATCGCAAGAGCCGCGGCGCCAAGGCCGCCTCGTTCCATGAGAGCACCACCATCGAGATCATCTGGACAGCTATACCATTCCTGATTCTGGTCAGCATGGCCATTCCGTCCACGGCCACGCTCATCAAGATGGAAGACACCAAGAATGCCGATCTGGTCATCAAGGTCACCGGTTACCAGTGGAAGTGGAAGTATGAATACATGGACCAGGACGTCAGCTTCTTCAGCAGCCTGTCCACCCCGCGCGACCAGATCGAGAACAAAGCCGCCAAGGGCAAGGACTACCTGCTGGAAGTGGACAATGCACTCGTCATCCCGACCGGCAAGAAGGTGCGTTTTGTGATTACCGCAAACGACGTCATCCACGCCTGGTGGGTACCGCAACTGGCGGTGAAGAAGGACGCCATCCCGGGCTTCATCAATGAAACCTGGACACGCGTCGACGAGCCCGGCACCTACCGCGGTCAGTGCGCCGAGCTGTGCGGCAAGGACCACGGCTTCATGCCGATCGTGGTGCAGGCCGTGAGCGACGACGACTTCAAGAAGTGGGTCAGCGTGAAGAAGGCCGAGACGGTTGCCTCCGCCGCTGATGCTGGCAAGGTCTGGACCAAAGCCGACCTCATGGCGCGCGGCGAGAAGGTGTACGCGCAATGCGCCGCCTGTCACGGCGTCGCCGGTGCCGGCATCCCGGGAGTGTTCCCGGCCCTCAAGGGCAGCAAGATCGCCACGGGCCCGGTCGCGGCGCATCTCGCCATCGTCATGAAGGGCAAGGCGGGTACGGCAATGCAGGCCTACGCCGGCCAGTTGAACGACGCGGATATTGCCGCGGTCGTGACCTACGAGCGCAACGCCATCGGCAACAACACCGGCGACCTCGTGCAGCCCTCGGCCGTCAAGGCCCTGCGCTGAACCGACCCAGAACGAATCGAATCAGGAGATTGATGCATGGCAACCGCACATCACGATGAACACCCGGCCGGCCTGATGCGCTGGCTGACTTCCACCAACCACAAGGATATCGGCACCCTGTATCTGGTGTTTGCGCTGATCATGTTCTTTATCGGTGGCGCCATGGCGCTGGTGATCCGCGCCGAGCTGTTCCAGCCCGGCCTGCAGATCGTCAACCCGCAGTTCTTCAATTCCATGACCACCATGCATGCGCTGGTCATGATCTTCGGCGGCGTCATGCCGGCCTTCACCGGTTTTGCCAACTGGCAAATCCCGCTGATGATCGGCGCGCCGGACATGGCTTTGCCGCGTCTCAATAACTGGAGCTTCTGGCTGCTGCCGTTCGCCTTCACCCTGTTGCTGGCGACCCTCCTGATCCCCGGCGGCGGCCCGTCCGGTGGCTGGACGCTGTACCCGCCGCTCTCCATTCAGGGCTCAATGGGTACCGACATGACGATCCTGGCCATCCACATGATGGGCATCTCGTCGGTGCTGGGCGCGATCAATGTCATCGCCACCATTCTGAATATGCGCGCGCCCGGCATGACCCTGCTCAAGATGCCGCTGTTCGTGTGGACCTGGCTGATTACCGCGTTCCTGCTGCTCGCCGCCATGCCGGTGCTGGCTGGCGCCGTCACCATGCTGCTCACCGATCGCCATTTTGGCACGCACTTCTTCGACGCCGCTGGCGGCGGTGACCCGGTGATGTTCCAGCACGTGTTCTGGTTCTTCGGGCACCCCGAGGTGTACATCCTGATCCTGCCGGCGTTCGGTATTGCTTCGCAGATCATACCGACCTTCTCGCGCAAGCAGCTGTTCGGTTACGAGTCGATGGTGTACGCCACCGCCTCGATCGCGTTCCTGTCGTTCATTGTCTGGGCGCACCACATGTTCACGGTCGGCATGCCGCTGGCCGGCGAATTGTTCTTCATGTACGCCACGATGATGATTGCGGTGCCAACCGGCGTGAAGGTGTTTAACTGGGCGGCCACCATGTGGAAAGGCTCGCTCACCTTTGAAACGCCGATGCTGTTCGCGATCGCGTTCGTGATGCTGTTCACCATCGGTGGTTTCTCCGGTTTGATGCTGGCCATCGCCCCGGCCGACTTCCAGTACCACGACACCTATTTCGTGGTGGCGCATTTCCACTACGTGCTGGTGTCGGGCGCGGTGTTCGCGATTCTCGCCGGCGCCTATTACTGGATGCCGAAGTGGACCGGCTACATGTACAACGAGACGCTCGGCAAGTGGCACTTCTGGCTGTCGGTGATCGGCTTCAACCTGACCTTCTTCCCGCAGCACTTCCTCGGGCTGGCCGGCATGCCGCGCCGCATCCCGGACTATGCGCTGCAGTTCACCGAGTTCAACCAGTGGTCCTCGGTCGGCGCATTCCTGTTCGGCTTCTCGCAGCTGCTGTTCGTTGCTGTCGTGATTCAGTCTGTTCGCGGTGGCAAGAAAGCCGAAGCCAAGGTCTGGGAAGGTGCCGAAGGACTGGAGTGGACCGTGCCGTCACCGGCGCCGTATCACACCTTCGCCACGCCGCCGCGTATCAAGTAATAACGTTACGGGCCGGAACCGTGTTCCGGCCCTGTTTCCAGCATGGAGAGTGTGCATGCCGATGACCCGCCAGCCTGAGACACAGCGTCGCGCGATCGTGCGCACGGCTGTCACGCTTGCGGCCGTTGCCTTCGCGCTGTTCGTGTACACGTTCTGGCGCGGCGTCAAATAAGAATAATGAGCCGCCGCACCGATCAGACCAATCGCCGTACTGGCCTGAAACTCATGGGCGTTGCGGTTGGCATGTTCGCTTTCGGTTACGCACTGGTGCCGCTGTACGATGTGCTGTGCGAGGTGACCGGCCTGAATGGCAAGACCGGACGGGCAGAGGCCAAGGTCAGCAGTGCGGTGGATGAAAGCCGCTGGATAACGGTGGAGTTTACCGGCAACAGCATGAGCGGTCTGCCGTGGGAGTTCCGGCCGCTGCAGAAGACCGCGCGTGTGCACCCCGGCGAGGTCGCGGTTGTGTACTATGAAGCACGCAATACGGCCTCCGAGGCTATTACGGGACAGGCGGTACCCAGCGTCGCGCCCAACAAGGCGGCGCAGTATTTCAAGAAAATTGAATGCTTCTGCTTCAGTCAGCAGCAGCTTAAGGCGGGCGAATACAAAAAGATGCCGGTACGTTTCGTGGTCAGCACGGACCTGCCAAAAGATGTCGGCACCGTGACACTGTCGTACGCGTTCTTTAATGCCGATCAGGTTTCGGCGAAAAAGTATGGCGGCAGCGCACCAGAGGTTGCCAGCCATGAACACCATACCGCCGATGGCCATGCCGCGGGCGGTTGAAGTTTTAATCACCATCACTGGAGAAGAGGGGATCGTCCATGTCTGCATCATCCGGTAGCTATTACCTGCCCAATCCGAGTCCTTGGCCGATTATCACGTCGGCCGGACTGTTTACCCTGGCGCTCGGCTTCGCGTTGTTCATGAACAACCTCGGCGCCGGTCCCTGGCTGATGTTGGGCGGCGCGGCCATCATCGTGTACATGATGTTTCGCTGGTTCGGCCAGGTCATCGGCGAGAGCGAGAGCGGCGCCTATAACCCGCAGGTGGATCTGTCGTTCCGCTGGGGCATGTCGTGGTTCATTTTCTCCGAAGTCATGTTTTTCGCCGCGTTCTTTGGCGCGCTGTTCTATGCCCGCCAGATCACGCTGCCATTGCTCGGCGGCACGGAACTGTTATGGCCGGGTTTCGATGGCGCGTGGCCGAGCAGCGGCCCGAAGGGCAATCCGTTCACGCCGATGGGCGCTTGGGGTATTCCGGCGATCAACACGCTGATCCTGCTGACCTCCGGTGCGACTGTCACTTGGGCGCACTGGGGCTTGCTGAAGAACAACCGCAGCCAGCTGGTCGTGGGCCTGCTTCTCACCGTGGCGCTTGGCCTCGCATTTATCACGCTGCAGGCCTATGAATACGCACATGCCTACAAGGAACTCGGGCTTACGCTCAGCACCGGCATCTACGGCGCCACGTTTTTCATGCTCACCGGTTTCCACGGATTCCACGTGACCATGGGCACGATCATGCTGTTCGTGATTCTGGTGCGCTCCATGGCCGGCCACTTCAAGCCGGACAACCACTTCGGTTTCGAAGCGGTTGCCTGGTACTGGCATTTCGTGGACGTGGTTTGGCTGGGCCTGTTTATCTTCGTGTACTGGGTGTAACGCAAGAAGGGGACAGGGAGGACGGAAAGGCGCTGCTCCGGCAGCGCCTTTTTTGTTTGTGCCAACGGAACAGAAGCGGCTAGCGCAGGCCCTGCGGCGGTATAATCCCGAAATAGAATCCTGCCATCAGCAGACAGAACAGCGTTATGGACAGCGCCACGCGCGCAGTGAGTGCGGCGGCCACGCGCGTTCCGTTACCGCGATCTTTGTACAGGAACACAAGTGCGGACACGAGACTGCCAACGATTACGAGCAATATGAGGATGACGATGAGCTTGATATACAGTGGCGGCACGGGCGTTGGCTCCAGAGGGGGCGTAAGCGGGAATTATAGGCGAATCGCTGCCGCGGGGGCAGGGCGGTGATGCAGGCGCGTCCGTTCATCCGCCTGCGTTTCGGGCGGCTGCATCTGGTCGCAGGCCTTTGGCCGACCCTGGCAACACTGACATTGCTGCCGGTCATGATCGGGCTCGGCATGTGGCAGCTCGACCGGGCCGGGCAGAAATTGCGCTTGCAGGCAGAGTACGACCGGCGTCAGCAGGAACCCGCAGTGCGACTGGCCTCGGTGCTGGAAAATCCCGATCTGCTGCGCTTCCGCCAGGTGATTGCGCGTGGCCGCTACGAGCCGGAGCATCAGGTATTGATCGACAACCGCGTGCACCTGGGGCAGGCCGGGTACCACGTGCTGACCCCATTACGTCTCGGGGATGGCGAGGTACGCGTGCTGGTGAACCGTGGCTGGGTGCCGCTCGGACAGGATCGCGCCGTTTTACCGCGCATTGAGACACCGCAAGGCATGGTCGAAGTGACCGGGCTGGCCGCCGTACCGCAGACCAAAGGCTTTCATCTGGGCGGGGTAGTCCCGCCAGGTGAAGGCTGGCAGCCGGTCTGGCAGTATCTTGACCTCGATGTGTACCGGAGCCGCGTGTCATTCCCGGTGCAGCCGGTTGCGATATTGCTCGATCCGGACAGCTCCGGAGGCGGCTTTGTGCGTCAATGGGCAAGGCTCGACGCCGGGATCGCCACCCATCAAGGTTATGCATTCCAGTGGTTCATGCTGGCCGTGGCGCTCGCCGCCATCTATATATTGCTGAACACCCGAAAAACCGACCATGCACAATCCCGGCCCGATGAAGACTGAAACCGGTGCGGCACCCGCGCCACGCGGACGTCGCACACTGACTCTGGTGGTGCTGCTGTTCCTGTTGCCGGTTGTAGCGGCAACCACGCTCTATTACATCGGCTGGAAACCTGAAGGCAAAAGCCTCCAGCATGGCGAGCTGATGCAGCCTGCGCGCCTGGTGGGCGATGCCGAGCTCAAGGGTGCGGATGGCGCGCCCTATCGGCTCAATGCTTTGCGCGGAAAGTGGGTGCTGGTGTATTTCAGCCCCTTGCCGTGCACCGAGGCATGCCGTAACAACCTGTACAAAATGCAGCAGGTGCGACTGGCGCAGGGTCGCGATGCGTCGCGCGTAATGCGCGTGATGATTATCGCCGGAGCCGGCACCGAGGCGCTGCGTGAATTTGCACAACACAATCCAGGCGTGGTGGCTTTAAGCGGAGCACGCGCAACGCTTGATGCACTGGCGCGCGAGTTTGTGAGCAGCCAGGGCACGGCTGTCGATGTGCCTGGGCGCGTGTATCTTCTCGACCCAATCGGCAACCTGGTGCTGAGTTATGCGCCGGATGCGGACCCGAGCGGCATGCGCAAGGATCTGGCGCGCCTGCTGCGCCTGTCGCAGGTGGGATAAGTAGGCATGATCCGTACCAGCAAATCACAACGCTTCTTTCGCCTCGCATTGTTCTCGGCGTTGTTCTCCCTGTTGCTGGTGGTGTTGTCCGCCTGGGGCCGTATCAACGAGGCGGGGCTCGGTTGTCCGGACTGGCCGGGTTGCTACGGGCGCCTGTTTGCGCCACTCACCGCGCAAGAGTTGAATGAGGCGCGAGCCTATTTTCCGCGCCAGCCGGCGGAAGAGGAAAAGCTCCTCAAGGAGACCCTGCACCGCTATTTCTCCGGCGCACTCGGCTTGCTCATTATTCGCCTGACGGTGCTCGGCTGGCAGCTCAAGAAGCATGTGCGCCGCCAGCAGGTGCTGATCCCGGCACTGGTGTTCGTGCTGGTGTTTGCGCAGGTGATCCTCGGCATCCTGACGGTGAAGCTGCAGCACAAACCGCTCATCAGCATGCTGCACCTCAGTACCGGGCTCAGCATCCTTGGTCTGTTGTGGTGGGTGGTGCTGCGCGAGCAGCGATTCTGGCGGCCGGTGACGACCGCTTCAGCAGCCGTGCTGAGCCGCTTGCGACCACGCGCGCTGTTCGGATTGCTGCTGGTGATCGGCCAGATCGTGCTCGGCGGCTGGATGAGCGTGAATTACGCTGCGCTTGCCTGCCCGGATTTTCCTGTTTGCCAGGGCAGTTTTTTGCCGCCCATGAATCTCTTCGATGGCTTCGCATTGTGGCGCGACATCGGCCTCGAGTACGAAGGCGTGTTGCTGAACCTGGAAGCTTCCACAGCCATTCATATGGCGCATCGCGTTGGCGCATTCGTGACCTTGCTATACGTCGGCTGGCTCGCGCTGCACACGATCAGCATTGGGTCCGGCAGCCATCTGTGCCGCTACGGAATGCTGGTGCTGACTCTGTTGCTCGCCCAGGTAGCGCTGGGTATCGTCAATGTTCTCGCACACTTGCCGCTGATCATCGCCGTGACGCATCATGCCGTAGCCGCGCTGCTGATGCTGAGCCTCATCACCCTTAACCATGCGCTGCGCCCGCGGCCATGAAATCCTCCAGGAAATCATCCACCATGAAGCCGTCCAGTATTGGTCATACCGGCGCCAGAAGCAGGCTGCGCCGGACGCAACTCGCGTACGAATTTCTGGAGTTGACCAAGCCCCGCGTGGTCGCGCTGATTGTGTTTACGGCGCTGGTCGGCATGTTCCTCGCGGTGCCAGGGATGCCGCCGCTCGACAAGCTGTTGCTGGGCACGCTGGGCATTGCGCTTGCTGCCGGCAGTGCCGCCGCCATCAATCACCTCATCGATCAGAAGGCAGATGCCGTCATGGCGCGTACCCGCAGCCGGCCGTTGCCGGCCGGCCAGTTACGTTCCATGCAGGCGGGACTGTTCGCCATCCTGTTGTGCGGCCTGTCCATGCTGGTGTTGGCGGTGGGCGTGAATGCCTTGACGGCGTTGCTCACCTTCATCTCGCTGATCGGATACGCAGTCGTCTACACCCTGTGGCTCAAGCACGCCACGCCGCAGAACATCGTGATTGGCGGCGCCGCCGGTGCCGCGCCGCCGGTGCTCGGTTGGGCGGCGGTCACCGGGGACGTAACCGGCGACGCGCTGTTGTTGTTCCTGATTATCTTTGTCTGGACCCCGCCGCATTTCTGGGCACTGGCACTGTATCGCGAGAAGGAATATGGCCGCGCCGGCATCCCGATGCTGCCGGTGACGCACGGCAACGAGTTCACGCGCCTGCACATCCTGCTGTACACCATACTGCTGACGGCGGTAACAATCATGCCGTTTGCCAGTCACTTGAGTGGCGGCTTTTACCTGGTTGGCGCCATGCTGTTGAACGCCGTATTCCTGGTTCACGCCTGGCGGCTGTATCGCCGCTACAGCGATGCGCAGGCGCGCCGCACCTTCATTTATTCCATTCAGTATCTGACGGCGCTGTTCGCGCTGCTGCTCATTGACCATTACCGCTTCTATTTCCTGGAAGCGCTGCAGACGGCACTCTACTGATGCCGAAATCATCATTTCTGCGCGCACTCGCCGCATTTTGCCTGATCCTCGTATTCACTGCCTGCAGCAAGCCGCCGCAGCCATTCCGCAACACTGCACTGGAAGGCGTCAAATGGGGAAAGGATTTTGAGCTCACCGCACACACCGGTGAGCGCCTGCGCAGCGCCGATTACCGCGGCAAGGTGCTGGTGCTGTTCTTCGGCTACACCCACTGTCCGGACATCTGCGCGCCGGCGCTTGCCAAGCTGGCACAGTTGTCTAAGGCGCTGGGCGAAGACGCCAAGCGCGTCCAGGTGCTGTTCATCAGCGTCGATCCGGAGCACGACAACCCGGCGCAGTTGAAAAAATTCCTTGCCGCTTTCGACCCGGGATTCATCGGACTTACCGGATCGCTGGACGAACTCGGCGCAGTCGCTGCCGATCACATGGTGTTCTTCAAAGAGGTCAAGGGTGGGCGCGTCGAGCATACCGGCATGCTGTTTGTGAAGGACGTGCAGGGGCGCGTGCGCCTCTTGATGAAGGAGTCCGCACCGCTCGACGACATGCTGCACGACCTGCGACTGCTGCTCGCCGAGTAGCAGTCTGGTTGGCGGGTCACCGGCTCAGGGCGCGGGCCGCGACGGCAAATTGGTGCGATAGATCCAGCCGCGCCGGATCATCCACTTCTCGATCTCGACACCGACAAACACGATCGCCGACATCGCCAGGCAAAAGGCCAGCTCGTCGAGTGTTAGTGGCGCGGTTTTGAAAATCGGGTTGAGCCACGGCACGTAGATCGTCGCCATTTGCAGCGCGAGCGTGAACAGCAAGGCGACGGTCAGCGGCCGATTGGACCACAGACCCTGGGTTAGCAACGAGTCGCGCTCCGAACGGATAGCGAGTACGTGGCCAAGCTGCGACAAGGTCAGCACCGTGAACACCATGGTCTGCCAGTGGCCGCTGCCGGTATGGATCGCCCACGCCTGGGTGAATATCGATGCCGCGCCCATCAGCAGTCCGACCCAGAGAATGTGCTGCCACATGCCGTGTGCAAATATGCTCTCGGCCGGCGGGCGCGGCGGACGTTGCATGACGCCGCGTTCCTCGCGCTCGGCCGACAGCGCCAGTCCCGGCAGGCCGTCCGTGACCAGGTTGATCCACAGGATGTGGATCGGCAGCAGTGGAATCGGCAGCCCGAGAAACGGCGCGAGAAAAATCGTCCAGATCTCGCCCGAGTTGCTGGTCATGGTGTACTTGATGAACTTGCGGATGTTGTCGAAGATGCGCCGGCCCTCGCGCACCGCGCGCACGATGGTGGCGAAGTTGTCGTCCAGCAGCGTCATGTGTGCCGCCTCCTTGGCGACGTCGGTGCCGCTGATGCCCATGGCAATGCCGATGTCGGCGCGTTTCAGCGCCGGCGCGTCGTTCACCCCGTCGCCGGTCATGGCCACGAACTCACCCTGTGCCTGGAGTGCCTGCACGATGCGGATCTTGTGTTCCGGCGCAGCGCGCGCGTAGACACGCACCCTGCGCACATGCCGGGCGAATTCCGCATCCGGCATTTTCGCCAGTTCAGCGCCGGTCAACACCTCGCCGCGTTCGTTCAGCAGGCCGAGACGCCGGGCGATAGCGCGCGCCGTTTCCGGATGATCGCCGGTGATCATCACCGGTACGATGCCGGCGCTCACGCAGTCGGCAATGGCCGCGGCAGCCTCATCACGCGGCGGATCGAACAGGCCGGCGAACCCAAGAAAATCAAGTTCGGTCTCGACGTGTCCGGACTCGATTGGCGGCGGCGTATCGAAACGACGACGCGCAAACGCCAACACGCGCAGACCGTCGGCGGCCATGCGCCCGGCGATTTCCAGCAGCGCGTCGCGATCCATAGGCCGCGAACCTTCGGGACTGTACTGGCCGTGACACAGGGACAGGATCTTTTCCGGCGAGCCCTTCGTATAGGCAATGATGTAATCCTTCTCCCCGTCTCCCGCGGCAGCGGGAGACGACTGCATGGATGCAGGAGGTAGGGCAATGCCGGGAGCAATTGCCGAGGGCAAGGGGAGAGGGTGCAAAAGCGGACCGCGCGGCCGGTGCAGTGTCGTCATGCATTGGCGCGCGGCATCGAACGGCAGTTCCGCAACCCGTGGCTGACGTTCGAGCAACTCGCTGGCCACGAATCCGGCATCGCGGGCTGCTTCAAACAGAGCCACTTCCGTCGGTTCGCCGACCGGCGTGCCGGCGTGGTCGAGATGGGTGTCGTTGTTGAGCGCCATGGCGGTGAGCAATTCGGCCAGCACTGGATCGTCCGGCATGGCCAGCGGCGGCGAATGGCGCTCGCCATCGGCCAGAGACAGTTTCTCGACGCGCATGCGGTTGAGCGTGAGTGTGCCGGTCTTGTCCGAGCAGATATAGGTGACCGACCCGAGCGTCTCGACCGCCGGCAATTTTCGGATCAGGGCCTGGCGGCGCACCATCTGGCGCGCTCCGAGCGCCAACGCCACGGTCACCACCGCCGGCAACGCCTCGGGGATCGCCGCCACCGCCAGGCTGATGGCGGTGAGCAGCATCAGCAGCACCGGTTCGCCGCGCAGCACGCCGGTGGCGAAAATCACCGCGCACAGCGCCAGCACCACGATTGCCAGAATTTTTCCGAAACGCGTCAGACGCTTCTGTAACGGCGTCTTACCCTCCTCGGCGCCGTGCAACAGCTGCGCGATGCGCCCGAGTTCGGTGTCCATGCCGGTCGCCGCGACCACGCCGCGTGCGCGACCGTGCACGACCAGCGTGCCCTTGTAGGCCATGGTGAAGCGGTCGCCCAGGGCGGCATTGACTGCGACTGACGCGTCGGCCGACTTGCGCACTGCCATCGATTCGCCGGTGAGCGCCGCTTCCTGAATCTGAAGCGCGGCCACCTCCAGCAGGCGCAGGTCGGCCGGCACCACCGCGCCGGCGTCCAGCTGTACGATATCGCCCGGCACCAGCTCCTGGGCGGGAATGCTGTGTGAGCGTCCGTCGCGCAGCACACGCGCCACGGGCGTGGCCATCTGGCGCAAGGCCGCGATCGCCGCCTCCGCGCGATATTCCTGGACGAAGCCGATCACGGCATTGAGTACGACAATCACCAGGATTACGAGCGTGTCGGTGACATCGCCGACGATACCGGAAATAATGGCGGCGGCCAGCAACACCACGATCATGAAATCGGTGAACTGGTTGAACAGCATGCGCGCCGGTCCGCGCCGCTGCCCTTCGATGAGCACATTCGGACCGTGTTGCGCCAGTCGCGTCGCGGCCTCGGCCGCACTCAACCCATGCGCGGCGTCGACCGCCAGTGCGCGCAGAATTTCAGCGGCCGGGCGCGCATGGGCAGGCAGAGTGTCGCCGCCCATCATCATCCGCCACCCAGGCAGCGCAGCATGCCGTTCAGGAGAGGGGTGCACACAAGCCTCCAGTCTGTCCACGTCACTACATGATAACTATCTTGAGTTGTTGCGAATTGATGCTGGGCAAAAAAGAAGGGCCTCCTGAGAGGCCCTTTACGGATATTGCTGATGATGGGTTCCGGTGCGCTGTCGCTGATTGCTGTGTTCAGGCCCCGAGACTGTCCGTATCGATCACGCGCTTCATTTCGGTAAGTGCCTTTTTCTCGATCTGGCGGATGCGTTCGGCCGACACTTTGTATTCCCGCGCCAGGTCATGCAGCGTCGGTTTGTCCTCGTCCAGCCAGCGGCGGCGGACGATGTCGCGCGAACGGGTATCGAGCCGGGCAAGCGCCGCGTCCAGATTCTGGTCGCGCGCGGCTTCGCTATCGCCTTGCATGGCGATGCGCTCCGGGTTGTAACGCATGTCCTGCAAGTACCCGGCCGGGCTGGCGCGGAACTGCTCGTCGTCCGTGTCGTCGTGCGCGTCGAACGGTACATCCGGATTGGTGAGGCGCGCCTCCATCTCTTTTACATTCGCGGTAGAGACGTCGAGATTGGCGGCAAGCGCATCAATTTCGCTCTGGTTCATCCAGCCGGTGTGGGTGCGCGACTTGCGCAGGTTAAAGAACAACTTGCGCTGCGCCTTGGTGGTTGCCACCTTGACGATGCGCCAGTTGCGCAGCACGAAGTCGAAAATCTCGGCGCGGATCCAGTGCACGGCGAACGACACCAAGCGCACCTTGTGCTTGGGGTCATAGTGCTTGACGGCCTTCATCAGGCCGATGTTGCCTTCCTGGATCAGGTCGGCCTGCGGCAGGCCGTAGCCGCTGAAGCCGCGTGCCACGCGCACCACGTGGCGAAGGTTCGTGAGCACCAGCTGGCGGGCAGCATCCAGATCGCCGTGCTTGCGGAAGCGGTTGGCGAGCTTGCGCTCCTCGACGGCGGTCAACACCGGTGCCGCATTCACGGCGCGGATGTAGGACGCAAGACCCGCGTCATTCGTAAGATTCATGCCGAAGGGCATCAAGGATGTCTGTGACATGTTCAACCTCCCTAAAAGGTTTGCCTCGGAGTTCCTTTAATCTGGCCTCCATATTAGCACTCGTGTCCTGTGAGTGCCAAAACCTCAAAAAAGTTCACGATCATGATCTCAGGAGACTCCTCCGGGTTCATTGATTTGCCGCAAATAACAAGGATTTATCGAGTAAAACGCCTAACGCAGCTCGATTTGACGTAGCTGCCAGCCCACCGCCAGTCGCGAGCCGCCCCAGCCTAACAGGGCGCCCGCCAGGGTCAGTGACAGCCCCTGATCGAACCCAAGGCCGGTCAGGGCGAAGCTGCTGCCATACAGTCCAGCCAATTCCCGGACTGGCCCGCTGAGCAGCAGCAGACTGGCCTCGACCAGCAGCCAGGCGAACAGCCCGCCGAGCAAGCCCTGGAGCAGGCCACTATAGAGGAATGGCCGGCGCACAAAGCCCGGTGTCCCGCCAACGAGTTGGATGATTTCGATCTCGGTTTGACGGTTCACGACGGCGAGGCGAATGGTGTTGCCGATGATCAACAGCACAGCCAGCGACAGCAGTGCCGCCAGGATGGCTACCGCGCGCTCGGCCAGATGCAGGAGCGCCGCCAGTCGTCGCAACCACTCGATATCGAGCT